>UINC01000916.1_pt5 | contig 53747 bp, 45 predicted proteins | sample 5385821 | NCBI WGS metagenome assembly UINC01 (sample SAMEA4666929, study PRJEB26691) | marine metagenome | isolation source: Pacific Ocean | place: Pacific Ocean | collected 2011-10-13 | reverse complement strand
TTTATTATCAGTATAACCTTACTCAAGAAATTGTATCTGAAATTGAAAGATATCGCAATTTGATTGATATTTCTATTGAAAATCAAGATTATAGTATAGCTTCAGATCAGATAATAAGTTTTATTGAATCATCAGAACCTTTTAGCTATTTGTACGGGGAATTTGATTACTATCTTTCACTTATAGACTATGTAGAAGTATTATATAAATCTGATGACTATGAAAACTCTAAAATGATACTATTTGAAATTAAGGAACAATTTGAAAAAAGATTATCTACATTTTCTACCCTGCCTGAAGAAAGTCAGCTTTATTATATAGAGAATATATCTTCTGATATAAACAATTATCAAAAGGCTATAAATCAAATAAAAAGATTCGACAATAATTTATCTGATTCGCTGCAATCTGAATTTGATAAGCTAATAGATAGGATGGTAGAATAACAGCTATAAAAAAGCTATGGGATTTGTTTGTTAGTTTAATTGGTCTTTCATAAGACTAATGAGGGTATTGGCATCCTGATCACCACTTTGCCTCCACACCATTTCTCCAAATTTATATATCATTAGAGTAGGAATAACTTTTACTCTTAATGCCTCTGATAGTTTTATGTTTTTCTCTGAATTTATTTTAATCACTTTTCCTTTATCGCCAATAGCAGCAGCAACATCTTTTAAAACTGGATGCATTGAAGTTGACAACTCATCAAACTCACTAAAGAAAACAATCAAAAGTGGTTTTTTCTCATCAAGTAATTCTCCAAATTTTGACATAAAAACAGGTTTTATTGGCGAAAATATAAATTTTTTTGCTTTAAATCCAAACTTATTTAACTCTATTTATCTGATTCATAAGTAATTTGAAGTTCAAATTAAACCAATTTTTAACAAAGAAACGACTTTATTGTTGTCATATATATTGTCAATTAGATAACTTTTGATTAACATTATTTTAATGGTTGTGTTTTAAATTTGACATAATTTAATACGTAATTGGAAAGTATATATATTTTAATAACTGGAATAATAGTTATACTAGCAATAAGCGACCTAATTGTTGGTGTTAGTAACGATGCCGTCAATTTTTTAAACTCAGCACTTGGTTCAAAGGTTATTTCATTTAAAAATATAATGATTTTAGCCAGTTTTGGAGTTGCTTTAGGTGCTTTATCTTCTAGTGGTATGATGGAAATTGCTAGAAAAGGTATTTTTAATCCTGGGGTTTTCTTCTTTGATGAAATCATGATAATTTTTCTATCTGTAATGATTACAGATATATTGATCTTAGATACTTTTAACTTATGGGGAATACCTACCTCAACTACCGTTTCAATAGTTTTTGAACTTCTTGGTGCAGCCGTTATAATGTCTTTAATTAAGATTATTAGTTCAGATTCTGCTACAGATATCAATATCTTTATTAATACAGAGAAAGCTTCACAAATTATTATCGGAATTTTATTATCAATATTTGTTGCATTCTCAATTGGAGCATTTATTCAGTGGATTTCAAGACTTATATTAAGTTTCAACTTTGAAGATAAAAGTCTATATCTAAATTCAATTATTGGATCTTTATCCTTCTCTTCAATTATAAATTTTATTTTAATAAAGGGGATTAAAGGCTCTCCTTATTCGAGCGAAACATATGATTTTCTAGGTGGGTTAACTATTAATAATTTTATAGATAATAATATTCTTCAATTTTGGATGATTAGCTTATTTATCTGGTATATTTTATCTATTATTTTAATAAAAATTTTTAGAATAGATATATATAAAATAATTATTGCTCTAGGAACATTCTCTCTTGCATTAGCTTTTGCCGGGAATGATCTTGTTAACTTCATTGGAGTTCCTATTGCTGCACTGGAGTCATATAATGGTTGGGTTGCTTCTGGAGTAAATGCAAATGAATTTTCTATGAGCATATTAGCAGATAAAGTTCAACCTAAGCCTATTTATCTATTTGTATCAGGTTTAATTATGGTAGTTACTATTTGGTATTCTTCAAAAGCGAAAAATGTTGTTAAAACTAGTCTTGATTTATCTAATCAAAATATTGTTGATGAGAAATTTAATTCAAATATAATTGGGGTTTTTCTTGTAAATATAGGAAGAGGGTTAAATAATATATTTATAAAATTAGCACCAAAGAGTTTATTAAATCAAATAGAAAAATCTTTTAATACTAATAATGTAGAGGTATTTTCTAGTTCCGAGGATAGACCATCTTTTGACAAATTAAGAGCAAGTTTAAATCTTGTAATTGCCGCTATTTTAATTTCATTAGCTACTTCTTATAAATTACCCTTATCAACTACTTATGTGACATTCATGGTAGCTATGGGAACATCTCTTTCAGATAGAGCTTGGAGTAAAGAAAGTGCTGTATATAGAGTATCAGGAGTTGTTAATGTAATAGGCGGATGGTTTCTTACAGCTTTTTCTGCATTTTGTGTTTGTGGTTTAATTGTCTTTCTAATTCACATAGGGAAAACAGTTGCAATTATTGCTTTAATTATTGTTTCAGCTGCAATCATATATAGAAATCATGTATTATTTAAGAAAAAAGGAGAGATAAAAATTTAATTTAATCCAAGAATTCTTCTGAAGGTCCTAACCTCACACTTATAAAATTAATCTTCTTGGGTATTTTTTATATAATTAACTTTTGTTAGAGTTCCTTCAGACCAAAAAAACCATTTTCCTACTTTTTTCCCTCTATTGTATTTTCCAAAAGTTAGAGTCTTGCTTAACTTATTATAGCTTGCCCAATACCCATGTAATCTATTATTTTCAATATAGCCTTCTTGAAGATCATTACCTCTATCTCCATAAATAACGACCTTTGGTGTATTTTCTTCTTGTAAAACTACTTTCTGTTCTTGAGCATTTAAACCAGCAAGGCTAATCGTTAAAATAAAAATTAAATACTTCATAACATTAATTTACTAACACTAAGTTAATAATAAATTAACATATATTCAACATTTACATAACATTAAATTAACATTAGAATGTATTTTGCTAATAATCAGGTAGTTATATTAAGAGCCGCACATCAAACAGTCATCATCTTCATTCTCTTTTGATTGAGATATTATCTGTTTTAATTCTTCAGGCGTTAGTGGCTTTACAGCTACTGGTTTTGCTTTTGACTTTATAGTTTTAGCTTTTTCAGTTCTAGTAATTTTAACTTCTGCTGCTGCTGCTGCTGCTTCTACTTTTTTTTCTATTTCCACTGTTTCTGCTTCAGCTGTTTCTTCTACTTCAGCTTTATCTTTTTTCTCAAGGGTAAATTTAATAGCATCAACAGCAGATTTAGTTCTTAAATAATACATTCCTGTTTTTAGACCAGATTTCCATGCATAAAAATGCATAGATGTTAATTTTGACATTGTAGCTCCTTCCATGAATAAATTTAAAGATTGGGACTGATCAATAAAGTAACCTCTGTGTCTAGCCATATCAATAATGTCTTTCATACTCATCTCCCAAACCGTTCTATATAATTCTTTTAATTCATCAGGAATTTGTTTAATATCTTGGATTGAACCATTAGACCTCATAAGCTCTTGCTTCATGTCTTCATTCCATAATCCCAGCTCAACCAGATCCTTTAATAAATGCTTGTTAACAATTATAAACTCTCCAGATAAAACCCTTCTAGTATATAAATTAGATGTATAAGGTTCAAAACATTCATTGTTACCTAGAATTTGAGAAGTACTTGCGGTTGGCATAGGTGCAACTAGTAGAGAATTTCTTACACCATGCTTTAAAACATCCTTCCTAAGTTTACCCCAATTCCATCTTCCACTTAATTCTTTATCTTCAACTCCCCACATGTTATGCTGAAATTCTCCCTTTGATATAGGAGATCCTTTATAGGTTTTATATGGACCGTCTTTTTTTGATTCCTCAACAGATGCATTAAGTGCTGCAAAATATAAAGTTTCAAAAATATCTTGATTTAATTCTTTTGCTTTTTCAGAAGTAAAAGGCATTCTTAATTGAATAAATGCATCTGCTAACCCCTGAACTCCAAGACCTATAGGTCTGTGTCTAAAATTCGAGTTTTCTGCTTCCTTAACCGGATAATAATTTCTATCAATAACCTTATTTAAATTTTTAGTAACTCTAGCAGTCACATCATATAATTTTTGATGGTTAAACTCACCCTTTTCGACAAACATTGGAAGAGCAATTGATGCAAGGTTACAAACAGCTATCTCATCCTTAGAAGTATATTCTAATATCTCTGTACATAAATTGGATGATCTTATGGTTCCTAAATTCTTTTGATTAGATTTTCTGTTTGCAGAATCCTTGTAAAGCATATAAGGAGTGCCTGTTTCAATTTGAGATTCCAAAATCTTTTCCCATAATTCTCTTGCCTTTATTGTCTTCCTACCCTTAGACTGTTTTTCATATTTTAAATATAATTTATCAAACTCATCCCCATGACAATCATATAAACCAGGGCATTCATTTGGACACATCAATGTCCACTCTGCATTTTTCTCAACTCTTTTCATAAAAAGGTCTGGCACCCACATAGCATAAAACAGGTCTCTTGCTCTCATCTCTTCTTTTCCATGATTCTTTTTAAGATCAAGAAAATCAAAAATATCAGAATGCCATGGCTCAATATAAATAGCAAAAGAACCTTTTCTTTTACCTCCACCTTGGTCAACGTATCTTGCAGTATCATTAAAAACCCTTAACATTGGAACTATACCATTTGATGTTCCATTTGTTCCAGATATGTATGAACCCGTTGATCTAATATTATGAATTGATAGTCCTATCCCTCCAGCTGATTGTGATATTTTTGCTGTTTGTTTTAAAGTATCATAGATTCCATCTATACTATCATCCTGCATAGTAAGTAAAAAACAAGAAGACATTTGAGGTTTAGGTGTTCCTGAATTAAACAAAGTTGGGGTAGCATGGGTAAAATATTTTTTTGACATTAATTCATATGTATCTATTACAGCTTCCAAATCATCTAAGTGTATTCCAACAGAAACTCTCATCAACATATGTTGTGGTCTTTCAACAATTTGACCATTTATTTTTAACAGATAAGATCTTTCAAGTGTTTTAAAACCAAAGTAATCATATCCAAAATCTCTATTATATATAATTTTTGAATCAAGCTCTTCTGCATTCTTTTTAATTACTTTATAAACTTCATCTGAAATAAGCGAAGCCTTTTTTCCTGTTATAGGATTTACATAATCATGTAAATCTTTCATTGTCTCTGAAAATGATTTTATCGTATTCTTATGTAAGTTAGAGACTGAAATTCTCGCAGCAAGAGAAGCATAATCTGGATGAGTTGTTGTCATTGTAGCAGCAATTTCTGCAGCAAGATTATCAAGTTCTGAAGTTGTAACACCATCATATAAACCTTCAATAACCCTCATAGCAACTCTAACAGGATCAACTAATGGATTAAAACTATAGCAAAGCTTTTTAATCCTAGCCGTAATCTTATCAAACATTATCGGCTCTTTCCTTCCGTCTCTTTTTAATACATACATATCTATTTCATCTAATTAGCTATATTCAATTTTAATAAAAAAATGATTAAAATTCTTCGTCGAAACTTATTTTAGAATCCTCCTTTTTCTCCTTATTAAGAACTCCTGCTTTTTGATATTCAGAAACTCTCTTCTCAAAGAAATTAGTTTTTCCTTGTAGATTTATCATGTCCATAAAATCAAAAGGATTAGTAACATTAAATTCTTTCTCACATTGAAATTCAACCAGAAGTCTATCTGTTACAAATTCCAAGTACTGAGTCATCAACTTTGCATTCATTCCAATCAAACTAATAGGAAGTGACTCTGTTATAAATTCTCTTTCAATATTTAAAGCATCAACCAATATTTCTTTTATTCTTTTTTTAGGAACTTGATTAACAATATGCTCATTATGAAGATGAACTGCAAAATCACAATGAACCCCTTCATCTCTAGAAATAAGTTCATTTGAAAAAGTTAATCCTGGCATTACTCCTCTTTTCTTTAGCCAAAAAATCGAACAAAATGCACCAGAGAAAAAGATACCTTCAACACCAGCAAAAGCAATTAGTCGTTCAGCAAAAGAATCCGATTCAATCCACTGTAATGCCCAATCAGCTTTCTTTTTAATAGCAGGAAAATTATCAATTGCTTTAAAAAGTTTGTCTTTTTCTTCTTCATCTTTTACATAAGTATCTATTAAAAGAGAATAAGTTTCTGAATGAATGTTTTCCATCATTATTTGAAAGCCATAAAAGAATTTAGCTTCAGAGTATTGAACTTCATTTACAAAATTTTCTGCAAGGTTTTCATTAACTATTCCATCAGAAGCAGCAAAAAAAGCTAATATGTGTTTTATAAAATATCTCTCATCATCATTCAACTTAGTTTTCCAATCAGTAAGATCTTGATGTAGGTCAATCTCTTCTGCCGTCCAAAAGCTTGCTTCACATTTTTTATACCACTCCCAAATATCATGATGCTCAATCGGAAATATTACAAACCTATTATTATTTTCTTGTAAAATTGGTTCAGGCTTCATGATTTTTTTATAATATAATTTGAACTTATTCTAAACATCAAATATTTAAAATTCTGACGAGAATTGAAAGAGCAAAGTATAGATAATTGCATAAAGTTCTTAACAATAAAAAAAGAACATAGTAATTATTAATTTTTTCGTTTTATTTTTATATACTCAAAAAATATTTGGTGAAAAAAAATGTTATGAATAGCTAAGAAATATGAGTTTAATATTTATTATTACAAATGAAAAACATTTTTTTAAATTAGACACCTAATAAATTAATATGAAAAATTTTGAAAAAATTGTATTGTTTTTAACAATTTTAATTATTGTCTTTAATTTAACTCAAATAAATATCTTCAATTTTTTGGAAGAAGAAAACAAGATTACTATAATTTGTTTTATACTTTCTATGTGTGCCTTGATATTAATTTTATTAATCCGAGTCTCAAAAAAAATAAAGGATATGAATAAATAAAACTTTTAAATTGAGACAAGACAAGTTTCAACTCCAGCTTTCTCTAGAAACTCTAGACCAGAAGAATCTCTATATTCTTTATTATAAACCACCCTTATTATACCAGACTGAAAAATTAATTTACAACACTCTTTACATGGAGAAAGAGTAATATAAAGAGTTGCTCCCTTGGTTGATTGAGTTGAAGAAGAAACCTTAGCAATAGCATTTGCTTCAGCATGAAGAACATACCATTTAGTATAACCTTCATCATCTTCACAGAAATTTTCAAATCCTGTAGGAGTTCCATTATAACCATCTGAAATAATCATCTTATCTTTAACAATAAGAGCGCCAACTTTTCTTCTTTTACAATATGATAATTCACCCCACTCAAGAGCCATCTTTAAATATGCCTTGTCATATTTTGCCTGTTTCTCTTTCATTAATATAAAGAATAAAAACAATAATTATTAGCTTTTAAATATAGTCTATTATATAGATATTTTTTAGTTTCTTATTATATTTGTTGTAAATAAAAAATTATGTATCCGGAAGAAATAGTTAGACCTATGAAGTTGGAACTTACAGAGTCTGGCTTTAATGATCTTAAAACAAAAGAAGATGTTGAATCTGCAATTGATAAAAATGGAACTACACTTTTAGTAGTCAATTCTGTTTGTGGTTGTGCAGCTAAAAATGCAAGACCTGGTATAATTCAATCTCTAAGAAATAGCAAAACCCCTGATAACCTTTGTACAGTATTTGCTGGTTTTGATATTGAGGCAACTGAGACTGCAAGGTCAAAAATGCTTCCTTTTCCTCCATCATCTCCAAGTATTGCGCTTTTTAAAGATGGTAATTTAGTCCATATGATTGAAAGACATCATATTGAAGGAAGGGATGCAGAAATGATATCATCAAACCTGGTATCGGCATATGATGAATTTTGTTAATTATTTTGGCAAAGAAATAGTAAACTTCGTTCCTTTTTTTGATTTAGACTTATAAGATATTTTTCCTCTATGAGAGTTAATAATATTTTTAACAATCCCTAGACCTAATCCCATACCGTCTGTCTTAGTAGTAAATTTTGGTTCAAATATTTTTTCCTTGTTTTCTTCCAAAACTCCAAGTCCATTATCTGAAACCAAGACTTTGACACTATTCTTTGAGTCAGTAATTTCAATATTAATATTTGGCTCCCTGTCTGAAGGAATAGCTTGAATACTATTTTTAATCAAATTAGTCATAACTCGGATCCATTGTTCTTTATCAAGTTTTATAACAATACTTTCTTTTGATGTTGTAAAACTTATATTATTTTGTTCAAAAATTTCAACCACTTTTTTTGTTGTATCAACTATATCAGATTTTTCTAATTGAGTCTTCGGCAAAGTAGCAAAATCTGAAAATGAAGTAGCCACAGTACTCATAGTATCAATCTGTTCAATAAGAGTATCACAAAAATCATTTAGTTTATCTTGTTCTTCTTTGCTTTCCAAAGAATTAGTTATTTGAAAACTTTGAACAGTAAGTCTCATAGGAGTTAATGGATTTTTTATTTCATGAGCTACTTGTCTCGCCATTTCTTGCCATGCTTGTTCCCTTTCATTTTTAGCAAGTTTTTCTGCACTATCTTCAAGGTCATCAATCATTTTATTATATGAATTAACTAAACTATCAATTTCTTTTGTTGCATTTTTTAATAAGATTTTTTCATTTTTTTTCAATAAACCAGTTTGCCCAATTTTTAACCTAATTGTTTCAATAGATCTAGTAACATACCTTGAAATAAAATATGCTAAAACAATTGCAACTACCAACATTATAAAGTATATCTGATACAATGTTGTAAGAAAAACGTTTAACTCACTTTCTGCAAATGAGACATCTTGAAAATAAGGAAAAAATAAAATTGCATAATTTTTTCCAAATTCATCCTTTAAAACAGTATAAGAAGACTGAAATTTTCCTACATCAGTTGAATTTTCTTTAGTAATCTTACCCCCCTCTAAAGAAACAAGCATTTTACAAAAATCTTCATCTAGAGAATAATTATTTGAAATGATTTCAAGAGGCAAATAGGAATAAAATAGAGGTTTCCCTTCAATGGTAAATATGGAGTACTCTACATTATGAATTTTGGTGATTTCCTCAAAATCAACTTTATAATTTTCCCACTTTTCATAATTATTAGTTAAATCAAACTTGCCAACTATGTAATTAATTTGCTTTGTTAATTGAGTTTCTTTTCTGTCTTGCCTATAGGTATTATATTGATCTGACTCTGTCCTATATTGGTAATAGGTAGATCCCAAAACCAATAGAGTAGCAGTGAAAACTAACAAAATCATTGAGATAAAGATCCTTAGTCTCAAAGACATTTTATTTTTCAGTATACTCATCTTGATTTTCTATGAAAATAGCTAAAAATTTTCAAAACGACAATATTATAAAAGCAGTGAAAACTTAAATTGCTTAAATTAGCATATAAAACTTTAAAAGATGGATGTTGGTTCTATACTTATTGTACTGCCAGTATTAATAATTTTTTCTTATTTATTTGATATTCTGGCAATAAGAACAAAATTTCCATCTGTTATATTGTTAGTTCTAACTGGAATAATCGCAAGATCTATTTCTACCTATTATGGTTTTGACAACTTCAAATTTCTTGATAACCTTGTGCCAGTACTAGGAACTATTGGACTTATATTAATAGTTCTCGAAGCAGCTCTTGAATTAGAGATTAAACGAGAAAAAATGGCCATAATTATAAAAGGGTTCATGGCTGCATTAATCATATTATTAATTAATATTGTTTTAGTTAGTCTCTTTTTTGAAAAAATAATTGGTCTCCCACACCCAACATCTGTAATTTATGCAATACCCCTTTCTATTATTAGTAGTGCAGTTGCTATACCATCTGCATCAGGCTTAATAAATAAGAATAAAGAATTTATTGTTTATGAATCAACATTTTCTGATATACTTGGTATTATGTTTTTTTATTATTCAATAAGACTAGCTGAGAAAGGTGAAGCACTTATTGGGTTTGAACCAATATTGACACTTATTGGTCAAATTATTCTAATTATTGTTCTCTCATTGGCCATAACATATCTATTATTTCAATTAATCCAAAGAATAGAACATCATGTTAAGTTTTTTTTGATTCTAGCTCTACTAATTTTAGCATATGAAATAGGTAAGGATATTCTTAAATTACCATCATTAGTTTTAATTTTTATTTTTGGAATTTTTCTTGGAAATTTTTCTAATCTTATTCCTGAAAGATTTAAAAAGTATACAAAAACTGTGAAAATTGATAATGAGGATCTTCACGAATTTAATCTTCTAACTGCCGAATCAACTTTCCTTGTTAGAACATTTTTCTTTTTATTTTTTGGTTTTTCTATACCTCTTGAAAGTTTTATTGAATTTGAGCCTTATATCATTGGAGCTACAGTTCTATTAATCATGTATGGGGTAAGATATTTTTACTTAACAGCAACAAAAAATAATGATAATGAATCAAAACCTCTTTTATATTTTTCTCCAAGAGGACTAATAACAATTCTTCTTTTTTTGAGTATATCAGATTACGAAATAGTAAAAAGTAGTATCATTGATGAAAAGGTACTACTTGTAATTATAATCGCTTCTATGCTTATAATGATTCAAGGTTCAATAACTCAAAAAAAAGATGAAGATAAAAACGAAGAACCCAGTCAGCAGTCTCTCTCTGAAATTGTTGATGAACAAATAGATTAATTATGAAATATATAAGAAATACGTTTATAGCAATTCTAATTTTATTTTCACTTATTTATACTTTTGATTTAAACTATATAATAAAGGGAATTAGAGTAGTTTATCTTAATGGTTATTCAGATGTTTTTATTGATGACAACAAATATTTTGACACAGTCCAAGTTGAAACTTCTAATAACCCTGAACCATGGATAAAACACATTAATTATAATCAAAAAAATACTTCTAAGATATTTGATGAGTATAATTCCGAAATGGAAACAGCTTCATTTATAATAATTAAAAATGACAGTATACTTACTGAAAAATATTACAATGGTTATGATGAAAATTCAGTAATTAACTCTTTCTCAATGGCGAAAACGCTCATCTATGTTACACTAGCAAAAGCTATTGAAGAAGGATATATAAAAAGTCTTGAACAAAAGGTGGTAGATTTTATCCCAGAACTAAAAGGTGAATTTGCTAATGAAGTAAGAGTTATTGATTTAGCGTCAATGCATTCTGGAATGGAGTGGACGGAACCATCTCTTAACCCTTTTAGCGTTTTGGCTAAAACATATTTTGTTAAAGATCTTAACAAGCTTATACTTGATCAACCTTTTGTTGAAAAACCAGGGATTAAGTTTCAGTATTCTAGCGGAAATACTCAGATACTCTCTATATTAATTGAAAGAGCAACTGGAGAAAAAATTACAGACTACTTTTCCAAACACTTTTGGAAAAAAATGAATGCTGAACAAAATGCCATATGGCAACTTGATAGTTATGAAAGCGGAAATGCTAAATCTTTTTGTTGTTTTTCTACAAATTCAAGAGACCTATCTAGAATGGGAAAACTATATTTAAATAACGGAAATTGGAATGGTGAACAACTAGTAGATTCCAGTTTTATCAAAACTTCTTTCACTACTATAGATAGTCCAATTTATGGAATTGGAATTTGGGTAGATAATTATAAAGGATATGAAATTGGAATGATGCGAGGTCACCTTGGTCAATACGTGATGTTTATTCCAGAAATAAATCTTATAATATCAAGGTTTGGAAGAAAATATCCAGCGAAAGGAATAATAGAAATTACTGAAGACACCTATATTTATATTGATGAAGCATTAAGAATCACTGGTAATTAAACACTTAGCTCTAGAGTAACTGGACAGTGATCAGAATGAACTGCTTGAGGAATTAAATAAGCATTTTTTATATTTTTTTCTAGTGATTGAGAAACCAGGTTGTAATCAATTCGCCAGCCTTTATTATTCTTTCTAGCTCCAGCCCTATAACTCCACCAACTATATGAATTCGGTGATTTATCAATATATCTAAAAGAATCAATAAATGAATTACCCATAAAAGAAGTTAACCATTCTCTTTCTTCAGGCAAAAAGCCAGAAACAGTTTTATTTCTAACTGGATCATGAATGTCAATTTCTTTATGACAAATATTATAATCTCCTGATATAATTAAATTTGGGATAACCTTATTCAATTCATGAATATATTCTTTAAAATCATCCATGAATTTAAATTTAAATCCAAGTCTTTCAATGTTCGTCCCAGATGGTAAGTATAAACTAATAACCGAAAATTTATCAAAATCTGCTCTAATTACTCTTCCCTCTTTATCCATATAATCAATCCCAGTTCCATACTCAATATTTAAAGGTTTAATTTTTGAGAAAATTGCTACCCCACTATATCCTTTTTTTTCTGCTGAATACCAAAAGTGATTATATCCAGATTCTTTAATTAGATTTGTTTCAACTTGATCTTCATTTGCCTTTGTTTCTTGAATACAAATTATATCAGGATCTTCAGTTTTTAACCATTCTAATAGACCCTTTTTAATGGCTGCTCTAATTCCATTAACATTATAACTTATTATCTTCAATTATTTTAAATTATTAAGTAAAGTATTTAATGTCAGTTCTTCTTTAACAATCTTTATTAAGGCATCCTTATTTATTCTTTTCTGTTCCATTGAATCTCTATCTCTAAGTGTAAATGTATTGTCTTCAAGAGTCTGATGATCAATAGTAATACAATAAGGTGTTCCAACTGCATCCTGTCTTCTGTATCTTCTTCCAATTGCATCTTTCTCATCATATGATAGATTTACTTCTGAACTGAATTCATTAAGTAATTCTTTTGCAATTTTTGGCAAACCATCTTTTTTAACTAATGGAAAAACAGCAAGTTTAATTGGTGCAATTTGTTTAGGTATTCTAAGAACAACTCTCGATGATCCGTCTTCTAATTTTTCATTAAAATAAGAATTTGATAAGATAGAAAGAAACATTCTATCTAATCCAATAGATGTTTCTATAACATATGGTGTATAGCTTTCATTTTTCTCAGTATCAAAATATTGAATTTTTTTACCAGATAATTTCTCATGACTTTTTAAATCAAAATCTGTTCTAGAATGAATTCCTTCAAGCTCTTTAAATCCAAAAGGAAAATCAAACTCTATATCAGATGCTGCATCAGCATAATGAGAAAGTTTTTCATGATCATGAAATCTGTATTTTTTTTCATCTAAACCTAGACTAAGATGCCATTTCATCCTTTCTTCTTTCCAATGCTTGTACCACTCCTCTTGAGTACCAGGCTTAACAAAAAACTGCATCTCCATCTGCTCAAACTCTCTCATTCTAAAAATAAATTGTCTTGCAACTATTTCATTTCTAAATGCTTTTCCAGTTTGTGCAATTCCAAAAGGGATCTTCATTCTTGAAGTCTTTTGTAAAGTTAAATAGTTTAGAAAGATTCCCTGGGCAGTCTCTGGCCTTAGGAATAATTCCATGTTTGAATCACTTGATGCTCCTAAATTAGTTTTAAACATCAAATTAAACTGTCTAACTTCAGTCCAATTTGAAGTTCCAGAAACAGGACATTTAATCTCTAATTCATTGATTAAATTTTCAATTTCTTTTAGATTATTTTTTTTAAAACCATCAACCATTCTTTCATTAGTAGATTTAATTCTAGTAGTTAATTCCTGTACTCTTTGATTCGTATTGATAAATTCATTTTCATCAAACTTATCACCATATCTTTTCTTAGCTTTTAAAACTTCTTTATCAATTTTATTTTTTTGTTTTTCTATATAGTCCTCCAATAAAACATCCGCTCTATATCTTTTTTTTGAATCTTTATTATCAATTAATGGATCATTAAATGCTTCTACATGTCCTGATGCAATCCATGTTTTTGGATGCATAAAAATTGCAGAATCAACGCCTATAATATTTTGGTTTATCTGAACCATTGATTTCCACCAATAATCTCTTATATTATTCTTCAACAACACTCCATTATGAGCATAATCATAAACAGCATTCAGGCCCTCATATATTTCACTTGATGGAATAACAAAGCCATATTCTTTTGAATGGGAAATGATTTTTTTTAAAGATTCTCTTTCCTCCATGATTATGTAAAAATAGTTCTTTTTATATTTTAAATATGTTAATTTGTAAATCAATTAGTTGAATGAAATATTCTTTATATATAATTATAATAATATTATTTGCAAGTTGTGCAAGAAGATCTTCTCCTAGTGGAGGGGAAAAAGATTCAATACCTCCAGTATTAATTGCCTCCAACCCTAAAATAAATAGCATAAATTTTGATAAGGATGAAATTAGGCTAACATTTGATGAATGGGTAAAACTTGAAAAACTAGATCAACAACTTATAATCTCCCCTCCACTTGAAAAGAAAAACTATGAGATTCAACCTCTAAGTGGAATAACCAAAAAGATATTTATAAACTTTCTTGATTCACTTCAAGAAAATACTACCTATACATTTAATTTTGGAAATAGTATAGTAGATAATAATGAAGGAAATAAAATGAATTTCTTTAGTTACACATTTTCTACTGGTCCCACTCTTGACTCATTATATTTAAAAGGGAACATACAAGATGCTTTTGATATTGAAACTGAAGAATTTTTGTCAATTCAATTATATAAAATTGATAGCACCTATAATGATTCTATGATTTTTAATATTCGACCTACATACCTAGCAAACACTTTAGACTCTACTAATTATAGATTTAATAATTTAAGAGAAGGACAGTATATGTTAATTGCATTAAAAGATGTATCAGATAACTATTTTTTTGATCCATTTTATGATAAAATCGGATTCTATGACTCTTTAGTATCATTACCAAAGGACACCCTAATTAATCTTAGGTTATTTAAAGAAGAGACTACTATGGTCTGGGACAAACCTAATTTCATAAATAGTGAAAAAATTGGTTTTGGATATTTTGGAAAACTAGATATGAATAAAATTTCTTTAATATCTAAAATACCAGATAGTGTTAATTTTCTTTTTACTAAAGAAAAAGATAAAGACACTATAAACTTTTGGTTGTCAAAAAACAGTATAGACTCATTACAATTTAAATTAAAAGAGGTTGATACAATAAAGACCTTATCTGTAAAGTTTGATCGTTCAAAGGATTCAATTATTGACTCCTTAAGTATATCTACTATAACTAAATCTGTAATTGATTTAAAAGAAAAATTTAAACTATCATCTGATTTACCAATAAATAAAATTTCTGATTCACTTATTTTTATAAGAAATATTGATTCTATTTTAATCCCTTTCAAATCATCTATAAATAGTAATTTAGATGAAATAACTCTTGATTTTGATGTTAAACCTCAAGATGACTATTCAATATATATATTACCTAATGCAATTATTGACATTAGAGGTGGAACAAATGACACATTAGGCTTTAGAACTCTTTCTCAATCACTTGAAGATTATGGAAATGTTTACTTAAATGTTATACGAGATACTGAATCTAAATATATTCTTCAAATGGTTAACTCTAATAATGAAATTGTTAGAGAGTATGATAGCATAACTAGTGATGGAGTTTATAACTTTGAATTAATTCCCCCTGGAAAATATTTGTTTAGAATGATAAAAGATAAAAATGGAAATAAAATATGGGATACTGGAAATTATCTACAAAAAGTTCAACCTGAAGATGTTTATTATTCGAATTTTGAGTTAGACATTAGAGCAAACTGGGATTTTAATGAAACATTTAATTTAAAAATGATTAAAGTAGATTCAACTTTGATTAAAACAGATTCAATAAATTAAATAAATAATGAAACAATATATTCTACTACTAGCCTTTTTAATCAATACAATAAGTTTAATTTCTCAGGAAAATTATTTCCCGCCCAAAGGGTTATGGGAAGTAAAAACCCCTTCAGTTTTTGGTATAAATAATGAAAAAATTCTAAGTGCAATAAAATATGCAGAGGATAATCAAAATGATGGAGATTATGATCTTAGAGTTGAAATACTAAAAGGGTTCTCTTCAGAGCCATATCATGAAATACTTGGCCCAACTAAAAAGAGGGGCTCTTCAAATGGATTGATAATTAAAAATGGATATATCATCGCTTCATGGGGGGACATAGATAGAGTTGATATGACATTTAGTGTAACAAAAAGTTATTTGTCAGCTATTACAGGTATAGCCATAAAAAAAGGCTTAATTAGTTCTGAAAAAGATAAAGTTTCAAACTATATATGGGATAAAACTTTTGACGGAAATAAAAACAAAAAAATATCATGGGAACATCTTCTAAATCAATCATCAAATTGGGCAGGAAATTTGTGGGGGATTAATGACTGGGAGGATAGGCCAAATCAAAGATTAAATATTGATTCTTGGAGGTCTCAAGAACAAAAAGAGCCAGGGTCATATTATAAATATAATGATGTTAGGGTTAATGTCCTTGCCTATTCATTGTTACATGTTTTTAGAGAATCATTACCCAAAGTTTTACAACAAAATATTATGAACCAAATAGGTGCTTCTAATTCATGGAGATGGTATGGGTATGAAAATTCATGGACAAATATTGATGGACATATGATTCAATCTGTATCAGGTGGAGGCCATAATGGAGGTGGAGTTTTTATCAATTCTTTAGATCATGCTAGATTTGGACTTTTATATCTAAATAATGGAAATTGGAATGGACAAACTATTTTAACAAAAGAGTGGATTGATAAATCTATTACTCCTTCTCCTTCAAACCTTGAATATGGATATATGTGGTGGTTAAATAAACGAAACGGAGAAGATTACTGGAAAGGGGTACCCGAAAATGTTTATTATGGATCAGGATTTGGAGGAAATTATATTATTGTAATTCCGGAAAATAAAATTGTTATAGTTGCTAGATGGATGGGAAGAGGAACTATAGGCAAGTTTGTAAAAATGATTATAGAGGCAGATTCAAATTAAATCTTTGCTTTTAAAGATAACTTCATATTAATACTTAGCCGATTTATTTTTAGTTATTGTTTTAAGAATAAAATCTCTCAAATCTTGATTAGACTTTTTTAAATCCTCACGTCTTAAATACATCATATGTCCACTTTCATATCCCTTAAATGTAAATCTGTCTATTAATTTACCACTAGGATCAACTTGTTGAATTGTATACTTTGCCGCAGAAAATGTAGTTGCTCCATCATAATAACCAGACTGAATGAGAACATTTAAAAAAGGGTTTTCAGCTAAAGCTTCTCTAAAGTTCCTTCTTATTCTCAGATTATCAGAGTTCCATGGCCTAACAGATAATTCACCTCTTGCCCATGTATTGTATTTAATATCAGTTTCAAATTTTAACACTTCTTTTATATAGGAGTTAACAGCAGGAGTAAATGCATGATCCCATGCGCTCATTTCAGGGGCATACTCAAAATTATTACCTGAGTCTTTGCTATCAATGCCTTTATATCTAGAATCTAACCTTCCAATTGTAAATCCTTCATCTCTTAAAAGTTCTTTCCAAAAGAAGCTTGTCGAAATATTCAAATTATTTTTAATTATTTCATCATATTTAATTCCCGTTAGAATTTCAATTTTTCCAGCAACTTCTTTTTTTGTTTTATGATCAATAAACCCTCCCATAGCCAGAGCAGGCAATAATTCATTATATGCAAATTCTTCAGAAATTTTAATAACTTCATTTAAACTTTTATTTTGAAATTCTGAGTTTAGCTTATTGTGATACCATGCAGTTGCAGTAAAATATGGAAAATCTACAGTAGGTAAAATAATGCCTCCTGACTCATAATCTAATTCATAGTCAGCAGGCGAAACCAACACAACTCCATTTAAATACATCCATTGATTTTGTTGAAGTTCATGTGCGAGCCCCATTACTCTTACACCACCATAACTCTCACCTACAAGATACTTTGGAGATTTCCATCTTTTTGATCTATTAACAAAAGTAGTTATCCACTCTGCTAAATATTTTGCATCTTGATTTACACCAAAGAATTTACTTGCCGCCTCCTTTTTAGACATTTTTTTAAGAATTCTAGAGTAACCTATGTTTATTGGATTAACAAAAACAATATCTGCGACATCAAGTATTGAATATGGATTAGATTTATATCCATATGGCTGTATAGGATATCCTTCATCATCAATTATCAAATTATATGGACCAGTATACCCCATATGCATCCATATTGATGCAGATCCAGGACCACCATTAAATGAAAATATTAATGGTCTATTTGAATTATCATCAATATCAGTTCTCCTATAATATGTATAGTGTAGGGTTGCAATTACTTCTCCATCAACATCCCAAATAGGTTGAGTACCAATTTGAGCAGAGTAATTAACTTTTTTATTTAATATGATCGTTGAATGTTTTGTTACTTTTGAAGTATCCGCAGTTATAATTCTTTCTTGGGAATAAACCCCAAAAAAGATTAGCATTGTTGTTAAAATTAAAAAATTATTTTTCATAGTATATTTATTTATATGATCTAGTCTTGACTTCAATATCTTCATACTTTAATTGCTCTTTATGCAAAGAAGATTTAATTAGAAAACTATTTTATTTTAAATTCCTTCTCAATAGAATTATTATTAACAGTAATTAATAATTTATAAGAGCCCTTAGCTAGATAATAAGAATTATCATCAGATTTTTTTAAATCATTCTTATCATATCTTAAGTTATAGTCAATATAATTAAAGCCTCTATCAAATATTCCATCATTTTCATAAACTAATTTGCCCTTATTAGACTTTATTGAAAGGGTATATTTGTTTTGTGTTTTTGAAAATATGACTATTTCCATATTAGGAATAATATAATCACCCCATGTGCCCCATTTTTCGCCCCAATTATTTGAACGCTTGATATCTTTAATATCATAAACATGAAGCTGTTTATTTAATATCTCTGGTTTTAATTTTTGTATTTTTTCTAATTCTGCTAAATAAATTGATCTACCATGTGTTCCCACCAATAAATGATTCATTTCTTTTTGAATTACAAGATCATGAACTGATGAAGAGTTTAAGCCTTTTGAAAAAGGTTCCCATAATTCCCCTCTATTGAATGAAATATATACACCATGGTCATTACCAATAAACAAAATATCTTTATTGACATAATCTTCAATAATTACATTAACAGGAGAAAAAGGTAAATTAGAATTTATTGAAGTCCATGATTTGCCATAATCTTTACTCATATAGACATATGGTTTAAAGTCATCCCATCTATATCCATTCATTGAGACAAATACAGTCCCTTCATTATGAGATGATGCATAAACCTTACTAACCCATAGGTCCTGAGGTAAATCATCTGAGATTCTTGACCAAGATGATCCACCATTTTTTGTAACATGAACTAACCCATCATCTGCACCAACATAAATTAATCCAAATTTATGCTGTGATTCAGAGATTGTAGTTATAGTTCCATATGGCACATTTCCTGGTTTACCTCCCTTTGTCAAGTCAAAAGAAATATTTTCCCATTTAGCACCACCATTAAGTGATCTATGAAGGATATTGCTTCCTAAATACAATATATCCTGATTATGACTTGATAAAAGAATTGGAGTTTGCCAATTAAATCTATAAGGAGATTCCCCTAATTTATGTCTTGGCTTAATAAAAGTTCTCTTATTACTATCTAGGTCTAGTCGGAAATACGATCCAAATTGGTATCCTGTATATACAATATTTGGTTGATTTTTATCAATTTGAACTTCCATTCCGTCACCACCGAGTATCATTTTCCAAGGATAAGATCCAGACGATTCCCATCTTTTGTTTTCTATTGAATTATGTGGTCCCATCCAAACACCATTATCTTGAAGCCCCCCATATACATTATATGGCTTTTGATAATCAACATTAATAGAATAAAATTGTCCTACTTCAGTTGAATTGTTTTTAATCCAATTCTTACCATCATCATAAGTTATATTAACACCTCCATCGTTTCCGTTTATTAAATGTCCACGTTTGTTTGGATTAATCCACAAATCGTGATGATCTGCATGCACATTCTCTTTGCCAATACGATAAAAAGTTTTTCCACCATCATCTGAGGTTAATATTGGCACACCATAAGTATAAATTTTATCACTATCATTTGGATCAACATGGACTTTTCCAAAGTAGTAGCCATATGTGTTATACACTCCATCTAAATGCATTTTATGTGTTTTATACCAGTTATTACCACCATTATCACTTCTATAAATCTCTGCTCCAATTATAGGAGTGTCAAACATTACTGAATTAGCATCTACTAAATATTTGTAAAGATCTGATGGATTTATTTTATTTTGATTAATATCAGATTTTACAGATTTCGCTGTATATACAGCTGGGAACCTATTAGATCTTAAAAACTTATTAAGATCTTTATTTTTTATCTTACCAAATTGTTTGATTGACATACTTTCAAATGATTCTTTAGTCAGCTCATTTGACTGTTTTTTATTTGATGTTTCTTTTCTAAAAAATTGACTATCATGAACCGCATATATTATATTTTTATCAAATACCGCAATCCCAATTCGTCCAACTCCTTCACCTCTTGGGAAACCACTTTGATCTGTTGTTATTAAATTCCAGTTCAACCCACCATCTTGACTTTTATAGATTCCAGAGGATGATCCATCTTCATCAAGATTCCATGCTTTTCGATCTTTTTCCCATAATGTTGCATAAATAACATTGAAATCACCTGGTGTATAAGCCATATCAATAACACCTGTTGTTTCATTTAAATACAATGTTTTATCCCAAGTTTGACCTCCATTTTTTGAAACATAAACCCCTCTGTTTTTATTTTTTGAATATAAATGACCTGTAACTCCTACTATAACATGATCATTATCATCAGGGTTAACCAGTATTTTTCCAATATGGTGACTATCATGTAAACCTACATTTTTCCAATTTGAACCATCAGAATTAGTTTTTAAAATACCAATTCCAGAATATGAAGACCTTGATGAATTATTCTCACCTGTTCCTACCCATAAAGTTTGATTCTTCCAATCCATTGTTATTTCTCCAATATTTTGAGTAGGCCATTCTTCAGATATCGAATTGAAGCTAGTTCCATTATTTATTGTATGCCATACTCCTCCAGAAGCATATGCAACATAGAATTCATCTGGATCATTTGGATTAACTTCAAGTGCCACAACTCTTCCACTCATTATAGTAGGTCCTATATTTTTAAAATTGACATTCTTAACTCTTGAATTTTCAATAAGTTTGTTTTTTATTTGATATGCTTCTACAATTTTTGAGTCTTCTGTTGGCTTAGGTTGGCCAATAACTATCGAAGTAAAAAGCAGACAGTATAGGAACTTAAAATTTCTCATAATTGTTATTTTATACTTAAATTATAAACATTATTATAATTTTCAAGATATTTAGACTAAATTTTTAATTAACAATGAGATATAAACCTCTTTCATCTAGCTTCTACAATAGAAATAGAGAGAATTTTATGTCTATGATGAAAGGAGAAAGTATAGCAATCTTTAATTCAAATGATATATACCCTGTTAGTGCTGATACAGAATTACCTTTTGAACAACATCGAGATATTTTCTATTTATCCGGAATTGATCAAGAAGAGACTATATTAATTCTGTTTCCTAATGCAAAAGACAAAAAATCAAGGGAAATTCTTTTTATTAGAAAATCTGATGAACATACCAAAATATGGGAAGGTGAGAAATTAAGTAAGGATAAGGCAAAAAAAATTTCTGGTATTGATAATATATACTGGGTAGAACATTTTAAAGGCATCTTGCATAAAGTTTCTATGGAGTGTAATCGATTCTATTTTAATAAAAATGAACATTATAGAGCTAAAATAGTTGTTGAAACCAGAGAAGATAGGTTTATCAAATGGGCCGAAAAAGAATACCCCTCTCATGCAGTTTCTAGAAGCAATCCAATACTTCAAAGACTAAGGTCAGTAAAAGATAATGAAGAAATTGATAGAATTCAGCATGCCTGTAATATTACTATGAAAGGATTTGAAAGGATTTTAAAATTTGTAAAACCTGGTGTTTGGGAATTTGAAATTGAAGCTGAACTAATTCATGAATTTATCAATAATTCATCTAAAGGTTTTGCTTATTCTCCTATTATTGCTAGTGGTAATGACAACAATGTTCTTCATTATACTAATAATAACAAGCAATGTTTAAAGGGAGATCTAATCCTAATGGATGTTGCAGCAGAATATGGGAATTACTCAAGTGATATGACTAGAACAATTCCCGTCTCTGGATTATTTTCAAAGAGACAAAAGCAAATATATAATTCAGTTTTAAATGTGAAGAATCATGCTACAAAACTTTTAACACCGGGGAACATATGGAAAGATTTTCATGATCAAGTTGCAGAAATTATGACTAAAGAACTTCTTGATATCGGCATAATAGACAAAGTCGACATAAAAAATCAAACTAAAGAAAGCCCTGCATATAAAAAGTATTTTATGCATGGAACTTCTCATCATCTAGGTCTGGACACTCATGATTATGGTTTACTTGATGATCCTTTTGAAGAGAATATGGTTTTCACAGTTGAACCTGGAATATATCTACCTGAAGAAGGATTCGGTATTAGATTGGAAGATGATGTTGTGATTCAAAAAAATGGACACCCAATAAACCTAATGAAAGATATTCCTATTGAAGCTGAGCATATTGAAGAACTTATGAATAATTAACAGTCACAATCCTTACCACAATCTGATCCAGATGAAGATCTCTTTTTAAACACAAACCTCTTTAATAAATAGTATACAGACAAACACGCAAAGAGTATAACTAAAATTAATTGAATACTTTCCATTTAAATTAAAATTTGATAAGTAATTAATGATGCAAAGTAAGCTAAAATTGTCATAAAAATCAATTGTATTATTGGCCATTTCCAACTATTTGTTTCTTTTTTTACTATAGCTAAAGTACTCATACATTGCATCGCAAAAGCATAGAATATCATTAATGAAAGACCACTCGCAAAGTTAAATACTGGGCTTCCATCAGGTTTAACCTCTTCTAGCATTCTCGTTTTTATTGTATCTTGATTTTCAGAACCAACACTATAGATTGTAGATAAAGTTCCAACAAAAACCTCTCTAGCTGCAAAAGATGTAATCAGTGCAATTCCTATCTTCCAATCATAACCCAAAGGAGAAATAACTGGTTCTATAGATTTTCCTAGTAATCCTATATACGAATTTTCAATACGAAAAGCATTAACCTCCAATTCAAGATCCTCTTCAGAGATATTAATCTCTGAATATTGATTTTCAACAATTTGGTTTGCATTTCTAAAATTATCTCCTGGGCCTGTCGAAGCAAAAATCCATAATAAAATAGAAATTGCAAAAATAATTTTTCCTGCTTCAACTATAAATGACTTAGTTTTTATCCAAATATTTAATAAAACATTTTTTACTAAAGGGAGTTTATAATCTGGCATTTCCAGAACAAGATAACTTCTATTATCAGATTTAATAAATAGTTGTAAAATTGATGAAGATAAAATTGCCATTAAAAAACCTAATATATATAGTCCAAGGAGAGTAAGACTTTGATAGCCTATTCCAAATATTTTATCATTTGGAATAACTAAGGATATTAAAATAAGATACACTGGAAGTCTTGCTGAACAAGTCATAAATGGAACAACTAAGATAGTTATTAATCTCTCCTTCCAGTTTTCAATACTTCTTGTTGACATTACTGCAGGGATAGCACATGCAACACCAGAGACTAATGGTATAAGACTTTTACCAGAAAGCCCAAATCTTTTTAAAGTCTTATCCATCAAGAAAACAACTCTACTCATATACCCAGTTTGTTCAAGTATTGATATAAAAAAGAATAACAAAGCGATTTGAGGAATAAATATTAAGACTCCTGCAATTCCTGGCAATACACCCTCAGCAATTAAATTTGTAAATACTCCTGGAGGAAAACCTGATTTTACACTTTGACTTATAGAAACAAATGTTGAGTCAATAAAATCCATAGGGATACTACTCCAGTCAAAAATTATTTGAAAAATTAAAAGTAGGATTGAAAAGAAAACAGCATACCCCCAAAACTTATGAAGTAGAATTCTATCCAATTTATTTCTTATTCCAAGACCTTTAGCAATATCTCTTGAGTAGTTCTCTTTTAAAAGATTGTTAATCCATTGGTATCTTTTTATTGTTTCTTTTTGCTGAAGTTTCTTTAAATATGACTCCGTTTGAGTTTTAAAATTTCCTGAAGTTTCAATTGTATTTCTTTGTATTTTCGAAAAATTAATATCCTGGTTTATCAATAACCAAAGTTTATATAAGGACTGTTCAGGAAATGTTTGATTAAGATTTGTAAAATACTCAGGGTCAATCTCCTTAATATTGAAAATAGGTTTATTTGAGAGATTTCTATAATTAGTAATTACATTTTTTAATTCTTCAAATCCTTCGTTTTTTTTAGCACTGATTAAAACAATTTTGGTGTCAAGTTTTTCTTCAAGTTTCTTGATATCTATTTCAATACCTTTCAATTTTAATTGATCTGACATATTAACAGCTAAAATTGAAGGTATTTCTAGATCTTTAATCTGTGTGAATAGTAAAAGATTTCTTTTTAAGTTTTCTACATCTGAAATTATAACTACCAAGTCTGGAAAATCCTTATTGTTTTTATTTAATAATAAATCAAAAACTATACTTTGATCAATAGACTTTGTATTTAAACCATATGATCCTGGTAAATCCATTAGTTGCACATTGGTAGTTCTATTAATATTAAAAGAGCCAGTCTTTTTTTCTACTGTAACACCAGGGTAATTTGCTACTTTTTGTTTTAACCCAGTAAGTGAATTAAAAACCGAAGATTTACCAGTGTTTGGATTCCCAATTAGCGCAACTGTGATTGTTTTTACCATTGAATTATTTTAGCTCAACAAGAACTTTACTAGCTGTAATTATATCAATTGAGATATGAGATTGGTCTACCTTTATATAAATTGGTCCTTTTTTGGAAGCAAGACCAAGAATTAACAGTTCATTTCCAGGTAAACAGCCCATCTCCAGCAGTGATAAGGGGACTTGATCAATGAGTATATCCTTTATAATAGCTCTATCTCCTTTTTTCAAAGTATTTAAACCAATCATGTTATTTATAATGATTCTAAGTAGACAAATGTAATAGTTTAATTTGAAATTTCTTTCTTTAAAACTTTTATATCATATATCAACGCATTCATTGATTCTTGATCAGTCCCATCATAAAACCCTCTTATTCTTCTTTCAGGATCTACTAAAACAAAATTTTCAGTGTGAATCATTTCAAACAACTTAGATTCTTCAATATCTTCAGCTACCAAATATGATTTTCTGGCAAGATTATAAATCTGCTTCTTATCTCCTGTAACAAGATTCCATTTAGAATCAATTACACCTTTCTCTAAAGAATATTTCTTTAATACTTCTTTAGTGTCTATTTCTGGAGTTACAGTATGAGATAATAAATAAACTTGATCATCGTCTTTATATTTATCTTGAAGAATAATCATATTTTCTTTCATAATTGGACAGATTCCCTGACAGGTTGTGAAGAAAAAATCAGCAATATATATTTTATCTCTATAATTTTCGTTGGTTATCTTTTCACCATTTTGATTTACTAGGCTAAAATCTTTGATCTTATGAAACCTTTTAACATGTTGCACTGTACTATCAACTAATTGAAAACTAACCATATTAGGCTGGTAAATTGGCAGTTTTTCTTCTGGCTTCAACACATTATAGAACATTAATATTGCAGCAATAGATACTACTGACATTGATAAAATAAATACTTTATATCTCTTGATCATTATTAAGACAAATATACTTCAAGGAATTAAAAAAATATTAAATTTGCATGTCAAAATTACTATATGGAGGTATTTTTAATAAAAGCATTTCAACTAATATTATCACTGGCAATTCTTGTAGTTCTTCATGAATTTGGCCATTTCATTCCTGCAAAAATTTTTAAAACTAGAGTAGAAAAATTTTATTTATTCTTTGATGTAAAATTCTCTTTATTTAAAAAGAAAATAGGAGAAACAGTGTATGGTATTGGATGGTTGCCGCTTGGTGGATATGTTAAAATAGCAGGAATGATTGATGAAAGTTTTGATAAAGAGCAAATGAGTAAGCCTCCTCAACCATGGGAATTTAGGTCAAAACCAACATGGCAAAGATTAATTATAATGCTTGGAGGGGTTATTGTTAATCTTATAGTTGGGTTTGCATTATATATGATGATCTTATTTGTATGGGGAAAAGATATTATTCCTCAAGAAAATATGCCAGATGGTCTAGATCCGTCTCCAGTTGCTATAGAAATTGGTTTTGAGCAAGGAGATAAACTAGTTGATGTTGATGGCAAACCTCTAGAAAATGTTTTAGAAATAAATAGGAGTTTGCTACTTAGGCCTATTGAATATGTTACTGTTTCTAGATCTGATGGAACTATTGACGAAATAACTATTCCTGAAGATTTTGGGAATAAATTGTTCGACAATGGGGAGTATATTCCATTAACTCCTTTAATAAGTGCGACTATAGATTCTGTTTTTGGATCTCCTGCTCTTGATGCCGGCATTAATGCTGGTGACAAATTTGTAAAACTCAATTCTGATAATATTAAAACCTGGACAGAATTTGCCAATTGGATATCTAATAATGATGATGATGTTATAAGTGCTACTCTACAAAGAGGTAATAATATTTATGAAACTACCATTGAAAGAAATGATGATGGTACAATTGGTGTTGGTAAATTTTCTTTCGGAATTGAACCAATCCATAGAGACCTTAACTTATCTGAAAGTATAGTTGAAGGTTTTGATTACGGATATTGGACGCTTTATGATTATGTTGCTCAGTTTAAATTTGTTTTTACTAAAGAAGGTGCTTCTCAACTTGGTGGGTTTGGAACTATCGGAAATTTATTTCCTGCTAAATGGGATTGGAGAAATTTTTGGTCAACTACAGCTCTAATTTCTATTATTCTAGCTTTTATGAATATCCTCCCGATACCTGCTCTTGATGGTGGCCATGTTATGTTTCTTTGCTATGAAATGGTAACTGGAAGAAAGCCTAGTGATAAGTTCCTAGAATATGCTCAAGTTATAGGTTTCTTTCTATTGATTACATTGGTTCTATATGCCAATGGGAATGATCTATTTAGGTGGATAAGTGGATCCTAATTTTCTATACTAAAAGACAATAATAGATTTTGATTTATACCTTCCAGTATTTGATATGAGTATTAATTGAATTATATTTGCCGACTATATTCCTCCTTAGCTCAGCTGGTTAGAGCATCTGACTGTTAATCAGAGGGTCCTAGGTTCGAGTCCTAGAGGGGGAGCTTTTAGTAACTGCTACATTACACAAACAAACATAAGCCTTCACCTACTGAGGGCTTTTTTCTTTTCTATAGAAGTAAATGGATGTTAAATAAACGATAGGTGTCATTAAAATCCAACTTGACTGTGCTTGTAAGGTAATTGATCTTCCCGCTATTTCGAAAATTGTAGGGTTGAACCAAGATCCTAGTGGCTGTAATGGAGCCCAAGAAAGGTCACCGTTAGAGCCTAATTGCAAATTATAAAAGAATGCTTCAACATAAATATTTTGAATAATAAACCATAAAAGAAAAATTGAGAAAGCCCCCCAATTCCATTTTAAAAAAGGAGATTTTTTATTTCTATAAAAGAGCTTTACTAAATATAACCCTATCCAAACAACCAATACATCAGCTAATGAATTTAAAAACCAATTTAAATTAACAGGTATTGCACAAGTTAAAGCAACACTTCTTCTCTCATCTACAGGAAGCCCTCCTGCTAATCCATATGTAAGCCATAACTCCCATCCAATTAAAACTATTAAAAAAGTACTAATTAAAGTCAATGCAACATGATATGAAACCTTGTTTTTAATTATGTAATATATTGATAGAATTATTGGAAGAGATGCGGCTATATAAAGACGCATAACAAGCCAATGCTCAATGTCATTTAAATCACAAAATTTGAAGAAATTTTCCATTGTTAATTTTGAATATCAATGTAAGAGTTTATCCTTTGTTCAAGAATTGAAAGTGTTACTGTTCCCTGTTCAAGGATTACCTCATGAAATTCTCTTATATCGAATTTTGAACCAAGTTTCTCCTTAGCCTTTTTCCTTAGTTCTCTAATTTTTAATTCTCCAATTTTATAAGATAAAGCTTGACCAGGCCAAGAAATATATCGATCTGTTTCTGTATTTACTTCATGTAAGGATAAGGCTGTATTTGAAGCTATAAAGTCGACAGCTTGTTTTCTAGTCCACCCTTTAGAATGAATTCCAGTATCAACTACCAATCTGCAGGCACGCCACATCTCATAGGTTAGCTTTCCAAAATGTTCATAAGGTGTAGTATACATACCCATTTCATCAGCTAAGAATTCTGTATATAGCCCCCAGCCTTCCCCATATGCAGATAAATATAGATTTCTTCTAAATTTAGGAATGCTATCTCCTAACTCATTATTTAATGCTCCTTGAAGATGATGTCCAGGAACTGCTTCGTGAACTGTTAATGAGGGTAATGTATATAATGTTCTACTTGGAAGATCATAAGTATTAACCCAGTAATATCCTGGTTCACTACTATTTTTTGAGGACCCCACATAACGTCCTCCAGTATATTTAGGTGCAATAGCATCTGGGACAGGGGCAACACCATAAGGTTTTCGTGGTAATGTTTTAAAGAATTTTGGGAGTTGCTCATCAGCTCGTTTTGCTATGTCTCTAGCAATCATCAATAATTCATCTGGAGTTTTAGCATAGAATTGTTTATCTGTCCTAAGAAATTTTAAAAAATCTGAAAAGCTCCCTTTAAAACCTAGTTCATCAATTATATTTTCCATCTCTGCTTTAATTCGTTTTACCTCATTCAGTCCTATTTGATGAATATCTTCTGGAGAGAACTCATTATTTGTTGTATAGAAGTTAATTCTGTTTTGATAAAAGGCCTTTCCATTTGGTGTGTCAGATACACCAATTGTGGTCCTTGTCTTTGGAAGGTACTCAGTTTCAAAAAAATTCTTTATTCTTTTAAATTGAGGTATAACAATATTTTCAATAGCAATTTTTCCTTCAATTAATATTGAATCTTTTTGGGATGAAGTTAGACTTTCTGGCAATTTTTTTAATGGTGAATAGAAGTAACTTTCTTGGAAATCATCTACAATATGGGTTTCATATGTTGATTCATAACCCTTAAAAATAATCTTAGGTTGAGATACTCCCTTATCCAAACCTTCTCTAAGATTTACAAAATACTGATCAACATAATCAGGTATTGCACTTAGCTTTTTTAGATAGTCTTTCACACTATTATAATTTTCTAAAGATCTTACCATAAAGCCTAGATTAATATGAAATCCGGAATCAGACAATAAAGGATTTAAAAAGCGTTCAAATTCATAATAAGCTATCTTATCTTCTAAAACAAATTTTAGAAGTTCAGCAGAAATTTTATCGGTTTCCGGCAAAACATCTAAATTTATTTCTGATAGTTCATCTAGTTTTTCTTGTGCAAAATCTGCCTCGGACTTATAATATTCTCTAGTGAAAAGACCTAAGGGATACTTTTCTCTGTCATAGCCATTGTGATCTTGGTAACTATGTATTAAAGAATCAAGCTTTTTAATTGATCTATTTGAGTTGACCTCATCACAACCAAAAAAGATGATTAGTAAAAGGAGGGATGAAAGTTTGTTTATATAAATCATATATAAACTTAAAGAATAAACCTCTTATTCACTAATTAGGGATTACCCATTGTCCTTTTTCACTATCAATTGACCCATTTAACTGGGAGGTTACAACTTTATCAATAATTAGTAAACCTTTATCTGCCATATTTGTGAATGTATCAATTCCAGAATTGGAAAAACCTTTTCTTGTTCTATGAATATTAAATCTATTTGAAAACTGTATTTGAAAACTTTTTTCAATAGCTTCTTTACCTATCATAAATCCAAGAAGACCTCCCCAAGTAGCAGCTGGATTATCAGAATCCCAACCAGAAAGGACAGCAATTTTAATTGTCTCCTTAATATCTCCTTCACCGTAAAGCAAGCTTATTATACTGGCTCCAAAGTTTATACCTGCAGCAAAGCAACCATTACAAGATTCATCTTTTGTTGACCATAAATAATTATCGTCTTGATTAATTTGGTATTTTTCATGAAGTAAATCTCTAGTTTTTTCCCACTGAGTATTTTTCTCATAATGATCTAATACAAAATCATACATTTTAGCAGCATAAGAAGAATTTGGCAAATGCTCACGTGCATTTTTTGCCATCCATTGTGTCTTTTCTTTTAATGTTTCAAATTTAATTGGATCAGATGCTAGAGCATGCATAATAATATAAAACTCCGCAATCCAAGCTGCATTTTCTTGAGCAGTAGTTCTAATAGGTAAATATGCCATTGTTAAAGCAGTCTTAGGGCTTCCAGGAGCGTATAAACCAAATATTTCAGTTGTTAACTGAGCGTCTATCATCTCGTAAAAAGGGTTGTTTTTTGGATCGCTCGTATCTGGAGGAATTATACCTTCTTGCATTAAATCAAAAGCCCTTTGGTTAGATACCCATAAAAAATTCTCTTCATTTAAATAAATATGTTTCAACCATCCATTTCTGATTTGCTCTCCATCTAGAAATAGTGTTTCATTTTCTAATAATAGCTCTTGATACATATATTCTATATCCGTATCATCATCTGCTCCCCAAATACTATCTCTAGTTGCATATATAAAATCTATTGTATCGGAATAATTATTTGATCCCCATAAATTAGGCTCATCAACTCCACCCCAATTTTCACGAGTATAAAAACCACCACCTTTACCGTCAACAGGAATTCCAATTTTATCCATCTCTGTGATTAATCCAGTCCAGTTAGCAATACATTGTCCTAACCAAAAACCTTCTAATTGATTTCGATATTCATTTTTGTCAATTACAAATTCGTTTAATTTAGGTTTGCAACTAATACTAAACAAGATAATTGCAACTATTATAAAGACATTTTTACTTTTCATTTAATAAACATTATTATTCTAAAATATATAATATTATTTTAAAATTATTACCTTTTAAGAAGGATGTTGAGAAGTTGTCTCCAGATAGCCTATGATATTATTAGTTAATTTACTCTATCCTATTATAATGAATTTATAAATAAAGTATAGTAAATGATGTTTAACGCAAAATCACATTGGGAAGATATTTATCAAAAGAAAAAACCTAATGAAGTCTCATGGACTCAAGAAATACCTCAAACCTCAATTGATTTTTTCAAATCTTTCAAGCTTTCAAAAGACTCTTCCATTATTGATATAGGTGGAGGCGAAAGCAAGCTTGTTGATTATCTATTAGCACAAGGATATAATAACATAACTGTGCTAGATATATCAAAAAACGCAATTGAGAAGGCCAAAAAAAGAATTGGAGAAAATTCAGATAAAGTAAAATGGATAGTTAGCGATATCAATGAATTCATGCCTGAGAATAGTTTTGACTTCTGGCATGACAGAGCTGTTTTTCATTTTCTGACCTCTAAGAAAAATATTTCAACCTATGCTAAAATGGTTTCTGATTATGCAACAAATTTTGTGGTAGGCACGTTCTCAACTGATGGGCCAACAAAATGTAGTGGTCTTGATATATGCCAATATGATGAGATGTCAATTACAAAAACATTTGAAACTTCTAATTTTAAAATAGTTGAATCTAAAAGAGTCGATCATAAAACCCCATTTGGAACAATTCAAAATTTTATTTTTTGTAGTTTTACAAGCACCTAATAATTAACCTATGGAATACAATAAATTACCTGGAACAGACATCGAGGTAAGTAAAATTTGTCTAGGAACCATGACCTGGGGAACCCAAAATACAAAGCAAGAAGCATTCGATCAAATGGATTATGCTATAGATCACGGTGTGAACTTTTTTGATACTGCTGAGCTCTATCCAGTTCCTGCATCTGCTGACACCTATGCTACAACAGAAGTATATATTGGCAAATGGCTTGAAAGCAGAAAATCTAGAGACAAAATAATATTAGCTAGTAAAATTGCTGGGCCAGGAGACTATACAGCTCATATTAGGAAAACTGGATTTAAAGATGATTCTATAGAAGCCGCATTAGATCAAAGTCTCAAGAGACTGAAAACAGATTATCTTGATCTTTATCAATTACACTGGCCTGAAAGATTAACCAACTATTTTGGGAACAGGAATTTTAAATATTTTAATGACTCTTGGGAGGACAATTTTCAGGAAATACTTCTAAAATTGAAAAAAGTTATAGATTCTGGAAAAGTTAGACATGTTGGCCTTTCAAATGAAAATCCATGGGGAATAATGAAATTTTTAGAATATTCAAAAAATGAACTTCCAAAAATGATTACTATTCAAAACCCTTATTCATTATTAAATAGACTTTTTGAAATAGGTTCAGGAGAAATATGTAAAAGAGAGAATGTTGGACTACTAGCATACTCTCCCTTAGGATTTGGAGTACTTACAGGAAAATATAGAAACGGAAATGTTCCAAAAAATAGCAGACTTACTTTATTCCCAAGGATGGTTAGGTATACAAATGATAATTGTAAAAATGCAACTGAGTTATATCATCAAATTGCTGAGAAACATAATCTAACATTAACACAATTAGCATTAGCTTTTGTTAACGACAGGCCTTTTGTTACAAGTACTATTATTGGGGCAACAAATATGGAACAACTAAAAGAGAATATAGATAGCATCAACACTAAACTATCTAAAGAAATAATTGATGAGATTAATCTAGCTCAAGAAAAAATTCCTAATCCTGCTCCTTAGTTTTCAAACTGCTTAGGATCCTCTCCATAAGCATTATTCCCTTCATTTCCCTCTGTGACAAAAAGTATTAATAGCCAAATCCATCCTGCTATGGGAATAAATGCAACAAGATACATCCATCCACTTTTCCCGGTATCATGTAGTCTCCTTACTGCAACTGCAATACCAGGAACAAGAACAAATAATGCATATGCAATATATAATGGGCCATAGCCCACCAATGGGTAGACAATACCAAAGGAATAATCTAATAAACTAGCCAAAAGGGCAAAAATAATGTTCCATAAAGTAAACATCCAATACTCTTTTCTTCTTGCTCTACCATTAAAATCAGAATACGAATTAATTACTTTTATATACCATTCCATAATTAATTTTATTTTCCATAAAATTAATAGCATTTTTTTAATTTTATATTATGAATTATAAAAAACTAGTTCTTTCAACAAAAAAAGTTGAAAGAATAGTTAAAAAGGAATATGGCATTGAAGGATCTGCATCAAAGCTTCAGGGAGAAATTGATATTAATTATAAAATTTCAACTAAAGATTCTCAAGATTATATATTAAAAATTTCAAGACCAGATACAACTGCAGATTATCTAGACTTTCAAATTAAAATTTTAAAATTCATTAATTCCAAAAAAAAGAATCTCCCTATTCCTAAAATTGTTTTAAATAAAAAAAAGAAAGAAATATCTAAAATTGAAGATGGTTCTGGAACTAAAAGGACAGCTAGGCTTCTAACATGGATTCCTGGAAGACTTTGGAACTCTGTTAATCCCCACCTAGATAATTTATATTTCAGCTTAGGAGAAAAAAGTGGAATGATAACTAAGTTACTAGATGGTCTTAATCATAAAATAGCTCATAGAAAATTTGAATGGGATATAGCTCAATCACTTTGGACAAAAAAACATTTTAATCTTTTTAATAATAATCAAAAAAAAATATTAAAATATTTTCATAAAGAGTTTGAATCTAAAAAAGACGAATACAACCAGCTTAGAAAATCTATTATTCATAATGATATAAATGACAATAATATTATCGTTTCAGAAAATCTAATTAATCCATCTGTAAAGTCAATAGTTGATTTTGGAGATGCTATAAATACTCAAATAATTAATGAAGTTGGAATAGCATGTACATATGCAATTATGAACCAGAATGATCCTTTAGATACTGCATTATCTGTATTATCAGGATACCATAATACTTATCCATTAAAAGAGAATGAGATTGATCATTTATATAATGTTATTGCAATGAGACTTGTAATATCAGTAACAAAATCTGCAATCAATAAAACCAAAGAGCCTGGAAACAAATATCTTCTGATCAGTGAAAAACACGCTTGGGAATTATTACACAAGTGGTATAATATTAGCTCTGAATTTGCAACTTATAATTTTAGGAATTCATGTGGTTATAGTTCACACCCAAATTACGAAAAGTTTAAATCTTGGGCTTTAAAGCAATCGACTCCTATTTCAAATTTATTTCCCTCTGTTAAAAAGACTAAATTCTATAATATAGACTTAAGTGTTTCAACAAAATTTATTGAGCCTAGCGAAGTTGGAGATATTGAAATATTTCAATATAAAATTGAGAGACTTCAAGAAAAGTTCTCTGATAAAATTTTAGCTGGTGGTTATTTAGAACCAAGAGCTTTATACACAACAGACAAATATGAGAAAAGTGGTAATTCTGGAAATGAAAATAGAACAATACATATAGGCTTAGATTTTTGGCTCCCTTCAAAAACTCCTGTTCATTCAATATTTGACGGAGAAGTAGTAATAGCTACAAATGATGCTGGAGATAAAGAATATGGAGGCCTAGTTGTTTTAAAGCATAAAGCTAAAGACTTCAATTTTTATACACTTTATGGTCACAACTCTGTCAAAAGCGCAACAATACATTCAGTTGGTGATAAAATTAAAAAAGGAGATAAAATTTCAGAACTAGGGAATTATTCTGAAAATGGAAACTGGCCGCCTCATCTTCATTTTCAAATAATGTTATCAATGATGGATTTTAAAATTGATTTTCCTGGCGTGATGTATTTTAATCAAATAAATATTTGGAAAGAAATATGTCCAGATCCAAACTTATTTTTTAAATCTAAAAGTCTTGATTCAAAACAAGAGATTAGTATCCCTGAGCTAATTAATTTTAGAAAGAAACATCTTGGTAAAAGCTTAAAACTCCATTATAATGATCCTATCAGAATTGTAAGAGGTGCAGGTCAATATTTAATTGACAATACAGGGAGACTATATCTTGACACAGTTAATAATGTCGCTCATGTAGGACATGAAAATCCATTTATAGTAACTGCAGGTCAAAAACAAATGGCTGTTCTAAATACTAATACAAGATATTTACATGAAAGCATAAATACACTAGCAGAAAAACTTCTTAAAACCCTTCCTCAAAAATTATCTGTTTGTCATTTTGTTAATTCAGGAAGTGAAGCAAATGAATTAGCAATAAGAATGGTAAAAGAATCTACAGGTCAAAAAGATATGATTGTTTCACAATGGGGTTATCATGGGAATACTAATAAATGTGTAGATATCTCTTCATATAAATTTGACAGAAAAGGTGGAAAAGGTGCACCAAAGAACACGCATGTAATTCCAATTCCAGATTCTTATAGAGGAAAATATAGAGGGGAAAACACTGCCAATAAATATTCCAAAGAAGTAAAAAAATGTGTTGATAATATTCATTCAAAAGGCAGAGGAGTTGGAGGGTTTATTATAGAACCAATAATTAGTTGTGGAGGTCAAGTTGAATTACCTAATGGGTTTTTAAAAAAATCCTATAAACATATTAGAAAAGCTGGTGGAATTTGTATTTCAGATGAAGTTCAAGTTGGTTGTGGAAGATTAGGTGAAAGTTTTTGGGGGTTCCAACTACATGATGTAGTTCCTGATATAATAACAATTGGAAAACCTTTTGGAAATGGCCATCCAATTGGAGCCGTAATCTGTACGCGAGAAGTTGCTGATAAATTTGCAAATGGAATGGAATTATTTAACACATTTGGAGGGAACCCTGTCTCTTGCACAATCGCAACAGAAGTATTAAATTTTATTGAAGAATATCATCTTCAAAAGAATGCTCTTTTAATTGGGGGGTATTTAAAAAATAAATTAATATCTCTTGCTAAAAAGTTTCCAATAATTGGAGATATTCGTGGGAAAGGCTTATTTATAGGAATTGAATTAGTAGACAACAAATTAAACCCTTTAAAGGATCATGCTGATTATTTAGTAAATCGGATGAAAGAATTTGGTATTCTAATGAGTAGTGATGGGCCTAATGAAAATGTTATTAAGATTAAACCTCCTATTATTTTTAATCAAGAAGATTGTGATAAATTGATTTTTTATTTGGATAAAATATTTGCAGAAAATTTTATGAAATTTTATTAGATTTAGCAATAACAAAAAAGAAAAACTTTATAAAAACAACTTAAAAGAGACACTTTAGTCTAAGAATATTATATCGATTAAGCCTACTCAAATTCTATACTACGACAGTCCTTACAAGTTCTTTAATCGAAGGAATGAAGTTATTGTTAAAGTAGACTTTAAGTAGCTGAATTTCAAACAAATTGTTTAAAATATAGTACCTTTGACCTATCTAAAAGGCATTATAAATGAAAACAAAATCTGAAATTGTTGACAATTGGCTAGTTCGCTACACAGGTCTCGAACTGAATGCTTTTGGTGAATATATTTTACTTACAAACTTCGATAAATATGTTGAAGTATTTTCAGAAATAATGAAATGCAATAAAGATGGTGAAGATAGGCACATGCCTTCTGCTACATCGAATAATATTACTATAATTAATTTTGGAATGGGGAGTCCAAACGCTGCGACTATAATGGATTTACTATCAGCTATTAATCCTAAAGCTGTCCTTTTTTTAGGAAAATGCGGAGGTTTAAAAAAGAGAATTGATATTGGTGATTTTATTCTTCCAATTGGAGCTATTCGAGGGGATGGTACTTCAAATGATTACTTCCCACCAGAGGTTCCTGCTATGCCATCTTTCTCATTGCAAAAAGCAATTTCAACTACAATTCGCGAGCATAAGATTGATTATTGGACAGGAACTGTGTATACTACAAATAGAAGAGTTTGGGAATATGATAAAGGTTTTAAAGAGTATATTAAAAAAACAAGAGCTTATGCTATTGACATGGAAACTGCTACTTTATTTACAGTTGGATTTCATAATAAAATTCCTGTTGGAGCATTTTTATTAGTTTCTGATTCTCCAATGATTCCAGAAGGGGTAAAGACATTAGAAAAAGATGAGATTACTTCAAAACAATTTGATAAAAAACATATCGAGATTGGTATTCATTCTCTTAATAAGTTACAAGATAATGCTGAAACTGTTAGGCATTTAAAGTTTTAAAGTTTGAGAGAAATAAAAATAAATAAACATCTGGAAATCCCTGGAAACCCATCAACTACAAAAACTAGTGCAAATAAACTAAACGATCGATCTAATGGAAAGAGGCTTAGAGTTTTAAGTGAAGATGATTGGAAATTTTGGATTCATAATGGTTATATAGTAATCAAAAATGCTGTTTCTAAAAAACAAGCAAAAAACACTGCGAACTTTTTATGGGAATTTGAAGAAAAAGATCCTAATAACAGAGATACATGGTATGAAGCTCCTAGGGCTGAAATGCAAATGAAAGAATTAGCTGGTACTGGAATGGTAGAATGCTATAACAATCAGCATCTTTGGAACAACAGAATGAATCAAAAAGTTTATGATTCATTTGTAGATATTTGGGGAACTGAAAAATTGTGGGTAACTATTGATAGGGCCAATTTAAATTTTCCAATCAGAGATGGATATGAGTATAATGCATTTATTCACTGGGACTATGATCCTGATGAATATCCAGTTAATGTACAGGGAGTTCTTGCTTTAGAAAATCAAACTGATGAAAATATGGGAGGTTTTCAATGTGTGCCAGAATTATACCGTGATTTTCATACCTGGAAGCTAACCCAACCAAAAGACAGAGATAAATTTAAACCAGATATAACAGGTTTTAATCCTGTAAAAGTTAAAATGGAAGCAGGAGATCTTTTAATTTTTAATAGTCTTCTAGCTCATGGTATTAGATTAAATAACAGCGATAAAGTTAGAATAGCTCAATACATTTCTATGATGCCAGCAGAAGAAGACAATATTCAGTTAAGAAATTGGAGAATAGATTCCTGGAAAAATAGAATTGCACCTGAGGGATATGCATTTCCTGGAGATCCTAGAAAATTTGAACAAAAAAAGTATCAGACTGCCAAATTAAATGAGTTGGGCAAAAAACTTTTGGGGTTACAAGACTGGTAAAATGAAAAGGGGGAATAAAAATATGCTTCAAATTTATTTAGAAAACAAATGGGAATGGGTAGATAGAAATCCACGAACTGCAGCTTGGGTTGGTTGGTTCAAAGGTTTCTTTACTGCATTTTTAATTTGGTATATATTTTTAAAATGAAAAAAATTGTAATTATCGGGGGTGGAATAAATGGTTTAATAGCTGCAAATTATTTAGCTAAAGAAAAATATGATGTGACAGTTGTAGAGAAAAAATCATTTACTGGAGGTGCGTGTATAAAAGACTCTGCTGTTATCCAAAACAAGAAAATTGATTTTGCCTATGGTGCAACCGTATTAGGTATGATGCCTGATTTTATTTTCTCTGAAACAGGACTAGATAAATTAATTGAAACCTTTTATCCAAAAACTCCAAAATTAGTTTACTTTCCAGACTCCAAAAAAAGTACTAGAATCTTTCAAAATAATAAAGAACTTGATGTAGAGCTTGAACAAGAATGGGGGGAAAAAGGTGATACTCTTGGATTTAAAAATGATGAAAATAAGGTTATAAATTACATACAACATATTTATAAAAATGCTATCTCTCCATCTATTGAACATGCTGAAAAATTTTTAGGAAAAGATCTTACTGATTTATGGGTTAGAGGGTCAGCAAAAGATTTATTGGATCATTACTTTACCTCTGAAAAAACAAAACTTTATATGGGAATGACTGTAATAGAAAGTGGGCCTGCTTCTATTTATGACCCTGGAACTGCTTTTACTATTCCTCTAATGGATTCTGGTTCAGTTTTTAGTGGTTACTGGGGATATGTTAAAAATGGTATCTGGAAAATAAGCGAAAATCTAACAGAGATTAATAAAAATATTGGAGTAAAATTTTCTTTAAACTCCAATATTGAAAATATTAATACTGAAAAAGGGTTAATTTCATACAACTCTAATGGTGTAAAAAATGAACTTAACTATGATCACCTTTTATTTGCGACTGACCCTAAAGTTCCGGGAGAGCTTTTAAATAATGAGACTATTAAAAGTAAAAATTCTAAATTTAATTATCTTGGTTCAAGCGGAAAGGTAACTGCTTTCTTTAAAAGTCCAGTAAAATGGGTTGAGTCAAATAAAAATCCTGAATATGATACATCATTTAGATTCTTTTTTTCAACTAATACACTTGAAGAATTTGAAACTGCAAGTCAGAATGCTTCAAAAAAAATAGCTGATTACTGTCCAGGATATATTCAAGTCTATGGAGAAGGAGGGGCGCAAAGAAAAATGAATAACGATGAACATCTTGACAAGATTATTCTTTTTACAAAGAATTTATCTTTTGATAAATCAGCTGAAAAAATAGATGATGTTAAAGAAAAAATTATCTCAAGAGTTATGCCTCATATAAAAAATCCAGAGGACTTAGTCTTTTCTAAATTTCTTACCCCAAAAGATTTAAATGAAACCTTTTATTTTCCTGAGGGAAATATAGACCATATGACTTTAGATGGAAATCAAAATTTTGACAAAAGAACCTTTAGTTCAAATGCTAATAACTTTTATAAATACTATGATTTTGACAATATTTATTATTGTGGAGCAGGAAGCTTTCCTTGTGGAAGTGTAGCAGGAACACCTGGCTATATGTGTGCAAAACAATTAATTAGAAGTGATAAATAAGAGTGAGATATCTTCTTCTACCAGATAAATTTAAAGGTTCTTTAACTTCAAAAGAGGTTATTCATTCACTTAAGAAAGGAATAGTAAAATTTGACCCCAAAGCAGAATTTCAATCATATATTATTTCAGATGGAGGAGAAGGTTTTGTAGAATCTTTAGAGTCACTAATTGATTTTAAGAGAATAGAAATAAAGAGTAAAGACAGTCTTCACAATCAGATAAATTCATATTACTTGATTGACGAAAAAATGAATAGGGCTTATATAGAACTTGCTAAATCATCTGGACTTGTAAATCTGCCAAATAAGAATAGAAACCCATTATATACTTCAACATACGGAACGGGTATTGAGATTAACGATGCTATAGAAAAGGGAGTTAAAGAAATTTTTATTGGAATTGGTGGAAGTAGTACAAATGATTTAGGTTTAGGAATTTTCTCAGCATTAGGTGTGGTTTTTCTAAATAAGGATGATGATGAGTTTATACCTACTGGACATAATCTGTATGCAATATCTAGGTTAATTATTTCAAAATCTGTAAAAAGTAAAATAAAAAAAGTTAAATGGTTTATAGTAAATGACGTAGAGAATATTCTTTTTGGGGAAAATGGTGCAGCTTATACATATGCTAAACAAAAGGGAGCAAACGAAAGTGAGATCAAAGAACTTGAATCTGGAGGTAATGCTGTACATCAAGTATTATCAAATTATTTTAAAAAAGATTATTCAAAAATTGAAGGAGCTGGAGCAGCAGGAGGCTGTGGATATGGACTGAAACTATTTACAGAGGGAGAGTTCATTAATGGCATAGATGTTCTTTTAAAAATTATCGATATAGATAGTGTTTTATTAGAAGACGTTAAATATATATTTACAGGTGAAGGTCAGATTGATCATCAAACCCTAAATGGTAAAGCAGTATATAGTTTAACTAAAAGATTAAAAAATTTTAATATCCCTATATTATTGATTTGCGGAAACAACATATTAACGAAAAATGAATGGAGCCTCTTAGGTGTTGAAAATATTATTTCATTATCAGATACAGGTCATAATCATAGTTATTGTATGAAAAACGCAAAACAATTAATAGAAGAGACAGTTGAAAATTATTTAAAAACTAAAGATTCTTAATTACTTTATAGGGAATTAGTTTAAAAAAAGAACAGATGAATTATTTAATCTTCATAGTGTTAATATGCATAATATTATTTTCTACTCTTAAGTTTAAGATAAATCCATTTTATTCATTAACAATTTCTGCATTTATTGCTGGAATTGGTTTTGGTTTTGATATAACTAAATCTATTAACCTAATAGTTGAAGGGTTTACAAATATTCTAATTGGAATAGGACCACTAATACTAGCTGGATCAATCCTAGGAGTATTTCTTGAAAAAACAGGAAGTACAAAAAAAATGGTAAATGTCTTTGTTGAAATGCTTGGAGCAAAAAATTCTCCATTTTCATTAAATATGATTGGTTTTATAATTTCAATTCCTGTCTTTTGTGATGCTGCATTTATATTGCTTTCATCTGTTATAAAGGAAGTAAGTAAAAAAACCGGATATAAATTAATTATTCTATCAATTTGTTTAGCTACAGGTCTATACTCCGCACATGTTTTTGTCCCTCCTACTCCTGGGCCTATTGCTGCTGCGGAAATAATCGATGCTCCTATTGGCTTGCTATTAACTGTTGGATTATTTATTGGGGTTTTTGTTGCAGTAGTTGGATACCTTTGGACAAAGGTTTCTCTTAAAAAATATTACAATATTCCAGTTATTAAATCAGAAAAAAAGGAGATCAATGTTTCAAAAAATAAATTTTTAATATTTACTCCAATTATTGTTCCGATAATTCTAATTACCATATATTCATTTATTGAGTCCCCTTATTATACTGTGAAGAATAACTTTTGGATAGATATAATTAAGATATTAGGTAAACCTGAGATTGCAATTTTAATTGGTTCCTTTCTAAGTCTTTTTTATATTCAAAAAAAACAGGTAAATCAAATTTATAATTGGATTAGCACTGCTGTTAAGAATTCATTCAATATCATATTAATTACAGGGGCTGGAGGAGCTTTTGGTTTTATTCTTAGATCATCAAATTTTATAGAACTATTTAACATAAATCAAATAAATGGTATTGAAGGAATTGTGATTGCATTTATTATGTCAGCAGTTATAAAAACTGTTCAAGGATCCTCCACTGTATCTATAATTACTACAGCTGCATTTATAGCGCCAATATTACCAAGTTTAGGAATTACATCTGATATTGGGAAGGTTATTACTATTATTGCTATTGGATCAGGGTCAATGACAGTATCTCATGTTAATGACAGTTATTTTTGGGTAGTCTCTAAATATTCCAGTCTTCAATTAAAACATGCGCTAAGATATTTTACTATTGCTACCCTTATTCAAGGCTTAGTTGGTTTAAGCTTATCTATAATACTTTATATTTTCTTAAATTAGTTGCTATGAAAAAATATTTATGGTTATTTCTAATAGTGCTTATGACCTCATGTAATGGAAATAAAAAGCAAGTAGTTTTTCTGGGAGATTCAATAACAGAGGAAGGGAGAACATTGGAACTTGGATTCATTAATTTATTAGAAGAAAGTCTAGACTCAGAAAAATTTAATTTGATTGGAAAGGGAATATCAGGAGATAAAGTATCAGACCTATTGGTTAGATACGAAAATGATGTATTAGCTCAAAATCCTGATATCGTTTTTATATATATTGGAATTAATGATGTTTGGCATTCATATGGTGTAGGGAAAGGGTCTGATATAGATTTTTATGAAAAAGGTTTAAGAAAAATAATTACTGATATAAAGAAAAGAGGTGCTAAAATTATTTTATGCACTCCAACTGTTATAGGAGAGAGAGTAACTTTTGAAGATGAATTAGAAGTTAAAAGAGATCAAGAGCTTGATGCATTTGCAGGTGTAGTTAGAAATCTTTCATCTGAATTTAATACTGAATTGTTAGACTTAAGAACAATATTTAAAAATTATATTGTTGAAAATAATCAGAATAATGATTATCAAGATTTCCTAACTGATGATGGGGTTCATCTAAATGATGCTGGAAATAAATTAATAGCAGAAAATATGTTAAATTATATTAAGTGATTTATTAACTATAGTCTACTAGTTGAGTGTTTTGAGAAAGGTATAAAGGGTGCTTAGGTGTCTGGTTTTTATTCTTTCCAAAACATTTAGGGTTATCAACTATTTTTTTTAAAAAAACAGGTTCTTGCATGCTACTTCCCCATGCATAAACTACATCGTCAACTTTATTTATCATTTTCTTCACACTGCTAGAATTTTTTTTTGTAATAATATTATTTTTTAACTCCTTTGGATATGGTGTTATATATGAAAATAAATTTCCAACATAAAAACCTCCATAACCAAATAACTTAGCAAATTTTATTAGTCTTCTTATTGTTGGGTCATCTTTATAGTTATCTGCCAAAGAAGGGTTCAACATAATAAACAACACTTTTGGTTTATCCTTATCCCAGATTCTTTTTAAACTATAACGATGCTTTTTATTATCACTAAGTTTAGCTTTTCTTATAATATTTTTATTCATATTTGAGGCCATGACCAAATCTATATAGTGGATTTTTTTGATCAAAAGATAAATCTTCAATTTGATTTTCAACATCATTTAATGAGGAAGGTAAATCTAATGGTAGAGTTCCTGATGGAGAAAACCTGCCAAATATTAAGTCTAAAATTATACTATTTTCAACTTCAAAATCAGCTATTACTGCGTTTGAATTTTCTGAAATCTCAGTTATTATATATGGTCTTTGAACTGTGAAAATCAAAATTGTTGGTTTTAAATTAACATACTTAAGTATTTCTTCTGTTTCATTTTTGGAATAATCAAGTGGTCCTCCTCCAAAAAATTCTTCCATCAAATATTTCGGCTTGCTTCTTCTAGCTGGAGGATTATTTAATTTATAAATTATTACATCAGATTCTTCTATTGAGCTGTTATTTTCAAGATTAGAAGAAAAGCTTTCAGGGAATCCAACTAAATGAAATTTTATATCATTTTTTAATGGTAAAATTTTATTATCATTCTTAAGTAAGACAAGAGATCTCTTCTGTGCTTCTATGCCTTTTTCTTTAAAATTATCATTATTTATAATAGTTAAATTCGATTCATCAAGAAATGGATTATCGAATAATCCAAGCTTAAACTTTTCAGTCATAATCCTTTCCAAGGATTCATCAATTCTTTCCTCAGAAATTTCATCAGATTCAATAAGTTCTATTAAATGTGTTGTTAGTTTTTCACCACCTATTAAATCAACACCTACGGATATAATTTTTTTAAGCTTTTCGTTTATACTTAAATCTTCAACTCCAAAATCACCTGCGGGTTTCATAACTACTCCATTTGGTAGAGTTATGTCAGTTACAATTCCCCAGTCTGTACATATTATTCCATCAAAACTATATTTTTCTCTTAATAAATCATTTATTATGAATTTATTGTATCCTGCTGCTACATCTTCATTGCTTAATCCAACTGGTACACTATAATATGGCATTATAGAAGAAACATTATTGTTTATAGCTGCTTCAAAAGGAATAAGATGATAGTCAAAGTTATTTCCTGGATAAGATTGAGTTCCAGGGGGGAAGTGGGTATCCTCTCCATTATCAACTGGTCCTGATCCCGGAAAATGTTTAACCATTGCTGATACAGAACCTGTATCAATTTTATCACCTTGAAGTCCACTTATATAAGCTTTAGTTAGCCTTGCATTTAAATTTGCATCTTCACCATATGTTCCGTTAATTCTTACCCATCTTGGTTCTGAAGCAATATCAGCCATCGGGCTTAAAGCCAACTTTATTCCAATTGCGTTATATTCTTGTCTAACAATATCTGCAAACTCTTCAACAATTTTCTCATCTCCAATAGCTCCTAAACCTAGGTCTGATGGCCAATTAGAAAAATAGGAAATTTGTGATCCATCTAGTGAAGATGATTGAACTCCATGTCTTGGATTCGAGGCTAGAGTAACAGGAATTCCTAATCTAGAATTTTCTGCAACTTTTTGAATATCATTATACCATTCTAGCATTTTTTTTGGATCATATTCATCTATAACATGTATATGATTCAGAGAATAATTACTCATCATCTCATATGCATCTGGAATAGGAATAGGTAATGTATTTTTAATAGATTCATTTTCAAATGACACTTTTACAATATCAATAAACATTGATCCTGCTTTCTCTTTGATTGTCATTTGAGAGATTAAATCATTAACTCTATCTTCAACAGCTTGACTTTTATCTTCATAAATATCAAGTTTTCCATTTTTGTTTAAATCACGATATTCTTGATTGTTACATGATAAAATTGGAAAGAATAGTAAAAGGCATATTATTTTTTTCACATTTAAATATACCTATAAATATGTATAATTGTTTTGAAGATACCATTGTGGCAAAAGATTTTTTATCTGGATGACCTATAATTACTAAATTATTCAATGCTAGAAGTTAAAATTAGTCGGTAAAATTAAATAAATTTGCTCATATTTAAATTATGAAAGATTTAATCATTATTGGTGCAGGACCAATTGGATTATCCTGTGGGATTGAAGCAAAAAAAAATAATCTTGAATATCTTATTATAGATAAAGGAATGCTTGTAAATTCTATTTTTAATTATCCAACCAATACAACTTTCTTTTCGACTTCTGATAAACTTGAGATTGGAGATATCCCTTTTATTTCTCATAATGTAAAACCAACAAGAACTGAAGCTTTGGAATACTATAGAAGAGTCTCTAATAGTTGGGAATTAAACTTAAGCCTCTATAATGAAGTATTAAAAATTAAAAATGAAAATGATTATTTTTCAATAACTACTCAAAACGGAAAGTTTAAATCAAGAAATATTGTTATTTGTACAGGGTTCTATGATATTCCATATTTATTAAATATTCCTGGAGAAAATCTAGATAAAGTTCTGCATTATTATAATGAATCACATCCTTATTATCAAATGGATATAGCAATTGTTGGTGCTGGTAATTCTGCTGTAGATGTTGCTCTTGACACATATAGAAAAGGTGCAAAAAGCGTTACTATGGTTATACGAGAAAATGAAGTCGGAGAAAATATAAAGTATTGGGTCAAACCTGACATTATGAATAGAATAAACAACAAAGAAATACAAGCATATTTTAATTCAGAAATTACTGAGATAAAAGAAAAAAGTATAACCGTTAAAACTCCAGAAAAAAATTTAGAATTAAAAAATGATTTTGTTCTTGCAATGACAGGATATCAACCAAACTATAATTTATTAGAGAATCTAAATGTAGAAATCCTAGATGATGAATTCAAAACTCCTTCTTGTAATGAAAAAACAATGAAAACAAATATAGAAGGTGTGTTTTTAGCTGGAGTTATATGTGGAGGACTTAAGACCAACAAATGGTTTATTGAAAACTCTCGAGACCATGCAGAGAAAATATTATCTACTATTATTAAAGACCTCTAGTTTTTATATCTTAATTACTTCTCCTTTTTTTATAACTAAATCTACATTTTGAAGCAGCGAAATATACTTCAAAACATTTCCTTTTACTGCTATAATATCTGCTTGTTTCCCAACAGTTATTGTTCCAACTTTATCTGAAACACCCATAAAGAAAGAAGGCCAATATGTTGCAGATTTTATTGCGTCAAGGGGATCAACATCCATAATATTAACCCAAACATCTAATTCATTCCAAGTGCTTTGAGAGTGAAATTTCATTGGAATACCACTATCTGTTCCAATCATCATTACAACCCCTGAATTTCTAAGTTGATTAAACTTTCTTTTTAATGTTGGCTTTCTAATTGGTGTTAATTGAAAGTATGGAAGCTCACCAGGCTTTAAAATTGATTTTTTTATATCGGTTATAATTGAATCCGGTAAACCTAAATGCCATGAATCATTATCAAGATGCTCATTGCTATTTATAATATCTGTATAATTGTATAGTCCCTCTATAGTTGGTGTCCAGAATAATGGACCTATGTTCATTTGCCCTGTTCTCTCGTTGATCATTTCTATAATATCATCTGGATATTTTGGAGCTGATGATAGTCCTGTATGTTCAAAATTATCAATACCTGCTCTGAGTCCTAATCTAATTTCTTCAGGACGGTGAGAATGAGCAATAACTTTCAAGTTATTTATATGGGCCTCATCTACAATTGCAGACAATTCTTCATATGTCATTTGGTCTTGATCAATAAGTTTGATCACATCAACGCCAGCATTTGCTAAGGTTTTAATTTTATTTCTAGCATCCCTTGCACCATTTACCCCCCATCTAAATTGTTCAGTTCCTGGATAAGGTTTTTTTTGAATAAATGGACCACTTACATACATTGTTGGACCAGGAATCTCTCCTATATTTATTTTATCTCTAACTGCTATACTTTCATCAAGTGGACCACCTAAATCTCTTGCACTTGTAACTCCCGCCATAAGAAGTTGATGAGCTGATGAAGGCATAATTACATCTTTAAATAGTTTTGGATATGTTTTATCCCAATAATCATAATCTGAATGACCATTTATCATTAGATGAACATGCATATCCCAAAGACCTGGCATTACAGACATCCCTTCAGTACTAATTATTTCATAATCACTACTTATCTCTATGGTACTTGTTGTTCCAACTTCTATAATTGTTTCATCTTCTATTAATATTACACTGTCATGTATTGGAACATTCCCATATCCATCAATTAAAGTACCCCCTACTAAAGCCTTCTTTTGAGAAAATGAGAAAAACGAGATCATTAATGATGTATATAATAAAATGTTTTTCATATTCAAATTTAAGAATTAATTGCTTTAGATAATAACAAATGGTTTATTGAAAACTCTCGAGACCATGCAGAGAAAATTATTTCTGAAATTTTAAAGGACTAATCAAGTTTAGTTTTATCTAATTCAATTATTGTATTTAATAATACATTAGCTCCCTTATAAATCATTTCAAAAGAAGTAAACTCTTCAGGTGAATGACTAATTCCATCCCGACTTGGAACAAAAATCATTGCAGTAGGAGCAATTAGTGCCATATCCTGTGCATCATGCCCTGCACCAGATGGCATAACCTGAGCAGAATACTTAAAATCTTTGGAAGCTTCTTTGATAATATTCATTATTCTCTTATCCATTAGAGCTGGCTCTCCAGTTGCATCAATAGGCTCAAATTCAATTTTAGTTGAAGTTTTTTGAGCAATAATTTTTGCATTTTGATTTATAAGATTGAACATATCTTGAATCTTTTTTGAGCTTAAGTCTCTGAGCTCAAGACTTAAGTTTACAAAGCCTGGAATAACATTAGGCACACCTGGCTTTGCTGCAATTCTCCCAACTGTTCCTACCTGAGCTCCTTCAAAACTATTTACTACCTTATTTACCATAAGAATAAATTGGGCTGCTGCTATCATTCCATCTTTTCTATCACTCATAGGAGTTGTTCCTGCATGATTTGCAAAACCATATATATTTACATCCCACCATTTAAGTCCAACGATTCCTTCTACTATACCTATATCAATATTATTTTTATATAATTTATTTCCTTGCTCAATATGCATTTCCAGAAAAGCATGTATATCTCCGTGTTCTCTTTTAACTTCAAAAATTTTGTTGGAATCCCCTCCTATTCTATTAACTCCCTCTCCATTTGTATATCCTGAAACAGTTTTTACCATTAATGTTCCTTCATTTATTTTACCTGCCAATGCCCTGCTTCCAAGAAGTGCACCTTCCTCATTAGAAAAAATTATCATTTCTAAAGGATGATCTAATTTTATATTTTTACTAATTATAGTCTCTAGAACTTCAATACTTGCAATCACACCTGCTTGACCATCATAATGACCACCATTTGGGACAGCATCAATATGCGATCCAAAAGAAATTGGTTTAAGGTTTTGTTTATTCCCTTCATAAAATGCGATTACATTTCCAGCAAAATCAGTATGAACTTTAGCACCTAAACTTTTAAGTTTGTCTTTTAAATAGATCCTTGCCTGAATATCAAAATTACTATATGCAACTCTATCATTTCCCTCATTTGCATTATTACCAAATTTTTTAAGATTATAAAAGTTTGTTTCAATCCTTGACTTATCGACTTTATAATTTTGACCAGATAAATTAGAACTTACAAAAAACAATAAAAGAAGAAGAATATTTTTCATTTTATTTTCCATTCATTGCTTTAGATAATAACAAATGAAAATGATGGACACCTTTCTCCATAGTTGGTGAAAATCTACCCGTCGAATAATATCTAGAGTTTAATCCTTTATGAACACCTTCAACAACAAATTCATCTTCTCTTTCAACTTTATCTAGACCAGATCCAGCTCCACTATCTAGTTTTGATTCATCAAGCACATAACTTAAGTATGCAACTTTTGTTTTATTTCTGTTAATAGGCTTAACAATATTTATAGAAATTCCCCAAGGATAAAAGTTTAACATAAAATTTGGATATATCCAATAATAATATCCTGCTATGTTTTTACCATAGTCTTGATGTCCTTTAGGGAAATCAAAAACATTATCCCCATCTTTTGCATACCCTATTTGTACATTAAAATAATCATCAATTTCAGTTTCATAAGCTCCATAATCTAGAACACTATTTAAATCATCATGTACAAAAGGGATATGAAAACCTTCTAGATAATTATCACAATATAAAGCCCAATGAGAGTTTACCATATAGTCTTTACTTAAATCAGATCTATAGTCTAAATGATCTAGGTTAAGAAAGGAGACCCTCTCATATATTTTAGCAAACACATTATCTATATCAAAATTTGGTTCAAGTCCAACAAAAATAAATGGACCTAATTTTTTCAGGGGGAATCCTCTAAGGCTATCACATTCTCTTGGGAAATCCTTAGCTGTTTGAAATTCTGGCATTGAAACAAAATTACCATCTAAATCAAATTTTCTTCCGTGGTAGAGACACTTTAAGTCTTGTACCTTTCCTGTATTATGGATGATAATATTTGCTCTATGAGTACAAACATTAGACAAACATTTTAAACTTTCATCTTGGTTTTTAACAATTAGCAAAGGCTCATTTATAAACCCTTGCATAAATTCAAATGGATAAGTATTTACATTTATTGGAAGTATTGAATTATCTCCAACAAACTGCCATGAATTAGCAAAAACCTTTTCTTTAACTTCCTCAAATTGCTCATCATTTTTATAAAAACTTGATGGCAGTGTTTCGGCTTTATTTATATCAGGATCAACAAAAAACTTATTCATTTTTTTATAAAGTTTCTTTATAAATATAAATATACATATTAGATTTACACAAGGAAAAAAATTATAGGTTTATGGATAGAAGAAATTTTTTAAAAAACACTTGTCCCACAATAACTTTTGCCTTTTTTGGTCTTTCATATATTCAGGCTTGTTCAAAATCTGATGATTCTGACTATAACACATCAATAGACAATAACACATCAATAATTATTAATGATAATTCTGGTAATACATCTAGTGGTAATACATCTAGTGGTATTTCTGTTAGCGGTAACATTATAACATTAGATCTTTCCAATGCAACATTTAACGGATTAAATAACCCGGGAGATTTTATAAACCTGACTGCTAATGAACTATTAGTTTTAAAAATAGGGTCAAATGAGTTTAGAGCATTTGATAATTGTTGCCCACATAATGGCACTAGAAATAAATGGGGATTTGGGAATGATAAATTCACATGTGGAGAGCATGGAAATTCTTTTTCCATCGATGGGAATAATATTAAATCATGTAACTCTAGCTCTACAAGCGGAGGCTTAAAAAGATACACGACTTCTCTTAATGGGCAAACACTAACTATAACAACTTAATAGATGCAATTGAAAAAAAAAGTATTTCTGTCTTTATTCATGTTACTTCTTATAAACGGAATTGCAAATTGTCAATCTGAAGATTTTTTAGATGAATTTGAGAAATTGATTGATAATGAAAACGTTCAACTAATCCCGGAGAAAATGATCTTTACTCAAAAATTTTTTTGGGGAGAAAAGGGTTTATTAAGAAAAGTAGGGATTTCAAAATTAAATATTGAAAACAGGGAAAAAGAGTTAATTCTTAGAGAAAAGATGTTAAAAGCACACCAAATAATTGGATATGTTACATTTGCTGCAATGATTGCTCAAGGAATAATTGGTAGAAAACTATATAATGGAGAAAATGATTTGTATGATACACATAAAAATCTAGGGAACTTTGTAACTGCAAGCTATTTTGCTGGTGCTAGCTTATCTCTTTTAGCTCCTCCTCCAATTATTTCAAAGGAAATCAAGGGTCTAAATAATATAAAAGCTCATAAAATATTGGCAAATCTTCACTTACCAGCAATGATTGCCACAAATATATATTCAGATAGAGACAGGGATATTCATAAAGCATCTGCTTATACTCTATTTGCAAGTTACGCTCTAGCACTTATTACAATTACATTTAATTTTTAATGAATAAAACTTTATTATTTACACTACTTATTTCTTTTAATCTTTGTTCACAAGAACTTTGGAAAACAGATCTTGATAATTCCTCAATAGAATATTCAGGGAGTCATTTTATACATAACTGGAGTGCTCAAAACAATAAAATTTCTGGTTTATTAAATATCAAAAACTCTTTAATTGAAAATATAGGAGTCATTGCAAAAGTTGAAGATTTTAATAGTGGTAATTCTAGTTTAGATAGCAATGCTATGGGGGCAGTTGAAGCATTCCGGTTTCCAAATGTGATATTTAGATCAAATAGTATCGAGCATAATGGAGAAACTATTTATATAGCAGGATCACTTGAGTTTCATGGGATAAAAAAAGATATAGAGATTGAAGCTGAAATAGAAGACACAGAAGATCTTATAAAAATTTATACAACCTTCAGGGTAAAACTTTCTGATTTTGAAATAAAAAGACCATCACTGTTTCTAAAAAAAATAGAAGATGAAATAGCTGTAGAGATAAACTTAACTTTTTCTCCCAGTTAATGTCGTTGGAACCTAATCGAAACAAATCCTAAAACTTTTGGTAAAGAGGCTTTCCAGTAATTCCATGTATGAGCTCCATCTCTAACTCTATACTCATGCTTAACCCCTTTCTTCTTCATTGCCAGATGTAATAAACTACTATCTTCATATAAATAATCATCATCACCACAGTCAAGATACCATGCAACTGAATTTAACTCTTCTGTAGATAATTTATCAATTAAAATTAGTGGATGATTTGCATTCAGTAAGTTTTGAGTTTCAATTTTATCATTAAAATAGTAATTATATCTACTTATCCATTTTTGAAAATCATCTATATCTTTAGGCCCAATCGCTGGACTAAGGGGTGCAGCAGAAGAAAAAAGATCAGGTCTATGAAGGGCATAAACTAATGTACCTCCACCTCCCATAGATAGTCCTGAAATAGCTCTGTATTGTTTCCCTTTTTTTATTCTATACTCTGATTCAACATGCGGAATAAGCTCCTCAAAGAAAAAGTCTTCATAAAACCAGTCTCTATCAGGATAATTAATATAACCTGTAACTCCAGTATTAGCATCAGGCATTACTATTATCATCGGAGCAGATATCCCAGAATTTATTGATTCATCTGTAATTCTTTGGACATCTCCTAGTATAATCCATCCTGTTTGGTCGTCTCCTAGACCATGAAGTAAATACAAAACAGGATAGCTTCTTTCTGATGAATCATAATCAGCTGGTAAATAAACAGCATAACTTCTTTCTTGATTTAATATTTTACTATTCACCTTAAGGTTGTCAAATACTCTACTGTCTTGAGATAAGACAAAAGTTGAAGTAAAAAGAATAGCGATTTGAAATAATTTTCTCATAATAATCACAGTTAAAACAATATAATCATAAATGTATTACCTTTATTTATTAACCAAAAACGTTAGATATGAAAAATTACATAACAATTTTACTAATGAGTCTGGCAATTATAGGTTGTCAAGCTCCAACTGCAGATCCAAATGGAAGAACTTTAATAGATCCTTCGGATTTAATTGCAGTTTCAGATGCTTTTGATGATGCATTAAATTCTGCAGATATTGAAAAACTATCATCTATGTTAAGTGAAGATGTTTCTTGGGCTTTCCCTAATGGTGTAACCGTTGAAGGAAAAGAGGCAGTTACTGAACTTCTTACAGGTGTATCTCAAATTTGGACTACTATTGACCAAAATAGTGGAGATACAGTACACCTTGGTGTAACAGGTGGTGAAGAAGGAGAAGAATGGAAAGTGCTACTTAGCTGGGGAGAGGCAACATATGCAAATGAAGCTACATCTATCAGTATACCTTACCACCAAGTAACATGGTTTACTGATGATAATCTAATAGCTGGGATTTCTGGACTATATGATAGAACAGAGTTAGTAGCTAGCTATGATGAAGATCC
>UINC01001460.1_pt1 | contig 53823 bp, 45 predicted proteins | sample 5385821 | NCBI WGS metagenome assembly UINC01 (sample SAMEA4666929, study PRJEB26691) | marine metagenome | isolation source: Pacific Ocean | place: Pacific Ocean | collected 2011-10-13 | reverse complement strand
CCACTCAGCATCCAGCGTTTGCGGGCTTCCATCTTGCTGTCGGCAGGCTTGAAAAAAGTTCCCACGGACTCGCCCCGCGCGGCGCGAAGCACCGCGTCCTCAGCCCGGCCATGGCACATTACCATGGGAATGCCCGACGCCGTGACCAGCTTGGCGGCCTCAAGTTTGGTGGCCATACCACCTCTGGACCAAGGATGCAGGACCTCTCCGGCCAGGGCCTCAATGCGGGCGTCAACACGGTCAACCTCAGCGATCAGGGTCGCAGCGGGATCGGTGCGGGGGTCCGCCGAATATAGGCCTTCGGTGTCGGTCAGGACCACCAGCAAGTCGGCGTCGACCAGGTTTGCCACCAGGGCGGATAGCCGGTCGTTGTCCCCGAAAACCTCGCCTATCTCGTCGACGGCTACAACGTCGTTCTCGTTGACCACCGGCACCACTCCTAATTCCAACAAACGTTGCAGGGTGTTCCCCACGTTCAAGTACGACTGACGGTTGGAAAGGTCGGCGATGGTCAGCAGGGTCTGGGCGATCTGAGTTTTGTGGGTGGCGAACATCTCCTGATAGGTGTGCATCAAGCGGCTTTGGCCCACGGCGGCAAAGACCTGCCGGGAGGATATGTCTTGCCCCATCTCTCCACGGGTCTGGCCCAGGGCTGAGCGGCCGGCGGCGATGGCGCCGGAGGTCACCAACACCACTTCTCCAGATTCGGCGCGCACCTGACAGATCTGACGCACCAGGTCGGCCATCACTTCCGCATCCAAGCCGGAAGACCCCGTCAGCGCGCCGGTACCCGCTTTGACGACGATACGTCGGTGGCGAAAAGTGCCGGACATAGCATTTCCAGCCTCGTTTTTTTGACTTGCTCTGGCCATGATCTGAGTTTTTGGGTGCCGGAAATCGTGACAAAAATAGGCGGTCGATGGCCGCCACTCGCACTAAAGATTATAGCACGCACGCCTGGTACCCCAGATTTGAAATGGCGTCAATTGTCGCTTGTAACACCGCAGCCCAGGCAATAAAATAGTCGAACAGGGGCTGGCTTTGTTACCAGCCCCTGTTCCGGCGTGCAATTTTATATTTCGGCCCGTATTTGCCGTGGCTGTATCGGAGCTTTTAACCCCACAATGACCCTTAAGGGAGTCCTAGAATCACTGGACCGCCATCCCGAGCACCGGGGGAACGTTGACGCCTCGGGCAAACCATCTGAAAAAACGGGTGATGGATCGGGAGTCACCGTCCGCCAAGGGGCCCGCGCCGCTTTCTTGGCGTCTTTGTGGTGCCGTCAGAACGGACCCATCTTGGTGGTTACGCCCCGGCCCGACGACGCCCGCCGTCTTCATGACCAACTGCTTACCTACCTTGGTGAAGATCAGCCCATCCACCTGCTTCCTGAGCCGGAGGTACTGCCCTTTGAGCGGCTGGCAGTGGATGCCAATACCAGCAACCAACGCCTAACGGCCCTAGCCGCTCTGGCCTCAGCCGGTAATTTCGTCGGCTCCCCTCCGGAAATCAGCCCAATCGTCGTCTGCTCGGTTGGCTCGGCCCTGCTCTATACGCTCCCTCCGGAGTTGATGGCCGGTGTTTTTCCTTTGTCCGGAGAGTTGAGTGTCTGGAAGAAGGGCGACCGAATCCGGATCGCTACCCTCCTCGGCCAGTGGTTGGACCTGGGCTATCACAACGAACCCGTGGTCGAAGCGCCCGGTAGCTTCAGCCACCGAGGGGGGATAATCGACGTCTATCCTACGGGGTCCGAATGGCCGCTGCGCATAGAGTTGTTCGATGACGAGATTGACACCATCCGTTACTTCGACCCGGTCTCCCAGCGCTCCATCCGGCCCGCCGAGGAAGTCCGCTTGGCTCCTGCAAAGGAGCAACTACCCGGCCTGGCAAATCAGGAAATGGTCGCTTCAAAGACCGACGCCCTTGACTACGCCAAATGCGGCGTAGAGGTACGCGACCGGATGGCTGAAGAACTCTCCGCCCTCGCGTCGTCACCCAATCCCGAAACCCTTTCTTTCTACAATGGCCTGGTCAACCAGGCCCACCTGATGGAATACATCGGCGCCAACGGTTTGGTTGTTTTAGAGCGTTCCGGCCGGGTGGAAGCCGAGGCGCTGGAACTTGAAGAGCGCTTCGAGCGAATGCGCGAGGCCCGAGAGGAACGAGGAGAACTGCCGGTCAATTTCCCCTCGCCACACATGGACTGGGAGGAGTTCTCCAACCGGCTGAGAGGCGTGCCCCAGATGCAACTTCAGACCTGGGTTGGCGACGACGAGGACAAGATATTCCGGCCTTCCACCCCGTACTACGGCAAGCTAGAACAATTGGCCGCCGACGTGCGCCGCCACCAGGAGGCCAACTTCGCAGTGGTCGCAGTCACCCAGCACCAACGCCGAGTTGCCGAGATTCTGGAACAAGAAGGCATCGGCGTAGTCCAAGTTGACTCCCTGGAAAGCGCGCCTTCCGCCGGCCAGGTAGTCCTGCTGCCAGGTTCGCTGCGGGACGGGTGGACCGTTAAATTCCCAGTGGATAAATCGGTGATTGGTCAGGTCAGCGCTCTGGTTTTGCTGACCGACTCCGAATTATTTGGTACGGCAAAAGAGCTGCGTTACACCCGCCGCCGCAAGGCCGAACACGGGACGGAGGTTATCCTTGCCGACCTGGTCCCTGGAGCCTACGTGGTGCACATCGACCATGGCGTGGCCCGGTTCGCCGGCACCACGCACATCGGCGGCGACGAAGATGAGAAGGAATACCTCATCCTGGAATACGCTGAGAACGACAAGCTCTACGTGCCCACTGACCACTTGGACCGTGTGTCCGCCTTCGTGGGCGCACAAGACCAACCGCCATCATTAACTAGGCTGAGCACCGCCGAGTGGGCGCGGATTAAATCGCGGGTCAAGAGCGCCACTAGAGAGATGGCCCAGGAACTGCTGCGCGTCAATGCCGCCCGCGCTCTGGCGGAAGGCCATGAACACAGCGCGGACACGGTCTGGCAACAGGAACTTGAGGACTCTTTCCCCTTCGTTGAAACCCCAGACCAAGCCAGGGCCATCGTCGAGGTCAAAGCCGACATGGAGACTTTGCGTCCCATGGATCGCCTGATCTGCGGCGATGTCGGCTATGGCAAGACCGAGATTGCCCTGAGAGCGGCGTTTAAGTCTGTGAACGACGGCATGCAGGTGGCCGTCTTGGTCCCGACCACAGTTCTCGCACAGCAGCACTATGCCACCTTCAGCGAACGCCTCAGTCCCTTTCCCGTCAAAGTGGAAGTCCTTAGCCGTTTCCGGACACCCAAGGAACAGCAAGAAGTCATCGAAGGCCTGAAAGACGGTAGCGTGGACATCGTCATCGGCACCCACCGGCTGTTGCAGAAGGACGTGAAGTTCAAGGACCTGGGTTTGGCGGTGGTGGACGAAGAACAGCGCTTCGGCGTCAGCCACAAGGAACGCCTCAAACAGCTGCGGCAACAGGTGGATGTGCTGACCCTGAGCGCGACCCCCATCCCCCGGACGCTGAACATGGCTTTGGCGGGTATCCGCGACCTGAGCACCATGGACTCGGCACCTGAAGCCCGCCTGCCGGTGAAGACCTTTGTCTCCGAGTATTCCGAGGACGTGATTAAAGAGGCCGTCTTGCGGGAGATGGAGCGGGGCGGCCAGGTTTTTTACTTGCACAACCGGGTTCGCACCATTCACCAAGCCGCCGCCGAGTTGAACAAACTGATCCCCCAAGCAAAGATAATGGTTGGCCACGGCCAGATGGCGGAAACCGAGCTTGAAGACGTGATGGTAGATTTCGGCAACGGTGAAGCCGACATCTTGGTCTGCACCACAATCATTGAATCCGGGCTGGATATGCCCAATGTAAATACCCTGATAATTGAGCGGGCAGACCGGTTCGGGCTGGCCCAGCTTTATCAGCTCCGGGGACGGGTTGGACGCAGTGAGCACCGGGCTTACGCCTATCTGCTAGCGCCTCGGGGGCGCCGCATCACTGAGGGCGCAGAGCACCGGCTTCAGGCCATTCTGGAGGCTTCAGAATTGGGCGCCGGATTCCGGATCGCTATGCGGGACCTGGAAATACGCGGTGCCGGCAACATCTTGGGCGCGTCCCAGAGCGGCCACATTCAAGACGTGGGACTCGACCTCTACACTCAGCTATTGAACGAAGCGGTCCGGGAACTGGATGAGGAATCGGGCGGGGCCGGCGCAGGCGACGACCCGGCCGCCGAACTGCCCAGGATTGAGCTGCCCATGAACGCCCGCATCCCCGAGGACTATGTGGACCATCTGCCAACCCGGTTGGCCGTCTACCAGCGTCTGGCCAAGATGACCGACTCCGATTACATACCTGAGATTCGCGAAGAATTAAGAGACCGGTTCGGCCCGTTGCCAGAGGAGGTTGAAAACCTTTTAACCCTCGTGAGCCTCCGAGGTCTGGCCTCGGAGGTTGGCGTGGAATCAATCGTGCAGGGCAGCGACGCCATCGTGCTGTCGTTGCGGGTGCCGGTGGGCGGTGCGAGAATTCCCCTCCAAAGGGCTTTGGGGCCGTCGGTCCAGGTTGGCAACACCCAGATGCAAATGCCGTTGCGCCGGCTGGGCGACGAATGGCTGTCCCGCCTCACCAGGGTTCTGGAGAGGTTCTTAGTCTTCCAGGAAAACCTTCGGTCCTTGGCCCGTTTGGCATCCGCGGACTGACCCATCTTGGCCCGTTTGGTCGTATCAATAGCAAACTGCCTGGGACAGTCTACCGTATTAATTCATTGAACCCTCATTGGCGTGGCAACATCTAAATTTCTAGGAACCAGCTCCCGGCCGCGCTCGTCCTGTGAATCACAACTGATTCACCATGGAGGACCAATTGACAAGAAATTCGACGATTGACCGGCCTTCCGGTCTGAACAAAAGCAAGCTAAGATTTCTGCTCTCTCTTGTGTTGGTATTAGCCGTGGCAGCTATTGCCTGCGCCAGCAGCAGTTCCGAGAGGGGTTCGTCCATCGTGGGAGATGAGTCTTCCAGCTCCGGGGACCTGGCACCTGACTTTGTGATCACCATGTTCCAGGGCGAGGATGTGGTCGGTGGTCAGGAGGTGAGCCTGCACAGACTATTCGGCGAGAAGCCCGTCGTGATCAACTTCTGGGCTGGCTTGTGCCCTCCCTGCCGGGCGGAGATGCCCGACCTTCAAGAATTCAACCAAAAATTCCAGGGCCGGACTCTCTTGGTGGGAGTAGACCTGGGCCAGTTCACAGGGCTGGGAACCGAGCAAGACGCCCGAAACCTGCTGGCCGAACTAGAGGCTACCTATCCTGCCGGTTCTACCTCAGACCCAGACGTGATCAGGGACTACGAGGTTCTGGGCATGCCGACCACGATCTTCATCGACAGGGACGGCAAGATCTTCAACAAATGGACCGGCGCCCTGAACGGCGCCGTCCTGGAAGAAAAGACCCTGGAGATGCTGGCCCAGTAGGCCGGACCTGTCTTCGTTAGTCAAAATGCCCGCCGAAGCTTGATTGCGTAGCGGGCTTTCTATTCTCCCGCCCCGTAAAAGTCTCACCCAAAACCATTCACTCCGGGGTGCCAGCCAACGAATCTCGTTGCCAGTTCCAACCCTGGTCGAGAGCGATCGTTAGCAATAGGATTCCTATTTCTAGGACTCATGTGGGTTTGCGTTCAACAGCGAGCCCGATCCAGTCAGACAAGCTGTGGGGATTGACTATTTTCAGGAGATAACCCTCCAGCCCAGCCTCACATGCTTGGCGCCGTTCATCTGGGCCCCGGTGAGAGGTCAATACGGCGACCTTGATTTGCTCATCGGCACCCAGCACCCGCCGGCAGACTGCCATGGCGTCCGCCTGTTTCATCTTGGTGTCGATGAACAGTAAATCTGGGGAAAGCGTCACAATTTTCCGGATAGCCGCTTCGCTGTCGGATGTAAGGCCAACCACCTATAATCCATGGATGGATTCCAGGCGGTGGGCAAGAATATCCCGGGCGGGACCGTGTTCGTCTATCAGAAAAATTCGGATGCTCAAATCCACTTCGCGTCTAACTGGTGAATCTCCCGCTACAGCGAAGTGGATGAGCCGGTGAAAGCCGAAGGTAATCGTTTCTGCGGTCCGTTTGGGGGGAATAGGGCCGCGTGGTCTAATGACCATGCGGCCCGTTGAAACTTAGGGTTAGAAAGTTATGAGGCTAACTCATGCATCGTAATCTAGGCGGGCACGGGGTTCAGCAAGGGAAGCTACCGCCTGAGAGCGACGTGAGACCTCCAGTTTTCCTAGGATGTTGCTGACGTAGTTCTTGACCGTTTGGTCGCTCAGGTTAATTTGGCCCGCGATCTGCCCGTTGGTCTGTCCTTCTGCGATCAATTCCAGAATCTTCTTTTCCCGCTCGTTCAGTTCGGTCAAGGGGTCTTCTTCCTTACCCAGTCTTACGCGTTCTAAGACACCGGCCGCGACCGCAGGGTCCAGCAATGTCTGGCCAGAACCGACAAGCCGGATGGCATCCACTATTTCCTGGGAATGAATCCCCTTCAGTAGATATCCCGAAGCCCCCGCCATTATTGAGCCCATCACAGCTTCCTCGTCGCTATATGAGGTCAACATCAGAACTTTTACGTCCGAATTCTTGTCGCGTATTTCGCGGCAGGCCTCAATTCCTGTGCCGTCGGGTAGACGAATGTCCATCACCACCACATCCGGAACGGATTCGCGAGCTTTTGCCATGGCTTCAGCAACAGATCCAGCCTCGGCCACAACAAAAAGGTCTTCTTGACGAGAGATCAACATGGCCAGTCCTTTCCGGACGATGTCATGGTTGTCGACAACCAGTATTTTAAGTTTGTCGTTTGATGCCATCCAGCTCACCTTGTTATGGCGTTTCGTTTTGTAGAGCCTTTCCTTGCTAAAAATCCGCCGACTATAGGTTACCCCAGTGGCGGCCTCGCCGTGGGAACAGGCATGGGAACTTTGATGTCCAACTTGGTCACGGTGCCGAGAGAGCTTTCGATGTAAAGCACTCCGCCCAAACGCTCGGCTCCATCCTTGATGTTGGGTAGACCATAGCCCCGGCACATCTATCTTGCGGTATAATACGTTCTGCCCTGCCCAGAGCCCAATTCCGGCTGGGAAGCGGGAAGGCAGCAGGGAAAGTCGGGGTGTAGCGCAGGGGTAGCGCGCTGCGTTCGGGACGCAGAGGCCGGAGGTTCAAATCCTCTCACCCCGACCATTTTCTTACCACACAACTGGTCCACATATTCGGATTCACGTCTAGTGTACGCCTAAAAAAGCGCCGGCTTGGACAACTTTCCCACAACCACTACCACCAGGAGTCAATCATGGCCCAAAATCAATCGATGCGCGACCTGGAACAGGGCGATTACACGCTTCCCGACACCGGCCGTCCGGTTGTCCGATCGACCAAGGGAGTGATCTCCAGCGGTCACTATCTCACTTCCATGGCCGGAATGAGGATGCTCTTGAACGGCGGGAACGCCTTCGACGCCATCGCCGCCGCCGGTTTCGCGGCCGCAGTTATCGAGCCCATCGCATCGTATTCCTTGGCGGCGGAGGGCGTTTTTATGCTCTACAACTCCGCTACCGACGAGATGCTGTCGCTCAGTGGGCAGGGCGTCGCACCGGGCAAAGCCACCGCAAACTTCTACAAATCGCAGGGGTTCGAACGCATACCCACTGGGCCGGGAAAAGACGCCCATCTCTCCTTCACCGTCCCTGGGATCGTCGCAGCGTATATATCTTTGTTGGAACGCTACGGTAGCATGACTATCGACGAGGTCTTGGCTCCAGCCATCGATTACGCCGAGAACGGTATTCCTCACTACGAATACATGCTCAATCGTTTGGCGAACGCCAACACCGCCATGCAGTTCGACAACTACCCGCCTGGCGGTTGGGATGTGTTCTACGACAACCGACAGGTCCCAAAGCCCGGCGACCTTCTGGTCCAATCCGGCCTGGCCAACACCATGAAGGCTATGTCAAATGCCGCCGGCTCCAAGGACCGGCTGGGCGGACTGCAAGCGGCGCGAGACGTTTTCTACAAAGGATCAGTCGCCAAGACTATCGTGGATTCTTCAGCCAAAGTCGGCGGTATCCTGTCCATGGAGGACCTGGCGAATTATGAGGCCCTGTTCGGCGAGCCGGTTTCCAGCACCTTTGAAGATCATGAGATTCTCGGCCACGACACCTGGACCCAGGCGCCCATGGTCCAACAAACACTGAATCTGCTGGAGCACTTCGACCTTAAAGCGATGGGCCACAACAGCCTCGAATACATCCACACGGTCACCGAGGCGCTGAAGCTGGTATTCGGAGACCGAGAGGCCTATTACGCCGACCCCAATTATGCGGAGATCCCCATCGACGGTCTGCTGTCCAAGGAATACGCCGCCGAACGTGTCGGACTGATCGACCCGGAACGAGCCCTGCTCGAGCAAGCGGCCCCCGGAGACCCCTGGAAATTCTCCCAAGGCAACGGATTCGTCCCCAAGGCGAAAGCCATGGCCGCGTCCAGCACCGGCGCATCCGATTCCTCAAACCACGAAGGTACGACCCATGTGTCTGTGATTGATAACCAGGGGAATATGGTCTGCGGGACCATCAGCGGCGGCGCCTTCGTAAAGTCGGCATTCTTCCCGGAGTTAGGTTGCGCACTGAGCACCCGGATCGAGATGTTCAACTGTGAGGAAGGCCACCCCAACGTGGTGGAACCGGGGAAGAGGCCTCGCACCACCCTGATCAACTACATGGCCCGGAAAGACGGCCAAACGGTTATGACCATCGGCTGCCCCGGAGGCGATAATCAAGCCCAGGCCAACGTCCAACTGATCTTGAACACGCTGGTCTTTGGCATGGACCCACAGTTGGCGGTGGAAGCGCCTCGGTTCGCCACTCAGAGCGTGGAAAATTCGTTCTACCCCCACAACTATCTGCCCGGCCGGCTGGACTTGGAACCTGGGATCTCAGAGAGCACGGCCGATGCGCTGAGGGTCAGGGGACACGAGATCGACTGGACCGCCAACTGCGGTCTCGGCGCCACGGTGTCAGTCCGAAACCCGCAAACCGGGAGCCTAAGCACGGGCGCCGACCCTCGCCGCGCCTGCTACGCCATGGGTCTATAGGCCCTGACTACAGGCAACCACAAAGAAAAAGCCCAGGCTATTTACAGCCTGGGCTTTTTCTTTTGCTATGACGCCTCTCACGCCTCTCGGTCAGACTCTTTCAACTCCATAAGAGTGTCGTTGACAACACTGATTGTTTCGCAAAATTCCGGAACATCCCGAAGGCAAGCCCTAGGGCCGAGACAATGATGATGGCCATGTCCACAATCATATAGGCGAACTTTCGTGGCGCCCAGAAAGTTCCTGTACATCGCTGCTGCTAAACTGCAAATAAACCTAAGGTTTGGTAATAAAAAGCCCCCACCTGACGGCGGGGGCTGGTTTCGGGCGTTGCCGAGATATCCTAGTCGTTAGCCAGAGCAGGCTCTTGGACCAGGGAACTGACCCGGGCGTTGATGTAGTTGTCTCCGAGCCATTTCTCGATGGAGACCTCGGCCCGTTCCTGCATCGTGACGTCGTCTTCATTGCCGACGTCACGAGTAAGGAAACAGAATTCGAGGGAGATACCATTGGGGTCCTTCAGGTAGATGGACTTAGCCCACTCATGGTCCACCACATCTGTGACTGTTAGTCCTTTATCAATCAACTCGATGCGTTTCGCTTCCAAGGCGTTAAGCGAACCGGCCTCGAATGCAAAATGGTAGAAAGGTCCGGGTACGCCCAGACCGTCGTTGATACCGGCGTCGTAATTAGAGGGAATCGCATCGACGTTATTAGGCTCCATGAACGCAATCATCTGATCCTGGCCCACATCGACAAACATGTGACGTATGTGGCCGCCCTCTTTGATCTTGATGATGTCGCAGCGTACGACCCTGAAACCGAGAATGCTCTCGTAGAAATCCCTGGTCTTGTCCAGGTCCAGAGTAGAGAGTCCTATGTGGGAGAAACCCTTGTTGGACATGGTCGGCCTCCTGCAACAGCAACTTTGAGAGAAATTTTAGATGCTTCAGAACCAAGCGTCAATCAAAGCCGGTTACCTGATATCTTTGCTTCGGCGGTATTCGGCGTGTACATCGCCGGAAGGATATGGCTACACCCGCCTTATCTCCCTAGTCGCAGAGTGGGTAGAGCCGCCGAAAGTGGGCACCCAGGACGAGTGCTTACCGGGGCCCCCCAGGACGATGATCATAAGCAGGTCTGGGTCCACCACCATTGGCACCGACCCGTCAGGGATCCTCTGGAACCGTTCGATCAATGTCTCGTGCGTGTACCGTTCCAGTGGGATTCGCGCATTCTGGTGCAGCCACTCCCTGATTTCCCGTTTGCCAAAGCCGTCGCCGGCGATGGTAGCGGCATGCTCAGGGCCTAGGGCCAGCAGTGTCTCGCCGCCGGTGTAGGCGTTGTTGGCCCCAGTTATGGATATCGCTCCGGCGATTATGGTCAGGATGGCCTCAGCGGTGCTACCCGAGTGGTCGTTGATATTGTGGGGCGGCTCACCAGCCATCACGGTCACCGTGCTCTGGTCGGCGCGGAACCCCCGCTCGATATGCAGGGGCTCCCAAGGATTGGCCTCCTCGTTTTCCGCCACGCAGTAAGTGTACTTGGATGGCGCGCCCTGGGTGGACATGTCTCCCACTCCAGGATGGGCACCGCCGACGTTGAGTTGCACCAGCCTGACCGCCCGGCCGATGGTGCCGTTGGGCTGCCAGCCGGGACCGTAGGCGCCGGAACCGCTGTGGAGGCCGAGGTCGTCGCAGATTGGCCCGTTTACGATGATCAGCGGAGCGCAGGGATGAGTAGTGGCCTGGATGGCGTAGAGGTTGAACACCGGGTCGCACATGGCCTCCACTGCAGCGATAACCACCGGTAGGTACTCGGGACGGCACCCGGCCATCACCGCATTCACGGCCAACTTCTCCACCGTGGCCGAGCCCCAAATGGGCGGAATCTCGCCGATGATGTCCTGGGGACTCAGCGGAGTCGCGGCCAGCATGGCAGCTACACGCTCGGGAGTGGGCGGGACGACCGGCAAGCCGTCGGTCCAACCTCGTTCAAGATAGAGTTCCTGTACTGCCTCAAAATCATCGTCAATTTCCAAGTGTTCGGAGATTAGGTCAGCCAATGGGTGCCTCCAAAATTTAAGCCACATCGGAAGTGAGTTCTTAGGAATATAATTGCTTAAGAAAAAATAAACCAAGAGTCTGGGAGTTGGTGGACCTGTGATAGACCAAGCATTTGCCAAGCATTTCGCAGCGGACTGGATCTAACTTTGGAACGAACATGACCTTGACCGCATCGTCTCGCATTACACCGATAACTTCGAGATGACTTCGTCCGCGATCGTCTGGTTGATGAGCGAGCCGTCGGGTTCCCGGATTCGAAAAGACGCGGTGCGCCCTTACTGGGCCAAGGCGTTGGAACTGATTGCCGACCTGCACTTCGAACTGTCCACGACACTGGTAGGAGTAAACAGCATCACGTTCTATTACCGAGGACCTCTGGGAATGTCCGCCGAATGTTTTCACTTCGGTAGCGACCAAAAGGTCCACCGGCCATTCGCCCATTACGCTGCCTAACGGCTTCCAGTCAGACCGTCGACCACTTGGTCCATTAGCCCATCAGCCTTGGCCAGAAGATTCTCGGGTTGCAACCCGCCCAGTGGGTGTTCCGCGATGGCCATGGTCAGCTCCGGCATGCCCAGAGAACGCCGCTCAACCTCGCCCAGGCGTTCGAAACGGTCGGTGCCCACCACCACGGTGCGGACGCCCCGCTTCTCCAGTTCCACCGCGTCGTGGATACTCCACGACGTGCAGGACCCTCAATCCGCCAGTCCGACAATCACCGCCTGTACCGAACCAACCAGTTCATCGATAACTTCGTCCGTGGCCGGTAGAGAGGCTGTGGGCTTGCGCTTATAGACCACGTCTGCAATCTCGTATTTCTCTCGCAGCAGCTTCTCCAACCGTTCAAAGAGGAGATCTCCGTTCGGCTTGCTGTTCCACAGGAACCCCACGGACTGGCCGCCCAAACCCTCCAGCACGGGAGCCATGGCCTGCACCATCTCCCGAGGCGCGGCAGTGGGGTCCAAGACGATCAGTTTTGCTTTTTCGCTGGTGGTCATCGGTCACCTTGGTACGGCCCCATGAGGGCGTCTGTTTTCTGGAGGCTAGGGCTTGATGCGATTCATGTCAAGTTCTGCCATGTCACCGCACATCCCCATTTCTTGTAGGCTAAATCAGCCCAGCCACGAACCACAATTAGGCCAAGCAACAGAAAAACAGCAACCCCGACGATCGAGGTCGCGGTATTTGTTTTTCGCGTTGCTCGTTAATCCCTATGACGGCTTGAAGAACGGCGAGGGCATGGGGCCGACCGGCACTTCGATCAGCACCGGAGCGTCCAGCGTCAGCGCCATCTTCAGGGTGGATTCCAACTCCGCCGGCCCGTTGGCCACGAAGCCCTTAGCGCCGTAGGCCTCCGCCAGCTTCACGAAGTCTGGGTTGTGCAGCTCAACGCCAATGGTCCGTCCGTTAAACTGGTTCATCTGGTCACGCTTCACGTTTCCGTAGGCATTGTCGTTGAACACAACCACTACCACGTTGATGTTGTGGGCCACGGCGGTGGACATCTCTTGGGAATTGAACATGAAACCGCCGTCTCCCGATATGCAGACCACGGCCTTGTCCGGCTGGGCAACCTTGGCCCCTAGAGCGGTGGGGTAGGCGTAACCTAAGTTTCCTGAATAGGACGATGTTATGAAGGTGCGGGGCTCGTAAACCGGGAAATGGGCCCGGCTGTAGTAGCCCATCTGAGTCATTCCTGAGATCAGGATACTGTCTTCTGGCATTGCCTTCCGAACCGCTTCCAGAAGCTCTCCCTGAGGCTCAACTTTGATGATGTCGTCGTTCCGCTGTGCCTTCTGCGCGGCCACCTCGGCGGTCCGGTCGGCTTTCGCCAGAGTCTTGGCCGATAGGGCGGTGAGCAAGTCTTCCATGGTCAGCTTGGCGTCGCCTTCAACCCTGAGAGTATTCTCGTAATGACGTCCTATCTCTTCCGGGTCCACATCGATCTGAATCACCTGCTGGCCATCCAGCCATTGGGAGGTAACAAGCCTGGTTCCCACGGCCAGAATCACGTCGTGGCCGTGCTCTTTTCTGGCGATGGTGTCGTTACGCAGCCACAGCGCGCCTAGGGCCAGGGGATGGTGATCGGAGATCGCGCCCTTGCCCTCGGCCGTGGTGACGACGGGCGACTGCAAGAATTCCGCGAGCTTGGTGAGGGCTTCCGAGCCCTGGGCAGTAATCACTCCGCCTCCAGCCCAAATCAGGGGGTTTAACGCGCCGGCCAAGGCTTCAGCAGCGGCTTCGATCTGTTCCTTGCTGGCGGCCACCGGGCGGGGCGCCTCGGGCTCCAGCAGTTCCACTTCGGCTACTTCCGCCAGGGTCTCTGGGGGTATCTCGATCTCCACGGGGCGAGGGCGGCCATTCTTAAGGTGATGGAATGCTTGGTGGACGATCTCCGGCACTTCCGCTGGGTCCATGATCCGCTTGGCCCACTTGGTGACCGGGGCGATGGCGTCCAGTTGGTCGTTGACCTCGTGGAGCATGCCACGGTCGCCGCCGATCTCATCGCGCTCGATCTGACCGCAAACAACCAGCACCGGCGAGGATGCGGAGTAGGCGGTGGAGATGCCCGACGATGCGTTCAGAAGTCCGGGACCGGGAACCATCAACGCAGTGCCGATCTCGCCACTGGCACGGGCGTAGCCGTCGGCCATATAGGCGGTGGCCTGCTCATGGCGGACGGTAATGAACCGGATGCCTGGCTCGTCGTACAGGCCGTCCATCATGTGGTAGAGCTGGACTCCGGGCAAACCGAATATCACCCGGACACCCTCCCGGTATAGGGACTTGGCCAACGCCTGGCCGCCGGTCATCTTAACCATATCTGAAAACTTCCTTTCTCTTTCTAATTTCTATCTCGATTTTACTACCCAAGTCTATAGTTGCTAGGGCCTGTTGAACTGCACCAAGATGCCATCCGGGTCGCGAACGTAGATGCTTTTGATATCGCCGTTGGAATCAGTGTAAGACTCTCTGGGACCGGCCAATTCGTATCCCTTGGCGATCAATTCATCCGCCAGATCTGCCACAGCGGCAACCCCGAAGGATATGTGGCTAATGCCCACCTGGTCGAGGAGTATGGGCGTGCCGTCGGGTTTCTCCCCCGGGTGACTGGTCAATGTCAGGGTCGGGGTCGCTCCCTCTCCGTAAGCCAGGCTGACCCAATGGCGGATGGTGCGTTCCTGAGCGTAGTTGTCCAAGCGGGCCGTTTGGGCGCCACCCTCCGTGATATCGGTGATCTTCTCACCGATGACTTTCATTCCCAAAGCGTCCCGGTAGAATTTCAGGGACTCGGCCATATCGCGGACGCACACGCCAACGTGGGTCACACAGGTTGCTTCCATGTTTTAGTCTCCTATCTGCCGCTAACCCTGCGGCTACGATATGCTAGAACCCCTTGCGTAGTCTGTCAAAGGGACCTGGATGGAGTATCGACATTGGAGATCACGACAGAGTGGCTGCTGCTACGCGAATTCTTGCTGGACGATTGGCGGGCCGTACTTGCGTACCAACAAGACGCCCGCTACTGGGAGTACTACCCCTGGTCCGCCTGCACGGAGTCCGACGCAAAGAATTCGTCCAATGGTTCCCGGACGAGCAGGCCGAGTCATCAAGGCGCGGGACTCAACTAACAGCAATTCTGCGGGAGACTGGTTTGCTGATTGGCAAATGCGGTATCCGTCGGAAATCGGACAGCGATTGGGAGGCGGATATTGGATATGAGATCGCGCCAGACTATTGGCGGCGCAGCTGCGCCACCGAGGAGGCCGCTTTCTTGGTCGAGCACGGTTTCACCTCGATGGGACTTCATCGAATCTCATCTTGGTGGATCGCTGAAAATGGGGCATCGATCGGTGTTTTGCGGAATCTGGGCATGAGGGAAGAAGGCCGATTGCGGGAGAACGAGTTCCTCAAAGGGCGTTGGTGGGACGCCCTGGTCTTCGGCCTGCTGATGGAAGAGTGGGTAGGATCTACCCGAAGATAAAATCTCGGATGGCGGTGAAGTATTCGTCCAGCCCATTGAAGAGCAGGTCGTTATGGCCGGCCCCAGGGATCATCAGCATCTTCTTATCGGTCGAGGCGAAATTCCGGAACATATCCTCGGCGTCTTTCAGGGGCGCCAACGCGTCCATCTCCCCGTGGATCACTAGTACCCGGATGGCTATCGACGCCGCCTTGGCGCGGTAGGCTTCCTCCATTTCGGCGGCCTGCTGCGGACCCAGCCCGCTGGTGAATTGCCCCAGGCTGGGCCGTCCGCTTTCGATGATCACGCCGCTGATCACCTGTTCTTCTTTGGCCGCCAACTCAAAGGCCGAATGACGCCCCATCGACCGCCCCATCACATAGATGGGCCCGTGAAATCCGCTGGCTCCCAGCACGATTTGCATCGCCTCAAGCACGGTGTTGGCGTCGGAGAGCATGGTGGTGAAGGACGGAGTGCCATCGCTCTTTCCGTAGCCACGGTAGTCGGCAACGAAGAAGTTGATTCCGATCTGGTTGTACATCGGAGCGATGGAGTTGTAGTCGATGGCTGTCTCGCCGTTGCCGTAGAAGAACAATATGGTTGGATTGCTGTTACCCGCCGGGAAGAACCGGCAGGACAAGCCAATGTTATCTCCTACGTTCACCGTGTAGTCCTGCACGCCTTCAGGTGTGTCGGACCAGCCCTGCCGGGGAAAGAAGGAGCTCATTGATATCTGGGGGTCGTCCAGAGGTGAGTAGTCGACTTGGGCCATGTTTAATCCTCCACAAATGCCGAACTTAGCCGAAGAACCCATCATTGATGTGGCTCTTCAAGACTTCCGCGACCAGTTCCGGCCTCTGAATGGGCACGTCATGGACACTGTTTTCAAGCCAAACGGTCTTGCTATTAGGCAGCATCTCCTCGGCTTCGCCCACTGAAAACATCCGGCGTTGGCCCCGGTCCTGGGTGGACGGGTCCGCCTGCTGCCGAGCTGGCATGATCAATACCGGGCATTGTACCTGCTTGTAGAGTTGAACCGGCCGGTGGTCCCAAAGAGCTTCAATGATCCTTAGGTGGTTGGCCCGGGTGAGCCACGCTTTGATGGTCTGATCCGCCAAAACTTCAAAATTGGCCATCACCACTTCGTGGGACCCGGGTGCCATGCCTCCGCCTTGGTGCCGATTCCGCACACGTTCTTTGAAGTCCTCCAATTTCACGCCGGTGAAGTCCGGCGGCGACATCTCCAACTTGGCGTCCTCAACGCTGTCATATCGGGCAGAGGCGTTGATCATCCCGCCGTCGACCCAGGCCATGCCTTGCAACGATTCGGGCGCGCGCACTGCTAACTCTAAGGCAACACTGCCTCCCCAAGAGTGGCCGACCACGATCGGAGGCGGCCCTTCCAAATAGTCAATGACACCAAGCACGTCTTGGGTCACGGTGGCGAAGTCGTATCCCTCGGTGGGCTTGGCACTCTCCCCGTGACCCCGCTGATCCAGGGCGATCACTGCGTAGTCCTTGGCCAGGATCGGGGCGACCATGTCCCAGATATGACAGCTGGAGGCCAGGCCGTGAAGCAGCACCATCGGCTGCCCCGACCCGCCCCAGTCCCGGTAGTGGAAGTCTAACCCGTTAACTATCACCCATTTTTCGCTAGGGGCCTGTGCCATCTATCAAACCTCGATTAATACCGGACTCAGACCGGCCCGCCCCGACTGCGGTCGGGGCGGGCCGTCTTCGATTCTTGAATACGCCGGTTGGTTTACTGCCAGAGAGCGAATCCCCAGCCACCGCCGGTACCCGCAGGCGACCGGTAAACCGGTACGTACTCCACAACTTCCATGTCTAGGTGCTCACAGGCTCCGGCCGCGGTGATCCAGTTGAGGATCTCCGAATTCCCGGAGTTCAGCCGATACCGGGGCAGCGCCGCTAATTGATTTACGTCTTTTTCCCGCATCCCTTTAATTGCCAGTTGGTCGATCTCTTCGTCCACTAAAAAATGACTCAGGCCGCCGGAACCGACCACGGCCACCTTTTTCTCACTATCCCAGTCCTTGATGATCTTGGCCATGGATTGGCCCAAATTGTAGCAACGCTTAGCGCTGGGCTGATTGGGCGGGTAGAAGGTGTTCTGGGTCACCGGCACGATGGACCTGATCTTGTTATTCATGATCCGCTTGACCACGAACGCATAGGCGTGGGGCATGGCTTGTGGCCTTCGCTCGGTCACGATGGGAGCGTTCAGGTACCCAACCGGCCCGACCGTCCCGCCGGCCTCTTTATTCATGTATCGGGCGTGCGCGATGTCGAAGTCGTCCTCGATCAAATTTTCGATCAGGTGCAATGCCAACTCTGAGTCTACCGGCACGTCCATATCTTCGGTCCCGTAGCCCCACATGGAGGCTTTAACTGCCGGTGGAGAATTCTCTCGCACCGATCTGGGAGTGAGATGCATAGTGTCGCCCCAGTAGATGGAAAACATAGGCATGTTGTCATCGAAGAACAGCTCTTCCTGGTCGTCCCCGACGATCACCACCACATCGGGGTCAGCCTGGAGCAAGGCTTCCTCCAATGCTACGAGGCCTTTCTGGCAGGCTTCGAACTGGGCTTCAAACTTCTCTACGGTCAATCTTGTCGCGATGGCCGGGTCGGCCGTGGCTAGGAGTTCGTCGTAGGTCTTAGTTGAGCCGTCCTCTAGGGACAGCAACATCGGGTTTCCTTTGTCGCGGGCCGCATAATCGCCCCACATGTTGCCAGGCAGGCTCAGCATAGGGCTATGAGAAGTGCCAAGGCCCAAAACAATCTCAGCCATGTTCTCTCCTTATCGGGGCCGGTTTCACTGGATATAACCGGGGAAGAAATTACTGGATACATAATCCGCCGGAACAGCAGAATTCGCAAGCACTGTTTGCAGGTGCACTCCTTTTCATACCGGAATAATTATGACCGACCCATGCAGGCACTCACATAGGGGCAGGTTTCCAACCTGCCCTGCTGGCAGTTGAACGTCCTGTTGTTGCAGGTTATGTGGGGCGCTGACATCGAGTGGGGTCTCCGATATGAAATAGATGAACCAGAGATCAGTCAGATTAGAAACCACGCCGCTACGGCAAATTTCACAGGATTCTTGGAATCAATTACAGGCCCGAATGACAAAGAGAAGGGGCTGCCTCGTGGCAGCCCCTTCTCTTTGTCTACGGTTGTACTCCGGTTTAGCTGAGGTGCTTCCCGAAGAAAGAGACGACCTTTTCCCAGCCGTCGGTCGCGGCTTCCTGGTGGTAGCTGGGCCGATCTACTGCGAAGAATCCGTGGCCGGCTCCGGGGTACATGTGAAACTCATAGTTCTTGTTCAGACGTTTGAGCTCCGCCTCAGTCTCGGCGACGTCGGCTGGCGAGGGGCGGCCGTCTTCCTCGCCGAACAGTCCGAGGAGTGGGCAATCCAGGCCATCAGTGAAGTCGATGGGCCACTTGGGCATGGCGGGGGTAAGTTCGTCATTCCCCTTGGTCACTCCACCGCCCCAGCAGTCCACTGCAGCATTAACGTTCTCTAGAGTGCAGGCGCCTAGGTAGGTCTGGCGTCCGCCGGAACAAAACCCGATGAGTCCAACCTTGCCGTTGACGTAGGGCAAGCTGCGCAGATATTCCATGGCTGCGGCCACATCGCCCATGGTCCGCACATCGGGCATACCGCCGGCCTCGCGGATGCTGGTGCTGTTGTCGGTAGGCGAACCCTTGCCCTCACGGAAGTGGAGGTTGGGGGAGATGGTCGCAAACCCGTTATAGGCCAACTTTCGGGCCATCTCTTTGGAGGCTGCGTCCCAGCCTGGCATATGATGGATCAAGACCACGCTGCCAACGGGTCCGGCGCCCAAGGGGCGCGCCAGGTAGGCATCAATTTGGTCGCCCTCATGTCCATTGATGAGAACGGTCTCGGCTATCAGTCCTTCGTACGGCATGGATAGTCCTCCAAAATTTAACTAAAAATCCCGGAATCTATGGTCGTTCCGGCGTGTGTGTAGTGCCGCAGTAGATTACTACCGGTAACGGACTGCGTCAATCGGACTTTGACGATAACTGTGGCGTCCCCCGTTGGCATTCGAAAGTGGGTACGGCTATAATGCGCCCAATCACCCACCGCGCTCATATTCTGCCGATTACTACGCCTGCATTCCCGTCGATTGATGCCCCTGGGGGCTACGGCCGTGGGACAATAGATCATTTAGGAGAGTAGAACAACATGGCTCTACCAGAACGGATGAAATTCGGAATATTCATGGGACCTTTCCACCGGGTTGGAGAAAATCCAACATTGGCCATCGATCGTGACCTGGAGCTGGTGCAGTGGCTGGACCACCTGGGCTTCGACGAGGCCTGGATCGGCGAGCACCATAGCGCTGGTTGGGAGACCATATCCTCACCGGAATTATTCATGGCCGTGGCTGCCGACCGCACCAAGCACATCAAGTTGGGTACGGGCGTGATCAGCCTGCCCTACCACCATCCCTTCATGGTGGCCAACCGAATGGTCCAGCTTGACCACATGACCCACGGAAGGGTGATGTTAGGCGTTGGCCCCGGCGCGCTACCAGGCGATGCCTACATGTTGGGAATCGACCCGACGACGCAACGCCAACGCATGGATGAATCCTTCGGACTTGTCCTGCGCTTGATGACTGAGACTGAACCCATCACCTACAAGAGCGACTGGTTCGAGCTTCGCGAGGCCATGCTGCAACTGCGCCCTTACACCAAGCCCCACATGCCGATCTCCGTGGCCTCGGTGCAGTCTCCCGCCGGAGTCGCCCTGGCCGGCAAGTACGGCGCCTCAGTGCTGACCATCACCCGGCCCCGTGACCCAGGCGCTCCGGAATCAGATTTAGCCGCGCTCTGGGACGTCGCCGAGGAATCGGCAGCCGAGCATAACAAAGTGGTGAACCGGGACGATTGGCGCCTGGTGATTCCCGTTCACATCGCCGAGACCCGGAAAGAGGCCATCGAACAGGCTCGTATCGGCGCCGGCCGTTACCAGGGTGAGTATTTCGAGCACACCATGGGCCGGGACCCAGTGATTGACGGCCCCCAGGAAGAAATCATCGAGGCCATGATTGACAACGGTAGCTGGATCATTGGCGACCCCGACGATTGCATCGCCGGTATCCGCAAGCTTGAAGAACGGAGTGGCGGCTTTGGTGGTTTCATGGTCCAGACCATTGACTGGGCGCAACGGGAGCAGGTCCTCCACAGCTTTGAGCTGCTGGCACGGTACGTCATGCCCCAGTTCCAGGGTTCGACTCTCAGCACCGCTGCTTCCAACCAGTGGGCATATGAGCACCAAGAGATCTTGAGCGCCGGCCGGGTGCAGGCCATCAACCGGGCGAAGTCGGACTACGCGACCCGGACCTAAGCCCAAAAACTATGAAAGCAGTGTGGTACGAGCGTAACGGCGACGCCGAAATTCTCGAATACGGCGACATGCCCGACCCCGAGCCGGGGCCGGGCGAGGTCTTGGTTCGCATAATGACCTCCGGTGTTAACCCGTCAGATTGGAAACGCCGGCAAGGGCTGACAAACCTGATCGATTTTCCCAGAGTCATACCCAATCAAGACGGAGCTGGGCTGATCGAAGCCGTGGGCTTAGACGTGGACCAGTCTCGGGTCGGTGAGCGGGTCTGGCTATTCGAGTCCCAATTCCGGCGCCCCTTTGGCACCGGCGCTGAATACACTGCACAGCCCAGCGGTCACGCGGTCCGCCTGCCGGATAACACCGACTTCGCCGCAGCAGCGGGTCTGGGCGTTCCTGCCATGACCGCGCACCGCTGTGTCTTCTCCGATGGCCCGGTCACCGGAAAGACCGTCCTAGTACCAGGCGGAGCGGGCGCAGTAGGACACTACGCTATCCAGCTGGCCAAGTTGGGCGGCGCGGCGGCCGTCATCAGCACCGTTAGCTCGGATGAGAAGGCTCAGATCGCCCTGGCGGCGGGCACCGACCATACTATCAACTACCGGGAAGAAGACGTGGCCGAGAAGGTCTTAGATCTAACCGGGGGCGCAGGCGTTGAAATCGTAGTTGAGGTAGATATGGCGGCCAATTTCTCGGTGAGCCAGCAGGTGCTGAAAAGCTCCGGGGTGTTGGCGGTTTACGCCGCGGGCAGTTCCCAGGGACCTGCGGTGCCCCTCAAGTTTAATTCCACCAACGTCACGGTACGCATGGTTTTGGTCTACGATATGCCGGAGGTCGCCAAGGCCGCGGCGGTGGCCGATATCACCAACTGGCTGGAGCAGGGCAAGCTAATTTCCTTTGCCGGCCCTCACTTCCCCCTAGAAAGACTCAAAGACGCTCACCTAGCCGTCGAGAACGGCGCCGTCGGAAAAGTCGTCGTCGATGTTAGCGATGAGTAGATCATGACTAGCTCTGGAAACAACATGGAAGGAACAGTGGCCGTGGTCGGCGGTGGTGTGGTTGGATGCTTCATCGCCTACCGTCTGGCGGCCATGGGTGTTTCGATTACTCTTGTTGAACAGGAAGGCCCAGGCGCCGGGGCAACGGGAAATTCGGCAGGAAACATTCAGCCTGCTTCAGGTGATGACGACGCTTACAAGATCGCGTTAGGCGCGGAGAGCCTCGCCCTTTGGCGCAATCAACTGCCTCGGATCAAAGAAGCTGCTGGCGAAATCGATTTCCTCGAACAGGACGTACGCTATTTCTACGCCGCCACCAACGATCAAGAAGAAGAGGATGTGCGCCGCATCCTACGCGACGTCACCGCCGCCGGGTTAAAAGCCGAATGGGTGGATGGCGCTGCTGCTCGCCAGATGGAGCACCGTCTATCGCCGTCGATAACCGGCGGAATGCTCCACACTGACTGCATCCAGATGGACCCCAAGTTGTTCATGGCGGCTTTTGCCAACGCTGCCGAGGCTGCCGGCGTGACGTTTCAGCGCAAAAGCCAGGCTGCAGGTCTGACCGTCACGGGCGGCCGCATCAGGGGTGTTAACCTTCAGGACACAAGTACGCTGGAATGCTCATCTGTAGTCCTGGCGACCGGGGCCTGGACCCTAAAGGCAGTTTCCGATTGGCTGGGCTACGACCTACCGGTGGAACCATTCGGACTGCAAAAACTTCACCTCGGTCTGGGCACGGCCGCCCCGCTACACTGCGCCGTCCGTTGGAACGGGGTGAACATCGTCTGTCGTAGAGACGGGCTGGTGCACGCCGGTAGCCGATTCGACCCCGCGGGGTTCGATGCCCAGCCTTCGGCCGAAACCGAACAATGGCTGCTGGAGCAGGTGGCGACGATCCTACCCGGTTTTCAGCCTTCCGGGGTCGAGAACATCGCCGCATTCGCCGCCTCCACCCCTGCCCGCATACCCCTGATCGGCCAATTACCCGGAATCGACGGCATCTACCTTGCTGTCCCAAGCACCGATGGCTTTCTCATGGCTGCGGTGTTGGCCGAGATGATGGCCAATCTCATGGTCAACGGTACTACTCACCATTTGATTGACCGAAGCCCTCTGGCCCAAGCCAAAGCCCGTTAACTATCCCCTTTTCTGGCCCTCATCTCACCCGATTGGAATTGCCATTTTTTGCCTAATATGGCGTCTTAAATTGCGATTAAGACGGGCTCGAGCGCAAGTCCTATCTGCTCTAGCAGTCGATTTGCGACGTTTTGGGACTGGTCCGCATCATTGAAGCGGTGGATGAAGACCACACCATACTGGACTCGAGAATCATCGAGAGAATGCCCCGCCTGTTCTGAAAGCACGCCGACTATCTCGACACCGGCCTCAATGATCCAGAGCAAGACCTGCTATGTCTCATGGTTGAAGGATGTGACAACGGCCAATTGTCCGAAACGTTCAGCCTAGACGGCCAACAAGAGATGGAGTGATCAGGATTTATATATAGAAAATTCGGCCTCCATCAAGGGACTGGCTACGAACTGCGGATGATGGCAGTTAGACGATTCATGAGCCAGATCCACAAGACCCTATTAACCGATGCCTACCGGGCTGTGAGTCAGCCTACGTAAAAAAATTACGACGATAACGGCGATATATGAAACCTAATGTTTCAAATAGAGGCTGGCGGATCATTGCAGGCCCATCCCACAGCACCGAAAAAAGAAACGCTCGATATTACCGGCTGGCCCGACAAAACCGCTCCGGCGGTCAAAGTGGGGCTGAAAGAACACGCCCTGGTCGGTTGACCGCCCATTACCCCGCTGATAGAATGCGCCCAACCTGGCAACCAGGCTGGATTTAGACTCAAGCTCATCACCACAACGCTCAATCTGCGGGGTTCAAATACTATGGCAAGAAAGATTTCTGTGTCCGTTGACCACGACATCTGCGTAGGCAACGCAATGTGCATCACCATCGCCACCAAGGCCTTCGAGTTAAACGCAGAAAGGCAAGCACAATCCGCAAACCCTGACGGCGATACCGAAGAACTGATTATCGAGGCCGCAGAGAACTGCCCGGTAGCGGCGATCACTGTTACCGCCGCCGACACCGGCGAGCAACTTTTCCCCTAACTTCTAGCCCGGCGACTAAGTTTTAAAAGTCTTCCTTTGCGGTGCCGTAAAGGAGGACTTTTGATTTGGCCTGATTTCCTGTCACTGCAACCTGAATGACCAACCCGTCAGCTAATCCGGAGGAGCACCATGGATATCGGCATCGCCTTATTGATGACCCAGCACGATTTCAACACCATAGACCTGGCCCGGCTGGTTGAAGAGCTGGGTTTCGAATCTCTCTGGGCGCCGGAGCACGGCATAGTTCCCGTCGATTTCAAGGTGGACCCACCGCTGGGCCAACAGGGCGGCGTACCCCGGTTTTACACCGAGGGCGGCATCAACCAGATCGTTGACCCTTTAATATTTCTGGCCGGGGCTGCAGTCGCAACTACCAAGATCAAATTGGGCACTGGAATCTGCTTGGTGCCGGAGCGCAATCCCATTCGTCTGGCCAAGGAAGTGGCGACGCTGGACCAAATATCGGGTGGGCGGTTCCTGTTTGGCGTGGGCGCGGGTTGGCTGAGAGGCGAGTCTGAGATTCTCGGCGTGGACTTCCCACACCGTTGGAAGCAGACCAGAGAGTATGTGAACGTTATGAAGGAACTGTGGACCACCGACGTAACTGAGTATCACGGCGAATATATCGATTTTCCACCGTTGGTCTGTTCTCCCAAGCCGGTGCAGAAGCCACACCCGCCCATCTTCGTGGGAGGCGAATTGGAAAGCGCCGCTCGCCGCATCGCCAGCTATGGCGATGGTTGGCTTCCCAGGGCACGCAATACCTCCCGGTATCAGGACCCGGATAAGCTGTCTGGTGCCCGAAAACACATCGAGGAATTGATGACTGCCAGAGGCCGAGACGCGTCGGCTTTCAATATCACCATGTGGGACGCGCCCCCCGACCGGGAGATGAACCAGCGGTTCTCTGACGCTGGGGCCAACCGGGTGGTCCACATGCTGAACACCACCGACGAGAAGTCGGCCCATGAGGCCATTGAGTGGGTGGCGGAAACGGTTCTGTGATTGCAACGCCCATACACGTTAAATAGCAAAAACATACATGAGGAGTCAACATGACAACCGAGTCCGGCCCCAATTACGACCCGTTTCCAGGGGGTGGCAGTCACCGGTCCATGGTCATCAAATGCGAAGCCGATGACCTGGGAAATATGTTGCGGAGGGCCAAGGTCGGTGGTTTTGAGATAATGTGCGACGAGCCTGAGTCCATCGGCGGCAGTAACACTGCGCCTGCACCACTGCATTACTTCGCCGCTTCCATCCTGTTTTGAGAGATGACTCAGATTGAGAGGTACTCTCAATTGATGAAGGTGAACATCACCAAGGTCAGGGCCGAAGCCTCGGTCCACTTTGACATCGCAGGCTCGGTGCTAGCTGGCACCATCATGGCCGGAGCGCCCAAAGTGGAGACTAGGTACGAGATCGAATCGCCGGACGAACCCGCCAAAGTGGCGGCCATGCTGCGCAACGCCAAGAACGGCTGCTGGGTAAGGGCCGCCGTGGCTAACCCGACCCCCTTCGAAGAAACCTTGACGTTGAACGGCCAACCCTTCAGCCTGGACTAGCTGCCGCCCTAGCAGGCCAGGAACGAGCGGCCATTGAATATTAAGCCTGGGCTATTCGCGTTGACTTGCACCTTCAAGTCGTTTATCCTGCCTCGAACCTACCTACCAGACAGCCGTCTTGGTGACTAAATCCCCGGTTCAATCCCGCACCGTATCGCATTGGGACCTGCAGAAAATTCGTAGGAATGAAGGTAAGGATTATGGCTAAACACAGATTATTGCGCATCCCGTTTCTGATTGCTGTGCTAACGGCAACGATGCTTGTCGTATCAGTCGCATGCGGCTCTTCAGCTGAACCGACTGCCGAACCGGCAAGTCAACCGGCCAGTTCGTCTGGAGGCGCGCCGGCTCCCACCGCTGTCCCGGCTACATCGCCGCCGACTGCTGTGAAACCGACCGGTAAGCTGACTATCGCCATTACAGACATGGGCAACGAGACCCCAAGCGTGTGGCAGGAGTTCGCCTTTGGAAAGGCCTACATGCGTTTCCTCTACGACGCGTTGACTGGCACCAATGACGCGGGTGAAGTAGATAAGACCACCGGCGCTGCCAAAGAGTGGTCCATGTCTTCCGACGCCAGGAAATGGACCTTCATCTTGAGGGATAACATCAAGTTCCATAATGGTGACCAACTTACTGCCGAAGACGCCAAATTCTCGATTGGCTTGGTTACCAGCGAGGATTCGATCACCTCGTACAAAGGCACTGTCAAAGCGGCCATCGCCGACCAGGACAGCATCACCGTGGTTTCGCCAACTGAGTTGGTGATCAACACCTCTTCACCTTCAGGGTTCTTGAACTGGTTCATTTCAGACATCCAAGGTGTTGAGGGCTTGATTCAGCCCAAGAACTACACAGAGTCCGTTGGCAATGACGAATTCTCCCAGAATCCTGTTGGCAGCGGCCCCTACAAATGGGTGGACCAGCGGAAGGGCGATTTCATGGAAATGGAAGCTGTGGACAACCACTGGCGCGACGGCGCTTCCAGGTTCAAGAGCCTCCTTTGGCGCATCATCCCTGAAGAGAGCACCAGGATCGCAGCCCTCAAGGCGGGTGAGGTGGACGTCATTTCCGTCTCCCGGGAGCGGGCGCCACAGTTGAAAGCTGATGGTCTCAACATCTTCAGCAAGGAAGGGGCCAGTGTATTAGGCCTCTATTTCCACGAACAATGGCGGGATGATTCCGTCTGGAAAGACATAAATGTGCGAAAGGCCTTTAACCTGGCCATCAACCGAGAAGAGATCTGTGAATTCGTCTTCGCAGGCCAATGCTCACCGGCTCGAGTCTATCCTTGGCCGGACATAGCTCCCGGTACCGACAATTCTCTGGAGCCCGTGGCGTTCGATCCAGTTGAAGCCAAGCGGCTGCTTGATGCGTCGAACTACAATGGAGAAGAGGTCGCGATCCGTTCGTACCCCCGGGCTGACGTTCCCGAGGGACCACGGTTCATCGAGGCTGTCGGCGCGTATCTGACCGATATTGGTGTCAACGTGAAGATCATTCCTACCGAATACGCGTCCTACCGTCAGGAACGGCTGGCGCACACACTGGATAACGGGAGTGGTTACCTGGCAGCCCCCAACCGACCGCTGGCGGGCTTCGTGGGCCTAATGCGTGTCCTGAACCATACCGATGGTACGTTCACGTCTACTAACGACCCCGAGATTGACCGCCTCATCGAAGCTTTGGAGGCGGGCATAGCTCCGGCCGACGTAGAAGCAGCAAGCGTAGCTCTTTACAGGTATATGTACTCGCAATTCTCGCATCTGACTTGCTGCAACATGAATATCTCCTACGCGACAAACGACAAGATCACGTCCTGGGACCTTGGCAAGAGGGTCTGGGACGACGGCTTCACCAACTTGGTCCAGCGTTAGGTTGAATCAACCTCCCTGGAGAGACTGGCTCTCCAGGGAGGTTGCCGTATTCAGGGCGCCGGAACCTTAGCCGCTCACCCCCGACAATAAAGGTCACAGTGGCGAATGCAAAGATATATAGTTAGACGTGTCGGAGAGGCCGTACTGGCGCTTTTCGCCCTCTCCATAATCATCTTCCTAATGGTGCGCCTCACCGGCGACCCCGCGCTTTTGATGTTGCCTCCTGATGCTGGCGCAGATGCCCTAGTGGACATTCGGCATTCCATGGGGTTGGATAAACCGTTGGTTACCCAATACGGGTTGTTTATCCGGGACTATGCTAAGGGAAGTTTTGGCGACTCTCTCAGGAGCAAAACACCAGTATCTGAGTTGATTAAAGACCGACTTCCCAACTCCCTTAAATTGGTTGGGGCGGCGGCCGTGATTGTGCTTCTGATATCAATACCATTGGGTGTTCTATCGGCGGTCTACAAAGGTACGTGGATCGATACCCTAGCCACCGGATTTGCGGTGTTGGGTCAGGCGATTCCCGTCTTTTGGCTGGGAATTCTCATGATCCAACTCTTCACCGTAAAGTTAGGTTGGTTGCCCAGTTCCGGCATGGGCGGCTTGGACCACTACATCATGCCATCTTTCGCCTTGGGTTTCTTCACAGTTGCGGCTATTCAAAGACTGCTGCGGTCCAGCATGCTGGAAGCGATGGACAGTGAATACATCAAGCTGGCCAGAATCAAGGGCCTGTCTGAATTCGGAGTGGTCTGGAAACACGCACTCCGGAACTCTTTGATTAGCGTGATTACACTGGGCGGAATCTACATTGCCATCTTGATCACTTTAGGAATCCTGGTGGAGGTGGTGTTTGCTTGGCCGGGAATGGGGCGGTTGATGTTCCAAGGTATAGTGTTTAGGGACTTCCCCGTGGTTCAAGCAGTGGTATTGATCTCAGCCGGGATTGTCATCTTTAGCAGCCTAGTAGTCGATATAGCCTACGCATACCTAGACCCGAGAATAAGGCTTCAGTAATCGTGGCCAAGGTAATAGACACGGCTGCGATTCAACCGGGAAAGGCCAATGCATGGCCCAAGATTTTTGCGGCTATCAAGGCTGCCCCATTCATTCCGTTGTCCATCATTGTGGTGTTCGTTCTTGCAGCCATTCTGGCTGACTTGGTCACGTTTCAAGATGCGTACCAAGTCAGTCTACGTGATCGGCTGATTCCGCCGTTCTGGCAAGATGGAGGCTCGTGGTCCCATCCCCTGGGCACCGACCCCCTCGGCCGAGACGTGCTGACCCGCATAATATACGGGGCCCGAGTTTCAATCATCATCGCAGGCGCGGCATTAGCCATCGGCGGTGGTTTCGGGACCTTGATTGGACTAACTGCAGGATATTACGGCGGTAAGATAGATACCATCCTGATGCGGTTTGCCGATATCACTTTAGCCTTCCCGCTGATACTCTTCGCCATCCTTCTGGTGATGGTCTTGGGCCCCAGCATGATGAACGTCATCATTGCCATAACCCTGGTGCTCTGGGCCCGTTACGCACGTGTCATTCGAGGCGAAGTTCTTGGCCTGATGCAGCGTGATTTCATCGCCCGGGCCAGGGTTTCCGGGGCTTCCGACTGGCGAATCATGATGCGTCATCTCCTCCCCAACGTGATGCCAACTCTCATCGTCCTGCTCACGCTCCAGGTGGGCTGGGTCATAATCGTTGAGGCGTCATTGAGCTTCCTCGGCGCCGGCATTCCACCACCAACCCCGGCCTGGGGCGGCATGTTGGCAGAAGGACGCGAGTATGTTTCTACTGCCTGGTGGGTCACCACCGCACCGGGTGTTGCAATCATGCTGGTTGTGCTGTCGTTCAACCTCTGCGGGGACTGGTTGCGAGAAAAACTAGACCCCAAACAGCGCAGCATCTAGCCCAGACAGCAGGCACGCATTCGCTCGAATCCATACCTTAGTTCCGATTGTATTTAGCAGAACAATGACTGTACGCCATAGTTCCGGGCGTCATGGGAATCGGGCAAGTGAAAATGGCCCGGTAAAGACAAGTCGAGATCGCCCGGAATCACGGCAGACGGCTAATCGTAAAGATGGCAAGACACCAGGTGACCGCTCCCCACCTCTTTCAAGACCGGCTCTTCCAGGATAATCAGCTTGGGGGACGAAGCCTAGGCGCTGGCTACAGCTACCCGTTGTCTCTGGCCACCGCTGAACTCCGGGGATAGAATTCGGCTTGGTCGGGAGCCAGACCCACCTGCTCCATCACCTCGCGGACCTTGTCGTAAGCCTCTTTGGGGGTCACATCCTGGTTGACTACCATGGCCTCCGAAACGATGTCTTGAACCTTCATCCTGGGGCTCAGTAACGACCATCGATCCTGGAAGACCGCCTGCACTTTAGTGCGGTACTCTTTCATTTCCTGTCCACTGAAAGTCTGGATGTCTTTGCCTTCCAGGAATATCTGTCCTTCGGTAGGCTCTTCCAACCGCAGCAGCAGTTTGGACCTGGTGGTCTTGCCTCACCCCGATTCACCCGACAGACCCAGCGTCTCTCCGCCGTTGATGGTGAAACTCGCGCCATCAACCGCATTGGTTACTCCACTGCGGTTGAAGAAGTACGTGTGCAGGTCGTTTACTTCTAAGACTACGTCTTTTTCTGGCATTAACAATCGCTCATCATGGCCCATGGATCAGGTTCAGGGCGAGTCTGCCGACAGCAGGTAACATATAAACCTAAGTAGAAGCAAAATCTAGATTACGGTTCCTAACCATTCTCCAACCCTCGAAGGTGCCGAGCGAACTCAAATCGGTTCTCCAGAAGGCTGATGTCCATGGCGAAGGACGGCGGTCCAATCGCCTCTACCTTGGAAACTATCACCGACAGGCCTTCCCGTTGCGAAGCCTCGGCGAAAGCTTCTTCGGCAGCCTCGATGGTGTCGGCCAGGGCCACGTGTTCCGCGCCTGCTTTCTCGGCGATGCCGGCCAGGTCGGTCCCCGCGCCGGTGGCCGTCGGGAACCCGCCAACGGACAGCAGGCTCTCGTTGTCGAAGATCCAGTGGATCAGGTTGGGCGGGCGGTAGCGTGCCAGGGTACTCAACGAGCCCAAGTTCATCAGAACAGAGCCGTCGCCGTCGAGCACCGTGACCCTCTCTTTGGGCAGGGACAATGCCAGTCCCAGGCCCATGGACGACGCCAGTCCCATGCCGTGCTCCAGATAGAAGAAGTTGGGCTGGTGGCCCAGGTTATACAGTTCCACCGCCACCGCGCCCATGATGGTCACCACAACCTGGCCCTTCAGCCTGGGGTATACCGCTTTCAGCGCGTCTTGCCGCAGCATCACTCCTCCCACATCAGGTTCCGGGTGAGCAACAGGGCCACGGGACGCAGCGAACTCTCGGCCAGAGTCTGGGCCTGCTGGGTGTCGTAGGCCACGGTAGAGGGGTCGGAAAGCTTCCGATAGTCGATTCCCAGAGACCGGAGCAACGGCTCGGTGACACGCCCGCCCTCGGTCTGCCACGGGTCGCGTTCGCCCATCTCGCCCCGATAGCTGATGAACATCAGCAGTGGGACCCGGTATAGCTGGGCCACGGAGACTATGCCGTTGATCGAGGTGAGGAGGCCGTGGTTCTGCATCAGCATGGCCGACTTACGGCCGGCGAGGTGTGCGCCGGTGGAGATGCCAACACCCTCTTCTTCTTTGTTGAGCCTGATCAGGGTCATGTCCGGGTCGTCCTCGGCCATCTGCATGACGTGGACCAACCAGGTCTCCGGCAGGGCCGACAACAGGGTTATCCCGGCAGATTTGATGGCCGAGAAAAGGACTTCCGAATTTTCTACAGAAACGGGCACTCGGAGCACCTACAAACGAGCGGGGTAAACGAGTGGGCCAATTGTATGCGCCCGTGCCTGACGGGTCAATCGGAGTTTCTCGTCCGGTTTGCCCGGTTTACGCTCTCACCGATATACTGCACCCACCCATCCAGGTTCCTGCATTCGGAGGCGCGATGCAGCCAAATATCTTGGACCCAGTCGAGACTTTCTCTCGCGAGAAAATGGAGCAGCTCCAAGTCGCTCGGCTGAGAGATTGCCTCGGCAGCATCAAACAACGGGTCCCTTTCTACCGTGAACAGCTTGCTGGAATCGAGCCTGGCAGCATCCAATCTCTGGCCGACCTGGCCCGCCTGCCATTTACCAATAAGCAGGACCTGCGCGACAACTACCCCTTTGGCCTGTTCGCGGCGCCCATGTCCGACGTGGTGCGCATCCACGCCTCCAGCGGCACCACCGGCAAGCCTACTGTGGTCGGCTACACCGCCAACGACATCGAGACCTGGGCCAGGTTGGCGGCGCGGGCCCTCAGCCTGGCCGGCGTAACCAGGGATGACATCGTCCAGAATGCTTACGGATACGGCCTGTTCACCGGCGGACTGGGCCTGCACTACGGTGTTGAAAAACTGGGCGCGGCGGTGGTGCCTGTCTCGTCGGGAAACACCGCCAGGCAGGTCATGCTGCTGCAAGACTTTGGTACGACCGTGCTCTGCGCAACCCCTTCATACGCACTGGTTCTTGCAGAAGGTGCCGTGGAGGCTGGGTATGACCTGCCTGCCGGACCGTTGCGGGTGGGCATCTTCGGCGCCGAGCCATGGTCAGAGCAGATGCGCACCGAGATCGAGTCCCGCCTGGGGATTTCCGCCCTCGACATCTACGGCCTCTCCGAAGTCATGGGTCCGGCGGTAGCCATGGAATGCGCCCACAAGACCGGGATGCACATCGCGGAAGACCATTTCATCCCTGAGATCTTTGACCCGGAGACATCGGAGCAGTTGCCGCTGGGCCAGCAGGGGGAATTGGTCTTCACCTGCGTCACCAAGGAAGCCCTACCTCTGGTTCGCTACCGCACCCGCGACCTGGCCCGGCTGCTGCCCGGCGACTGCCCCTGCGGCCGCACCACCGTCCGAATGGAGAAGGTCCTTGGGCGCAACGACGACATGCTGATCATCCGGGGTGTGAACGTTTTTCCATCCCAAATCGAGACCGTGCTACTGGCCATAGGTCAGGTGGAGCCCCACTACCAATTGGTTGTGGGACGCGGCGACGACCATCTGGACGGCCTAGAGGTCCTGGTCGAGTCGGCCAGCGAGCCGAGCCGCCACATGGAACTCAGGGGGAGACTTGGAACTGACCTCCGCAACGCCCTAGGGATCGGCTGCTCTGTCACCATACTTGGCCCCGGAGAGATTGCCCGTAGCGAAGGCAAGGCGGTCCGGGTCATCGACAACCGCCAGATCTAGCAGAAACCCGCTAGCCGGAGGCGCTAATGGACCCGAAAGCACTGAAAACTATTAAGTACGAGGCAGGTGGCGACCTCATCCGCCTAACCTTGGACCGGCCCGAAGCATTGAATGCGCTTAACTACCAGGGCGCCTTGGAATTGCGCCAAGCAGCCCAGGCCATACACGACGACCCTCACGCCAGGGCCGTGCTGGTCCGGGGCAATGGCCGGGCCTTCTGTACTGGAATAGATCTGAAAGAATTGGCGGCTGAGGAAACGCCCCACGACTATTTCTACCAGTGGGACCAGGCCCTGCGCCTGTTGGAACGGGCCGACAAGATCATAGTCTGCGCCATTCAGGGGTTCGCTTTAGGCGGCGGGTTGCAACTGCCGCTGGCCTGCGATATACGCATCGCCACTGAGGATGCAATCTTGGGGCTGCCGGCGGCTAAAGAGGGGTTCATCCCCGGATTAGGCACCTACCGGCTGCCCCGCTACATCGGCCTTGGCCGGGCCAAGCGTATGGCCATATCCGGCGAGCAGGTGGACGGCATTGAGGCGATCCGAATCGGGTTGGTCGACTACGCTGTTAAAGCCGAGGATTTCGACAGGGAAGTTGAATCTCTTACCCAGCGGTATCTGGACCTCAGCTCCGAGGGCGCGCGGCAGACAAAACTCATGATGTCCGCCTACCAGGACCTGCCCCACGGTCAATTCTTTGAGGAATACCTGCACCGTCAATCCATCGCCATCGCATCCCCCGACCACGAAGAAGCAATGACCGCATACCGGGAAAAACGGGGCCCGATCTACAAGTCGCGCTAATACCGGCTTTAGACTTTTGGCCAGACCTGCAAGGCCAGGGCTTCTTGCATGGCTATGATTTCGCTGGGGTCGCCAACCTTGGAACTGGCCACGCCGCCAAAGTCAAAGATCAGGTTGGTCACGCCCAAGGCCTCATAGGTCCGAATATCCTCTGCTACTTTGTCGGGCGGGCCGGCGAAGGGAATCCCCTCTAATCCGTCCGATTTTGGATTGAAGGTGGAAACCCGGAACGCGACCTCCACATCTTCGGGGTTTCGTCCCTCGCGCTCGGTTCGGGCCGCCAACCGGTCCATAGACGCTTTCAGTAATTCCGGTGTCCCCAGAGGAAAGTCGGGGTTGGTACCCAAGGGATGCCAGGCGTTGCCCATACGAGCGGCGCGCCTGATCGCTCGGTTGCTCTCGCCACCGACCCAAATAGGGATATACGGTTTCTGCACCGGCTTCGGTAGAAAATGGATGTTGGAGAAATTGATGTACTTGCCCTCAAAGGTTGGGCTGTCCGCGGTCCAGAGCTCGATGAAGGCACGGATATATTCGTCAGTAACGGCGCCTCGTTCGTCGAAGGATGGCAGGTCCAAAGTCTCAAACTCCTCTCTGAGCCAACCGGCCCCAACTCCCAGGGTCACCCGCCCCTTAGACAAAACGTCCAGCGTTGTTAGGGCCTTGGCCGCGACGATGGGGTTGCGGTGGGGCACTATCATGACGCTGGTGCCCAGGCGCAGCTTGGTGGTCTGGCCAGCGATGAATGCCAGCACAGTCAACTGGTCAAGGCATTCCCCGGCGATGGTACCGGGGTGGACGGCTTCGGCGTTGTAGGGATAGGGAGAGGAGATGTCCTTGGGAAAGACGATGTGGTCCGGGCAGACCACCGTGTCAAAACCCAGGTCTTCGCCCCGCCGCACCAAGGCGCTCATGGACTCGGGCGCCGAAATGGGGCCGCTTCCCGGTATTGTGAACCCGTATTTCATCTCTGTTCCCTTAATGTCTAATGTCGCCGTGATTTTTTTAGGCATGGCGGCTTCGAGGCAGTTTATTGACGGCTCCCAGCACTGTCAACGCCTTCCTGCCCGCACCTGTTCTGATAAGATTGATCAAATCGTTCCAGAATGGACCGGGCGATATGGCTGATTCAGGGTCCGCAGCAAGCCAACAAACCAGCGTTTTCGTGGACTTCGCCACCAGCCCCGGCCAGTACAAACACTGGCGGCTGAGCATAGACGGCCGGGTTGCTCGGTTGAGTCTGGACGTCCGAGAAGACCAGCCCTTCTTTCCCGGTTACGACCTCAAGCTCAATTCCTATGATCTGGGCGTGGATATCGAGCTTTATGACGCAGTGCAGCGTCTGCGGTTCGAGCACCCTGAGGTCGGAGCGGTGGTCATTACTTCAGCCAAGGACCGGGTCTTTTGCGCTGGCGCCAACATCAAGATGCTGGGCCAGTCTGCCCACGGCTTCAAGGTGAATTTTTGCAAGTTCACCAACGAGACCAGAAACTCCATGGAAGACGCCTCGGCTTACTCAGGCCAGACCTACATCTGCGCAATCAATGGCCCAGCCGCAGGCGGTGGCTATGAGTTGGCCTTAGCTTGTGACCACATCCTCCTGATCGACGACGGCTCCAGTACCGTGTCCCTCCCTGAATTGCCGCTGCTAGCCGTGTTGCCCGGCACCGGGGGCTTGACCCGCCTGGTCGACAAGCGCAACGTCCGCCACGACCACGCCGACTTCCTATGCACAACATCCGAGGGAATCAGGGGCAGTCGCGCTTTGGAGTGGCGGCTTGTAGATCAGCTCTCACCCCGGTCCACTTTCGATCAGGCAGCAACAGAGACCGCCATGAAGAAGGCCGAGAAATCCGACCGACCAGAAACAGCCCATGGCATCGAGCTTACACCCCTGAATCGTCAGATCGACGCAGACCGGGTGACATACGAACACGTAAAGATTGAATTGGACCGTGAGTTGGGGGTGGCCCACATTCTGATCGAAGGGCCGTCCGAACCTCCGCCTTCGACCGACGAGGACATCCACGACGCTGGGGACAAGTTCTGGCCGTTAGCGGTGGCCCGGCAGTTGGACGACGCCATTCTGCATCTTAGGCTCAACGAGAGCGAGGCAGGCACCTGGGTATTTCGCACTAGGGGAGATAACAGCCAGGTGGCCGCCTACGACGGATTATTGCTGGAGCATTCAACCGATTGGCTGGTTAGGGAGATTACTCTCTACCTGAAGCGCACACTGAAACGCCTGGACGTAAGCTCAAGGTCATTGGTTACGCTGATCGAGCCGGGAAGCTGTTTCACTGGCACTCTGCTCGAGCTTGCCCTGGCCGCCGACCGCTGCTACATGCTGGACGGCGAATTTGAGGACGACGCCAACTGTCCAGACACCCCCGCAGCGGTCCGTCCTACCGGCATGAATCTTGGCCCTCTGACCATGGTCAATGGCATAACCCGCCTTGAAGGCCGGTTCTTGGGCCAACCCGAAGCCATCGACGCGATTCGGAAAGAGTCCGGGAACGACCTGGAAGCCGAGGCCGCCCTGACCTTAGGGTTGGTAACGTTCATCCCAGACGATATAGACTGGGAAGACGAAGTGCGGTTGGCCTTGGAAGAGCGGGCCAGCTTCTCGCCCGACGCCCTGACCGGCATGGAAGCAAGCCTGCGCTTCGGCGGGCCGGAAACCATGGAGAGCAAGATATTTGGACGGCTCAGCGCCTGGCAGAACTGGATTTTCCAGCGGCCCAATGCCTCGGGCGACCAGGGAGCCCTGCAGCTATACGGCACCGGCGCCAAGACCCGATTCGACAAGGGCCGGGTGTGATGCACAAACCCGGGCAAGGAATGGCTGAGAAATGGCGATCGAGCATTCCAGCATAGACTACTCAGAGCGCATACCCAACAACGTGGGCTTGTACGACAACCGGCGTCTAAGACGGGCGTTGGAGTCCTGGCAGCCCAACTACATCAAGTGGTGGCAGGAACTGGGGCCCGAACGTAGCACCGGGTTCGACGTTTACCTCCGTACGGCAATCAGCGTTGAGACAGACGGCTGGGCCAACTTTGGCTTCGTGAAGATGCCGGAATACCGCTGGGGCATCTTCCTGGCCAAGCCCGATCTTGACCGAAAGATCCCATTTGGCGACCATCTGGGCGAACCGGTCTGGCAAGACGTGCCCGGCGAATACCGGGCCCCCCTGCGACGCCTGATCGTTACCCAGGGAGATACTGAACCGGCCTCAGTGGAGCAACAGAACCATTTGGGTGCAACTTGTCCTTCCATGTATGACCTCCGCAACCTGTTCCAAATCAACGTAGAAGAGGGCCGCCACCTTTGGGCCATGGTCTACTTGCTTCATGCTTATTTCGGCCGTGACGGGCGGGAGGAGGCCGAGTTGTTGCTTGAGCGCCACTCAGGGGACGCCGACAAACCCCGCATCTTGGGGGCGTTCAACGAACCGACCCCCGATTGGCTCTCGTATTACATGTTCACCTATTTCACCGACCGCGACGGCAAGTATCAGTTGGCGGCGCTGGCCGAATCGGGATTCGACCCTCTAGCTCGCACCTGCCAATTCATGCTCACCGAGGAGGCCCACCACATGTTCGTCGGAGAGACGGGAATCATGAGGGTCGTACAACGGTCCTGCGAAGTCATGAAAGAGGTCCACACCGACGACCCAAAGCAGGTACGGGAAGGCGGCGCCGTGGATCTGGAAACGATGCAGAAATACATCAACCTTCATTTCAGCGTCTCCGTGGACCTGTTCGGCCAAGAGATCTCCACCAATGCAGCCACTTATTTCAATTCGAGCCTCAAGGGCCGCTATCTGGAAGCCCGGCTGGACGATGACCACCGTTTGACCGATGCCCTGTGGCCGGTCCACCTTGTCCAGGACGGGCGAATCATTTTGGAAGACCGCCCTGCACTGAATGCGGTGAACGAGCGGCTCCGCGATGATTACATCAAAGACTCCCAACGGGGCCTGGCCCGCTGGAACCAGGTGCTGGAGTCCCACGGAGTGGAATACCGGTTTACCATTCCCCATCGGTTCTTCAATCGCAACATCGGAACATCTGCGGGCATCAGCGTCAATCCCCAGGGAGATGTCATCACCGAGTCCGAGTGGCAATCTCAACAGGGCCGGTGGCTGCCCACCGCCGAGGACCGGGCGTTCGTCGGTTCTCTGATGAACCGGGTTACCGAGCCGGAAAAGATCGCCGGCTGGATCGCTCCGCCGGTTCGGGGGATAAACGGCCAACCCTGGGACTACGAATATGTCAGGTTCAATTAGGCTGGGAATAGACGCGTGAACGCATCGTGAGCGATTCCATAAACGACCATAGCCTAACCGTTGATTATTCGGCCACACCTTCCCGGATCGAATACTCACCGGTCTTCAACATAGCGGTCCACATGATTGACCGCCATCTGGCCGAACACCGGGGCGGCTACCCGGTCATCATAAACGCAGACGTAGACGCAGACTCGGACCCAGAAGAAGGTGTCGAAAAACAAGTCACCTACCAACAACTTTCGGATCGGGTCAACCAGTGCGGCAACATGCTTCGGTCATTCCCCATCGAGCCGGGTGATCGAATTTTAATGGTCGTCAAAGACTGCCCAGAATTCTTCTACATTTTCTGGGGCGCCATAAAGGCCGGACTGGTTCCCGTGCCTCTGAACACCCTACTTCGGGCTGACGACTATGGATTCATGATTGAGGACTCGGCCTGCGCCGGACTGATATATTCGCCGGAATACCGGTCGGAGATCGCGCCTGCTTTGGCCGCCTCCGGCCATAAACCCGAATTCATCCTCTCCACTGAAGGTCCCAGCGGAATGTCCGGACTGATGAACGGCTACTCCTCCGCGCTGGAAGCCGCGCCAGCCACATCCGACTCGGACTGCTTCTGGCTTTACTCCTCGGGGTCCACCGGACGGCCAAAGGGCGCCGTCCACCGCCACCGGGACATCGCCGCCACCTGCGTCCACTACGCCGTGGACACCCTGGGAATCGCCCAAGACGACATCTGCTTCTCGGCAGCCAAGCTGTTCTTCGCCTACGGACTAGGGAACGCCATGACCTTCCCGCTCTGGGTCGGCGGGACCGCCGTGCTAAGCGGGCAGCGGCCGTCCCCCGATATGACATTCCAGATCATAGAAGAGCACAAACCGACCATCTACTTCGGAGTGCCAACTCTATACGCCGCCCAGCTAAGGGCGCTCGACGAATCACACCGGGATTTCTCATCGGTACGCTGCTGCGTATCCGCCGGTGAAGCCCTACCGGCCGACATCTTCCGGCGCTGGCAAGAGAAGACTGGGACCCTGATCCTAGACGGCATCGGCTCCACCGAGGCGCTGCACATCTTCATATCCAACACGCTGGAAGACTACCGTCCTGGCACCAGCGGCAAGCCGGTGCCAGGCTACCGCTTGAAGATATTGAACGATGAGGACGAGGTCCTGCCCACCGGCGAAGCTGGCAGGCTGCTGATCCAGGGGGACTCTAATTCCACCTACTACTGGAACAACCCGCAGAAGACGGCACAGACCATGGTAGACGGGTGGCTGAACACCGGCGACACTTATTTCGAAGACCCGGACGGCTACTTCGTCTACTGCGGCCGCAGCGATGATATGCTGAAGGTGGGCGGCATCTGGTGTTCTCCAGTTGAGATCGAGAGCCGTCTCATCGAACACCCCAAGGTGCTGGAGGCTGCCATCGTGGGCCGCCCCGATTCCGATGAACTGATCAAACCCGAGGCGTTCGTGGTGCTGAACGACGCCCAAGACGCCTCCGATGCCCTGGCCGACGACCTCCTGAAACACTGCCAAGATGGCCTGGCACGCTACAAATACCCCCGGTGGTTCAACTTTGTCGACGAATTGCCCAAGACGGCAACGGGTAAGATCCAGCGGTTCAAACTCCGATCGGGGTAACGGTCATTGCGCAGGCACTCTCAGGCCTGCTCATCATGATTGGGAAGATCGGTTAATTTCGAGAAACGTAGGCGGGCTCCCTAGTAGCAAAAACAGACAAGAACCGAACATACAAACGATGGCTATGGCAAGGAATGCGATAGTGTAGGATCCTGTGGCATCTCGCATATACCCGGCGAAAAGCGGCGCTATGAACAACATGACATTCATGGGGAGCATAGACATGCCCGTTATAGCAGCAAAAGCCCGCCGCCCAAAATAAACACCCCTAATAGACGTTGTCACCGGGGTTCGCCCCCCAAATCCAATCCCTAATATAACCGCGAAAAGAAACGCCATCCCTATACCATCGCTAAAGACCAATATTACTACTGCGATAGACTGTATAAATGAGAATCCGAATGCTGCGAAACGTATCGGCAGACGGTCGCCCAGATAACCCCCAATCAAGATAAATACCGCATTAACGCCGGTATACGTACCGACGATTGCGCTAATTGTCGGCAAAGAATAACCCCTGTCATCGAGAAGCAATCCAAGATGTACCATGATGCTCACTATGACGATAGATGAACATGCATGGCCGAAGCTAATCAACCAAAATGTACGTGTCCTTATTGCCTGCTGCCAGGAATAACCAACCAACTCCGTCTCTGAAGTGGCCGAGACAACAGGATCCGTCGAAGAGTCGCATCTATCATCGGTATTTCCATCCGGACGTAACCCAACGTCTTCTGGTCTGTTCCGTATCAACCAAGCCAGCGGGAATGCAAATACTATTATCGTGATGCCTACGCCAAAAGAAGTTGTGCTCCAACCGAATCGTTCGGCGATATTTGGGTCAGCACCCCCTATACACCAAGCCAGTAAGAAAGGTATACCGATCCCTCCAACAGCAAAACCTTCCATAACAACCGCCATTGCCCGCGTTTTTTTGCGGACAAACCAATGGTTCATGACAGTCATCATTGGCAGCCAACCGCCCAAAGCGGCTCCAAAGCTCATGATCCCGAAAGATGCGTAAAGGTGCCAAAGTTCGGACGTTTGGCTGAGAAAAATAAAGCCAGCTCCCAATATCGGGAGACCGATTGCGACCATCCGACGTGGTCCCAAACGTTCTATGATTATCCCTTCCAGAGGGCCGAGAATACCACCTTCGATTCGAGTCACCGCGAAGGCCCAAGACATCTGCCCTGCGGTCCAGCCAAACGCATTTCTCAGTACTGGATTCCAAACAGGCATACCTTGGAATAACGGGACTGTTCCAAGAGCCATAACAACCGCGCCTAGTCCAGCTAGCCACCAACCGCGGTAAATATGATTAATATGCAGAGATAATTTCATTTCCGTGTTAACTGTGTCTTTCAGGAACGCGAATAGAATAACTCGGTACCTTGTCTATTTCCACGTGATGGGTAAACATAAAAACCCCTGCTAATATGAGTCACTTTAGATTTGTTTAAAAATGTATTTCAAGAATGGGTGATGTAGTCTAATTGTCCTTCGGCCATACCGATTGTGAGCCCGACGTTGGCCGTCGTAACCCGTGGCAGCGCATCACGTCTGACCTCATTTCATCTCTAAAATGGCTGGTCTATCTACCTACTAACCCGTCCAGTTCTACCCTGTTATCGAGTTACCGGAATTTGGTCGTCAATCCCAGCATGATGCATTTGACGAAATATCAACCCGAAACCCCTGCCTCTCCGTCGACTTCTTTCACGCTTGGGCCTGTACGAGATGACCTTCGTGCTTGTGGCCTGCTGGGATACTGTGCCCTCATCCTTCACCAACTCCGCGGCCACTTTTGCATTGAAAGCCAGTCTGTGCATCCGGCTTCTCCGCGATATGTCTTACTCCCCCTCAACGGCTACCGGAACCTAGGAGCAAAACTCTCACCTAACCGATCGACCAAAAACTAGTTCTAGCTCATCAACTCACAGCCCGATATCCGTATCGCAAAAATTGACATCGGTTATAGAGCGTTTTAGTCACGTGCGGGGCATAATCCGTAATTACGATAGTTGTGGCAGTTAAATTATGATATTTAACCAGCGTCATTATAGCGAAGATAAATACACTGTATTTGACAAAGTTTTTCAGTTTGGTTACGTTGCATCTTACAAAACCGTTCAATTTTCACATGCGCAGTTCGCACCTATCAAGGTAACCACCTAGGGTAAGCGTAATTCCGCCATCTCAAGGAGAATCATGGGTCATTTAACTAAGGCCATTAGCGCTCTAAAAATCCACATGTTTATTGCGATGTTAGCTATATTTGCCGTCGCATGTGGTGGTGACGGCGGAGGCTCTACGGATACAAAATCTAGTCCATCGACTGGTTCGTCGGCGTCAAGTTCTGCAGCACCTACCGCAAAACCCGAATCAGCAGACAAACCAGCAGCCACCCAAGGAGCAAAAGTCGACGAGCTGATCATGGGATTGATTTCCCCTACCAGAGACTATTTTAGGTCTTGGGTTAAAGGGACCGCAGACCAGGTCATAAAGCATGACCCCATGATGGAATGGTTGTTCGAAGTCAGTCCCGTGACCAACACGTTCGGGCCTTGGCTTGCTACCGAATACGAGATAGCAGCTGATAGCATGTCCTGGAACCTTAAGCTGGCCAAAGGTGCCAAGTGGAATTCTAGTACTGGTAAAGATTACGGAGAATTCAACGCAGCGGACGTAGTCCACAATCACGCCATCTGGTGTGACCCTGATTATCCCGGAAGAGAAGACAAACCGTCATCGGGATACAAAGTGGGCATGTGCCAAGTAGAGACCGTTGAAGTGGTCAACGACCATGAAGTGAACATGCTCTGCTCGATGCCGTGTCCTGACCTTTTGTTCTACTATGGTGAACCGACAGACCATGTCCAATACAGCAAAGTTCAGTGGGACACGGAGGGTGAACAAGCTTATGAGACCCACATAGCGGGTACCGGTCCGTACGTAATGACCGAGCATAAGCTAGGAGAGTCAATATCCTACAGAAAAGCCCCGGGCAAGCACTGGATTCACGACGTGGACTGGAACGGCATTAAAATGTCTTGGGTGATTGAAGAGGCCACACGTCTTGCACAATTTAGTGCAGGTGAAACGCACCTTACCGAAGTTAACAAAGACCTTACTGACAAGCTCGTCGCCCAGGGTTACAAAATGGTGAAGAGCACTGGACCAGCCCAGCAAGTCCAGATTAACTTCACCGGCCAACATTACGGTACCGAAGACGAAAGTCGGGATAAGTTCGTAGATATCACTGGGAAACTGGCGGATCACCCGTTCACGAATCAAGACGTACGCCAGGCAATTAACAAGGCAATTGACAGAGAAACAATTAAAGAAGAACTATATAAAGGGCGTGTTACTGACGCCTACGTCCACGGCTACTATGAAGGCCTACCTGGGTGGGATTCGACATGGCCGGATCGCTTCAAGGAGTCCCATGGCTACGACCCTGAAGCAGCCAAAGCACTCTTAAAGAAGGCTGGGTACGAGAACGGTTTCAGTGCCGAGGCTTGGCTGTTCCCGTTCCCCGGTGCACCAGAGCTGATTCCTGTGATGGAAGCGGTACAGGTTTACCTTGAAGACATCAACGTTAAACTGACCCTTCAGGAGACGGACTGGGCCGGAACGGTCATACCCAAACTCCGAAGCCGCGAGCACGGCGGTGTGATGTGGGCAATACCCCCTTCCAAGAAGGTGGTAGAGACCCAGATCGCAGGTTTCAACGCCGGATACAACTCTACTCACCAGTTTGAAACAGATGAGCTATGGGAAACCTGGGATGAACTCAGAAACACCGCAGACCTTGGCAAGAGGGACGAAATACTCAGGAAGATTGGAAACATCAAATACGAGTCCTTTGAAAACGTACCCTTGTTTGAAGTGTACATCGAGGTCATCTATGACCCCAACATAGTAAAGACCTGGACCTTCCCTGGTTGGGATGGCGGGGACATCGGGCATACGTGGCTCATAGAAGCCTGCAAAACAGCAGACCCCTGTCGCTAAAGCCATAATCGCTCTCAGTTGGGTTCCCAAGATTTCGGCCTGATTACAGCGAAGTCAAGGGGGACCCAGCTGCTGAGACATCAGCCCTCAGATATACGGTTAAATAACTTACAAACTGGCCGGTAAATCCAATTTACCGGCCAGTTTGTATTGGAGACCATCACCAGTAACCGCATCGATTCAAAATCAGTTTGTAGTCAGTCACTACGAATTGTCGAAATATTTGCAGATAAGATTAACCGTCAACAGATAATATCTGCTTGAATATTTTGCACTGATAGCCTTCGTATTCTAACGCAGCCGGCTTTATCACATTGTGAAAGTCGGGCTATGTTCAATCTACTCGAGATATTAATTCGTCGTATGCGTAAACATCATATCTAAAATGTTCAAATCCGAGTTAGATAAGAAAAGGATAATCGGCATCGTCGGGATCTTGGTCCTGATTGGTCTATTCGTGGCGTTCAACCGGATTCCAAAACTTGATGTGATAGCTGAAGACATGCTTTCGTCTGTAGCTACTGTTGAGAAATGTTTCCAAGGATTCTGCGTTGACCCTACACCTCACACTTCGTGGACCACGCGGTGGCTCAATTTTTCCCTTTCCTACTTGAAATTGGTTTCCATTGGAATGATATTCGCGTTCCTCATTGCAGGGATTACCGAGGTGTTCATATTTCCAAACACGGCCCGCCATCCGCTCATCGATAGAGGGATCAGAGGCTCTATTAAAGGAGCTCTCATCGGACCGTTCATGAATCTTTGCTCAGCCTGCATAGTACCTGTGTCTAATGCACTAAGCAGACGTGGTGCAAGCCCCGAAGTAGTTCTTGGCATCACACAGAGTTCTCCGAACCTCAACATACTGACCATATTGATGACCCTGACTATTTTCACACCCGGTCTAGCGCTTTCGAGACTCGGAATTGCTGTACTAGCAGTGATAATTCTGGGTCTAATAACCAAACTATTCGCCTCACGAAATGCACTAGACAGGACTGTAACCATAGCTCCGATACCGCTAATAGAAGAAGAAGTCAGTTGGAGTCACGTCGTAAAAGACGGGATAGGCCCCACGCTAAGGATTAGTTGCCTGCACCTCTTAAGAGTCGGACCATTGATGATCATCGCTGGATTCACAGTGGGATTGATCATTCAATTACTCGACCCTGGGTTCGTTGACGATTATTTAGGAAATGGTTATACCGGAATCCTAATAGCGGCAACCATTGGAATCTTAATTAATGTTCCGTTACTGTTCGAAATCCCACTTATCGCAGCTCTGATCTTACTCGGGCTGAGCCCAGGGCCTGCGACGACATTGTTGTTTTCCGTCGGCGCAGCAGGTCCAATCACTTTCTGGGGATTGTCTCAGGTGATTCCGAAGCGAACGGTTCTAGGATTTGCCATCACTACATGGCTCCTCGGTGTAGGAGGCGGCTTGGTGGTGATGTTATCCGGAATAGTAGCAGACACCGGTTTAAAAGGCCTTAGCGCTGATTCATGTCTATCGACTGGGTTCATCGCTCGAAGTCCAGCAGAGCAAAAGAACCAACAGTTCAAGATTGCTTCAATTACACCAAACGTAGTGAACAGTGACGGTAGGTCACTCCTAATGATCCGAGGCCAAGGGTTTGACGACGATACCAAAATATTAATAAACGGGATTGATTCAACGTGGGATGTCCTATCCCCAGGTTGCATCATGGCGTTTACGCCGCCCCATGCAGTTGGAACAGCAGATGTCGAAGTTAGGAATACAAGTTTCCCTCAATTAAAATTAGAAGGCGCCATTACCTATGTTGACCCTTTCTTCCAAGAAGTGGGTGATGAAGCGAATCTCAACTTCAAACATTACCGAGACGCTCTCGATATTATCCCTATAGGCGGTGGCGTAATCGTATTTGACTACAATAACGATGGATTTCAGGATATTTACATCGTATCGACACCTGATATCGGAGATCTGGCTCCAGACACTGACGGTTCGAACGCTTTATATGCGAATAACGGTGATGGGACCTTTAGCGATGTTGCAAGATGGGCCAGGGTGGACGACCCTCTAGGCAAAGGAAATGGCGGATGTTCCAGTGATTACAACCGTGATGGATATCAGGATCTATTCGTCACAAATTGGGGCGCTAGCAAACTTTTTGCCGGAGGTGAAGATGGCCGATTTACAAACGTAACCGGCAGATCTGGACTTCAAGAACCTGACACAACCTTCAGATCGTCTGGCTGCGCCTGGGGCGACTACGATAATGACGGGTATCTCGACCTGGTAGTAGTTCGGTATATCGATGAATCGAACCCAGACGCTTTTTCCAAACGCCTGTACCATTTCGATGTAAGACCGTTGTCATTATTTAGGAATCAGGGAGATGGCACATTCTCCAATGAAACACATCTATTGAACAGTGATTCGAGTCCTTCTAGAAAACGTGGTGACTATGGGAATATATGGGGATCAGGGTTCCAACCCAAGTGGGTGGACTTCGACAACGACGGGGACATAGATCTTTATGTTGTTAACGATTTTGGAGAGGAGATATCCCCTAACGTGTTATGGCGAAACGACGGGATGTCTAATGTAGGGACATGGCGTTTCACAGACATTTCACAATCGTCCCATAGTGATATTGCAATGTTTGGCATGGGCATCGCGGTCGGTGATTATAACCGAGACGGCAATATAGACTTCTACTTGACTAACATCAACGAGAACCACCTATTGAGCAAAGACCCGGTTGACGACACTTTCAGCGACGTCGCATCCCAAGCTGGCGTAAGCGCTGGAATTTTTGACACGCAGCCTCGCGTAAGTTGGGGCACCGTGTTTTTCGACTACGACAACGACGGGTTTGAAGACCTCTATGTAGCCAGCGGGTGGTTAGATACAGATGACATTAACCGCAAAAACCAGGCGAATGTACTATTCCACAATAATGGAGACGCGACATTTACTGACGTAACCCACCTGAGTGGTACTGGGGACTTCGGAATAGGCCGGGGCCTTGCATATGGGGATTTTAACAATGACGGATGCCTTGATCTGTTCCTTGTGAACCTAGGTCGCCAAGCAGACATAGGCCAGGAATCGAAGCTATTCGAAAATGCCTGCGATTGGGGTAGTAACTGGCTACAAGTAAAAACGATTGGAACTATAAGTAACACCAACGGTATCGGGGCACGCTTGAAGATCACTTACGGACCTGAGATTCAGTGGAGGTCAATATCAGCAGGAGGAAGTAGTATGTCCCAAAATGCGCTGGTCGCGCATTTTGGCCTGGCAAACGCTCAAATCGTGGATTCCTTGGAGATTCACTGGCCGAGTGGAACCATCCAGACCTTAAGAAATATCGAGGCAAATCAAATTATTACCGTCATAGAACCCCTGGGCTGAAAACACTAACGAAAAAAGACTGGTTTGATTGAAATCGGACCCAGATAGCGTTCTTTAGGAATAGGTTTGGCCATATGAACAATGCACCTATTTGTCCAGGTTGTGGTTCAGAAAATGAGCCGGGCGCAGCTAAATGCATCAACTGCGGGGATCAGTTAATTGTCATGCCGGCATGGGCCACATCCGGTTCCCAGAGAAACTTGTTGCGGCGCAAAAGGATAGTTTTATGGTCTTCGTTCGTAATTATTCTGGCTGCATTTACATGGGTCAATTACCCATTCTTACCAAATCCAATTATCCTGATATTTAGTACTCCAACTTCCGATGTATCTTCTTCTTGGTATCCAGGTAAGTGGCCTATGAACGGTGGAAATCTCAGTGGTTCGGCGTCTGTCCCCTGGACAGGCGAATACCCAGAAGGCGTAGAGCTAGATTCCATTTATGTCGGACCGTCTACTCGTTCCGCGCCGGTTATATCAAATGGAACTGTATATATGGGAGGCGAATCTACGGTATTCGCTATCAATGCAGACACAAGCAAAACGTTCTGGGAAAGCCAACCGACAGGTCCGGTACATGGGACTTTGGCCGTCGCGAACGATACCTTGTTCGTACCACTGCGCAACAAGGAAATACTGGCTTTAGACGCGATGTCAGGGAGCCGAAGGTGGTCTTTTAAGGCAGAAAGTCCGTTCGTAGGCTCACCATCTGTAGATAAAGGCATAGTCTATTCGTCGACCCAAAAAGGCCGACTTTACGCGCTCGATGCCGGAACAGGAAATCAGATCTGGGCCATGGATGCTGGTGATGCGATCACTTCGGCTGTTGCTATAACTGACAACAAAATAGCCGTTGGGGTCTCAACTGGTGGTCTTTTTATTAGAGATGCCCGAACTGGCGACAATCGATTAAGAGTCAGGATAGGAGGCTTGATTACTCATCCTCCCGTCGTAGGTGGAAAGTCAGTTTATATTGTATCGAACGGGACCGTTCTTTCATTTGACGTCGATAGCAGGGCATTACCGTGGGCGTACCCGCTGCGTCTGATATGGACACAATTATCGCTGTGGCAGCTTCCGGTGCCTACCCCGCCAGATCCAGCCGGCTTTAGGTGGCATGCGACGCCTATGGAAGATGGTCCAGAAACCTCCACACCTGTGGCGGGAAAGGCAGAGTTTATAACAGCTCCGGCCGCAACCTCTGACGCTATATATATAGGCAGCAACAATAATTCTGTGTATTCTCTTTCGGCCAAAGACGGGAAAATGCTATGGAAATTCGATGCTTCATCAATACCCATTGTACAGCCGACGGTAGTTGGCGAAAGATTATATTTCGGAACGTCTGACGGGACTTTATATTCTGTCGACCGGATCAACGGTCAAGAAGAATGGTCCTTGGAATTAGGTAGCCCGCTTTCAGCCCCGGTAACGTTCGCTTCAGGGGTTTTGTATGCACGCACCGAGGACGGGCGGCTACACCAGATAACATAGTCGTCTTACAAGCAATCTGAAAAATGATTTCTATACTTAAGTGACAAATATGTTCATCCCAAGGATCGTAAACATAGACGGCAATTTTCGATCTGGTGCTATCCGGGGAGCTGTCGTTGGAGCATTCCTCGGAATCATTCCAGGGATTTTCCTAGTTATGGTCCTAAGCGGAGGACAAGGTAGTTACTACGTGGGATTATTCGAAGTATTGAGTTTTGCTGTTATCAGCGTTGCTGCTGGAGGTCTGATTGGGTCAATAATTGGGGGGATCTTGAACATCGGCGCGTTGTTTTTGAAGAAAGCTTTCATTCGTTTTCGGGGCATCCATTGACAGATTCCCACCTCAATATGTGTGGAACAGGGCCGAAAACTAAGATTAGTGACTGATTAATTGAAAGCGCATGCTATTTAGTCTAACAATGAGTGATTATGGTCACGTTCGCAGATGTACCATATATCCCATTATCACCAATTGTGATTCTCAGTGTGCTATATATGTATCTAGAATGTTCAGCGTCGAGTCCTTAGAGGGGTTCGTGCTTGCAGAAAGACCCACAACTGGCTAAATATATGGCGAAGGACAACATGACTAGCAAAGACACGGTCCTGGAAGTTAATGACCTTCATACCTATTTCTTTAACCGAAGGGGTATCACGAAAGCAGTCGACGGTGTGTCATTTTCCCTTAAGGAAGGAGAAACGCTAGGCATAGTCGGTGAGTCCGGCTGCGGAAAGACAATGACGGCACTATCTCTCCTGGGTCTGGTACCGAAACCTGCCGCCAGGATCGTTTCGGGTGAGATCATATTAGATGGCGAAGACTTGGTTCAGAAATCAGAAAAAGAGATGCGCCAAATCCGCGGCAGAAAAATCTCTATGATCTTGCAAGACCCGCAAACATCTCTAAATCCTGTGTTCTCCATAGGTAGTCAAGTGATGGAAGCACTAGGTGTAAGTCATAAATTTGCGCGAAAGGAAATGGTCAATCGAGCAATAGACGCCCTACGCAATGTACGGGTAGCAGCCCCGGAGCGACGTATGAGTGATTATCCGCACCAAATGAGCGGCGGAATGAAACAACGCGTCATTGGTGCCATAGCCATTTCCAGCACTCCAAAAGTCATCATCGCTGACGAACCCACTACTGCCCTCGATGTCACCATACAACTCCAGTACCTGCAACTGCTCAGAGAGATTCAACAAGAAACTGGTCTCGCCATCATCTTTATCACACACGATTTTGGGATCGTTGCCAGAATGTGCGACAGGGTAGCTGTCATGTACGCAGGAAGAATAATAGAAAGTGGGGATGTCAGAACGCTGTTCAACTCTCCAACACACCCATACACTCAAGCCCTCATGGCGTCCGTGCCAAAAATGGACCGAACGGAACGATTGTTTGCGATAGACGGACAGCCGCCGGCCTTATTCGCACTACCCGAAGGATGTCGATTCGCCGAGAGATGTTCTCATGTTAGAGAACGCTGTTTTCAAGAATACCCACCGATCTTACAGCCTGAAACAGACCATGACGTATCATGCTGGATGGCTGACCCGACCTGGGATCAAGCGCCACAGGAGGCCGTATCGTGAACAATGAACTGCTGAAAGTAGACAATCTGACCAAGTTCTTCCCTGTGACACAAGGGCTAATCCTTATGAAGACTGTCGGGCAAGTACAAGCAGTAGATCATATCAACTTCTCCATCAACGAAGGGGAAACACTTGGCCTGGTTGGAGAGTCCGGTTGCGGCAAGACTACAACATCCAAGCTGATACTTAGACTCGAACAGCCGACCGAAGGATCCGTATATCTAAACGGTCAAGACATACAAGAATTCGATGGTGACGGGTTAAAAGAATATCGAACCCAAGTACAAGCCGTATTTCAAGACCCCTGGTCTTCCCTTAGCCCTAGGATGAGAGTCAGGGATCTTGTATCAGAAGCACTCATAGTGAACAGAGACGTCACTGAGCAAGAGAAAAATTCTCGGGTGGCAGAAGTGATGGATCAGGTCGGCCTCCATGCAGATCAAGCCGACCTATACCCCCACGAGTTCAGTGGTGGACAACGACAGAGAATCGCAGTTGCAAGTGCACTGGCGTCTTACCCGAAGCTAATTATTTTAGATGAACCGGTCTCAGCGTTAGACGTGTCCATTCGGGCACAGGTTATGAACCTACTCGTAGACTTACAGCAGCAAACCGGGATAGCCTATCTACTAATTGCCCACAATCTAGCCACTGTGCGCTACATGGCCCACCAAACGGCGGTGATGTACCTGGGGCAAATCATTGAATATAGTCCAACTGAAGAGCTTTATGAAAACCCCCTCCACCCCTACACGAAGGCCTTATTTTCAGCGGCTCTTCCGGCGCACCCCGATGATCAACGGGAGGAAATAATTTTAACGGGCGAAGTCCCATCCCCGATAAATCCTCCCAAAGGTTGTCGATTCCACCCACGATGTCCGATGGCTAATGCCGATCCTAAGTTAATGGCAAGGTGCTCTGAGGAGCCCCCTGAACCGTTGAACGTCGGCAACAACCATATAGTCAACTGCCATTTATACACCTGATAGAACGTGCTCGCCTATCAGCGTTCAAAAATATGTCGATTGGCCTAATAATCTTCGAACTAGACCCCTTGAACCACAAGTCCTATCATCCATCTCAAAGCTTAGAATGGTTTAGTGTTGGAAATGAGTAGCAAGTATGAGACTTAGTGCTATTAGTAGGAACTTGAGTCTGTCCTCAGGCATTTCGGTGGTTCGCAGATATCCTTTAATACCGATTGTCATTCTAATCGTTGTTTTGGTTATTCCTGCAGCTTTTGCCAACATATTATCTGGTTATGACCCCGTAAAAGGCGATTTGAAAGAACGCCTGATACCTCCATTTTGGATCGGCGACAAATTAGAAACTATCCACATAGTTTCAGAAATAGATATTTCCGATTATCGTGCTCAAATATTAGACACAGACGCACAGAAGTTAGTCAGCAAGGGATACGCAAGAATTATTGGTGGTGGAGATATCAAACCTGGTGATGAACTAGTCCACCTAATTAAAGTGGTAGAAGGGGCCGATCCCTCTAATGAACAGGAGCAGGTCACGTTAGAAAAAGCTCAAGACCGAGTTGAACGAGCCAAGATGCGGGTAGTTGGAGGAGGCGATCTTTCGATAGGTTCGGACCTAGAAACGATATTTGAGAGAGGGGGGACGTTAAGCTATCCGCTTGGTACTGACAAAGTCGGCAGGGACATCCTAACGAGAATCATGTATGGATCGCGTATATCAATAGTGGTAGCATCGATCTCCATTTTGATTGCCGGCACAATTGGTACTTCATTAGGGATCATTGCCGGCTATTTCGGAGGATGGATCGACTCCCTCTTGATGCGCACTGTCGATATCTCGATGTCAATCCCGATAATTCTACTTGCACTCGTTCTGGTCACAGCTTTAGGAGCTAGCTTCGGAACAGTCATAACAGTCCTTGTCCTCCTATTGTGGGCGTACTATGCCAGGATGGCTAGAGGGCTCACCCTATCGGTACGCGAACAGGACTACATATCAAGGGCCGTTGTTGTCGGGGCAAGTCACTTTCGTATAATGCGCGTTCACATATTTCCGAATATATTTAACAGCCTGGTAGTTCTGGCCACCTTACAAGTCGGCTTCGTCATCGTTGTCGAGTCCACTCTAAGTTTTCTGGGTGCAGGAATTCCAAAGCCTACTCCAGCCTGGGGACTCATGGTCGCGGACGGGAGGGAGTTGATAGTCTCTCATTGGTGGGTCGCATTCTTCCCGGGATTCGCCATATTGTTAGTGGTCATGTCAATGAATTTATTGGGCGACTGGTTGAGGGACAAGCTTGATCCACATCAACGCCAGCTCTAATAAAATCCACAATCTGCAGCCTATCTGCAAATAAGTGCATGCGATCTGTTCGACCAAAAAATTCGACTATATCCAATAGCTTGCATCATTAAGGTAGTTTGATACATGCAACGATTTATCATGATTCGGGTACTTCAGGCTTTCGTGTCCATATGGGTCGTAAGCATCATTGTGTTTGGACTAGGGCGGATAACGGGCGATCCTACAGCCATCCTCCTTCCTATAGATGCGACCGAAAAAGAACGATTGGAACTGCGAGCCGACCTCGGACTGGACAAACCGATCCACGTTCAGTATGGGCGGTTCGTAAACAACGCTTTCCACGGCGATTTTGGTTCGTCCATAAAATGGCACGGATACTCGTCTATGGGTATCGTCATGAAGAGATTGCCGGCCACTTTGAAGCTGGCCGGCGTTGCCATGATTGTGGCTGTGGGAATCTCATTACCTGTAGGAATCATATCCGCCGTGAAGAGAGATAGCTTTTTCGATTATGCAGGGAAAATAATCGCCCTCCTTGGTCAATCCTTGCCGGCGTTTTGGCTTGGCTTGGTTATGATGTGGGTTTTTGCTGTGCAGTTGGATCTGGTACCTACGTCCGGAAGGGTCGGCTGGACCTCTTATTTCTTGCCTGCGATTTCAATCGGTTGGTTCCTAACCGCTGCACTCATGCGATTAGTCCGATCGTCCATGCTAGAGGTGATGGATAGTGAATACATCAAGATGGCACGAGTCAAGGGATTGAGCGAGACCAACGTTATATGGAAGCACGGTCTCAGAAACGCATCTATCGCACCGTTGACATTTTTCGGAATCATATTTGGCAATTTACTAGTGGGGTCCGTTTCAATCGAAACCGTTTACGCTTGGCCCGGCGTCGGTCTTCTCGCTTACGAAGCGGTACTAGCCAGAGATTTCCCCGTTATGCAAGCTGTAGTTGTGGTATTCGCCGGCATTTATATCACTATGAATCTTATAGTTGACGTGTTCTACGCTTACTTAGACCCGCGCATCAGGTATTAACCTTACCGAGAAAGTGGGCTTTCAGAACCCAATACCGATCGAAGCGGCCCCAGAAACGGTTAAATGATCCGCCTTCGCCAGGCGATCAACCCGTGGATCACCGGTAAAGCCCGGTTATTAGCGCAAAGAGTGTCCGTGTGAAGAATAGGAAAAAGAGTTTTCACCTGGCCCAGTTTCTGGTGCACGGACCCACCTACCACAGCCTGGCCATGTGGCGCCATCCCCGCACCGAATGGCCTGATGACAGTTGGCGCCGGCCCGAACTCTACCAGTACATCGCCTAGGTTCGTGAGCGGGGCCTGTCCGACACGGGATTCTTCGCCAACCTTAACTACGTCTCCGACTCCTACAAGGAGTCCTTGGAGCTCGCGCTTCGGTAGGCCACCCAAGCCCCCGAGCACTATCCCATTCCACTGCTGACCATGATGACCTCTGTAACCAGTCGCATCGGCCTCGGTGCCACCCTCTCCACCATTTACCAACACCCGTTCTATGCGGCCCGTCTCTGGGCCACTCTAGGCCACCTGACGGGTGGAAGGGCAGCCTGGAACGTGGCCACGTCGCTCAATCAGAACCAGGGCGCCAACTATGGCCAGGCCCGCTCTCGATCCCTCTGAACTACGCTATGAGAAGGCCCACGAGTTCATCGAGGTATGCCAACAATTATGGAATAGCTGAGACGAAGATGCGGTGGTTATGGACCGGGAGAACGGAGTCTTCGTCGATGCCTCAAAGGTCCACCGGATCGAGCACCAAGGCCGTTTCTATAGCTCTCGGCGTCCA
>UINC01000444.1_pt2 | contig 54169 bp, 51 predicted proteins | sample 5385821 | NCBI WGS metagenome assembly UINC01 (sample SAMEA4666929, study PRJEB26691) | marine metagenome | isolation source: Pacific Ocean | place: Pacific Ocean | collected 2011-10-13 | reverse complement strand
TCCATTATAACCGTGGGTATTGACAATATTCTGGACGAAGATCCTCCCTACTTCCCAGATAGTTTTGCCAATGATTTCGATCCTTCTTATCGAACCTGGGGTTCTCAATTCTGGTATGCAAGAGTAACTACCAGCTTCTAAAACGCATGCAGCCTGGGTAGCTTTTTAGCTACCCAGGGACTGCATCGCAGATATCTCAATGATTAGGATATTGGGTAAACCGATAATTTGGTTTTCTCGGAGTCTGTATGCAATGCGTTTCGCGGCCAGACGCGATTTCTGAATCAGTTCCAAAAATAAGATTATTAAGTTTTTATAGACTAGCTATATACCCTAATCGCTATAGCTAAGAGAAAATTCAACGCTCATAACTCCTGCTACAGCACGCACAATAGCCCCAAGACTCTGTTGGATAGAGCCGACATTGCCGGGTGTTCGCAACCCACCGCAACCCTCACAGACCACCGATCCCCTAATTAGAACCATCCCTTCATTAACCTCAACAGTAAATCCCGAAGGAAGATCATCAGCATTGGCTATCGCTGATTCAACTTGGGATTTAATTTGTGCATCAATGGTGGCTGATGAAGATAAAACCTCCGAAGAAGCTCTCTCTGCCGAGGAAGTTTCTTCTGTTAAGACACTATCGCAGCTACCCAGAAATATCAGACAGGAGCAAATAAGCGTAATGGCGCGCAAAGTGGCCGAGCAATTCATAATTTTAAATAACAACCTCAGTGATAGACTTACTTGTCGAACTCTTAGATATCTTTGTAACCGACCTCACCGCCTTTCGCTTTAAACGCTGTTAACAGTGTCTCAACACGAACTCGAAATTCTCCCTGATCCAGCCACTCCATGTCTTTAACTTTAATGGAGTCGATATCTGCAAGATCATCTAATACACTTGCGAAAAAAAGTTCTGGATCAACCTTACTAGTGAGCAGAGCAGGTTCACCGGCCCACCACTCCGCATCATCTATAGTGCCTGCTTCAGAAGCGCTATTTTGGAATCCTGCATTTATATCCTGAAAATACATAAAAAGCTTTTCGCAGGATAAGACTGCTACGTTTTTGCTGGCTTCAGTGCGAAATAACAAAAAGTCACGCCGATTCATACGAGTTAAGCCATTACCCTGCAGCCAAACTCAGAACGGCCCTTTCAACAGCTGCACTGGTCATAGGCAACTTGTGAGCATTATTAGCCAACGGCTGAGCATCTTCGGCGGCTAACTGTCCTGCTTCACTTGCAACCGCCTCACTGATCTGTTTTCCAGCCAGAAAATTTTCAACCGCCTGCACACGCCATGGAATCGGAGCAACACCAGCTAACACTATGCTGGCATTTTGCACCTGATTTCCATCACGCTGAATGACTGTGGCCACACCGACTTCCGCATGGGTCCACGCCTGGCGATCCATCACTTTATAGTAGGTACTGACAGTATTCGCTGAAACTGCCGGAATTCTTACACCTGTTAGCAATTCTCCCTCCATCAGCGAGTTCTCACGTTCAGCATTGGTGATTGGCAATACAAAGAAGTCTTCCGATGAAAGTTCACGATTCCCGTTCGGACCAGATACAGTGAACACAGCATCGAAAGCAACCAGCGCCGGAGCGACATCGGAGGGATGAACGATATAACTAGGCCCACCGCCAAAAATGGCGTGCTGACCATTCTCTCCATTTACGGAAAAACACTCGTCACCCCCAGCCTTGAAACAGTTGAACCCATTACGATAGTACCAGCACCAGGGTCGCTGGGTAACATTTCCCGCCAAAGTACCCACGTTACGAATCTGCGGTGTACCAACACTAGCAGCCGCCTGGGCTATTGCTGTTAATCCGGAGATGATTAATGGATCTTCGGCCAACTCAGTCAGTGTGATCAAACCACCGACTGATATATCGGCACCACTAGAAACGATGGCGCGAGCGTCCTCGACGTCCCGGAGATTAATGATTACGTCAGCCAGATCAGTGCCGTCTTTTATTTGCTGCAAGAGATCAGTCCCGCCACCGGAAAAAGCTACCCGGTTACCGTCCGCGATAGCTTGCTGTGCTGCCTGAATGGCATCGGGAATACTACGAGCATTGATATTAGTCAGTGATTTCATGCCATTGCCCCCAGAATCTTGTCTCTAGTTATAGGCAATGAGGTCATGCGTTTGCCCGTTGCATTGGCAATGGCGTTGGCAACTGCTGCTGGTGCCAAGATGATGCCAGCCTCTCCAGCGGTTTTGGCCCCAAATGGCCCGTACCCATCGTCCACTTCAATGAAATGAACTTCAATGTCAGGGATATCCAGGTGAGTCAAATGCCGTGCCCGGTAGTAGCCCGGCGTTAATGGCTGACCGGTGGCATCGTCATAGAGCAGATTCTCGTGCAGCGCCTGCCCGATACCCTGGATGGTGGCACCGCGAATCTGGTCTCTGGCCGTAGTCGGGTTGATGATACGTCCCGATTCGTGCACCGTGGTATATTTAAGAATCCGAGTGGAACCAACTCGGCTATCCACTTCCACTTCGACGAAGTGAGCTCCGAAACATTGGCGGATTTTTCCGTCAGTACTCGGGATCGGGGTGGCGGAGCCTATAAGCACATCCCTTCCTGCCGGCATTCCCCGAGAGATAATCTGCTGTTTGAGATTCTCGGCTGCCTGCACAACAGCATATCCGGTCATGATAGTGGTGCGACTACCGGATTCCCCAACAGAATATGGACAGCGATCAGTATCACCAGATACGACCTCAACCTGAGACAAAGGAACACCGAGTGCTTCAGCCGCAATCATACCCATTGTCGTCTTAGCGCCTGGACCAATATCAGTAACGCCTACAAAAAGAGTGTACTCTTCATCAGCATTTACTCGCACTATGGCACTGCTGGTTCCGAGCCCTGATCGAAACATCATGAAGGAGAATCCTGCTCCGCGCTTGATCGGACCTTCATCAGAACCCGGAGTCACACGCCGGCGTGCCTGCCAATTAAACTGTCGAGCACCGGTTTCTATGACCTCATCTAACGAATAGTTAGTAAACGGTCTGTCTTCGGTAGGCCGACGCATGTTCTTGAGGGTGAACTCCACCGGATCCATGCCGAGCTTGTACGCGACCTCATCCATCATACTTTCTACACCATAAAAGCCGTGGGGCTCAGATGGCGCTCGAAAGTTTCCGGACGTCGTTCGATTGGTATAGACCGGGTTAATTTCTCTGTATCGATTTGGACAGGCATAGGCATCCATTCCACTGATGCCACCTGAATTCTTTCGGTAAGGTCCCATTCCACTGTAGGCGCGCATCTGCATCGCCGTGACGGTTCCATCGTCTTTCACACCGACCTTGTAATACTGCACGGTGGGCCAGCGCCCATGAACACCTAGCCAATCTTCCCGACGCGAAAACTCCACCATAACAGGAGCGCCGGATCTTCGGGAAAGTGTTGCTGCGACAAGATCAGCGTCCTGATTTTGATTTTTGTTGCCAAAACCCCCGCCCATGTACTTAGTAATGACACGAACCTGATGATCTTCTAGGCCAAGATCTCGAGCAGTGTCATGGCGACAGTTGGAGATGCCCTGTGAGGGAGTGTACAGTGTGAGCTTGTCACCTTCCCAGCTCGCTAACGAGCAACGAGGTTCCATCTGGGCATTATGAATAAATCCCGTCTCGTACCTTTCTTCAAATATCTGATCAGACTCGTTAAAACCTGCGTCAACATCTCCGACATCGGAAATCATAGGGGCTATATTTCCACCGAAATCCGGGCACAAATTGCCCTCTGGCCAGATTTGAGGCGCATCATCTTCCAGAGCCTCTTCGGGTTCCAGCACAAATGGCAACTCTTCGTACTCAACTTCGATGAGGGACAACGCTTCTTCAGCAATGTGACGGTCTGTAGCTGCGACAGCGGCCACTGAATCGCCCACAAAACGAACCGGGTTGTTAAAGATATAACGATGATGCAGAGTAGCTTCCTTGGTCGGGTCATTGTATTGCCGTCCACCATTAACCGAGCCTGCCCCCCAAACCACTTGAGCATCTTCGTTAGTGATAATGGTTTGCACACCAGGCAGACGAGCTGCCTCGCGGGTATCGATACTCACAATGCGGGCGTGCGGATAAGGGCTACGCAGAACGCGTCCATATAACATGCCTGGCAATTTCCAATCCCGGGTGAACTTGGCTTCACCGGTGACCCTCTCAATCGCATCAATACGATTTGTACTGTTGCCTATAGTCGATAATGGCTCAAGGCCTTCGCGTGTAACTTCTGTCATGCGACACCTCCCTGGTTTTCCCCTTCTGCCGCAGCCACAACCGCTTCAACGATAGCATTGTAGTTAGAACAGCGGCAGAGATTCCCTACCATTGCTTCTCTAACCTCTTCTGGGTTCGGCCTGGGATTACTGTTTAGAAGTGCTGTAGCCGTCATCAGTTGGCCCGGTGTGCAAAATCCACATTGAGGACCGTTGTTTTCAACAAAAGCCTCCTGGACCGGGGATAGCTGGCCGTTTCGGGCAAGCCCCTCGACAGTCTGGATAGAGGCTCCATCCACCCACACCGCCAATTGACTGCAGGAGTACACTGGCTGGCCGTTCATCAGGACAGTGCACGCACCACATTCGCTGCGATTACAACCAATCTTAGTACCTGTCAAATCCAGGCGATCACGTAGCAGTTCAGCGAGAGTCCAGCGATCTTCCACTTCGACACTGTGGCGAGCTCCATTAACAACCAGGGTAATTGCTGTTCTGGTGGCAATACTGCCCGTTTGCTGGGCACTGGCTGCAGGAATGCCAAGTGCTGTCGCTGCTGCACCAGCGACCACGGTAGCCCCTGTGCCTTCCAAAAAATCGCGTCGAGATTGTGATTCAGGGTTAAAATATTTAACGTCAGAGTCTTGTTCCGGTATCACCCCGGAATTTTTGCCCTGTTTTCTCTTGTCGCGCATGGGGTAGCTCCTCATTCGCTGCAAATATCAATTAATTGATGTCTACTCCCACTATATCCGCCTCTGGATGCTAGGTGCAAGCCTATTTAGGTCAGGGCACGGGATATTGCGGGTCTCAAATTTTCGATCCTTAAAGTCAGCATACGATAATTAGAAACTACCTATTTCCAAGCGGAAAAATAACAGCTTATACTGCTGACCCGAACCTTATAAAAGCAATGAGCTTAGGAACCAAATGCACGCATCGCTAACTAGTATCCAAACCACCTTCAACACTACTCCTCGAATTCTACTCGCGGTTTTCACCATTTCCTGCTCATTGGCAACGTCTGCAATTGCCGATAGCTTTCCAGCCGAAAAGGGAGAAATTCTGATTACCCCACTGGTTCATTCCAGTGTGCAAGTTGAGTACCTAGACACCATCGTACAGATCGATCCCTGGGGAGTTGTCGGCTTAAGTAACGCTAAGTCCGCTCAGTTGATTCTTGTCACAGACAGTCCCGGTCATCACCTGGATGCAGATTCTATCGAAAAGCTAAGCCAAAGCGATACGAGTGTGGTTATAGCAAAGAATGGTTTGCCGCAAATCCCAGATGGGGTTGTGATGGCTAACGGTGAAACTATTGTCTTGTCGGGCGTTACTATTGAAGCAGTCGCTGCATACGACATTATTCCTGGCGCTCCCGAACACCCAAAAGGAGACGCTAATGGTTACGTTGTAACTCTTGGAGGGGAACGATTATTTTTCGCAGGAGTAACGGAGTGTGTTGACGAAGTTAAGGCGCTTGTAGGAATCGACGTGGCTTTCATGCCTATGAATATACCCCGCGGCCGAATGACCCCCTCAGCGGCGGCCGAGTGTACAAAAATTCTTAACCCCGACGTCGTCTATACATATCACTACGACCAGGGTTGGGCCCGGCAACTGGATAATCCAGACTTTATCAGTCCCGAATTACCAGGAGGATTGACCGTTGCTCAAAGCCTTGATCTTTTTGAGAAGGAACTCGAAGAAAGTGGTATCGAGTATCGCAGAAGTAATTGGTATCCATCTAAGAGATAGCTATAAATCAGAGAATAAGATCACTCTGTAGGCAAAGAGCAAGTTGGAACATTTCTTCCTGGTTAAACTGGGCCATAGTGAATTGTAAAAAATCGCAACATTTATTTTTTATTAGCACTTAAATCAACGGGGCTACCATGAGGTGTGTTTCGGTAGGCTTTGCGCCAATTGGCCATTCTTTCTTCGATCTCTTGGTAATCGGATAAACCTTTTAGCGTAACCAGCTTTTCGAGAGCATATAACCAGTGCCGATAATAAGTATTCCCTAGATCAGGATCACCAGATGTCTGAGCCCGACCGATCGCCTGGCTCAGCTCACTGGTCCATTCTTCCCAAGTAAACAACCCCTGCTCATGTAAGGCTAGGACCAGACTGAAAGCCTGGGCTTCCCAGGGAGCGTTGAAGACGGGACCCTCCTTATCACCTGGCTGCTGTGGAAACAGCTGCTTTGTCATTCGGCAGCCTCCAGATAAGGTTCCCAGAGATCGATCAGCACTTCTGAATTACCGGTAGGAGTCCCCCATAAAGATTCGGCGATGAAACACACGGTATAAAGATGTTCGCCCCCTTCTATCCCCTTAGCATGTGTATCAGGAAAAACGTGACAACCGGAGCATTTGAAGATTGTACCAGTTGAGCCCTGTACATAGGAGGGAGCCCGAGTGTGTCCAGTCGTGTGGTTTTTCCGAACTCTGACGCTATCTCCAATAGAAAAGGCCTGCTCCTTAGCTGACTCCAACAAAGAGGAACCTCCTGATGTCAGGATTTTCTCTGCGTCCTGCGGTGATGGTACTCTGAGTTCGCCATGCAAGGTGGCAGACGGGCTGACACTATTAGCTTTCAGTTCTTCGTCGCTAATCAGATCTTTCTCAATCAGTAACTTCGTTAACCCCGCCAACCAGTTTTCGTAATAGGAATGGCTGAGATAATCGATAGGGTGCTGACACTCTCGGGCATGTCGAGATTCATCAATGTTCCATTTCCCCAACATTCCCGTCGCCATGGTCAATCCAAAGACCTTCCGTTCCCAATCCGTATGGAAAACCGGCTCTTCGTTCTCCGGCTCTGGTTTTATAAATCCCAATCCGTGTTTGCCTCCAAGGTCATGAGCCCCCTGCATTAGCTATCTCCCCCAGGGACTTTGGCCTGCTCGACACCGATCATTGAATTACGAGTTACAAGCCCCCTTAGTTGTTCTATAGTCCAGCCTTCCGTTTCTAGGGGCCTCATTGGCAGTACTAAGTACCTTATTTCTGAAGTGGAATCCCACACGCGTATCTTAACCCCCAAATCTAGCTTGGTTCCAAACTCGGTAAGGACAGAGCGAGGATTGCTTACTGCGCGGGATCGATAGGGAGCAGACTTGTACCACACTGGTGGTAATCCGAGCACAGTCCAAGGATAGCAAGAGCAAAGTGTGCAGACGACCAAGTTGTGGACATCAATCGTATTTTCGACCACTTGAAGGTGTTCACCCTGGCGACCCAAATACCCGAGTTCCGCCACTGCCGCAGTGGCGTTATCCATAAGCGCCTTCTTAAATTCCGGCTCGGTCCAGGCCTTGGCGATAACATGTGCACCGTTTTGGGGACCGATTCGATGCTCATAGGTATCAATAATAGTATTAAGAGTGCCCGGAATGACCAGACCTTTATCTACCAACAAGCTCTCAAGAGCTTTTACTCGGAGTTCAATATCAGGGGGCGGCTCAGTGTGATCATGATCAATTGCCATGTCAGATAGACTAGCATCATTCAATTACGGGCGCAGTAGAAGAGCTCGATCAGATCGGTACTGGCACACCGGGGGCGTTTTTCTGAACTATTTACAACAGCACTCTTTATATCCGAAAAAAATAGCTAGCCAAAGCTCTGAGCCAGGTTGGTTGGGATTGGAGCCAACTAGCTGATTCAAGTAATCAAGTAAGGTTTCAGCGCTTCAAAGCGATACTCGATTTCTTCGATCTGTTGCGGCGAGAAGCTATAATCTCCCCGACGAGAAACTGTTGTTTTGAATACTCCACGCTTCTTCATTACATAAAGTCTTACCCCCGGTATCAGATTATCCAGATTTTGGATCAGTAATAGTCGGCTATAGCAATCACGTAACTCCTCTTCCCTGCCCGATTGATTTAGTTCCCACAGCTTGGCATAGACATCAGCATACATCGCTCCACCAGTCATTACTCCATCGGTACCTATCCTCATCTCGTAGAGCCAACCCCTACCCAAGGTAGCCCCAAACACGCTTCTGATCGGGTCTGGTTGGTATTTCTGAAGGGCTAACATGCGTTCATGCACCCTGCCATATTCTTCCTTGATATAACCACACTGGGGCATATCGCTGGCTAGCTTGACCAAGAAGTCTATAGTCAGCTCGATATTGGGCCCTCCACTTGTTTGGACAAAAATTGGCCGATCAGTAATCTCGCATAAGGCTGCGTAATAAGCGTAAATGTCATCCAGAGAATTAGCTGTAGTGGGCGGAATCGCGATCATGCCATCCGGGTCCAGGGACTCGGCAATACGGGCATATTCAAGCATGCCAGCTGTGTCATCTGCTTGAACACCTAGTACTAGTGCCATACCTGTTCCTTGATTGCTTTCCGCCAGCACCTCGAAACCCCGAATACGTTCCTCTTTACTCAGATAGCGTTGCTCGCTGGAGTTTTGCGGCCAAACCAGGCCTTGCACACCGCAACGCCCACAAAAATCCACTTCGCTTGCTAAATCTTGGTAATCCATCTCATTTGTGAGGGTGTAGGGAGTACTGAGGATCATTAATGCTCCCCGCATCTTGTTCTCGGCTGCCCCTAAGAGGGTTGAATAGGGAACAGCCGCCGTGGTTACAAATGCCGCCAAGCATTTTCTGCGGGTAAGATAAGGATTAAGGGACATATCGTTTTACCTCTTTAGATGGAAACAACTTAGCTGCAAAAGCGGTGACAAAAGTTTGGATGGTTCTCGTTAGAAAACCAATTTTATCAATGACGCCAGTCGGTTATAGTAGCTTTTTGCCTACAATAGAAACTAGACTCTTGGTCAAAGATTATGCCGATCCGCCCGAAGTTTCAATATGTTAGGCCTTCTGCGACTTTAAGCACTTTTTTAAGCAGGTGAATATTGGTTAGAATCGGATCCTCAGCGAATTACGGAGTTCCAAGCATGTCAAGGCGAAAAAGAACAACAGCCACCCCTAGGCTGGCAAAAATCTTCACAACAGCCAGTATTATTTTCCTCGCTGGATGCGAACCTCAACAGGAAGCTAATCCATCCGATGATGAACAGGCTATCGAAATAGCAGTCTTGCCGGAACCAATATATGCACCGGCTGGCCTAGGAGCGCAGGAGGGTGAGTGGCAGGCCTACGGCGCCGATATAAGCAGCACTAAATACACTTCGTTGGCTCAGATAGATGCAACAAATGTAAATGAATTGGAAATTGTATGGCGCAGACCCGCCGTTGACGGCTATTACCTGGAAATGAACCCAAACCAGCGTTACTCCACAACGTGGAATGCTGCTCCAGTAATCAAGAACAATGTAGCTTATATAACCAACGGGCTTGGTCTGGTAGAGGCCTATAATCCAGGTAATGGTGAAACAATCTGGGTGCAAGAACCAGCGGGCGGTTTAGAGGGTTTGCCCGGCGCTCCAACTCGTGGCGTCGCTTACTGGAGTGATGGCACCGATGAACGAATCCTAGTGCAGCGGGGTATCTATCTGTATGCGCTCAATGCCCAGACCGGAGAGCTATTTCCCGATTTCGGGGTGAACGGCCGTGTTGATTTACAGTTAATGCCCCCGGAATTTACTCGGTTCCGCTGGGGTGGCGCTCCAATGGTTGTGCGTGACACTGTGCTTATTGGGCAGTCCATGTCAGATACCTTCGACAACAAGGAAGCGTACCGAGGTGATGTACATGCTTTCGATGTACGCACTGGCGAAATTTTATGGACATACAATACGATCCCTCAGGAGGGGCAGTTCGGGACCGATACCTGGCAAGACCGGTCTTGGTCCTATACCGGGCATGCGCCAGTCTGGTCATTATTCAGTGCTGATGAGGAACTAGGCATGGTTTACATGCCCATTACGTCATCAACTAATGATATGTATGGTGGCCACCGTGTTGGCGACAACCTATTTAGTCAAAGTATCGTGGCGGTTGATGTAGAAACCGGTCAACGCGTTTGGCATTTCCAAACAGTCCACCATGGCCTTTGGGATTACGATCCTCCCGCGGCACCGATCCTGATGGACATTACCGTGGACGGTCGGGAAATCAAGGCAGTTACCCAACTAACTAAGCAAGCTTTCGCTTTCGTATTTGATCGAGAAACCGGCGAGCCCGTCTGGGATATTGAGGAACGGCAGGTGCCCCAATCGACCGTACCAGGCGAGGTGACCTCGCCTACTCAACCATTCCCTACCAAACCGGCCGCGTTCGATAGACAGGGTGCAACAGTAGATAATTTGATCGATTTTACCCCGGAAATTTTTGCTGAAGCCCTGGAGATTTTCAATAACTATGTGACCGGCCCCATGTTTACTCCTCCATCAGTTAGAACTGAAAATGGGACACAAGGGACTATCCAGCTTCCCGGTTCTCAGGGTGGTGCGGATGTTCAGGGAGCTGCCTTTGATCCAGAAACCGGCTACCTATATATACCCTCCATCACCTCGCCTTTTGTAGCCGATCTGTTGCCAGGTGACCCGGAGGTCACCAACCTAGCTTACACCAAGGGATCAAGGCGCTGGGTTGGCGGACCTCAAGGGTTGCCTCTGTTTAAGCCGCCCTATGGCCGAATCACAGCGATCAACATGAACACTGGTGACCACGTTTGGATGGTTCCGAATGGAGATGGCCCCCGTGACAATCCGGCGATTGCGCACCTCAACCTTGGCCAATTGGGCGCTCCTGGCAGACCAACTCCTCTGCTGACTAAAACATTGTTATTTATCGGTGAGGGATTTACCAACCAACGCCCTGGGGGCAGAATTCCACGTGAAATGCCAGTGGAAATAGCTACCAACAGCGGAGGACCGATGTTCAGAGCCTATGACAAGACCGATGGCTCGATAGTATGGGAAGTTGAACTGGAGGCTGGGACAACCAGCCCACCTATCAGTTACCTCTATGAAGGTGAGCAGTATATAACAGTCGCCATAGGGGATAGAGAATACAGCCCGGAACTGGTTGCCTTTAAATTAAATTCCAACTAAAGGAGCGATAATAATGAACAAGTTCGCTAGCCTATTTGTCTTGCTTGGTTTCGTCACTTATTCGTTTGCACAAACTCCAGCACCCGCTATACCTCCTATTGCTACCGATGTCACCGCGGAAGAAATTACTAAGTTTATTGATGCGCTTCCCCGTGACCGTGTCAGCGATCGTCCCATCAAGAACGTTGAGGTTACCGGTAATTATCGTGTGGGCGTCTACGGAGTATTCCGTCCTAAGGAGTCTCCAGGAGGTTCTAATCTACATCAGGTCAATACCACCGAGATATATTACATAATCAGTGGCTATGCGACACTTGTTACGGGAGGTGTCATGACCGACGCGCTTCAGCAAAACGAGAACTGGGTGCGAGGGACAGCTATTGAAGACGGGGTAAGCCGTCGCGTGTTGCCTGGAGATGTCATCATTATCCCTGGTCACACTCCACATTGGTTCAGCGAATTGGAAACGGATTTAAGCTATCTGATTTTTAGACCGGATCCTGACAACCGAATACCCTTAACCGAATAACTCAGGACCCACTTCAATGTGGATATTTTGCTATGACATTGATAGCAATCAGCGCCAGTGGCGCGGCTATTGCCCAAACCCCAGCTCCTAAAATACTACCAGTTGCTACCGTCTTATCGACTCTGACTTTTTGATTAGCAACAAATCTAAGAAGGCTAAGCTATGCGCCCTGGCCTTTTCACAGGCTCTTAATCAGCAGGCTGCTTGACTGTACGCAGGTAGGGTTTAATCTTGTTGAAGCCGTCAGGAAACATTTCCTCAGCCTCTTCGTCGGATACCGTTGGTACGATAATCACGTCTTCGCCCCGCTGCCAGTTAACCGGTGTTGCTACCTTATGTTTAGCAGTGAGCTGCATTGAATCCAGTACCCGCAGAATCTCATCGAAGTTTCGTCCTGTTGTCATCGGGTAAGTCAACATCAGTTTGATGGTCTTATCCGGGCCGATGATAAATACCGAACGCACAGTAGCATTGTTAGCGGCGCTCCTTCCTTCAGAAGAGCCGGGCTCATCAGCGGGTAGCATGTTGTATAACTTGGCCACCTGTAGATGACTATCTCCAATCATCGGAAAGTTCACAGCATGCCCCTGGGTTTGTTCGATGTCCTTAGCCCATTCGTTATGATTCTCAACTGCGTCAACGCTTAACCCTATTATTTTGCAATTTCTTTCAGCAAATTCCTCTTCCAATCCAGCCATGTAACCCAATTCAGTTGTACAGACAGGCGTAAAATCTTTGGGATGTGAAAATAAAACACCCCATTTATCACCCAGCCATTCATGAAAATTGATTTCACCGTGCGTTGTCTGCGCGTCGAAATTTGGAGCTATATCATTTATTCGTAGTGACATGCTGTCCTCCGGTAAATGCATTTAATCAAAGAGTTTGTCCGTAGACATTCCGCCTAGAAGGATTTGCAAGTTTACGCTTTAGTAAGGAGACCATCAAATTTAGCCGGATATCGCATGGTCATGTCCTCAGCCACTCGCCAATTTCGACTCCAAGAAATATATATGTTGTTACAAGGGGTATTTCGCCGATCAGTAGAGCCATTACCATTTTCTTGAAAGACATTTTTGCAATTCCAGCCACATAACAGATTACATCTGTAGGAACGAGTGGGAAAAAAGACCAACCGGCAACTATGGCAAAAGCATATTTGCCCTGCATTTTTTCTTTTAGTGCGGCGATTTTTGCCGGGTATTTTTCCTCTAAAAATTCATCGTAATTACCAAAAGAAGGAAAACTGTATACAAGGAAAGCGCCTAACACAATTCCAGTAAAAGAAATTACAAACACTATCAGTGGCCACTGAGGAAAGGAAATAGCCCCGGCCAGTACAAACGGAGTACAGGGGATCATCAACAACGATCGCGTCAAAGAGAGGACGATATATACAATCAACGCCATCGCACCAAAATTGTTGAGAAGCTCGGAAATGGAATCCCGGCTCAGCCAGTCTGGAAATATCAGTAGCGACACCAACACAATGGCAACGAGGCATAACCAAACCTGGTTTAAGTTTTTGAGGAATACACTCAACATCTGTTTTTACATTCCAACAACAGCGTTTAGATTAGCTTAGTCTTATGAGCAAGCCTGTGAGCGTGTTTTTCCCAATTTCGGCCATCGAATTCAACGATTGTCATGTCTGACGGAAATTCAGCCAGGCAATTGACATTGACATCCACACCATCCGGATTCGAGCGGGGAATATAGAATGGCTTTACACCACAGGTCCTGCAGAAGTAATGCTTTGCGACTCCTGTGTTGAAGGTATAGGTCTGAAGGCTTGATTCACCCGACAGTAACGTGAAATCCCCCTTGGCCACAATGAGATGCAAATAACCGGCCATGCTACAAATCGAGCAGTTACAATTCTCTACTTCGATATGTTCAGGCGCTTCTACTTCGAACTGGACCACGCCACAGTGGCAACTTCCCTTATAAATCATTTCTTGTGGGTTTCTTATTAATTGATTGGCCACTCTATCACCAGCGCAGTTCTGTTCCAAGCGACCGGTTTTGAGATAAGATATCGAAATGCTTCAGCATCGCTTCATTGAATCCGCCAAGAAACGCCCTGACAAGATGGCAATAATCGACCGCACGACTGGTCGCGATGTTACCTATGGACGCGCCCTGTTGGCTTCGTTAATCCTTGCACGCCGTTTTCAAAAATTAGAACGGGGCCGCATTGGAATTATGTTGCCTACCTCCTCCGGAGGAGCCTTGGCTATCGTAGGAGCCCTTATGGGGGGGATTACCCCGGTAATGATTAATTATTCCACTGGGGCAGCAAAGAATTGCCAGTATGCACAGCAACAATGTGATTTCAAGATAATCATCACTGCACGTCCATTATTGGAAAGAGTCGGCTGTGACGAACTTCCCGACATGGTATTCCTCGAAGACATCATGGATGAATTGAGTAAATTTGAGAAAGCAGTTGCTTTTGTTAAATCTAAACTTACTCCTACATTGCTAATACAGCTTTGCGGAAAAAAAGACTTAGATAGCGAGGCAGTTATTCTCTTTACCAGTGGCAGCGAAAAAAATCCCAAAGCAGTACAACTGACTCATAAAAATATTCTATCCAATATAGATTCTTTTTCGGAGATGATGGATCTCTATAACATGGACAATCTTTTAGCGGTTCTCCCCTACTTCCACGTTTTTGGACTAACAATCAATCTATGGACTCCTTTGTGTCTTGGAATGACTTCGATCACTTACGCTAACCCGTTGGAATTCAAAACCATAGTCAAGATCATTAAAGAGGACGAACCACAAATGTTGGTCGGCACCCCCTTTTTTCTCGAGGGTTATGTTAAACACTCAGAACCAGGTGATTTCGCAAGCATACAACTGGCCGCATCAGGCGCCGACAAATGCCCCGAGCGACTGCGCGCCCTTTATCGCGAGAAACACAATCTAGAGATCTTAGAAGGTTATGGAACGACAGAGACGTCGCCAGTGATTTCAGTAAATCCACGCGATGCAAATAAGCCCGGTAGCATCGGCGTTCCTATACCTGGGGTCGAGGTCAAGATCGAAAATTACGAAACTGGTGAAGAATGTAAACTCGGAGAGATCGGCAAGATTATAGTCAAAGGCGATGGTGTGATGCGGGGTTATCTAAATGATTTGGAAGAAACTCACTTGCGCATCAGTTCCGGCTGGTACGACACTGGAGACTTGGGCACTCTTGATGAGGATGGGTATCTCTGGCATAAGGGTCGTTTGAAACGGTTTGTAAAGATCGGGGGCGAGATGATCTCTCTGGTCATGGTAGAAGAAGCCCTGAACGCGGCGACATCTGAAGAGATTGAGTGCTGCGCTATTGAATTGCCCGATGCCAAACGTGGTTCGCGCATTGTTGCCGCCACAACACAATCTGTAGACCCTAAAGATATAAACAAACGGCTGTCGGACGAACTACCGAATATAGCCCTCCCAAAGAAATACATTACTATCCCAGAATTCCCGCTCATGGGTAGTGGCAAAACCGATTTCCGCACATTGACTGATATGGTAAGGGACTTAGAGGAAAAGGCTTGAATTCTTGCTTACAAATAGTAAGCAATATTTAAGCTAAGTTAGCTAGCGTTGATTAAGTATAGAGATGGCAGGCAACCTGACGGTCCACATCCTTAAGAACAATCAACTCGGGGGTGACTTTGTGGCAGTGATCCATCGCTTTCGGACAGCGGTTGGAGAAACGACACCCTGGAGACACATTAACAGGTGACGGTATTTCTCCCTGTATAGTCGTAGATGGACGATTCCTCTCCAGTTGAGGATCCGCCTCCGGATTAGAGCCGATAAGCACCTCTGTATAGGGGTGTTTAGGATTGAAGTATACTTCGTCGGCTTTACCTACTTCCATTAGTGATCCAAGATACATTACCGCCATGCGATCACTAACGTAACGTACCATGGATAAATCGTGAGCGATAAACAAAAGAGTTAGCCCCATTCTTTCCTTTAACTCTCCGAGTAGGTTTATTACCTGAGCTTGAACTGACACGTCCAAGGCAGAAATGGGTTCATCGCAAACCACGAACTCCGGTTCCAATATGAGCGCGCGAGCAATGCCGATGCGCTGACGTTGCCCGCCAGAAAACTCGTGAGGATAGCGAGACATGTGATCTGCCTTTAACCCTACCTGATCAAGCCATTCTGCTACTTTTTCCTTCAGCGAGCCCGCACTTAAATTTGTGTGCAGTTTCAATCCTTCACTAATTATCTCCCCTATCGTCATCCTTGGATTTAAGGAGGAGTAAGGATCCTGGAAGATCATTTGCATTTTAGTCGCAAGTCGCTGGAAATCAGTTGGACGATATTTTTGAGGCAGGATTTCACCCCTAAACGTAACTACACCTGACGATTTCGCATGCAATCCCACCAACGTCTTACCAAATGTTGTCTTGCCAGAACCACTCTCTCCAACCAAGCCAACTATCTCTCTCTCGCCAACTGATAAACTGACATTTTCCACAGCATGAACTCGTTGATTACGACTAAGATCGAAATAGCGGGTTAGGTCAACAGCTTCAACTAGATCAGACATCAATCATAGTCCCTGAAATACAAATCTTCAGGCCGGCTGGTAGAGTCTTCATGATGCAGCCAGCAACAACTAGAATGACGCTCTCCCACGATAAAACCATCAGGATGCCCCTTATCACAAATTTGCATGGCATATGGGCAACGGGCACAGTAGCCACAGCCTTTTGGAGCAGAAAACAGATCCGGAGGACTACCTTCAATCGGTTTCAACTCGTGTTGCTTAGTCGGATCGTTGGTAGGCATCGCTTCCTTCAACCCCAAGGTGTAGGGATGGGCAGACTTATAGAAAATGTCGCTTACTGTCCCATGCTCTACGATTTTGCCTGCATACATTACAGCGACCTCATCTGCCATACGTGCCACTACTCCTAAATCATGTGTGATGAGAATAATTGCCATGCCAGTTTCCCGTTGCATGTCATGCATCAGATCAAGAATTTGGGCCTGAATTGTGACATCGAGAGCTGTAGTAGGCTCATCCGCAATAAGAATCGAAGGCTGGCAAGAAATGGCCATAGCGATCATAGCGCGTTGTAACATCCCCCCCGAAAACTCGAAAGGATATTGCTTGGCACGCTTTTCTGCCTCGGGGATTTTGCTCAATTCTAAAAGTCGGATGGCCTCATCGAACGCCCGTCGATAGCTGTACCCTTTATGCACCTGCAATGGTTCGGCGATCTGGTCACCGATGGTCATTGTAGGGTTAAGTGAAGTCATGGGATCCTGGAAGATCATACCTAACTCGGCTCCACGTATCTGCTTACCGTCAATCGTATTGCGTCCTAGGACTTCCCTACCGCGCAATCGAGCGGTCCCTGATGTAATGCGCCCTGGCGGCATGGGGATCAATCCCATCATGCTTTGTACTGTAACTGATTTACCACAGCCTGATTCACCCACAATGGCCAATGTTTTCCCCTGTTCTACTTTGAAGCCAACACCACGTACTGCTTTGACTACACCCCCATACGTGTCGAACTCAACCGCCAGGTCTTCCACTTCCAAAACAGCCGGTGATGTTTCGATAGCTATTGCGGCGTCACTCATTCTGTATTCCTCATCTTTGCATCCAGAGCATCTCTCAAGCCATCGCCAAGCAGGTTTAGCGCCAGTACAGTGATGCTAATAAATAATGAAGGGAGAATAAGTTCATGGGGCGTGGTTAACATCGTTTTGATGCCCTCATTGGACATCGAGCCCCAAGATGGAGTGGGAGGCGCCACACCCATCCCAATAAACGAAAGAAATGCTTCGATAAATATCGCATTGGGAATAGCAAATGTGATGGTAACCAATACCACTCCCAATGTGTTCGGAATCATATGTCGGAGAATTAAATAGTTAGTCTTAGCACCCAAGAGCTGGGAGGCACTAATATACCCTTGCTCCCTAATTTGAAGTATCTGACCGCGAACCAATCGTGCTGTAGCCGGCCACATCAATACCACCAAAGCAACCAACATAGGAAACACACCACTTTCCCCAGGACCAACACCAAAAGCGATCTTGAACAAGATCATGAAAAGCAGGAATGGTAGCGCCACCACGAAGTCGGCAAACCGCATCATAAGTTGATCAGTTCTGCCTCCAATAAAGCCAGCCATGCTCCCATATACCACTCCGAACAAAATAAATAGAAAAGGTGCACCAACGCCAATAAACAAGGAAACTCTAGCTCCGGCCATCAAGCGCGCTAACATGTCACGTCCAAGATAATCTGTGCCCAAGGGGTGCCAAGCTAGGTTTATCTGATCCCCCACTTTGACATTCGCGGACTCTTCCACCAATCCGCGCTCTAAGGCTTCACGCAGCGTAGTGACTCGCAGCACCTCCACTTCTATCATCTGGTAACCTTGGAGTAGTTCTCCTCGGACTCCAAGAGGCACAACAGAGTAATAGTAACGACCAGGCCTTAAGTCGAGCCGATCCTCAAAGAATAAAGTGTCATTATCAAAAAATTCCGCCAGTGGAATGCCATAAGCAAGTTCCGGCCCAACCGGAAAAATATTACGGTAAATCCGATGCCCATTAGCACCTGGCAAGACGTTCCATTGCAGACGAACTGCCTGAGTGGTTGCGGGTTCGCCTAGGCGCAAACCCTCGTCGATGACAAATCGATCACCGGTCCAAGGTTGATAATCGTCAACTATTAATGCTGCTCGGCTGGTTCCCGGTGGCTTACTGACCTGATCGAGATCCTGAAGTGCTGGATCGAAGCACCATATCCCTGTGCAGATTGTAGGCCCGACTAAGGTGAAGAAGGCCAGAGCCATAACTATATAAAGAGATGCCAGAGCCCGCTTGTTTGCCTTTAGCCGAATCCACGCATCCTGCCAGTAAGACAGGGACGGTCTGGAAATCGATTGAACCTCTCGATGCCCACGAAGTGGGGTAAAATCGATGGAAGAAATATCAGTCATTTTTCCAATTTCACTCGTGGATCAATGAAGCCATAGAGTAGGTCTACGAGTATCACCATAAAGACAAGGAATGCCCCGTAGAACACGGTAGTGCCCATGATCACGGTGTAATCCAGTTGTTGCACCGCCTGTACAAAGTAGCGTCCCAGCCCAGGGATGGCAAACACCAGCTCGACGACAAAGCCGCCAGTAGTGATAGCGGCAATGGAAGGCCCCAACACGGTGATAACGGGAAGGATGGCGTTACGCAGCTGATGTTTGGTGAATATTCGTGCTGGCGGTACACCCTTTGCCTTGGCCGTCCTGACGAAGTCGGAATTGACAACCTCCAACATCGACGATCGCATCAGCCGCGTGAGGTAGGCCATCGTTCCCAACCCCAATACCAAGGCCGGCACCAACATATGTAAGATAGTGCCCCACCCTGCTACCGGCAAAATTGTCGTACCGACGGCATTATTGAGAGTTACCAAGGTCAACTGGCTAAGGGCAGCTATCACAAAGCTGGGTACCGAAATACCCAGTATCACCAATAACATTATGATGTAGTCAGGTAACCGATTACGATAGATCGCGGTTAAGGCCCCGAATAAGATTCCGCCGGCGGCCGCAAATACAACAGCCAAGACACCTAGAATTGCGGATATTGGAAAGTGTTCGCGGATGATGTCATTGACCTCGCGATTTTCCTGGGTAAAGGAAATGCCGAAATCACCCCGCGCCAGATTGCCCAAATAAATCAAATATTGCGTGCCAACGGGTTGATCGAGGCCGTACTTGGCTTCCAGATTTATGCGAATAGCTTCGCTAACGGCGCGATCATTTAAAAGCGGGTCGCCCGGCACATTGTGCATGGCGAAAAATGTGGCAGTAGCAATGAACCAGACAGTCACAATGCCTTGGAGCAATCGCTTTAATACATAAACCCACATAGAGAATTAGATGGTTGCCACTGTGCTTGGATTATTTTTGTCCTAGTCTTGAGATGAATCGATGTAGGCGTAGCTATAATCGACGTCAGGGCCAACAGAACGACGCTTGAATCCCTTCAATCGGGGATCTACAACGAAAGATATACCACGCTCATACATTGGAATGATCACCACGTCTTCGTGGATGAGTTGCTGAATATCACCGAAGGCATCCATACGCTTCTCAGGGTCAAGCTCTGACCGTCCAATACTGACTAGACGATCCATCTCCTCACTTCGATAATGACCGCGGTTGTTTAGATTCCAAGAAGCGAACAAATCACCAAACGTGAGCGCATCAAAATAATCTGGTCCCCAACCAGCCATAACGATATCGAACTCGCCAGAAGTCATCTTGGCGAGACGCTGTTTAAAAATCTGGGCATCAATACGCAACTCTAGTCCGAGATTCTGTTTATAGAGCTCCTGATAATACTCACCCGCGAGTAAAGAAAGGGGAGAATCCCCGCTTAACAATATAATTGGTGGAAACTCTTCCAGCCCTAGTTCTTGACGCGCCAGCTCTAGATGCTCACGGGCTCTCTCTACATCTATTTTATGTTCTGGCGCTGGATATTCTTTTCGAAACGCCTCTTTGGTACCCTGTATCCATACCGGAAAAAGACTCTGCGCGGGCAAATAGCTCGCCTCCTTCAATACTTTGTAGACCAGCTCCGAAGGATCCTGGGCCAATTGCAACGCCCTTCGAAAGTTCCAATTACCTGTTATGCGATTTTCCCGATGATTAAATTCGAGGAAGAATACCGAGCCATCCATGAAACGGTCGATCTGCCAACGTTGTTCCATCGCCGTGGGTAACATAGGCGCAACCAAGCTGGTTTCGACAATCTGTCCGTCCTTGAAGAGATTCAGTTTTGCATTCACGTCATGGGTTATGTACGCAGTTACAATTTCATCTAGAAATCCTTTCTGGTCATTCCAATAGTACGGATTTTTTTCCCATAACATAGAAGAACCATGTATCCATTCTGTTACTACGTAGGGTCCGTTAGAAAGCAACATGTCCGTGTCGGCGCCATAGCGACCATTTGTGCTCCCAAAGAAATCTTCACGCAGGGGGTAGTACGTGGTGAATGCAACCAACTTATCAAAATAGGGAGTCGGCCTTTCGAACTCGACTTCTAGCACTCGATCAGACACTGCACGAACACCTATCATCTCTTTGGGCAAGTCGCCACGATTCACTAATTCAGCGTTTTTTATCGGGTAAAGAATAAAGGAATATTCGGAGCCGGTTGCAGGGTCCAGTACACGTCTCCAGGCAAACTCGAAGTCATATGCTGTAACTGGTTGCCCATCGCTCCACTTGGCGTCTTCCCGAATCCAGAAAGTTGCTCCGTCATCTCTTATCTCCCAACGTTCAGCGACGCCAGGAGTAAGTTGGTCATTGTCATCATAGGCAATGAGTCCTTCCATTGCATGAGCAAGCACAATAAAACTCACAGCATCAGTGCTACGTGTGGAATCTAGTTGTGGCGGCTCTTCCGTTAATACAATAGTAATGCTGTTGCGTTCTACATTGATAGCACCGCCACTCACACTGCCCCCTGAACTCCCCGCGGCAACCGACAGCACATAGATAAGAACCGACAGTCCGAACAAGGCATAGAGAGCGTAAAGGCCGAGTTGTTTTCCTGCAGAGGTAGCAAAATTGCTGTCAGTATCCATGGTGGTACCGGCTTCTGTACTGCTCGCGTCTTGCATGACGTCCTCCTTTAGTCGGGCTGAGAATACCCTAGCGCCAAAGGCGCGACAAGTAAGGAAACTGCCTATCTCACCCCGATAAGTAAGCTGCAAAACCCTGATAAAATGGAATTGAGCTGGTTCACAGACAGAATCAATTCCTCAAATCCAACAAGAACGTGACTAATAAGCTAAGCGAGCATAGTTGTTGCAGCAATGAACAGCGAAGCAATTAGCATGAACACAGTGGGCAGGAAGGTAAGGATAAACCCTATAGCGCGAGACTCGGGATTGGCAACATAGCCGCGCAGATAGAGCAATCTGCCTAAGAGATACACAAGACCGGCGCCTGCGGCAATTACCGGATTTCCAACATAGGCATACAAAAAGATAGCTGGCAGAAAAGCTACCAATTGCTCTAGCGTATTCTGGTGAACCCGCCAATATCGTTCAAAAATAGGATCACCACTGCAGGCAGGCGCAGGTACGTTATATTTTCCTCTTGCTCGCCCGACCAGTATTCCAAATACGATGTACTGTACCAACGCGAGAATTACTACAACAATTACAAAACCCATAATTTTCCCCTGTTAATTACCCAAATTTAGATTCGAATGGTTACTATCGTCCTTTCACTGCTAAAGATTCTATTATTTGTTAAAGGTATGTAGTAGTAGTTTTTTGCAATGCCACTTCGCTATAATCTCGAGTTCATCTGCCCAACACCCAATTAACCGGGTCACCTTAGTTAGTAAGCGGATAAAGCGATGGCCAATAAGAAAACCGACAGTTTTAATTTCGAACAAGCTCTGGAAGACCTCGAAGAGTTGGTAACAGCCATGGAAGAGGGAGAGCTCAGTTTGGAGGAATCATTGCGAGCTTTTGAAAGGGGCATAAAACTAACACGCGAATGCCAAACTGCGCTTAAAAAAGCTGAGCAAAAAGTTCAGGTCCTCATTAATGAGGACGGTGATACAGAAGAATTTGAATTTAAAGAAGATAACGACTAGCCCCCACCCGTGACTTCGCCTACCTCTCATCTTCTGGAGGATTTTATGCTCCAGTGCCAACAAAAAGTGAATAAGTCGTTGAATATTCACCTTAATCGAGATATGCCCAGCCAAATACTGCGTGATGCTATGGCTTACGCCTGCATAGGCAGCGGTAAGCGAATCCGTCCTGCCCTAGTCTACGGAAGTACTCTGGCTGTCGGCGGTGAACTCGATCTGGCAGATAACGCGGCCTGTGCTGTGGAGCTAATTCACAGTTATTCCCTAGTACACGATGACTTACCCGTTATGGATGACGATGACCTAAGGAGGGGTAAACCGAGCCTGCATAAAGCATTCGATGAAGCAACTGCAATTCTAGTTGGCGATGCTTTGCAGTCACAATCTTTTCAATTACTCGCTGAGCCTCTAGCAGCGCTTGATGAGGGAATCCAGCTGCGAATGATTCAGATTCTCGCAGAAGCATCTGGCGCCAATGGCATGGTGGGCGGTCAAGCCCTGGACTTTCAGGTTACAGGCCAATCCCTAGATTTAGCCAAATTGGAAACCATGCACAAATCGAAAACTGGGGCCATAATTAGGGCCTGTGTAAAACTCGGGGCGTTGTGCAAATCCTCGGTAAGTGCCGAACAACTATCAGCATTGGATAAATACGGCGAATGCATAGGCTTGGCCTTCCAGGTGCACGATGACATCCTAGATGTAACGGCCAAAACAAAGACACTAGGCAAACCCCAAGGATCCGATGAACAACTTAAGAAGCCCACTTACGTTTCCTTACTCGGTTTGAACGGAGCCCACCTCAGGGCAAACGACCTTAAAGACCAAGCCCTAGAGTCTTTAACAAAATTTCCCGAAAACGCTAACTTGTTACGGAAATTAGCTACATATATCGTCGATAGGGCGCACTGAATACGCTTTACTGAGTTTTAAGCAAAGGAAAACCTTGAAAACTGGCATCTGGAGAGTTGAAATAAGGAAATGCTAGAAGAAATACCTATCACACGACCTGATACACCCCTACTAGATCAGATAAACAACCCAACTGATCTCAGGTCTATGGAAATTAGCCAACTTGCGCAGCTGGCAGATGAATTGAGGCTTTTCCTCTTGTATTCGGTGGGTCAGACTGGCGGCCATTTTGGCGCAGGTCTAGGTGTAGTTGAACTCACTATTGCCTTGCATTACGTTTTCGACACTCCAAGAGATCGATTAGTATGGGATGTTGGACACCAGGCCTATCCCCATAAGATATTGACCGGTCGCCGAGATCAGATGCTTACAATTCGGCAATCAAATGGACTGACCCCCTTCCCGAGCAGGGAAGAAAGTGACTACGACACCTTTGGCGTGGGACATTCGAGCACCTCAATAAGTGCTGCTTTGGGTATGATGGTGGCAGATCGCTTACTCAAAGAACAACACCACAATATTGCCGTCATCGGCGACGGAGCCATGACTGCCGGTATGGCATTCGAAGCCCTTAACCACGCCGGTCATCTTGATGACAATATCCTGGTGATATTAAACGATAACAACATGTCAATCTCGAATAACGTTGGCGGGCTTTCCAGCTATTTCGCGCGCATGTGGGCGAGCAAACCTTATAATTTTATTCGCACTGGATCAAAACGAATGCTTTCCAAGATTCCTCCCGCTCTTAAGGCTGTTCACCGGGCGGAAGAATACATGAAAGGGATGGTTTCGCCTGGCACTCTTTTTGAAGAAATTGGCTTTAATTACATTGGTTTGGTCGACGGGCACAACACAGCAAGTTTAGTTGAAATTCTTAGCAATATAAAATCGCTACGAGGTCCGCAACTACTGCATCTTGTAACTCAGAAGGGCAAAGGTTATTCCAAATCCGAGAACGATCCCTTCGGTATGCATGCCATGAGCAAGATCCACCCCAAGGTGAACAAAGAAAAACCAGAACCCAAACCGGCCGTTTCTCTAGAACAAGCAGACGATAACGAGGTAGTGGATAAATCATCGGTTGATTCCCTAAACTATTCTCAAGTTTTCGGTAATTGGCTGTGCGATGTAGCTCAACAGGATGACAAGATTGTTGGTATCACTCCTGCCATGGGTGAGGGATCGGGCATGAAAGATTTTGCCAGGCAATTTCCTAGCCGGTTTCACGACGTCGCCATTGCTGAACAACATGCTGTAACCTTCGCGGCCGGAATGGCTTGCAATGGTGTAAAACCAGTAGTGGCAATCTATTCGACTTTTCTGCAACGTGCCTACGACCAGCTCATTCACGATGTCGCGTTACAGAAACTGAACGTGCTATTCGCCATCGATCGGGCAGGGCTCGTAGGTGAGGACGGACCGACCCACGCCGGCAGCTTCGACCTTAGTTACCTGCGTTGCGTCCCCCACATGATAATCATGACACCTAGCAATGAAGCTGAGACCTACAGGCTATTGTCAACCGCCTACCATCATACAGGGCCAGCAGCCGTGCGTTATCCGCGTGGCAAAGGGCCCGGCGTTACTATAGAACGCGACCTTCGGCCAGAGCCTATTGGCAAAGCTGTAACGCGGCGAGAAGGTGCTTCCGTAGTAATTCTTGCCTTCGGCAGCATGGTCGGACCAGCCCTAGAGGTGGGAGACAAAATTAATGCCACAGTGATCGACATGCGATTTGTCAAACCACTTGATGAAGAGTTAATTGGCGATATGGCAACGAGGCACCAACTTGTAGTCACTCTGGAAGAGAATGTAGTTTTAGGCGGCGCCGGTTCGGCAGTTAACGAATTCCTGTTGCGGTCGAACTATCAAATACCTATTCTGAACCTTGGTTTGCCCGATACTTTTATAGAGCACGGTAAAGTTCCAGAGATGCTGGCGCGTGTTAGCCTTGAAAGCGACAGTGTTGCACGAGCAATCGAGAAAAAACTAAAGGATTGCAAGATTCAATCGGAAGCAGTTTAACGCTTATCGCTCCGATTATTGGTTATCCAGTCACTTTGCAATTCCCGTTTGACGACCCAACATCCAATGGATAGACTGCGCGCATTCCTAACAGGAATCGCTCGAATTCGATAACAGATCTATCTAGTGAGGTCTGGCTAACTGGGAAACCGGCGAAAATCCGGTACTGCCCCCGCAACGGTGATCCGTCATTTTAGCTCATGCAAAAATTGATGGTAAGTCCGATACCAGCTTGTTCGACACTTCGAAACTTGATGAAGCGGAGGGCTGCATCAGTGGTTGAGTACCAGACAGGGCACTCTTCTAACTGATCTTCCCCTGATGAATATTAGTGGCCGCTTGCTATGTCAGCGCTCACACTTATTGGAAGATGAATCTTTTATTTCAAAAATATATGGCGACCTTAACAGTGCTTGTGGGCTGCAGAAATCCCATGCTCCTGATCGGTTTCCTTTCTCGGAATAAGATTAAACATCTGATTCCCTTATTGGGAGTAGCTAGTGACAAAGAATAAAGATCGTAACAGACGGCACAAACTCGCCATGCAGAGAAAAAAGGCCCATATCGATAGCCGCATTGCAGAGGCCAATATCGACAAGGGTTTATTAATTGTGTTGTCAGGTAATGGCAAAGGCAAGAGCTCCTCAGCATTCGGAATGTTGGCTCGCAGTGTCGGTCACGGAATGCTATGTGGCGTCGTTCAGTTTATAAAGGGCCAGTGGGAATGCGGCGAACAGCTAATGTTTGAAGAAAATCCATTAGTTGAATTTCATGTAATGAATACCGGCTTCACTTGGGAAACTCAGGACCGAGAATTAGACATTGCAGCTGCGCAGTCTACATGGGCAAAAGCCACCGCTCTTTTGAATGATTCCAGGGTTAATGTGCTTATCCTTGATGAACTGACTTATATGATTACGTACGGCTATCTTGATAAAGAGATGGTATTGGACGCTCTTGCAAATCGCTCATCCGATCAACACGTAATCGTAACCGGACGCAATGCCTCTAAGGAGCTCCTCGAAATAGCCGACACCGTGAGCGAAATAAATGATACTAAGCATGCTTTCAATTCTGGTATAAGGGCTCAAAAGGGTATCGACTACTAATGGGAACTTTTCTTCAACTCCTCACTGCCATTGTTCTGTCAGCTTTGACCGTTCAAGCTTATTCGGTAGTGGAAGTTTACGATGATGAAGGAACACAAATCACTTTAGCGATTCCGGCTCAACGTATCGTCAGCTTAGCACCCTCGCTCACGGAACTCATTTATTCGGCCGGTGCCGGTGAAAACCTAGTCGGGGTAGTGGAGTACAGTGATTTTCCAGCCGCGGCAAAGGCGCTACCCATAGTCGGACGTTTCGACCTGCTCGATATTGAGCGTATTCTAGAGCTAGATCCCGATCTAGTTGTAGCCTGGCAGACGGGTAATCCTCGCTCCTCAGTAAACCAACTAAGGCAGCTTGGATTGACAGTGTATGTTGCAGAACCAAGGAGCCTAGCTGCTATTCCTTCCCATATTGAACGACTAGCTGTGCTGGTCGGTAAGGAACTGAGTGATCTTAAAGTGATTTACGACTTTCGGCAAAAACTCGAAGCTCTCAACAGCAAGTATCGGCACCAGAGCCCTGTGACCATCTTCTATCAAGTGTGGGACAGGCCTCTAATAACTGCTGGCGGAAACGAACTAATCAACGACATCATAACGCTATGTGGAGGTCGCAACATATTTGCAAATATCAGAAGAGTCGCGCCAAAAGTTAGTCGTGAAGCTGTCTTGAAAAGAAACCCCGAGGTAATTATTGCCAGTGGCATGGATATTGAACGGCCCGAATGGCTCGATGACTGGCTTCGCTGGCCCAGCCTTAAAGCTGTGGCAAACAAAAACCTATTCTTCGTACCCCCTGATCTCTTACAAAGGCACACTCCACGGGCACTGCTCGGGGCTGCACAGATATGCGACCAGCTAGACCAAGTGCGTAGTAACTCCCACTAATCTACACGTCTTTACTAGTTTTCTCCTGCTACATACTCTCCTGCGTTGTGAAATATGAGACTGGCGTTTACGCTGCCATCGATAACCTCAAGAAGAACTCGACTTAAGCAGGCAAAAGGAATATGCAACGGGAAGCTTCGATTAAACGGCATGCCTAATACGGAAGGCAAGATAACTCTTAGCACACCTCCGTGGGTAACGATTAATAGGTGGCTGCCATCGGGTTTAGTGGCAATTTGTTCCCATGCGGCCAGCACACGCTCCTTGAAGGAAAGATAATCTTCTCCGTTAGGAGGCGCTAATGCCGACAGGTCATTTTTAAAAGCCTTGAACTGTTCTGCTGCAACCTTACGCCACTCACTGACCAACATTCCGTCCCAGTCTCCATAATCAATTTCCTGCCACTGATTATCAATAGTCGTTAGACAGTTCATTCTTTCTGCGGTTTTTTCAGCGAAATGGCAGCACCGTTGTAGTGGAGATGAAATTATCTCAGTCCAGTTAGGAGTTTTTCGTGAAGGTCCATTTGATTCGCTGAGTGATACAGCTCTGCGCATTTGGTCCCAACCAGTTTCAGTGAGAACTGGGTCGACTCTGCCACGAAGTATATCTCCACCTTCCGGCTCACCGTGACGCATGAAATCAATGACTATTTTTTTGCAGGTATCTGGCACAGAACTACTTCATGTGCCCCAGTTTATTTACTTTTACGGAGAGGTAACTTTCGTTATGGGGGTTAGCCTCGGTATGGTGTGGAATGATCTCGGTTACTTTAATGCCCATGTCTTTGAGAGCTTCTACTTTTCGTGGATTGTTGGTCATCAGTCTTAATGCGTTGATCTCCAAATGATCGAGTATCGGTTTACAAACCTGATATTCGCGACTGTCTGGTTCAAACCCTAGCTGCACGTTGGCTTCTACCGTATCAGCTCCAGAGTCCTGTAGGGCATAGGCTTTTAGCTTGTTGAGCAATCCAATACCTCTTCCTTCCTGACGCAAATACAGGATCAGACCTCGGCCTTTTTCTGCAACATTTTGCATAGCAGCCTGTAGTTGGGGACCACAATCACAACGCAGACTGAATAGGCAGTCTCCCGTCAGGCATTCCGAGTGTATCCGGCACAGGAGTGGTTCCTCGCCAGCTACTTCCCCCATAGTAATGGCAACATGCTCTTTGCCAGTACCTTTTTCCTCGAAACCGTGAATCGTAAATTGTCCCCAACGTGTGGGGAGCGTCGCCGATGCTACATACTTTACAGTCAAAAAAAGTTCCTCAATTAAGATCCAGGCCAATCAGTTTACGAACACACAAATAGCCTGGATAGTCACGGCGGTCATTATACCTGCTAAAACATCATCTAGCATGATTCCCAGCCCGCCTTTAACTTGTCTATCTACCCATTGAATTTTCCAGGGCTTAAGGAAATCAAAAGTACGAAATTCGATGTTTATAGAAAATGTTCATAAGCGTAATCATTGATCTGGAGCAAAGTTCCCTTTTTATCACGACATTCGATCGAATTTCCGGCAACAATTTCACCAATACAAGTCACGCGAACCTCTGTTCCAGCAGCCAGACGCTCAAAGGCCTCAACATGAATTTCTGGCACTGTAAGACAAAGTTCATAGTCATCACCACCAAACAAGGCTGCGCGCAATCGGTTATCAGCTGTTGCACAACAGGTCGCCGATTCGGAATAAGGAATGAGGTGGGTTTGCAGCTTGGCGCCTACTTTACTTGCCTCAGTAATATGCCCCAAATCCCCTAGGAGTCCATCGGAAATGTCGATACCACTGCTCACCAACTGGCAAGACTGGCTGGCTATAGCCACCCGTGGTACCGGATAGTAATAAGCGGCGCTGAAATAAGCTTTACAGGTTTTTGTAAGGTTTTCTTCGATAAGCTCAAGGGACTGTTCCAAATGAGACTTCACGCCACTGGCGGCAAGTGCTATCGCCCCATCTCCCAGATATCCTGTTACGTAGATTCGATCACCGGGCTGAGCCCCGTCCCTGTATATAATAGATCCAGGTTCATTCAACCCATGAACCTGAATAACCACACTTAACGGTCCTTCCGTTACGTCACCCCCCACCAAGGGACAATTAAACTGCTGGGCAAGGCTTAACAGCCCGTCGCTGAACCTTTGCAGCCAACTTGTATTTTTCTCAGGCATGACCAGTCCCAGGGTGAAACAAAAGGGCTCCGCGCCCATGGCCGCCATATCACTGAGGTTCACTGCTAAAGCGCGATTAGCAATATCCTCCGGATTCGCTGAATTTGGAAAGTGGACACCAGCTACAAGAGCATCCATGGATATGCATAACAGGCGCCGCTTAGGAATTTCGAGCACCGCTGCATCGTCACCAATTCCCAGCTCGACACCCTTTTTGGGGAAGCTTAGGTCTGATTCCTCGAAATAGCGTTGGATTATCTCAAACTCTCCCTGGCTCATTTGAAAAACCCAATTCCTATATTTTGAAATGGTCGCGCTAAAGCTATATGAACTACTTTAAGAGTTCAGCTGGCCTCAGTGTGGGGGCCAATTTGTCCAAAACACCGTTTATGTATTTGTGACTGTCTGTAGCTCCAAATATCTTCGCCAGTTCCACACATTCGTTAATTACAACACGATACGGCACATCAATTCGGTTTGTCAGCTCGAAGGCACCCAGATAAAGGAGCGATTTTTCTATTGGATCAAGCGCAGCTAGGTCACGATCTAACAGTGGTGCCAAGAATTCATCTAGCTTTTGCGCGGAATTTGGAATTTCTGAGAAAACTTCCTCGAAGTAATCCCAGTCGACTTTACCCGGGGTTTCTTCTCGAAATTGCTTTGCAATCGCTTTCGGATCTAAATCTGCCATTAACCACTGATAAAGGGCCTGCAGCACCAGACGACGGGCTTTACGCCGCTGAGCAAGGGGAACCCTATGTTGGCTATTGCGATTTCTCTTAGTGGCAACCGCAATGTTGCTCCGGACCACTTAGCTCTCCAGTTGACGCACCAGACTGAGCATCTCAATAGCTGTTAGCGCGGCTTCGGCACCCTTATTGCCCGCCTTGGTACCAGCTCGCTCAATAGCCTGCTCGATAGTATCAACAGTTAGCACTCCGAATGCCACTGGGATACCACTGTTGAGACTAGCATGACTAAGTCCTTTCACGCATTCGCCAGCTACATATTCAAAGTGTGGGGTACTTCCACGAATGACCGCGCCCAATGCAATAACTGCATCACATTTATCGCTCGCGACCAGCTTCTCTACCACGAGAGGTAACTCATAGGCACCCGGGGTTTTTACAATGGTTATATCTCGCTCCATTACTCCATGTTTTTTCAATGCATCGAGAGCTCCATCAAGCAAACGGTCAACTATAAAACTGTTGAACTTCGCAACAGCAATAGCGTAGCTCGCTGCTGCATTACTGTAATTTCCTTCTATAGTCTTTATTTTGCTCATGATTTACTCTCAGTCCTATCTATTTCTGGAACTGTACGAATTCGATTACTTCCAAGTCGAATCCGGAGATAGCGAATCTTGCTGGATAGCTTAACAACCGCATTTTACCCACGCCCAAGTCACGCAAAATCTGTGAGCCTGTGCCAATAGTGAGATCGGTGCCAGACTTGTTCGACAGAGCAGTCTCGTTTTCCTTAGCAAGCGCTGAAGCCATATTGTGCGACAGGCCCCGCCCGTAATCTTCGCCCGATAATAACACAGCAACACCCTTGCCTTCGTTGCTAATCTCTTCTAGTGCATTGCTAAATGACCAGCTAGTGCGCTCAGCGCTGTATACCTCACATATATCACGTAAGGTATTGGGAATATGCACTCTGACCAACACGGGGTCATCCTTGTTGATATTTCCTTTAACGAACGCCAAATGCAAACTCCCACTGATCGCATCCCGATAACTGTGGACCGTGAATTCTCCGTACTGAGTTTGCATGAGATGAGTTTCGGTTCGGGTGACAGTATGCTCATTTGCAATTCGGTAATGAATAAGATCAACGATAGTGCCGATCTTGATGTCATGCTTCAGTGCAAATTCCTCCAGGTCTTCCCGGCGAGCCATGGTACCGTCTTCATTCATAATCTCTACAATCACTGCGGCAGGCAAGTACCCAGCTAGCCTCCCCAGATCGCAGCCAGCCTCGGTATGGCCAGCCCTTCTTAATACCCCACCTGGCTGGGCCATAATCGGGAAAATATGACCCGGCTGGACGATGTCTTCCGCTTGACTTTCCTTACCAACGGCCACCTGTATGGTCCGGGCTCGATCGGCAGCGGATATTCCTGTGGTGACACCTGTGGCTGCTTCGATGGATATTGTGAAATTAGTGTTGTAAGGCGTGTTGTTCTCATTGACCATTAATGGCAACCCCAAAAACTCGCATCTTTCTCTAGTCAAGGTCAAACAGATAAGACCCCTAGCGTTGGTAGCCATGAAATTTATATCTTCTGTGCGAACGCGCTCCGCAGCAATAATTAGGTCTCCTTCATTTTCCCTGTCCTCATCATCCATTAATATCACCATTTTCCCTTGGCGAATGTCGTCGATAATTTCTTCTGTTGAATTTAGTTCCATGTTTTATACAAGAGCTATTGTTAGGTCGATTGAAAACCGTGCGCCTTTAAAAAATTCATGTCAATAATGGCGCTGGCAGATTCTACGTCTTGTCCTGCCTGTATGAGTCTCTCTAGGTAACGGGCCACCAGATCTACTTCTATGTTAACTTGTTGGCTGACCGAATAGTCCGCTATAACTGTCTCGTCTTGTGTATGAGGAATAACATTTATTGAGAAACCAGTATCGCTTACTGTATTAATAGTTAGACTGACACCATCTACACAGATTGAACCCTTCGCTGCAGTATATTTGGCTAGACTGCTGGGCAATTCGAATTCGAATTGCAAGCTTTTGCCTTCAGGTTTTATTGAAACCACCGCTCCCACACCGTCAACATGTCCACTAACAATATGACCACTGAAGCGGCTGCTTGCCAACATTGCTTTCTCGAGATTAACGCGTGAATCTCTCTCTAAAGAACCTAATGTCGTATGACGCAGCGATTCCTGTGACACATATGCGCTGAAGTAATTATCGCCTAAGTCGACCACCGTCAGGCAACAACCATCCACCGCAATGCTGTCACCAACTTTGACATCCGCCAAGTCTAGTTTCCGTGTTTTTACCGTTAGCCAGTATTCCTCACCAACTTGTTGCAGGTTTCTGACAGTACCGGTTGCTTCTATTATTCCTGTGAACATTTCCTATTAATATCTCATTGACCCGCCCTCAGGGTCAGTTTTATATCCTCTCCAATCTTTGTGAGTTTCTGGATGGAAAACCCCTGACATTCATCGAGCGATTGTAGGCCCGTGATAGCCAATAAAGGTTTGCCGTCGCTGCCGAGTATTTTTGGCGCAATGTATAGAATCAGCTCATCCACCAGCCCAGTCTCTATGAAGGCACCACTTAATGAGGGCCCTGCTTCAATTAAAACTTCATTGCAGGAAAAATCAGAGGCCAGTGATTCTAGCACAAATTGTAGGTTTACTCTTTTGTTACAGCTACCTGTTTGAATAATCTCCACATTGTCCGCTAAAGCTTTTTTTTCTATAATATCTTCATTAAGCGTATAGATTTTTATGAGACCGTCACTGTTTAAAATACGGGCGGTGCCAGGTGTCTGTAATTGGCTATCAATAATGACACGCAGAGGCTGCCGTTCTATCAATTTAGCATTCAATTTCCTTTCTTCATCACTAATAGAAAGATCCGAGCTGCGTACGGTAAGAAATGGATCGTCAATGAGCACAGTATTTATTCCGGTGATAACTGCACTCGCACTGGCTCGAAGTCTTTGCACATCGCCTCTGGCCGCCGATCCAGTGATCCACTTGCTTCTCCCATCAGCCAGAGCTGTTCTTCCGTCCAGACTCATCGCGAGTTTCAAACGCACAAAGGGAAGCCCTTCCTCTCTTCGTTTGAAATACCCGACATTAACCGACCTCGCTTTTTGCTCAAAATCTACCAGGTGATAAACTTCAATACCCGCCCGTTCCATTTGCTCCACGCCGCTCCCTGCTACAGCTGGATTAGGGTCTAATGCTGCGATAACAACCTGTTGAATTCCAGACGCTATGAGCGATTCACAGCAAGGTCCAGTTCGTCCTGTATGTGAACAAGGTTCGAGACTAACGAAGGCTGTAGCAGCTTTCGCCGACTCGCCCGCTTGGTCTAGAGCGACGACTTCCGCATGCGCCTGGCCAGGCGCAGCATGCCAGCCTTCTCCAATTATGGCGCCGTGTTTTGCAATGACACATCCAACTCTTGGGTTTGGAGTGGCCGTCCATACGCTGCTTGACAGCTCTATAGCTCTTTGCATATGGATTGGCCAGTCCGCAACCACTGTGCCAAGTTGCGTATTCGGGACCGATTTCACACTAGTGACTCTTTAGGTGTTAATAGAGATGTATAGCTTCGTCCGCTACCCTGCAACCCTCTAGATGCAACGGGGAAGGCAACCGATTCTACCAGAACGGAGGATTTAGTGCAGATTCAGTCTTGAGTAGAAGTGTCTTTGGAAAGACGATCAATTTCTTGTCGAAATTCATTTAGGTCTTTGAAACTACGATATACTGAAGCGAATCTGACAAAGGCTACTTCATCAAGGTCTCTGAGTTCTTTCATCACTTTTTCTCCGACTTCACGTGAAGGAATTTCTCTTTCACCTGTTGCACGCAAGATAGTCTTAATGCGGTTGATTGCTTCTTCAACTTTCTCGATACTGACCGGCCGCTTTTCCAATGCCTTTGTTAGACCAGCCAGTAGCTTATCTTCATTAAAAGGTTCCCGAATGCCATCTTGTTTGATAATTCTAGGCATGACCAGTTCGGCGGATTCATAAGTAGTGAAACGCTCCTCACAAGTAATACACTCGCGACGACGGCGTACGTGATTACCTTCGGAGACCAACCTTGAATCGATGACTCTAGTATCTACGGCTCCACAAAAAGGACAATGCATGATTCTTATTTCTCCACCATATACTTATTGATATACGGGATAACGAGCGCAGAGATCCAATACTTTTTGTTTAATCTCAACAATTTTATCCTCATTACTTATGTCATCCATTATATCGCACATCCAGGTTGTTAGTTCATCTGCTTCAGCTCGTTTGAATCCACGCGTCGTTACAGCAGGTGATCCGATTCGCAACCCGCTCGTTATAAACGGCGGATTGGGATCATTCGGCACTGCGTTTTTATTCACAGTGATATTCGCTCTGCCCAAGGCTGCATCGGCATCTTTACCGGTCATCCCTTGTTTAACCAGGCTCAGCAGAAATAAGTGGTCGTCAGTACCGTTTGATACCACGTCATAGCCACGATCAATAAACCCCTGAGCCATGGTCCGGGCATTTTCAAGCGTCTGTTTCTGATAGATAACAAAATCATCGCTCATCGCTTCTTTAAGGCAAACTGCTTTCGCTGCGATTACATGCATGAGCGGCCCACCTTGGCTTTCTGGGAACACGGCAAAGTTGAATTTCTTTTCAAGTTCTGGATTTGCGCGCGCTAAAATTAGGCCTCCACGGGGGCCACGAAGCGTCTTGTGTGTGGTCGTGGTAGTCACATCTGCAATGTTAATCGGGCTTGGGTAGACACCCGCCGCTATTAAACCAGACACGTGAGCCATATCAACCATAAAATAGGCTCCAACGCGGTCAGCTATATCTCGAATTTTTTGCCAATTGACAACTCGCGAATATGCAGAAAAGCCGGCCACGATAACCTTGGGTTTGTGCTCCTGGGCTAGTCGGTCGACCTCTTCGTAATCTATCTCACCGGTATCATTTTTTAGGCCATACTGTACTGCATTATAGATTCGTCCTGAAGAACTCACACTGGCACCATGAGTCAGGTGGCCACCATCGGCTAGACTCATACCCAATAGCGTATCGCCGGGTTTCATCATCGCCATGTAGGCTGCAGCGTTAGCCTGAGAACCTGAATGTGGTTGGACATTAGCGAAGTCAGCATTGAACAGCTCCTTGGCCCGAGCTATCGTGAGTTCTTCCACTACATCGACATTTTCACAGCCACCGTAATAGCGTTTACCCGGATAACCCTCCGCATACTTGTTGGTGAGAACCGAGCCCTGCGCTTCCATGATAAAGGGACTGGTGTGATTTTCAGACGCAATCAATTCTATGTGTTCTTCCTGACGTGTTTTTTCTGCTTCGATAGCCGCGCTAATTTCTGGATCAAATTCCGATAGGCTGATATCGCTCTTGAACATTTAGTGCTCCACGGGCCGGGCTGGGGAATTTTTGAAGGCGCTATTTTACATGATGAGTCAGCACACAACATCATTATTATTCTTTGTCCTCAGGATCCCTTGGTAGACATCACACCTTATGGCTATGCCATAATAGCGTCCTCATTTTTTCGGATTTGGATACGCTCAGAAGAAGGGAATGCCTCAGTTTGTTTACACCATGAACCGCGTCGGCAAAGTAGTACCGCCGAAGCGCGAAATCCTCAAAGATATTTCACTCTCGTTTTTCCATGGGGCGAAAATTGGCGTGCTGGGTTTAAATGGAGCTGGTAAATCAACCCTGATGCGCATTATGGCTGGAGAAGACGGTGAGATAAACGGTGAAGCACGGGCTCAGCCAGGTATCAAGATCGGCTACTTACCACAGGAACCGAAACTCAATGAAAGCAAGGATGTTCGTGGCAATGTTGAAGAGGGCATACAAGATATCATCAGCCTGATAGAAGAATTTGGCATCATCAGCGACAAATTTGCTGAGCACATGGATGATGATGCGATGAACAAATTACTAGAAAGGCAAGGGGAATTACAGAATGAAATTGATGCTGTCGATGGCTGGCAAATAGAGCGAACTCTCGAAGTTGCGGCCAACGCCCTGCGAATACCCCCTTGGGAGGCAGATATCACCACCCTATCTGGAGGGGAAAAGCGCCGGGTCGCGCTGTGTAGATTACTGTTGTCTAAGCCCGACATGCTGCTTTTAGACGAACCAACTAATCATCTTGATGCGGAAAGTGTAGCGTGGCTTGAGCGCTTCTTGCAGGAGTATCCAGGTACCGTCGTCGCCATTACTCACGATCGCTACTTTCTCGATAATGCCGCTAGCTGGATACTCGAGTTGGACCGTGGCCATGGAATTCCCTATGAAGGGAATTACACTGCGTGGCTAGAAACAAAAGAGAAGCGTCTGCAGATAGAGGAAAAACAGCAAGCGGCAAATAAGCGAACCATCAAATCTGAATTGGAATGGGTCCGTGCCAACCCCAAGGGCCGCCAGGCCAAGAGTAGGGCGCGAATTACTCGCTTCGAAGAACTCAATTCCCAAGAATTCCAGAAGCGTAACGAAACCCAAGAACTATACATTCCACCGGGTCCACGCCTGGGAGACAAGGTAATTGACGTAAGCCTCTTACATAAGAGTTTTAGTGACAAACCGCTTATTGATAACTTAACATTTTCAGTCCCTAAAGGGAGCATTGTAGGGGTCATAGGTGGCAACGGAGCTGGTAAAACAACGTTCCTCCGGATGTTGGTGGGCACAGAACAACCAGACAGCGGTTCCATCGAAATTGGCAAAACTGTGAAATTGGCCTATGTGGATCAGAGTCGCGATGAATTGAAAGGAGACAAGACTGTCTGGCAGGAAATATCAGATGAGCAAGACATTATTCACGTTGGTAAGTATGAAATTGCCTCCCGCGCATACGCGAGCCACTTCAATTTCAAAGGCGGCGACCAGCAGAAATTAGTCAAGCATTTATCCGGCGGTGAGCGCAACCGCCTACACATGGCAAAACTCTTGAAACGCGGAGGTAATGTTTTGCTGCTCGACGAGCCGACTAATGATCTTGACGTTGAAACACTCCGCGCATTGGAAGAAGGTTTGCTAGCGTTTCCCGGCTGCGTGATCGTGATTTCACACGATCGCTGGTTCCTGGACCGAATCTGTACTCATATTCTAGCTTTTGAGGGGGGCAGTAAAGTGGTATGGCGTGAAGGTAATTACTCCGACTACGAGGTGGAATACAAAAAGCGACGCGATGATAATTCCTTCTCTACTCGCATCAAATACAAAAAGCTTGGAGTCTAGTCAGGAAGTTGCCGCATCAGAGACCGAGATCTTTCTTCATTCGGGCTATCCTGGCATGGGTTTCTTCTTTATCCAGCTTTTTTTCTATTTTTTCCGGTAATGCGTCAGGCTGCTCGATGTCAAACTGTTCACCGCTGATTACCTGCCTGCACAACTTTGTATAGTGATAAGTGAACACCGGGTAGGCAGTTGCTTCTGGTTCGTTCGCCAACAAGAACCAGCCTGCGTATTTACCTGCATAATAAACAGCTTCATGACTCCATTGATACTTGCGCTTAGGCGATGGTGCAGAGCAGGCTTCCAAATAGGCTTGTCTAGCAGAAGGAAGCCCAAACAGATCTGTCCCTTGTTCACAGGCCCGGAGGATTGCGGCGATTGAAGGCAGGTAATCCTGCGAACGAATGACAAATTTAGCAGCTTGAACAATCTGGGTGGGCGAGTAGTTTTCCAGTATGCTCAGCCAGTATTTTTTGGCGATAGCTAAGCTCTCAGCATCTGCGAACGCCTTGTGATACTGATTATGGTAAGCGAATTCAAATTCCGCGAATACCTGGTTAATAGCATCGACCTGATCAATGCCCTGCTTCTCATCGAAGTCGGGCTGTTGTTCGGGTTGCTTATTCAGCCCAGCTGCGGTCGGCGATGCGCTGGAATCGTTCTTTAATTCTTTGTTGGCTAGATCCAACAAGGGTTTGATCTTCTGCATTTGTTAAGTCTACGTTTTCTGTTTGCTTTAACTTACGAGCCCAATCTTGTTTGATGAACCTTAAAAAAACTGTATTCCAAGATGAATTCACCTGCTGACTATCCTTCCAGTACATCACGAACTCAGGGATACGACTGCGTGCATAGTCTTCATCAATTTCTGCTAACTGCAATATCTCATAACATTCGGTACTTGGCTTCCATTCATCAGCTATAAGTTGAGGGGTATCATCACGACCGAATGACGCGGAAAATCTTGCCCATTGCCGACGAATATGTTCGATAAATTTAGTGTTCCAAGCCCCATGCACTGCGCCACGCTCGCGCCAATAGAGTACGAACTCTGGAATAGCATCTTCGATAAAGCTTGCGTTTATTTCAGCATTTACAAGAATGCCGACAGCATCCTCACTAGGTCGCCACTCACCTGACATGGTACTAGCCAGCTCAAATGTACCCTTTCTAGACTGCTCGTTGCGCCACTCTTTAAGCGCATGCTTATAGAAAGCATTGCCCCAAGAAAACCTTGCCTGCCCTCTGTCACGCCAATAATTAACAAATTCTGGTACTAGGTTGCAAATAAAATTTTCCGGAATGGAATGTTGTTTACAGATCTTTATCCAGTTGTCATCCGGCTGCCAGTTAACCGGAATTAGGGAAGCAGCACCGCCATCTGCGGTTTGCCTATCCTTCCTCCTACGACTAGACGCAGAATCCTGCACATCGGACGAAGTAGTGTCATCGATGGCAAAAAAGTTTTGCCTGTCGTCTTCCCGTAATGGTTCTATTAGCAGAATACCCAGCATTTGAAGGCTATCCAGCACTCGCTTAATATCAACCGGCGTCCAGAATGGAAATATTCCCCCCAATTCGCCATCACTCAGCTTGATCCATTCAAGATCTGGATTCAGTGGCCGCTTTACTGTCTCTCGAAAGCCTGCTATCTCCGACAACGCCTGAAGCATGAGCGCCTCTTCAAGTCCGATCGTTGTAGCCAGCGTGGGGGAGATTAATAGGGGCCGTTCGGGCAGCAAAGACGAAGACATTATTGTTGCGCAATTTGCGGTTGAAAAAAAAGTGCTTATCGAGGCATCCTATCACAGGACCAATAATGACTACATAGCGCAATTGATCGCCGTCCCAAGATCACTGTAAACTTGAAACATCACATCCTTTATCTACTTTATATTCAGCATTGTATTCTCAACTTATTAGGGAGTTTATTGAACAGGAAGCCCTTCCGGAATCCTATGCTGCTGATGCACAGACATGGTTTGTACCTCTTGCTGAGCACTTCTCCGCCAGCCTTCTAAAAGAAAAGAGACCACTAGTGGTGGGTATCACCGGAGCCCAAGGGGCCGGAAAATCGACTTTGGCTAAGTTGATTAGTGTGCTTCTTACCAATGATGGGTTCCGCGTGATTAAATTGTCTATCGACGATTTCTACCTTTCTCGTCGTGCTCGTGCAAGGTTGGCGGAGACGGTCCATCCACTGCTGGCCAGCCGCGGAGTGCCGGGTACCCATGATGCATCTCTTGCCCTTGCAACCCTTGAAGCATTGGAATCCGCTGGAGTAACTGACCAAATTCTGCTTCCCGCATTCAGCAAAGCCGAGGACGATTGCATTATCCAAGATTATTGGCGGAGTATTAACGGCCCCATCGATATCATTCTACTCGAAGGTTGGTTCATCGGGGCTCGATCAGTCTCGGATGCCGAGCTACTTAATCCGATCAATGAGCTGGAGCGTACAGAAGATAAAGAAGGCGGCTGGCGACGTTACGTGAACCAGCAGCTAAGTCGAGACTACCAGACAATTTTTAGCCATATCAATAAACTTGTAATGCTACAGGCCCCCTCTTTCGAGAAAGTCTTTGAATGGCGCAGCAAACAGGAAGAGAAGCTGAAGAATAAAGTCGGTAATGAAGCGCAGGGCGTTATGGATTCTATTGAGCTGCATACGTTCATCCAGCATTACGAACGCCTAACCAGGCATTGCCTAGCCTCCCTTCCTGCCCATGCAGACATATTATTCCGCCTGGACAATAATCATCGTGTCATTGAGCGCCTAACTAAAACTGCAACGATATAGCACCTATTTCAGGGTTGTTCTACAGGCGTGTTAGCAGATTGCCGACTCAGCATAGGCTGCAACCAAACGCTAGCCACTAGGCTTGTCAGGAAAACAGCAGCTAGTTGTCTCCATAACGGATAGCTCTGACCATGTTCAATTATCTCCAATTGCAATGATAAGTTGAGCACCTGGTAAAGTTCATTGAGAATTAATCCGCATGCTATGGCTGTGCCTATAACGCCGATCAGATAAGCCACCAATGAACGCAAGCCCAGCTGTTCCTTTATAACACCCATAGTTGCAATATTAGTTGCTGGACCAGTTAACATGAAAACAAGGGCCGCTCCGGGTGAGATACCTGCAAATAACAGGCTAGCAGCAACCGGAGTGGAAGCAGTCGCGCAGATGTACATTGGCAACCCAACAATCACCATAATCAGCATGGCGAGCAATCCATCACCCCATTGCAGAAAAAAAGACTGAGGAACCAGAGCTGTAATGAAAGTGGCCGCAACTAAACCTATTACAAGCCATTTTGCTGTATCTTGAATCATTCGCCCATAACCGTACCTAACAGCATTTAAAAACCGCTGACCCAAGCTCACTTTTTGACTAGTCTCCTGCTGGCTGGCTGTACAGCAGTTACCACAACTTTGCGATTTTTCTTCAATAACTGGTTCTTCCCGATCGAATGTGCTTACCAATACACCTGCTACTATGGCACTTATCAATGCTCCGATGGGTCGAACCACCGCAAAAATGGGTCCAAGTACAGCATAAGAAAAGGATATGGAATCAACTCCGGTCTCAGGAGTGGCTACCATAAAGGAAGAAGTCGCACCTTTTGATGCGCCCGCTTTGCGGATTGCCAAGGCTGCGGGAATAACTCCACAAGAGCATAGAGGCAATGGGGCCCCAATTAAGGCACCTTTTAAAATTGAGGAAAATCCAGGAGGAGCCAGCTGTTTTTCTACCCAACTGCTGGGAATAACCTGCTTAATAATGCCCGCCAACAGATAACCCACCAATAGCCAAGGGGCACTCTCAATAACCAGATTCCAAAAAATACTTAGTAGATTCAAAATGTACCACTCCTAGCTGCATGTCTTATTTCGCCCTCCTCGAGGGCTTCCATTATTGAGCAATGACTTGCGTTCTCAGGTCCGCCGCAACAGCTATCGAGCAGTATCTGAAGAGTCTGTTGCATGGATTGTAATTCCGCAATCTTGGCATTTACCTCGTCCAGTTTGTGTTGAGTAATTTCGGTGACATCGTGGCAGCTGTGACTTTGCTTATCTACTCGAATCGACAGTAATTGCGCGATATCTCCCAGAGAGAAGCCGATATTGCGTGCAGTTTTTACAAATTCGACGCGGCGGACATCAGCATCCGTGTAGTAGCGATAGCCCGCATCACTACGATCACTGGCCGTAATCAGACCATGTTTCTCGTAAAATCGGAGCGTGTGGGCACTCAAGCCAGTTCTGTCTGATAATTCACCTATTTTCAGCACGTTACTCTCACTCGCAAGCCGAGACTAGCCAGCCATAATTGAATATTGCTTGCCATTATAAACCTTAGAGTTGGATCAAAGGTCAATCTTTTCAAGAATTTATTGTATAGCAATTACTTACTTCAAAAGAACGCGAGTTATCCAGTTACCAATATCAGTGATTTCCTGCGGACAAACGGCGTGCTCCATAGCGTAGTCGTTGTATTCAGGAACGAATCCAAGGTTTTGCAGTGTCGCAAAGCTCTTGCGCCCAAGCGAATCCGGGAGAACCGGATCCATGGTGCCATGGCAGATCATAATAGGAATCGTGTTGTGAATCGGGTCTATGTCGATAGTATCAGCAGTGGCGAAGTAGCTGGACAGAGCCATAATTCCGCCAAGTGACTTAGGGTAGGTCAGTGCCGCCTCGAAAGCTACAGCCCCTCCTTGGGAAAACCCCGCCACAATAATGCGCTCGCTTGATACCCCCCGTTGAACCTCTCTGTCAATGAGATTATGGACCCTTTGGGCGGACTGCTGGACCTCTTTATCTTCAATATGCCGATCAGAATCGAGCCCTTTGATGTCATACCAAGCCGGCATAACAAGTCCATTATTAATGGTAACAGGTATAGAAGGTGCATGTGGAAATACGTAACGGATACCAAAATTGTCAGGTGTAGCCAACTGAGGAACTATCGGCGCAAAATCGTTACCATCGGCCCCCAATCCGTGTAACCAGATGATGGCGGCGTTAACTTCAACTCCCAGTGGGGATTCCAACTCAACTGACGGCAGAATTTCCATAATTTGCTTCCAACAAAGAGCAACGAGTTTTTATATCAGTACCCCTCAATCATGGCAACTGATAGAGGTGGATTTTAATTCCCACAAATCTGTGATTTACTCGGTGCAATTACGAAAACTCAAAAAAAGGTACACCCGATGACTTTAATACAACATTTAACTCGCCAATTGCTGCAAACGACACTGCTAGGATTTCTTTTTTTCAATAATGTCATCGTCCAAGTCCAAGCACAGGACCACTCTGATTCAAGATGGATAACTACCTGGGCTACCAGTCCGAGTTCACTCCTCCCCATTGGTGAAGACTATGAGATCGTTGAAAATCAGACTCTTCGATTGATTGTGCACAGCAGTGTTGGTGGTGACAGTGTGAGACTTCGATTAGCAAATTATCACGGCGATCAGCCCATTCACATCGGGGCAGCGAGTATCGCGCTGCAAGTTGAAGGCAGTTCAATACAGGACGGCAGTAGTGAAGATGTGAGTTTCAGCGGTGCACAATCTGTGACCATCCCGAGGGGAGCTGTCATCCTCAGCGATCCAGTGTCATTCATCGTTCCAGAACTTAGTAACTTAGCAGTAAGCCTATACATTCCTAACCCAAGTGGGTTTTTGACTGCCCATGCCCTGTCCAATCAGACAAATTACATCTCGGAGGCAGGTAACCATAGCTCAAGTACGAACCTTCCCGTTGCCTCGGAGTCACCTGCTTGGAACCTGTTAACGGCTATCGATGTAATTAAAGAGGGCGCTGTCACGGCTATCGCTACCGTGGGCGACTCCATTACCGACGGTTGGGGATCCACGTTAAGTGGAAACCAGCGTTGGCCTAATCATTTTGCCAGGCGACTTTTTGCGGATAGCAGTATTACCAATTTCGCCGTGGTGAACGCAGGCATAAGCGGAAACCGGGTAACCACTGAAGGCAACCTATTATTCGGTCAAAACCTACAAGCACGTTTCGAACGAGATGTACTTGCACTGAACAAAATTACTCACATAGTGTTGCTAGAGGGCATTAATGACATCGGAATGCCTTCAATGGAGGCCGGTGAACCTATTACTGCTGAGGAAATTATCGCGGGATATCGCAACATCATCGCCAGGGCACATGCCCGGGACATTAAAATTTTCGGAGCAACGCTAACTCCGTACGAAGGCGCTGTATACTATACCGAGGCAGGTGAACAAGTCAGGCAGGAAGTGAACCGTTTTATCCGTAACGGTCGAGAATTTGATGGCGTTATTGATTTCGATGCAGTAGTACAGGACCCAAATCGACCGGTTCGTATCCTGCCCATTTTTACTGAAGATAACTTACATCCGAACGACGCGGGTTACAAAGCCATGGCGGATGCCATTAACCTGGATTTATTCCGCTGATAGACAGGTTTTTTCCTCTGTTTCAGGATAAGTTGGTCTATCTTCAACCCACGAACATTGCACCAACAGGGGAGGCTGATTTACCATCTGCCGCATGAATCGATTATTACCTATTCTTGCATGTCTGCTACTGCTAGCGCTAAGTGGCTTGGCAAATTCCCAGGAAGATAAAGCCTATTCGAGTTTGATTGGTTCCTGGGAAGGCCCTCTGGTACTTGGCCGAGACAACATGAACTTAGCTTTCACTTTCAGCGTTAAAGAAGGTAACTATTCAGCCGTGCTGATTAGCGGAGGTATGGGAATCTACGGAATGCCGGCAGATACAGTGCGAATCGATGGGCTCAATGTAATCATTCGAATTCCACGGCTCGACCTCGAATTTACGGGCACACTCCGGCTTGAAGAGACTGGCGAAAAAATTATTCGTATCGATGGCGATTGGTTCCAATACAGCGAAATGGTACCGGTAGTTTTGCTGCCGGTGGATGAACCCACTTTCTAGGTCACGAGTAATAGGTAGCAAATAGGCATGTTCTTTGCGATATTTTCAAACTACAAATGGCGAATTGAAGTATATGCCAAAGCGGTCTTCCTGCAAGGGGGTTTCGTTGAGCATAGTTGATATCAAACGAATGTTCTTATTGATTTCCCTGCGCCTCCGTAAGTTTAAACCAGTGTCGTTTGCCGCTGCGATCTCGATGAGCATATCGGGCTTTAATCTAAGTGCCACTACCATTCTGGGCATGGATATTGACGAGATTGCGAATCAAGCCGAACTAATATTCGAAGGCGAAGTTCTAGTAAGAGAAACTCGCCAGAATAACAACACTGGAATCATCAATACCTACGTTACTTTCCAGATCTACGATATCGTAAAGGGCGAATTCAACGGCGATAGTATCGAGCTCAAGTTCATGGGTGGAACCTTTCAAGAGCAAACCGTGCACGTCAGCGGCCTTACGATTCCTTCTGAGGGGGAACACGGGATCTATTTCGTAGAATCCCTCAACCTCGATCTCATCAATCCATTGCTCGGCTGGTCCCAAGGGCATTTCATCATCATTGCTCGTGACCACGAGGCTCGAATCAGCACAATCGATCATAAACCAGTGATCCAAGTAGAGTCCGTAGTGGAAATCCCGATAAGCATCAAGAAACCACGAGCCGTAATTGAAGGTAATAACCAAGTTGCTGCTGGGATCATCACGGAGGCTGGACCTTTGGAAATTGATCGTGCTCTAACCTCGGATGAATTCAAGATACGCATCAAGCAGTTGCTGAAAAACTGATTAGAGCCCCATTGCTGGCATTGCATTGTATTCTGCTATATGCCTTTCCTGCCCTCTCGATCGTTTACAGACTGTGACTTCAATATGCTACATTTTGTAAAATTTGCAAAAATCACTGAATACGCTGTGATGCTCCGGCAACTGGCAGAACATCGGCAAAAACCTTTAAAAATAAGCGTCCTTCATTGAATGCCTCGCGAAACTGAGGACTCATGAAATATTCCCCTGTAGAACGGTCCACGTCCGGACCCATTAAGTTCAGCACAATCGGACCATTAAGCTGTTGTCCCGCTTCTTCTTCCATGCTTAGTGTCACAGCGTAAACTTCTCCTTCACCATTGGCGGTTAGGACAAGCTCATAAAGAAAAATGTTGCGAGTTATGTCAAACTCGAACCTCGCTTGCACTGCGATTTCCTGCCGGTTAAACGACAATCCCAGAACCTCTGACTCCGGTGCCAGACCATTTTCAAGAGCGGGAGTAACTGAAGGGGCTTTGCGAGGATTGATAGCCTGTTCATAGGGAAAGGCTATTGACAATAGTCGGGCATCCCTTAAATGTTCTCCTAGCAATTCCATGCCCACAGGCAATCCCCTTCCATTCAAGCCAACCGGCATCGACAGAGCTGGAAGCCCTGAATGAGCAGCAAGCTGGCATTGACTACCCGGCTGAGGATCACCGATGAATACCTGGTTCTCAACAACTGTTGGATAGACGATGGCATCGAGGTCATGATCACGCAGTATCTGTTCTACGGCTTGGCGTAAGTCTGTCCGAGCCGCCACAGCTTCAGCGTAGGCTGCCTCATCCCTCTCCGAATTTCGGCTACGCCGAAGCGGACCGCTCACGGCCTGATGATAAAGCCCTCTGTCAACTATATCCGCCAAATCTGAAATCAAGTCGCTGCCAAATTCGAATAAATACTGATCGAAGTCAGTGCGAAATTCATGACCAATCAACCCGCTGGCAGAAAGCAACTCGTCGAGCTGCGGAATATCGACTTCAATAATTTCGGTTCCTTGCGATTCATACCAATCAAGCGCCTCTTCGATGGAACCCAGAACCGCACTATTTGAACTTTCAAATGCCCGTCCGAGTTTGCCCAAGCGGAGACCCTGCAATGATACCGAAGCGAGATTTTGGCGGAACTGGGGGTGAACATTTCCCTGCATTGCTTCAGTAGCTGCGTCCCGCGGATCATAGCCGACGACGATGTCCAGTAGGATAGCGAGGTCGTCGAGGCTACGCGCCAAGGGTCCGGCCACATCCTGAGTGTGAGACAAAGGCATAACACCATATATGCTGGAAAGTCCCTTACTAGGTCGCAGACCGAACAGGTTATTGAAAGCAGACGGAATTCGAATCGAGCCGCAGGTATCCGAACCTAATCCAATCGCACCGAAACTGGCGGCTACAGCAGCACCGGTGCCACCACTAGACCCACCAGGTACACGACGGTAATCATAAGGATTACGGGTCTGGCCAGTCAGAGAAGCAATTGTGGTGATGCCGTACGCGTATTCATGGAGTGTGGTTTTCGCAATTATAATGGCGCCGGCCTCAAGTAACTTGTCGATCTGAGTGGCGTTTGCATTGGGTATGAAATTAGCTAGCGCCACCGAACCGCCGGTGGTCGGCAAGTCTGTAGTATTGTAGTTATCCTTGACCAGAATCGGTATACCGTGCAATTGACTGCGTGCACCGCTGCGGATCCGTTCTGCATCCAAGGCCGTCGCTGTGTCACGAGCCGTTGGATTAAGGCGCACGATACTATTCAGTGTAGGGCCTTGTTTATCGTACGCTTCTATTCGGGCCAGGTATTGATCGACCAGTTCCACCGAAGAGGTTAGACCTCCCTCCAACGCCGACTGAAGTTCCGCGATGCTGGCTTCAAACACATCGATATTGTCCTGGGCTGAAACAGGCAAACTCACGCTCACTACGATCGTGCAAAGTATTTTTCTTATCATCCTCATTCCCTAGTTTCTGAAAACATATTCTTGATTCCGAGTAACTACTGCGTCGCCATCGACAAACCGCGGGGCAAACCGGAATTTCCGCACCGCACGCAATAAGTGCGTTTTTAGTATCTCGCTATCCACATTACCAATCACAACGGGGTCTCTCACGAATCCTTCTTTATCAACGGTAAAAGCAACTCTTAAATCATCCCCCTTATAACTTGCCTCAGCTAATTCTGCTTTATCCAATGCGACCGTATATAGCGGTCGCAACCTTTCATTCTCCCGGACCCTTTGACTGGAACCTATGGATAAGCAATGCTCCGTCGATTCCTCCGACATGCCAAGATTTTCATAAGCCTCTATCAAGGCGACTCTATTTTGCAGGGTAATGTTGGCATTGGGATACCGGGACAGCCATTGCAATGCAATTAGAAGTGGCTCAACAGCTTGTTCATACTGTTTGGTTTTGAGAAAGTAATCGCCAAGTAAAAGGTTTGCCCGCACAAGGTTGCTGCGTGAACCGGCATCGAAATATGAGAGTAGAATTTTCCGAGCATCAATGATTCTTGAATAAGCCGTATCAAACTGTTCAGCACGCAATGCTAACGCTCCCAGCTCCAGTGAAATGGCCCCCACTTTACTAGCATTTTCCCCGAGATGCGCTTTTCCCAGCTGCAGCGAACGGGCATAGTACTGGGTAGCCAGGTGAATACGATCAAAATCAGCAAGCATCTGTCCTAAGTTACTCAGGGGAACGATCATAGCTTCGTTTCCGAAACCAAAAATTTCCTGGTAGATAGTGACTGCCTCATCCAGCACTTCTTGGGACTCGGCCTCATCCTGCAACAGGATGGCATAGTTAACAGCTAATATGGCGGTGCGTTCATTGGCCTCACCAAATATACGCCTGCCAATACTGTATGCCCGTCGTGCAGCCTCCCTAGCCATCTCCGGATTCGAATCCCGAGTATTACCATATTCCAGATAAGCCGAATTGAAGTTCTCCAAGTCCACTGTTGATTGTGCAAAAGTCTGGATAGGTAAAAATAAAAAGACCAGATGGGTTAATAGCCGGTTTGTGAACAACTGAGCCTCCAAAAGAATTGGAATAAAGGCTAACACCATATAATACCGAGGCAAACCGACTTTCAGTTGTTTTTGACGGTATACTGAAGCAGGTGAACCCCGATCGAGACTCAAGTCCAACAGAGCTAGTCGAGAAGTTTAGAAAATTGCTTAGTGAATTTGGTATATTGACCAACACTAGTTAGCCCAGGTGACAATAATGAAAAAACCTAAATACTTATTACACGCACGAAGAAAATTCGTACACCAACTCTTTGTATCAGTAACAACGCTGAGCGTAGCTCCCCTACTACTTCCTACCGTTGTGCGTGCTCAACCCCCTGAGCCACTTAAAATCGGCGTTATCGGTTCGGGACGCATTGGTGGTTCTGTCGGTCTGCGTTGGGCCGAAGCTGGCCACGAAATACTATTTTCATCACGAAATCCTGATCAGCTCAGTGACCTGGTGGCACAAGCAGGACCTAGAGCAAGAGCTGGCTATCCGCAGGAAGCAGCCGATTTTGGTGATATCGTTTTTATTGCAGTTCCTTACGCGGCTACGCCTCAGGTCGGCCGAGATTATGGGGCCCTCATGCAAGGTAAAATCGTAATCGATTGCGGCAATCCTTATGTTCAACGGGATGGTGAAATGGCGGCAGTTGCTCTCGAAAAAGGAACTGGAGTTGCATCTGCAGAATTCTTACCCGGCGTGAAACTGGTTAGGGCATTCAACGCGGTGAGCTGGGTAGAAGTAAATGAAGAAGCTCACCGAGAAGGGGAACTAATAGCGATTCCAATTGCCGGTGATGACCAAGAAGCTCTTGCCGTGGCTACCCAACTGGTGATCGACGCGGGATTCGATCCCGTTTTAGTCGGCGGGTTGGATAAAGCCGGGCTTTTCGATCAGGGAACTGCAGTGTACGTAAAGGGGATGACTGCAAGAGAGATGCGTGCCGAGTTAGGCCTTTAAGATTAACGCGCCCCACGTAGCCCACGTTAGCTCAGAACCTACTTAGCTTGGACGAAACAAGAGGGATAGCCGCCTCCTTAAAAAAAGACCAGTTGTGATACAACCACACCCACAACTGGTCTCTTTTTCAATAATCACGTAACGGAGAAATTAGGGCATTCTCACCGCTCTGATTTCAATCTCTACCAACCAGCCATCGACCACTAGATCCTTGATCTCTACAAAAGAACGTACTGGTTTGTTGGGATTCTCATCAGTGCCAAAAAACTGAGAATAGCCTGCATTAAACCCCGCAAAATCCAGTTCGTCATCATCACCAGCTACTGCGAAGGCTCTCACCTGCACGACATCACTCATAGACCAACCCTGAACTTCCAGCGTTTCCTTGAAACGGGAGAACGTATTTACGGTCTGTTGTTCCATGCCTCCCCAGGTTCCATCCGCTTGGGGGCGGGCGCCCGACCCGCTCAGGTACATGGTTTCAGCGCCAGGCGGAATTGTAATACTAGTGTAAAAATAGTTGCCTTCATTGTAGCGACTAATTTCTTGTGCGCTCACGACTGCAACAGCTCCCGACAATGTGATCAAGATAGCCACAAAAATCGACTTGTTAATCCTGTGCATTTTTTACCTCCTACTTTGTAATCTCTTTGAAATGCGAGTAACTAGGTTTCCTATGGCTGTGCCGCCATCGCGGGCCCATCGCCCACAACGTCCTCGCCCAAGAATCGGGTTGTAACTATACCAGTGGTAATAGCTCCGTTAACGTTTAATGCTGTACGTGCCATGTCAATGAGTGGCTCAATCGAAATCAGTAAAGCTGCAACAGTTACGGGAAACCCCATCGCGGGCAATACCACCAGCGCCGCATTGGTGGCACCGCCACCAACGCCGGCAATACCAAACGAGCCTATTGCGACAATAAGTACCAGGCTAATAATAAAGCCCAGATCGATGTCTACTCCCATAGTGGGCGCCACCATAACTGCCAGCATGGCCGGATAGATCCCTGCACAACCATTCTGACCTATCGTTGCCCCAAATGATGCGGAGATGTTAGCGATGGGCGCGGGCACCTTCAGCTCTTCAATCTGTGCCCGAATAGTAAGAGGAATAGTGGCTGCGGAACTGCGCGTGACGAAAGCGAAAGTCAGAACCGGCCAAACTTTCTGGAAATAACTTCGCACATTGGCTCCTAGCAAACCAATTATCATGGCGTGCACACCAAACATGATGGCAATAGCAATGTAGGAAGCAACAACGAAAGCTATGAGAGTCACAATGGCACTTCCATCCGAAGTCGCAATAACACGAGTCATTAGGGCCAACACGCCATAAGGGGTCAGGTTCATCACTATGTTGACCAATTTCATGACTACTGTTTGAGTAGTATCTACAAAGGCGCGGATGCGATCACCATGCGTATTATTTTCTTCAGAGACCAATAAGGCTGCAATACCAAACAATAACCCGAACAGCACCACTGCAATGATTGAAGTGGCCCGTGCATCAGTGAGATCCGAGAAAATATTTCGGGGAATAAAACTGACCAATAGTTGAGCCATGCTTAAATCAGCTACCGATCCTCGGCGCGTCTCCAGCGCTTCCGCTCGAGCTAGCTCCCGAGCCCCGCTGGCGAGTTCACCGGCGTTGAGGCCAAAAATAGAGGCCATAAGAATTCCGATCAGCGCGGCAATCATGGTTGTTAAAACAAGAATACCCACTACTGAACCACCGATCTTGCCAAGTGACTTTATCTCTTCTACTTTTAGAACGGCTGCAATCATTGTGATCAAAATCAACGGCATGATGATCATACGTAGCAAATTCACATAAGAGTTAGCTATGACGTTGGTCCATTCGAGAGTTTGTTCTGTCACTGCTCCGGAGTAACCGAAAACAATCTGCAGATAAAATCCAAACAAGGTACCAGCAACCAAACCGGTCAGCACTCGTCGAGACAAGCTTGTATCATTCTTGGTTAGTTGGTATAAAAAACCAAGCAGCGCAGCAAAGAAGATTAGGTTTAAGATCGCAGGGGCTGACATATTAAGGCTCCTCAATGCAGGCCAGTGCCTAGGTAGGCTGCAGTTTTGCTTAAATTACCCGGTTTACAGACCGAATTGTTGTTTTACTGAGTAACGGTAGCTCACCTGAGTATATAACTCACTCACAGTTAGACCAAGTTTGGTTCGGGTCCATTCAATCTTTAGTAATAAAACTATTCACCCTTACCCAGCGTGTTGATGTAACTGACCACATTGACAATGTCTTCTTCGCTGGCAAGAGTTCGGGCCATGATTGACATCTGTTGCCCGTAAGTGTCCCCTGGCAGATTTCCGCGATAGCCTGCCACAAAATTCTTCAACTGTGTCACCAGGTACCAATCGTTCTGACCAGCTAGAGCAGGTGCCCCAAGACCTTGATTACCTTCTCCCTCTGCCCCATGGCAGGTAGCGCAGGCATTGTAAAACTGCCGTCCCACCATAGCATCGCCTCCAATCGTGGCTTCCGAAGGCCTGTATTCCCAGTTTCCTACCCATTCGATGATATCGGCAATGCTTTCATCTGTTAATTTGGCTGCCATCGGCTGCATCGCTACGCCTTCAATATCACGCGGGTGAACACCGCGCAATCCGGCACGATAACTTTCAAGTTGTCGCTTTAGATACCAACCTTCCATTCCTGCTAGCCGCGGCGCTTGAACGCCATAGTTACCACGACCATCGGCACCATGACATGTAGTACAGTAACGATCATCATAGGGTTCATTCTCTTCAGCCGCATTTGACTTCATCGATTGCAGGCTGAACATAAACACGAGGGGTATTATTAGTCGCATTCTATTCATTCTAATTTCTCAGAAAGGGCCAGGTATCCTCCAGGTACATAAAACAGGTTTATGCTAATTCTGCACGCACTCGCTTGTCCAAATCTTCCATTGCCCAGTGTGCAGATTGAATCGCACTCTCCATCCAGGCTGCATGTACTGTAATTTGATCACCTATAACATAATGTCGACCATTAACAGGTTTTTGCAAAGTATCGAACATAAGCTGTTCCTCCGCTGTCCAACCGCTAAAGCTTCGATTCCAACGAGCGGCACAACCAAGCATGTGATTCATCCGGTGCCATGCAATTGTGACTGGCTTTTCAACTAGACTTCGATAGTTTGAATGTACTTTCTCTCCATCCTTTATATGACTTTCGATTCTTTCCTCTTGTGTCATGTTGGTATAATACATGCCTCCTTGGAAGTTATACGCAGCGAGAATAACTCCTTTATTTTTATGTATCCCACCAGAAGGGTACCAAATGCTCGAACTACGATTGTTCATTCGAGTAATACCCCCATAAATGTCCTCTTTCTCCCAAAACCTTTCTTTTGCTTGGAATGCTGCTTTATATGCATCACCCCTTCGCACATACTTCATAGCTTTAACATAGTCAGCCGGAAAATTGTGGTCCAAGCCAGTAATTAAATGAGTGGGGATACAACTAAAGCAGTAATCTGCATTTAGAGAATGTCTAACTCCATCTTGGTCATAAGTTATTTCTACACCATTGTTCGTAACATTTATTGCTGAAACCATAGCCCGGTATTTCACTTCCTGACCAACCACTCTCAGAAACCCAGCGATTATGTTATCCATGCCGTCTTTGGCTTGAAACAAGGGGGGGCCCTGCTCCCCTTCACTTGCCGACATTGTCCTCCCTCCCAATCGACTTTTTAAAAGATCTCGAAACTCAATTATGTCCTTTTGCACACCATGTGCGGTGTATCCTTCAGCCTTGTATCCGCTTCTCGAACTTCCTGTATACACGCCATCCTCGCGCAAATCTCCAAATGAACGAATAATACTGAGTAGGTTTTCTGCCTCAAGCTCGGTGAATGGCTCATTCATTTCTTGTTCTGACATTGATTTTGCCAACATTTCTGCAAGAAAACCGCGAACGTTGGTCTTGTAGTCTTTTATACGGACAGGTTTACCGCCTAAAAATGCATCATCTTGGAAATAGGCATTGTTGTTTTCCCCAACGAAAACCTCGAGCTCTACATCGAGCTCTTTACAGTACGCCAGTAAATTATTATGAAAGCTAGGAATGCGCGCGGCGCCGCCGTTAAAATACATGTGAGGGTCATCGTCAAACTCACAGTAATGGCGATTCCCAATTTCATCAATAAGGTCCCCATTACGCACAGTAAAGACTCTGCCTCCACAGCGATGAGAGGCTTCCAATATGGTGCACTCATATCCTCGCTTACCCAATTCATAAGCGACCGTCAATCCAGAAAGCCCCCCTCCAAGAATTGCTACTTTCTTACTATTCGTGCCAAGGGCGAAAAGATCGAGTGCTTTTGCAGTCTTTGTAACTGGTAACAATCCTAGTGCCGAACCTGCTCTGAGCGCTGCTGAGGTTCCTCCTGCCGCTCCTAATAGATTAAGAAATTCGCGTCTAGTTACAAAACCAGCCATATGTAATCCCTCATGTGTACCTACTTCTTATTGGTCGGCTAGATTAACACTTTAAGCATCATAATAGCTTAATAATTCGTTTCTCTAAAAACCGCGTAACGTCCGAAAACCTTAACGCCCAGTTAAGTAAATCTCAAGTCAGAAAGTGGGCAAAAGACAAAATTTCGCCTATTCTGTCAAGCCTGTTGCCCTCAGCAAAGGACATTAACATTTAATATGAGTCTTATTGAATACTATCCTGATTTAATTCGCCAGCTTCCCGAATATAAGGGTCGCTTTTCCGCTAACAAACTCAGGGCCGAAAATTGTGATGTTTTGTTTGCCACCTATCCGGCTGGCACGATTGTTGAGTCACACTCACACGAGACTGAAAACGTTGGCATTATTACC
>UINC01001549.1_pt1 | contig 54219 bp, 51 predicted proteins | sample 5385821 | NCBI WGS metagenome assembly UINC01 (sample SAMEA4666929, study PRJEB26691) | marine metagenome | isolation source: Pacific Ocean | place: Pacific Ocean | collected 2011-10-13 | reverse complement strand
GAAGAGTTGCGGGAAGAGATCTCGGCCGGGGTGGTGTTTCTGGGCTACGAACAAGACGGTGAGTTGGCCGGTGTGATGGGCACCCAGGACATCCAAGAAGTGACCCTGATACGCCACGCCTACGTCCGTACTGAGCAACGGGGCCAAGGCATCGGCGGAACACTACTGGCGAGAATCATGGACGAGGCGACCCAACCAGTGTTGATTGGGACATGGGCCGACGCGGTTTGGGCGGTGCGGTTCTACGAGCGCCGCGGTTTCCAAGTGGTTCCACCCCAACAGAAAGAGGTCCTGCTCCGGAAGTACTGGACCGTGCCTGACCGCCAGATCGAGACCTCGGTCGTGCTCGCCGACCAGACGTGGTTCGCCACCTGACGCCAATCCGGGTATTATGTCAGCCTAATCATAACCTGACGGACTTAAAAGACCCTAAGGAGTAACTGGCCATGAAAGCAGCCGTGTTGCACGAAGTGAACCAACCGTTGCAGATCGAAGAGGTGGACATCGCCTCTCCCGGACCCCGAGAAGTGCTGGTGCGCACCCGGGCGTCGGGCGTTTGTCACAGCGACCTCCATTTCGTGGAGGGTCTCTACACCACTACCATGCCGGTGCTGCTTGGACATGAAGCCGCGGGAACGGTGGAATCCGTGGGCAGCCAGGTCGACTACGTTTCCCCCGGCGACCGGGTTATCTGTTGTCTGTCGGTATTCTGCGGCCAATGCGAGCGCTGCACCACCGGCCGGCCAGTGCTCTGCTCACGGACCGGATTGGTCCGCGGGCCAGACGAGACGCCGCGCCTGAGCCAGGATGGTAAGCCCGTAACCCAATTCGCCAACCTGGGCGCCTACGCCGAAATGATGCTGGTGCACGAAAATTCACTGGTGAAGATCGAGCAGAACATTGGTTTCGAGCAGATGGCCCTCATCGGCTGCGGCGCGACCACGGGCCTGGGCGCGGCAATGAACACCGCCAAGGTGGAGCCCGGCAGCACCGTGGCGGTCATCGGCTGCGGCGGTGTGGGGCTGAACGCCATCCAGGGCGCCCGGTTGGGCGGAGCCCTGCGCATCATCGCCATCGACGCAGTGGAGGACAAGCTGACGCTGGCCCGCGAGTTCGGGGCCACCGAGGTGATTGACGCGTCCAGCGGCGACGTTGAGAAGCGGGTCAAGGACATAACCGGCGGTGGCGTGGACTATTCCTTCGAGGCCATCGGCAAGAAGGAAACGGCTGAGCTGTCCTTCGAGTTGTTGCGTGCCGGTGGCACCGCCACAATCATCGGCATGATTCCCCAGGGCACCAAGATCGAGCTGGACGGCTCTGCCTTCCTACGGGAGCGCCGCATCCAGGGAAGCAGCATGGGCTCCAACCACTTCCGAGTGGACATGCCCCGCTACATAGATTTCTACCTGCAGGGCCGCCTCAAGCTGGACGAACTGGTCACCAAACGCCTAAAGCTGGAAGACATCAACGAAGCCTTCGGGTACATGAAAGAAGGGGCGGTTGCGCGTAGCGTGATGATGTTCGATTAGGCAATTGGCGTCTCAGGAGGAGAAAGGTGGTGACGCTGAACGATCTCCGCGATGTCCAAAAGCTCCCCTATCCCAACCATCGGAAAGCTATTGTGCTCAGCGGCGGCGTGCAGCTTTTTTCTGGCCTCTCCTCTCACGTAGAGACCGGAATCAACCAACAGGAACGGCATCCCCAGGTTAAGCGCCGCCTCTAAGTCGTGGCTAGAATCGCCGACGTATAGAGAACAGTCGACCTGGCCGCCCAGACAGTCAACTACCTTGATCAGGATCTCTGGGTCTGGCTTACCTTTGGTCACGTCATCTATCGTCAAGACAACGTCAAAATACGGCCCGATGCCGTGAAATTCCAGCACGCTGTCGACCACTGCCCGGCTGCTCATCGTGGCCACGGCCAACTTGTACTTGCTGTCCTTTAACGACACCATTAGCTCTTTGACGCCGGGCAGCAAGAGTGTTTCGCTGATGAGCTCCAACTGCAACCCCGCCCTCAACCGGACCGCAGATTCCAGGGCCTGGTCTGCTTGGCCAGCGCCTAGGTCCCGCTCCAAAAAATGGCCCATCAACTTGCGGGCGCCCCCGCCGAATACCTCTCTCAGTTCGGCGGCCGTCACCTGGACGCCGAACTGAGACAACGCCTCGATGGTTGCCCCCAATGCGGCCGGTTGACTATCCACCAAAGTCCCGTCCAAGTCGAAAATAACGATGTCGGTCTTGTTGAGTATCACTCTACGAATTCACTCCAGGGCCCAAACCCTTCTCTCATGTTCTTACTGCACATCCATTGGAATAATCTTGAATCTTTTGTTTTTCGCCCGGCTATTACTTTATCCGGTTCCGAACTCGCTTGAATCTCCGCCAATCCCGACTTGTCTGGATCCTGTCATTTCTGCTTGGGCCGGAAGGGAGGTAAGAGGCACGGCCTACCCAATCTTCGGAAAAACTTGCTCCGTCAGCAGCCGCAGACACTTTGACTGCAGTTCGTGGGGTATCTGGCGACCGAAGTTGATCTCGTAGACGATCTGGGTTAGGTGGAGTTCTTTGATGAGTTGCTGCAAGCGGTCTACGACCCGGTCCGGGGTACCGTAGACCACTTTGTCGCGGAGCCAGTCGTCGTAGGTCATGTTGGCGAGTTGTTCCGACTCATCCTGCCAGTTACCCGTGGTACCCTCCCTGGATGCGCTGACCGCCACTCTTTGAGCCAAGCCCGTCATAGACGTGAGTGCGCTTTCTCTGGGCTCGCTATAGGCTTTCTCCTCGGTTTCTGAGACGTAGACCGGCACCCTCAGACCCACTTCCCCCTCGCCGGCATGCCCGGCGTCTCGCCAGGCCTTCAGGTACTCCTCGATATGCGGCGCCAGGTCAGACAGAGCAAAAGCGCGTGACGGATTGATGAATATCGGGTAGCCCATGCGTCCGATGATTGGGAAGGTCTCCGCCGAGGTAACGCCTACCCGAATCGGAGGATGGGGCGTCTGGACCGGCCTGGGTTTTAGCTTTATTCCCTCACAGTGATAATGGTCGCCCTCGAAAGAAAACTCTTCTCCGGTCCAGGCCATAAGAATGATTTCGAGGTATTCTTCGAACCGCGTCCGGCTCTCCGGATAAGGCGAGTTGAAGGCGTCGTGGTGCTCTGGGAACGTGCCCCGGCCCACTCCGAACTCAACCCGGCCGTTGCTGATGTGGTCCAGGGTTGCAACCTCTTCGGCGACCTTGAGAGGGTTGGCCAAGGGCAGCAGGTAGACCCCGAACCCGATGCGCATCCGTTCGGTACGAGCGGCCACCGCCGTGGCGACGGCTATCGGCGACGACAGCACGCTAAAAGGGATGAAGTGGTACTCAGGCAGCCAGACCGAATCGACGCCCAGGCTTTCCGCTTCGTCGATCAGGCTGAAGCCCTGTTGGAACACCTTAGCCTCGTCGGCGTTTTCTTGCCCGGAGAATTCCAGAAACAATCCAAAATCCATGGCGCCTCCTCAGACTGGACGGTCCCTAAGATTGCCTAGCTAGCCAGGTCGGGCCGGTTGGGTAGGAGCATCAGCGTGGTGAGCATGGTGGTTACCAGCTTCTCTTCGCCGTGTTCAATGGCCACCACGTCCCCTTTGCAAACGGTAACGCTGGCGCCGGGCCGCACCACCTCCCCCCGGGCCACAAACCGTTCTCCTTTGGCCGGAGCGATGAAGTTGACCTTGTATTCGACGGTCAGGACAGCGGTGTCGGGCGCGCTGAGGCTGAAAGCCGCATACCCGCAGGCGCTATCCAAGATTGCGGTGGTGATGCCGCCGTGGATGAAACCGTGTTGCTGGGACAGGTCAGTTCGGTAGGCCATCTCGATTTCCACTTCCCCGGGATTCACTCGGCCCAATACCGCGCCCAGGGTATGCATGGCCGTTTGGCGACTGAAGCTGTTCCGGACCCTGGCTTCAAAGTCCGGGTCTCTGGGCTCGAATTTAGGCATTGGTCATGTGCTCCAATATTTCGATGGTCCCCCTCGTCATTCCGAGGACGACTGGAATCCAGAAAAACGTTTCCAAACGCTTGCCGGTGGATTTGGCGCCATGTCAGCCGAAAGTCCTGAGCGGATCCTGGCTTTCGCCAGAATGATGGGGCAAGGCAGCCAAACTTGTCACTGCAACCTGTATTTTTCATGCGCGGGCTGGTTAAAAACCCGCGTCTACGGTTGTTGTAGGTAGCGCTCTACATCATGAATTTGCCTTCAGAGCGGCATCTCTGGATTCCGTCCTTCCGGGGAAGGACCAAAATGGTAGGATGAGACTGGGCCGCTTTAGAATTTTAGGCCGGTCGCTTCTTTGAAGCGGCGCATGGCTTCTATGTGGTCTCCGGCGGTCTTCAGGCCGGCTTGGCGGTTCTCTATGGAAAGATAGCCAGCACCCAGTTCCTGCCACGCCTTGGCTTCGTCAACCCAGTCTTCGGGCTGCCTGCCCCCGGTGCGGAGACGTCCGTCCAGACCCAGGGCATCGGGGTCCCGTCCCATCTCCCGCATGAACCCATGCGTCTTTTCTACGACGGCGCGGCCTGTCTCGTCGGGACTGAAGTTGGGGCACCACCCGTCGGCCAGCCTGGCAACACGCTTCAGCACGGAGTCAGGCGGCATGGGACTTTGGGAGCTGCCCGCGCCCAGCCAGATGGGAATGGGACGTTGGACGGGCAGTGGATTCAGGCCAGCGTGGCTGATGTTGTGCCACTTTCCGTGGAAGTCCACCACGTCTTGGGTCCAGAGGGCCCGCATAACCTCGATCTGCTCGGCGCTGCGCGCTCCCCGGTTGTGGAAGTCCTCACCTAGGGCTTCGTATTCGACCGCGTTCCAGCCCACGCCGATGCCGAGCCTCAGCCGACCGCCTGAGAGCACGTCCACCTCGGCTGCCTGCTTGGCCACGAGCACCGTTTGGCGCTGGGGCAAAATCAGTATGCCAGTGGCGAGGCCGACCCGTTCGGTGATGCCCGCAAGGTAACCCATCAGAGTCAGCGTTTCGTGCACCACCGACTTGTGGTTGTAGGTGCGCAGGGCGGGAAAATCGTGGTGGGCAGGGTCTGCGCCAAGCACATGGTCAGCGATGAAGATGTAGGCATAACCCATCTCCTCGGCAGCCTGGGCGAAGTCCTTGATGGCCAGCGGGTCTGGCTCAATCTCCGTCTGGGGAAAAATCACTCCAACTTCCAATTCTCACTCCTAGAAATCTCTATATCCTTGAGCAGGCATTCACTTGCTGGGGCTTCGTAGCCAAACAATCGAGGCCAACAGCCCTCCGGCCACCGCCATCGCCACCAATAATGGCTGCCAGATTTCCACCAGCACTATGGCGACGATGAATCCAGTGGCCAATACGGTGGCGATGATGAGCAACAGAATCAGGGTGGTCGCCAATAACGTAATCCTAATCTTTTCCAGGCGGGCCGCAAAGGCGCCGCTGGTGCGGGCGTACTCTCGCACCCCCAGGGCCACCAACCCAATCAGGATGACCGCTATCCAGATGCCTACTTCGCCCAATGCGTCCTTCGCTCGCCCCTATGCCCCGGCCATCAGAGACGGTGCATCTCTGGGATGACTTCTTCGCCCACCAAACTGATATGATCCAGGGCCTCAGCCTGGGACATCTGTGGGTAAAACAACCGGATTATGACGTCGGTGAAACCCATATCTTTGTATTCCTCGATCTGCTCCAGGCACTCTTCAGGGCTCCCCAGCACAAATGTCTCGTCCATCAGGCTTTCCAGGTCTCCTGTCACCTTCCTGGCCAGCTCGTCGTCGGAGCCGTGGAGGCCCTGCTCGGCGTAAACCTTGTATTTCGTTTCGAACCCGACCCTCGCTTTCCTGATGGCTTCCTCATGGGTCCCAGCACAAAAGAACTCCCTCACGATCACCATGTCCTCGGGCTGCTCGTAGCCGCTCTTTTCCAACGTCTCATGGTACAGGTCTATCTGTTTCCGGATGGACTCGTTGCCCTGGGCCGGGCCCACATAGAGTATATCTCCAGAACGGCCAACGCGGCGGATAGCCGGGTCGCTCATGGCTGCCTGCCAGACCTTGGGTCCGGGCTGCTGGTATGGCCTGGCCGTGGGTTTGGCGCCGGTCACCTGGTAATACTTGCCGTGGTGGGTCACCTCGTCTTCGGTCCATAACCTACGTATGAGTTGCATCGACTCCGTGATGCGGCCGCCCCGTTCGGACATTTTAATGCCGAACGCCTCGCATTCTTCCACGCGGTAGCCAAGGCCGATACCCAACACGAAACGCCCCTCAGAGATGTGGTCTAGGGTCGCAGCCTGTTCCGCGACTTCAACAGGATTCAACAGGGGGAGCAGCAGGACCGACGTGGCGAGCGTCATGTTGCCAGGTTCGGCGGCCATGCGGGCCAGTACGGTCCATGGCTGGAAGTGCTGGAAAGGGTCGATCAGGAAGTGGTGGCCGAAGCAGTAGGCGTCGAAACCGGCGTCACGGGCGGCTCGGAACTGGGACAAGTGGTTCTGCCACTGTTGTTGATGGTCCACGGTATCCCGCAGTACGACATGTCCAACCTGATAACCGGCCCGCATTGGAGTCCTCCAGTATTTTCGAATCTTTCGGAGTAAGGCCTGGCGAGTCGAGCCTTGCAGCCCATTGTCACCCCGAGTGCAGCGAGGGGTCTCTTCGTTCCTCGGCTGTGCGGCCCCACTGGCAACGATATTCCTCTCCTTCCACGGAAGGATTGAAATGACAGTGTTTGGGGATGGGCTTGCAACCCAAAGCTAGCTGTTCTCTGTTTACTGGCGGAGGTATTTGACCAAACGGTGGCCTTCCACGTTCTGGTTCACATAGAGGTCGCCGTGGGAATCCACCCAGACGGCGTGGGCCCCATTGCCCCAGCCGGCGTTGAGGGGGCTATCCCAGGTGCCGATAATGTCGCCATCGATGCTAAGGACGCTCATGAATCCATCAAGTTCAGGGACGTAAAAAACGTTGTCCTTGTCGACGTATATGTCGCACGGCCGCGCCAGACCGGCCCATTGGTCAAGATAGTTGCCGTCGGCGTCGAATATCTGGATACGATTATTCTCCCGGTCGGCCACGAACACTCGGCCGTCGGTGTGCACCCAGACGCCGTGGGGCACGTGGAACTCGCCCGGCCCGGTCTTGCCAGGCTTGCCCCAGGAGAAAAGCAGCTTGCCGTCGGACGTGAACTTATGGACGCGGGCATTACCGTAGCCGTCGGAGATATACAGGTCGCCCGCTGCGTCCAGAGCGATGTCGCTGGGCCGGTTGAATGGGCCCGCCGCCTGCTTGGCCGGCTCGCTGTAGTCGCCCGACCAGCCGGTGTCCGAGGGCTTGTCCCACTCGCCAAGAGTCATCAAAAGATTGCCGTCGGGCCGATACTTAAGCACGACATGGCTGTTCTTGACCGGCATGTAGAGGTTGTCTTCGCCGTCGATGAACATGCCGTGGGCATCGGGCAATTGGCCCTCGCCCCAGGAATTCAGGAAATTGCCGTCGCGGTCTAGAACGATCAGGGGGTGTTCGCCGCGGTTGAAGAGATACACCCGGTCTTGGGAGTCGGTGACGATGGCCGTCTGGCCCAGCACCCACCCTTCCGGGAGCTTCTCCCAGTCTTCCACCTGCTCGTAAACGTGGGTGCCTGCGCCTACTCGGACCATTTGTATCTCCCCTAATCGAGCGGGAGTATCAATGCCCGCCGCCCGTTATTCAGGATATTTGGGTTATGCGTCGGCGGTCAGGGCCGCGATAATCTGCTGATGCAGTTCCGCCGCCCGTTGGGAAACCAATTCAGCGGTTATTCCGCCCAGTGGATGGGGGATTCCCAACGGCTGGAATCCCTTGCGTCCAAAGACGCTGGCGTGCCTGAGTGCCGAGTTCAAGAACGGCTCGGTACAGATGACTATCGTGGGGATTCCCTTGTTCTCCAGGGCCATGGCGTCGTGCACACTACACGCGGTACAAGACCCTCAATCCGCGATGCAAGTCACCACGAAATCGCACTGTGAGGCCAGATCGTCGATGATATCGTCAGCGGCGGGGCGGGAGTAAACGTACTTGTCGACCGCGATGCCGTCTCGGAGCTCAAAGTCCTTGTTCAACAGTTCCTTAACTCCCTGTAGCAACAGGCTGGCGTTAGCCTTGCGGTTGCCCAAGAAGCCGCCCACCTTGCCGTGGATCGTCTCCAAACGTGGGGCCGGCCTCCATTTCGAGTAAGCTTCGGGGTCGATGGGCGATAGCAGTCCCATGTCACTTAGCCGAGCCTGCAGGTCTGCTCCTGGTGCGCTAACCATTATTACTCCTTAGGGCTGGTCTATCTTGAGGGTAACCCGGCGGGAGCCCCAGCCGGGAAGGTATGCCGAATGAGGGCCGCCGCTGCCTCCGGCGACCATGATGTGGATGCGGTCAGGAGCCCGAACGACAGGCACCATCTGGTAGTCGTCGTTCGCGTCCACGAAGCGGGGCCAGAAATGCCCGCGGTCGGCGTCGCCCTGGGGCGGGCCGCCGTGCCGGAGCTCACGGACCGGCTTCCTGGCGTGCTCGAAAAGGAATTGGCGGATGTCCGCCTTGCGCCAGCCGTCCTCGCTGAGGAACTTGGCGTGCTCTGGGCCAAGGACCACGAATGTGTCGCCCATGACGTACATCTGGACGTTGCCTAGGGTGCACATGGTGTCGGCCAAGACCGTCAGGAAGTCACGCGAGTTTTTGGCGTGGTACATGATGTTGTGGGGAGCTTCTGCGGGGAAGACCGTCACCGCGCTGTCTGAGGCTTCCAGTCCGATGTCGGTGTGCAGCGGCCCCCATGGGTTGATGCCCTGGTCTTCGGCCACGCAGTAAGTGTAGGCCCCGGGATGACCGAAGGTGGCCTTGTTGGTCTCGCCAGGGATGGCGCCACCCAGGTTGACCAGGGCCAGTTTCACCGCCCGGCCAATAGTGGCGTTGGCCCGCCATCCGGCGCCGAAGCAGTTGTAGCCGCCGTTTATGTCCAGCTCTTTGACGATGGGGCCGCTGACGATGACCAGAGGGGTATGGATGCCGGTGGAGCACATCACCCCGCGCAGGTTGAACCGGTCGTCCATCATGGCCTGGATGGCGGTGATAATCACGGGCATGTATTCCGGCAGGCAACCGGCCATGACAGCGTTAACGGCGATACGTTCCACGGTGGCCTTGCCGCCCAGCGGCGGCAGTTCGGCGATGAGCTCGCCGCGGTCCCGGCCCGTGTAGTCGACGAACAGCTTGACCCGGTCTTCGGTCGGCGGAACCACGGGCAAGCCGTCGGTCCAGCCAGTCTCAAACATCAAGTCGATGGCATTGCCAAGATTAACCGCGTCGGAGGAAACCATAGTTGCTCACAAAAGTTCGTCTGCCGGGTTCATCCGAGTGTAGTCTGGGCGGTGTTTTGCTGTCAACGCGGGATGGGGGGCTGAGGGTTCCTGATATGCCGCCCAAAAGCGTAGGGGAGCATCGGCAACGAGATTCTTCGGCTCACGCCTCAGAATAACAGGAGGTGGGGTAGGCGGCTCCAAATGACAATGCGCCTGTCGTCACTCTGAAAAAGAAAACGCCGGCGGAGAAATGCTCCGCTGGCGTTTTGTATAGTGATTTCTGGAAACGCGGCTCGCTGCCCGCCTAGGCGTTGGCCCCTACTTTGCCTTTGAAGGCGGGCATTACCTCTTTCCCGAACCACTCAAGTTGTTCGGTGATCACGCCCTGGGGAGTGCCCATGGGATGGCTCATGCCGATTCGCTCCAATGCGGGATATTCCTCCTCCACGGCCTTGAGTTGCTCGATGATCCGGTCAGGCGGCCCGGCAAGGAATGCCTGCGATTTGACGGCATCCTCGATGGAAGGAAGACCGCCATCCGGTGCACGGCGAGGGTCACTCATTATGTCGATCTGCTCATCGGTCAGACCCCGGTGCAGGCGCAGCGGCCCAAACATCTTGAGGTTCTCTTCGTAATAGCCCTTTGCTTCTTTGATGGCCTGTTCCACGGTGGGCGCCAAATGGAAATGGAAGCCGACGCTCAAGCCTTCACCGAGTTGGGCGTCGGTTTTTCCGGCGCGCACCAGCGCATCGCGGTAACCGGTCATGATGCTGTCCATTACTCCACCCTCGGCCACGCCACCGCCCAAGATCCCCTTGATGCCGTGCTTGGCCATGAAGTCCAAAGCCCTCTGGGTGCCCCCCTGGATGGGCTGCCAGCACTCCACCGGCAGGGTCTTGGGCCGGGGCACCAGTGTCAGCTCCTTGAGGGTGTAGCCGCGGTAGGGCACCTCGGGAGGCAGGGTGTAGTACTTCCCCTTGTGGGAAAAGGACTCGTTGTTGAACGCCTTGAAGATGATGTCCACTGCTTCTTCAAACTCTTCGCGGTTGGCGTCTTGGTCGGTGATGTTGGAACCGAAGGTCTCGACCTCGCGAGTGTGGTAGCCGCGTCCGACTCCGAAAATCACCCGGCCGTTGGTCAGGATATCGGCAGTGGCGTAGTCCTCAGCCAGGCGCAGAGGGTGCCACATAGGGGCGATATTGAAGCCGCAGCCAAACTTGATGTTCTTGGTCATGTGGGCCAGGTGGACATTCAGCATGATCAGATTGGGTATACACTCATAGCCTTCCGGCTGGAAGTGGTGCTCCGCCATCCACATGGTGTCGAACCCGTTGGTGTCCAGCGTTTTCGCGATGGCTTCAGCTTTGCTGTAGACGGTCATCAGGTGGTCATTGCCGAATTTCCGGTCGTTGACCGCCGTTCCGCCGTAGCCGATATCGGTCATGTCAACGTGACCGGCATACAGACTGTCAAATTTTGTAATCATCTTTTAAATCGTCTTCCTGTTCTGAATTTGGCCCAGTCCGTTTGGCAATAGTGCCTGGGGTATTTAATCGCCATTATAAATAACGGTCTGCCGCTGTCAACCGCGAAACAACTAGTCAGGTACTCCCACTAATCAGGTATTCCCATCGACACCGATGTGTACGAACTGCCAACGGTCCGGGTAAGGTGGCCTTGGCCGGTCATGTCTTCGGCCAGAAGTACGTCTCCTGGACTGAAGATCATGGTGGTCCCGTTTTGTACCGAAACTTCCATCTGCCCGGCCAGCATGAAAAGGTATTGCCGCCGGCCAGGGTTGTGCCACTCCACGTCTCGGCCCGCCTCGAATGTGCGAAAGACCAGATCTTCGCCTGGCTTAGTGGCGATCCGGTGGGTGGGCTCTGTTAAAGGGTCCATCTCTTGCAGGTGGGACTGGCCGTCATCGCCGGTATAGATACGCACAAACATTTAGAAACCTCGGTTAGGTAGAAATCGGGGAATTGACCCCGCCGAAGTATACACGGGAGAGGGCGGATGTAACCGCTACTGGACCGAGGCGTTCCCGCCGATGGGGAAGTTGCCGGCGGTGCCGGTGGCCACGTAAGACCCGCTGTTGTTCACCGTCCAGGTCAGTCTGACCCGGCCGTCCGAGCCAGCGATATTGGATTGCAGCAATGTGCTAACAACGCCCGGTCCAGTCAGTCTAGCGGTAATTTAGGTACCTAACGCAACCGTGACATCCATAACGTGTGACCAACGTCACAGAAAAATCCCTACGAGACGCACAGCGGCCGGATGGAAGGCTTAACCTTGGGAAACGATCATGCCGTCAATCAAGTCCAAGCGTCGTTGGGCCGTGGCTGCCAGGTCAAGGTCGTGGGTGGCCACGATCACGGTGGCGCGCCTGGATGCGGCAACTTCGCCCAAGGTCTCAGCTATCGACCGGGCGGTGGCGGTATCGAGTTCTCCTGTCGGCTCGTCGGCAAACACCACTTCCGGCTCGGTCACCAGCGCTCTGGCGATGGACACCCGCTGCTGTTCGCCTCCCGAGAGTTCAAAGGGCCGGTGCCGGGCCCGGGTCCCCAATCCCACTGCGCGCAATGCCTCGGTGGCCTTCTGTCTCCGCTCCCGCCAGGACGCTCCGCCGATGTGCAACGGCAATTCCACGTTCTCTTGGGCCGACAACAAGGGCATGAGGCCAAACGACTGAAAAACGAACCCGATCTTGTGCCGTCGCATCTCCACCAGGTCCGACTCCCGCAGGTTCGCCAGGTCGTCACCGTGGAAATGGACGGTGCCTGTGGTGGGATTGTCCAATCCCGAAAGCAGGTTGAGTAACGTGGTCTTGCCCGAACCCGAGCGGCCAGTGACCGCCAAGAAGTCTCCTTGCTGAACCGTGAGGCTGATGCCTGACAACGCAGTAACAGCCGTGTCGCCTGAACCAAACACCCGGCTTAGGTCCACGGCGGTCAGCACCGGCCCGTTGGCATTATCGGCTTGCATCAACTTCTGCTCCTCGGCTGGCGCGGGTTGGTGTCCGGCGCATCGATTGTGATCTGCCCATCTTCCATTTGGATTTTGGCCAGGCCTCCACGCCTGAACCGCTCCGTTAACTCCACCGGGAGCTGTAGCCGGCCAGCCGGGTCCACCACCACGTACTCGTCTTCCACAATGCCGCCGTCGCGGCGGTAATCGGGATGGGAGAAAGTCTCAGAACCGATGCGCCCGTCCCGGATATGGACCACGCGGTCCACAAACTGGGATACGCCGGCGTAATGGGTGACTGTGACCACCGTGACGCCGTAGGAACGGTTCAAACCTCGAATCATCCCAAAAATGCTGTCGGCGTTCTCTGTGTCCAGTTCGCCGGTGGGCTCGTCGGCCAGGAGCAGGGGCGGCTTATTGGCCAGACCCACGGCAATGGCGGCCCGTTGTTGTTCGCCGCCGGACAACTGATACGGCAACCGTTTGGCCTTATCCGCCATGCCCAGAGACTCCAACAACTCGTCCGACCAGGCACGCCGTGCCTTAGCCGGCTCTCCCGACAGCGCCATCGGTAGTTCGATGTTGTCAGCAACAGAGAGGTACGGCACCAGGTTGCGGGCCGTGGCCTGCCAGACGAACCCCACCTCCGAACGTCTGTACATCACCAAGTCTTTATCCGACACGTCCAACAGGTCTCGAGAGCCGACTAGCACCTGACCAGCGGAGGGCCGGTCCAGGCCCGCCAATATGTTCAGCAACGTGCTTTTGCCGCTGCCGCTGGCCCCGATGACTGCCACCAATTCACCTTCTTCAACACTGAGGTCTAATCCGCGCAGAGCCACCACTTCCAAGTCGGCGCGCTTGTAGATTTTGAACAGATCGCGGCAATCGATGTACAGACCCGTTTCAGGGTCCGCCGAGCCATTGTAGCCTCCGTTGGTTTCCCGGTATTCACTGAACTGTGTCATCCGGCATCTCCCATCCTGAGGACTTGCTCCACCTGAATCTTTGAACTCAACCACGCCAGCCAGACCACCGTTGCCACAGTGACAACTGCCAAAACCGAATAAGAAACGGCCAGCGACAACCAATTAGTCGTGAAGGCCATGGGCGGTGTAACACGTTCGCCCTCTTCAGCCACTTCCATCAGCGGCAAAAGGCTGGTCCCGATCATTTGGCCCACCCAGGTGCCCAGAACTACTCCACATATGACGATCAAAAAGAGATTAAACCACACGATGCCCCTCAGTTGTCCGCCGGTGGAACCCAAGGTCCGCAGCAGAGCGAACTCAGTTTGGCGCTCCTTAGTGTTCAGGAACGAAAACAGCATCACGCCCGAACCGGTGGCCAGGGCGACCGCCAAGAACAATAAGACCAGGAGCGCGCCCCAACCGGCATTGACCAACGGCTGGTCCACTCGGGCCGCGACCATGGCCTCTGAGTCAAAGGTCTCTCTGATGCTGGCGCCCAACTCTATGATGGACTCGGTGACACGGCCGGCCTCTCCGGAATTCACCATTTCATCTAGTGAGGCTGGGTCTGAAACCAGGTCTACCCAAATCTCATTGGCCCCCGCCAAGGGGATCGGGCTATGTTGGTTCGAGGCGGCCTCAAAGCTGTTTAGGTCCATCAGAACGAACGGCTTTTCCCCCGGGTCCAACGTTGGGAAGTAATCTGCCACACCGGCAATCTTTATCCGGATCGAATAGGTAGACAGCCCCAAGATCACTTCGTCGCCCACCGAGGCGTCGGCCACATCTAAGAACTGTCCGTTGACCACCGCAGGCACCGACGTCGCAGTGCGGCCGGGCTGTATGCCCCGCAAACCGACGCCACCGCTGGCCCAACTGTACCTGGTGGAGACCGGGAACTGAGTCCCGCCGGCCGACACGCTGTTCTCCAAGGCATAAAGCCCGGGCCGGGCGAAATCTTGGATCACCGACCATTCCGCGGAATTTTGGAAATCGGAAATGGTCACCGGACCTCCTGGCGTCAATGCGTCCAATCGTCCCAAGAATACCGCTCCCAAGTCGTCGGAGCTTGCCGTCCGGAAACGGTCGGTGATTTGGAACGATTGAAGAGTGAATGGCGGCGCCACTGAGATATTTAGCCCCTGGTTGGAGAACCGGCGCCCAGAGGCGAGCACAGGGGTAAAGTCAGACTGGATACGGTGCCAGCCTGGCTCGGCTAAGCTGCCTAACCAGGTGTCGAAGTACAATCCGCGGGTGTCCTTAATCCTGGCCCATAGATTGGCCCCTGCATCCAACCCAGCCGGTTGAACCCAAACAGACAGGCCATTTGCATCGATGGGCAGGGGCAGGCCCAACGGCTCTTGTGGACCGCCCAGTAGTAGCCCGGCCAGCTCTTCGATCGACTTCCCGTTGGCCAGGTCGTTTCTGAACCAGGCAACCTCCCCGATATGGGATGCGTCCACCGCTAACACTGAAGTTGGCGAACTGAACCCAGTGGTGGTGATCTGTCCTCTGGCGCGGTACACATCCGACGCTTGGATCACCTCCGGAATCTCTCTAACATCCTCAGCGAATCTTCCGCCCGGTCTCGTGGAGGAAACGCCACTGTGGCGGAGCCTCAGATCAGCTCCCGCCGCATATAGAGACCTCTCTTTCTGGCTTTTCTCTAACGTTGAACTGAAGGCGCTGCCGATGACCCCAAGGGCGGTGGCCAATGTTAGCAACACGATCAAGATCCCGGGAACCATCGGGTCTCGGGCCACATGGCGCAGAGCGTGCACCAACCATGAAGGGGCAAATGGTCCGGTAAGACGTGACAAGAGCGCCGCGAACCATGGGAATATCCGCATGACGATCAAACCGACCGCAAACAGCCCCAGAACCGGCCCCAACAGCAGGCTGTAATCGATCGCTAACTCCTGGGCGCCCACCGATTGGACCAGGAACGAACCCCTGCTTTGTACCTGCCACCACAGCAGCAGGATCAAAGCCAATATCAAAATGTCCAAGTAATACCGGTGCAGGAAAGACGCCGTTGGCGGTCTGGCCCCAGTCTGCCTTGCCTCCACGATTCCGTGCCTGGCAGCCGCCAACGTGGCGAATGTGAACACGATGACAGCCAACGCCCCACCAATCAGCCCGAGCGCTACCGCACCCTGGGACACGACCACTGGCACGCCGGAAAGTTCGTCAGCACCCCCGCCTAGGCTGAAGAACACGTTGCCCAGGACCTTGACCACTCCCATGGCCAGGAACGGTCCGATAATTACCGCAGGAATGGCCAGCAGAAGGCCCTCTCCCAGGCCCAACATGCCGACCTGCGCCGTGGTGGCGCCCCGGCTTTTCAGCATGGCAATCTCACTGGAGCGGGAACGGACGATCAACCCCGCCACCAAAGCCAGGTAATACAGGAGTATCCCGGTGATCAAAAACACCATCAAGAACAGGGGCACGCGGGCCAACAACAATTGTTCGTCAAAATTGCGAAGCAGTGTGTCCAGCTTGATTTTGAAGCTGGAATTTTTCAGATGGAACCTGATGTCGCTTTCGGCCTGAACTAAAGCCTGTTGCAGGTTTCCCACATCGCCGGCCCGCAGCCCTTCACGGTCCACGTAGTAGTACCAGGTAACATCGGTGTAGAGAGTCGGATACTCACCGAGCACCCGGTTATTTACCGCCTCTTCACTGGTGAACAACGGCACGATGGTCCAACGGTCGTTCTGAACGCTGAAATCGGAATCTACCCCATACCAGAATTCATCACCGGGGTCTATGCGCTCAAAGACCCCGGATATCCGCACCGGCATGGGCGGCGGGTCGGTGAACGAAGCCGCCGGGAAGACATCCATCACCTGGCCGACTTCCAGACCCAAAAGTTGTAGGCCCAACTCGTCGACTATCACGTCTACCGGCGTGCCGAGTGGGGCGGATGCGTTCTCTGCTCCAGGCCAACTTCCCTGGGTTATCCTGACACGGCCAGGCTCGAAACCGGACATGTAGACGATGGAACCTCTGGGCCGAATCTCATTGTCCAGCTCTAATTGGGGGTGTCCCTCAAAATAAAAAGTAGCGGTACCGATCATTCGCGCCTGCCCTGTCAGATAGGGCGCAAATGGCGCCGCCATACGATTCTCGGCAAAGGCTAGGCGCTCCTGGTAGACCCTGCGCCGTCCGGCAGCGCTGGACGGTTCATCTTGACTGCTGAAGGACCGGACCGAAATATTTACCTCTTCAGGCGGCGCCTGAAGTAGCTCGTGGCGTAGCGAGGCGTTAGACAGCAAGTCGGAGAAGATCACGCCACTGGCCATCAAGGCTACGGCCAGCAATATGCCGCCGAAGAGCACAGCCTCCAACCGCCAACCGGAGACTGCTCTCCGCACAGCCATGACGTAAGCAAACCGGATCATGGGCATCATTCGATGCTGCCGATCTGGGGCATCATCATATGCCACCCCGCAGGACTTCAGCAGCATTGAGCCGCCGGGCCGCCACCACCGCGAATCCGACCGACAATATTGCTGCCCCAAGCAGCCCACCCAATACGCCAGCCATCAACCAGCCCTTGACCGACGGCAAGAGCGGCGGCACCGGAGCGTCTCCTTGGGGCGTCAGGTCGACCAACTCCAGTATCTCCAGACCCGGCCAATAACCCATGGCGGCGCCGGCGGCGATAGCCAACACCGCGATGATCATTCGCTCAGCGGCTAATGACAGGAAAAATTGCCCGCTAGAGAATCCGAGGACCCTGGCAACGGCCAGGTCCATCCGTCCCGTCCGTATCGACACCAAAGAATGGACGGTCAAGGTGAGCAGCACGGCGATCCCAATGGCCGCCATGCTGAAGATGGTCAGACCGTCCCAGCCGCCACCGGCAAGGGGGTTGCGCTCAGCCAATGCAGCAGTCGCCTCGCCATCTCTAACCGTGATAAGTCCGGGCGCGGCTTCGGCTATCTGTAAGATTACCTGGCTACGGTCAGCATCTTCGTCTAGGGCCAACCACATCTCGTTGGGCTCGTCCGGAATACTACTGGGCAGGCGCCGGGCGTACTCCTGGAAATCAGTGAGGTCTACGATAAAGAACGACTTACGGTAAGGTATCAGCGTTGGGAAATGGCTGGTTATTCCTACGAACCTCACGGGCACAACTAAATTGCCAAATTCCACTCGTACCTGTTGACCTACCTGGAATTCCGGCCCGCCGATCGCAGGCAAGGGGGACGGTCCAGCTGGCAGAAGCACTCCACGCTGTCCGTGGGCGATCGACACGGTCCAAGAGAACCGCAGGCCCGACCCACCACTCCGTGCGCTCGACCGGGCACGTTCGGCCAAATCCGGGGCGGCCCCCTGATTGGCCAATGGCTCCCAAGGGGTCGCACCTTCGAACCCTTCTATGATTACCCCCTGAGGGCCTGAAGACGGGCCGAAAGCTGTGATGTCATCCAGGTGAATCACGCCGTCTGACAGCCGGTTTGTTGGGGTCGTTGAGAAGAAGACCGAGACAAGCTCGAACGGAGGTTCGGCCCAGCCCAGGCCGGTAAGGTCTGCAGAGAACAACCGCCAATTCCCATCGACCGCTATCACATCTGTTGCATCCGAGCCGTCCCTTTCCATCACATTACCCATGGGAATGGTGCGGTATATGCCCTTGGCAGTCATCAGTCTGGCCCACATATTCACGCCAAACTGCAGGTTCTTTTCAATCAGGGCATCGCTGTTCACCCACACTCCCAGAGACACAGTATCCTCTGGCAAAAGAACGCCTGCACCGGAAAAACTGCCCGAAAATGGCCTGGGCCGAAGCTCTTTCCTGAGCCCTGGCAAACCGCCAGGATAGAAATCGTCCCTGAAGAAGGCGGTTTTTTCCAGGGAATTGGGGTCTACCGCTAACATATCTACAGACCGGCCGAGCGCGCTGTCAACGAGGGTAACCGAGTCGCGGAGTATGGCGCTGACCGCAGTCACTCCTGGTATCTTTCTCAGTTTCTCTGGGGAGTCATCATGCAGGGCTGGTCCCCGCAACACCATGTTTCCGCCGATCTTGTAGCGGGCCTGGTCGCTTTGGCCTTGAGACAGGCTGGATTGGAAAGTAGCTCCAAAGACCCCCAAGGCAGCCGCCAGCATCAGGATCACCGCCAGCGAGCCGTGGGGTATGGGGTCTCGGGCCAACCGCACCAGCGAGAACTGGAACCAGGCGGCCCCGGTCCGTGTTCCTGCCCAGGCTAAGAACCGCACAACCAGCGGCAACACCCGCAGCAGCAAAACAGCCGCGGCAAAAAGACCCATCACCGGCCCAATCACCAAGGTCGGGTCGACGCTGATTCCCTTGGAAGCGAGACCCTCGGCCACAAAGCCGTCCCGGCCACGCACCTGGAACCAGATCACGGCCACCGTTAGCACGGCTAAAATGTCCAGATAGTAGCGGTGCAGGAATGGTATCGTCGGCGGTCTGGTCCTGGACAGCAACGTCTCGAGCGTGCCCATCCTGGCCCGGCCTGCGGCAGTGGCCAGTAACACCACCAAGGCCATTCCCCCTCCCAAAGCCCCCATCCAGAACATATCCCCGGACAGTCCCAGAGGTATGCCTGTGGAAAACTCCCCACCCGGATTTATGGTGTCCAAAAGCAGGGTTTTGACGATCGCCCAGGCCAAGAACGGGCCCACGACCAAGGCCGCAAGGACCACTGCCGCCTCAGCCATGGCCAGCACACCGCTCACTTGAAACACGCTGGCGCCACGGCTGCGGAGCAGTCCGGCTTCCTCAGCCTGGCTCCGGCCCAGGGTCCCAGTGATTAGGGCCAGGAAATAGAGGACAACCACCACGACCAAGGAGAGGTATAACAACAATGGAATCCTGGCCAGTGTGAGCGCCCGATCAAATTCTTCAACAGTCAGACCTAGCCGGGTTAGCACCAGAGTGCGGGGGTATTTTTTGTTCAGGTCAGTCTCAAGGCCGACAATCTGCTGTTTCACCTCTTTCGCGTTGCCTACGGTCAGGTACCCGGCGTCCAAGAACAGAAAAAATCCGAAGTCACCCACCAGAGTCGTGTAGCGTGCGCCTATCCCTTGGAAGAAATCGTCCTCGGTCATGTAGATTGGGACAACCACTGACTCGCCAACCGAGCCAAGCTCAAAATGGCCTGTGTTGTCCATCCAGTATTCTTCGTCGGCGTCGATGGGGTTGGCCACGCCCACCACTTCGAAGGGAATACGATCGGACGACGCACGGCTGGGGACCAAGAATATCTCGTCTCCAACTAAATAACTCAGTTGGCGGGAGGACTCGAACCCAAGGACGATTTCGATGGCCTGACCATCCGCCAAGTCTTGGAGCGATCTGCTAACCGGCCAACGGCCTTGCGTGAGGGTTGAGTGTTCTTCGAAACCGGTGAGGAAGAACGGACGGCCGGACGGCGAGCCGAGGATAGGTGTGGTGGGCGTGGACAGCAGAGTTAGGTTCGCCTGGGTCCGGCCAAAGCGCTCGGAGCTGAGCAGCATCTCCTCCAGGCGATCTTTGGAGGATTTTTCAACCAGGGCTTCCAATGGGAGGTAGTCAGCCCGCCCCAAGGGCCGGTTTTGGGCCGTTATCTGGGCGTTGTGAACCTCAGGACTAAATGACGAAATAGAGTGGCGCAACCCAGCCTCTCCCAACGCACGGGAGTATAGGGCGCCAGTGGACATGATAGTCACCGAAGCCAATATACCGAACGAAGTGACCACCAGCAAAGGCCAAGATTGGCGCAACCGGCGACGCAACAACCAGATTACTAGGAACAAAAGCTGCATGAAGCTTAGCAGGCCTCCGGGTACCCTGAACGCGCCGGTCTCCTAGATTCAGCGTTCGGTCCTAGAACCTGACTCGGTGTGGATGACGTTTGGCGAATGTCGATTATCTGCATAACAGCTTTGGATTATACGACGGTCCAGACGTTCCATGGGAACACGGATTACGAGAAAGTAGGAATCTAACCCCATGCTACAATCTCACCCACCGATCAGAGGCCGTCTGTAAGGACGCCTGAGGTTCTCAGATCAGAATCCAATCAGAGGTCCAATCATGCAACGCTCGGAAGGGAAACGCTTGGAAGGCAAAACAGCTTTGGTCACCGGCTCCGGAAGGAACATCGGCCGAGCCATCATCCTAAAGCTGGCCGAAGAGGGCGCCAATGTTGTGGTGAATGCCCGGAGCAACCAGGAAGAAGCCGATTCAGTGGCTGCCGAAGCCCGCGAATTGGGAGTGGAAGCCCTGCCGTTTATCGCCGACGTTTCAGACCACCAACAGGTGACTAACATGTTCGCCTCCGCCGCGGAGCAGTTTGGTGGCGTGGACATCCTAGTCAGCAACGCCGCCATCAGGCCACACGAGCCGTTCACGGATGTGACATTGGACGAATGGCAGAGGGTTAGAGGTGTGGTGCTGGACGGGGCATTCCACGTAGCTCATGCGGCGATTCCCAACATGGTCAAGAACGAGTACGGGAGAGTGGTGTTCTTCACCGGGGACGGCGCTTTCAAAGGGACGGCCCAACGCTCTCACGTTTCCGCCGCCAAGATGGGAGTGATCGGGCTGGCCAGGGGACTAGCCTCAGAGTTCGCACCCAAGAACATCCGGGTGAACGTCATATCTCCAGGCCGCATCGATACGACCCGTGACCTTTCCTGGTATCCCCAAGGCGGGATGCGCGATACGGCGGACATCCCGGTGGGACGCCTGGGCTCGGTAGACGACATAGCCTCGGCTACTCTTTTCCTGATCACCGACGAATGCGGCTTCATGACCGGCCAGACCCTACACATCAACGGCGGGACGGACTTTTTTTAGACCTAGCTAGTATAGTATTCCCAAATTAGTGGTTACCGAATACTGTGAGACCCGGTTATCACCTTGGCTATGTACTATGACCGAAATTCGAGAAGCGGATCTAAAATGCAAGGAAAGGGCGCACTTACCATCTGGATTCTAACCGGAGTTTTGGGTTTCTTACTTGCGTCCTGTAGAGGCTGAGAAATGGTCTGATCCGGCCAACCTATCAAATGGTGATTTGACGGGCCCAGTCGGGCTATTACGCTTATTGCCCAGGCAATCGGAGACGAACGTGAGAATTTGAAAGATATGTTCGAATATGTTTTAGACTCATTTATAGCTGAGTAGGGATAGGAGTAGCTCTCAGGTTAGGCCTTGAACCGGAACTCTTTCAGATCGTCGGCGATGATGAGCTTAGCTTCAGTTTGTTCCTGGATCTCTTCGGGGCTCCAGCCTGGCGCATGCTCGACCAGTTTGAAGCCTTCTGGCATGATCTCAAAGAGGCCCAAGTCCGTAACCAACATCTTCACCACGCCGGGGGCGGTGATGGGTAGGGTGCACTTATTCAGTAGTTTGTGCCCACCGTCGCGAGTGGTGTGCTCCATGGCGATGAAAACCCGTTTGGCGCCTGCGGCCAGGTCCATGGCCCCGCCAATGCCGCCGCCCTTGCGGCTGGGTATGCGCCAGTTGGCAAAGTCGCCATTCTCAGCAACCTCGTAGGCGCCCATCACGGTGACGTCGATCATGCCGCCACGAATCATCATGAATGAATCCGCGTGATGCACACAGGCCATGCCCGGCAACGACGTAACCTTCTGTCCGCCCGCATTCACCAGGTGCCGGTCTTCTTCGCCTGCCTTAGCCAGCGGCCCGTAACCAACCACTCCGTTCTCGGCGTGATTGATGATCTCTCGACTGCTGTCTTCGTAGTTGGAACACAGCGTGGGCATGCCGACTCCCAGGTTAACGATCCAGCCGTCCTGAAATTCCATGGCCAGCCGGTCACACATCGCCTGACGTTCCAGTTTCACTTTTTCCGACATTATTGATCTCCGGAAGTAAGCTGTCAGCTATCAGTTTCGAGCGGTCAGCTTAGGATTGATTTTTAGACCCAGATGCCGTCTTCGGGGATTCGCACCAGCCGGTCCACATAGATACCGGCTACGTGGATCAGGTCGGGGTCGAGTTCGCCTGCCTCCACGATTTCCTCTTCAACTTCAACGATCGTCACCGTGGCGGCCATAGCCATCAGCGGATTGAAATTTCTCTGGGTCAACCGGAAGACCAAGTTTCCGGCGGTGTCGGCTTTCCACGCACGGATCAGGCCGTAATCGCCGGGCAGCGGCAATTCCAGAACATGCATCCGGCCATCGAACTCCCGATGTTCTTTCCCCTCGGCCAGTTCGGTCCCAACCGATGTTGGAGTGTAGAACCCGCCGATACCGGCCGCGGCGCAACGCAGGCGCTCGGCCAATGTTCCTTGAGGCACCAACTCGGCATCGATCTCGTCGTCGTTGTACATGCGGGTGAACGCGGTGACCTGGGACGGATGAGTGGAGGCGGTGAAGGCACAGATCATCTTCTTCATCTGGCCGGCTTCGACCAGTGTGCCAATGTCCACATTCTCGTCTACCGTGCCGGCGTTGTTGGAGACCCCGGTGAGCCCCTTCGCTCCCTGGCGGTTCAACGCGGCGAGCAGGTTCCTGGGTACGCCCACGCCGCTGAACCCTGGGCTGAGTATCGTGACGCCGTCGGGTATGTCGGCCACAGCGGCATCCATCGTTTCAAAGATCTTGTTCTTCATTGATACCTTATGAGTGTTGCTAGGTCTAAAAATTTCCCTGTTCTGGGCGTGTTAAATACTACCGCAGACCGGTCCGCTACGCCATAGCAACAGATTATTTAGAACGGCCCAGACTCGATATACCACTGGGATTGAATATTCCAAGAATTCCTGTATCTTAAACTCAACTAGAAATAATGCTGGAGGTACACCATGGTAACCTCAGACCACAAGACATACGTTTACGTCGGCTTGGCCGGTGAAGGCGATTACATCGGTGAGGGCGGTATCGTCCGCCGTGCCGACGGTGATGAACAGTGGCAGGACATATCCAAAGGACTCCCGGACAATGCCCAGGTCCGGGCACTAGCCATCCGGCCGGACGACCCCTCAGTCGTTTTCGCAGGAACCGACAAGGGCGTCTTCCGCTCCCGTGACCGCGGCGAGACCTGGGAGGCGTTGAACGACGCCGGCCCCAACCACGAGGTTTGGTCGTTGGTCATCCATCCGGAAAACCCGGATGTGATTCTGGCCGGGTACGACCCTTGCTCCGTTTCCCGCTCCCAGGACGGCGGCGACACCTGGACGATGATGGACACCAGCCAAGTGGTCTACCCGCACATAACGACCTACATGCCCCCCACGGGTAAACGGGTCATCGGCATGTCCTTCGACCCCAGCAACACCCAAGACATCTACGCCGCGATCGAAGTTGGCGGCCTTTTGGCCAGCCGTGACGGAGGCGAAACTTGGGTCTCGATAATCGACGGCCCCTACCTTAAGAACAACACCCTTGACCTGCATAAAGTCCAGGTCAGCGCGGCTGCTCCCGGCACCGTGCACATCGCCACCCAAACCGCCATGTTCCGCAGCCGGGACAAGGGCGAGCGCTGGGAGCACGTGCAGGTGGAGGAGATGTTCCCTGGTGGTTCCTATTGCCGCGACCTTCTCGTTGCGCCTGACGACCCCAAGACGATCTACCTGGCAGCAGGGGCCGGCGGCGGGGCCGCGCCTCCCGACACTGTCCAAGAGGGTGCCCTCTTCCGCAGCCGCGATGTCGGCGAAACCTGGGATCGGCTGGACTTGGGGGAGACCGTGCCTGGCCGAATGATGGCAATTGCCATCGACAAAGATGCGCCGGAGCACATCTACTGCGCAGCCTACAGCGGCGAGGTTTACAGCAGCCTGGACGGCGGCAGCAATTGGTCCAAGAGCGTCCTCCCGGGTGAGAGCTCTCGTTATCTGCACGTCTATCCCATGGTCTGCGGCTAGCCCTCAATAGCCCTAGATTTACGATACGAGCCTGAACGGTTGGCAAATAGACCAGCCCTACAGGCACGTCCAAGAAACAGGAGACCGGATTGACAAGTTCCTCTATCGACCGGGCGACCTACAGCGTCGGCGAGGCCGCCCTCGATTTAATGGTCCTGGAAAAGGCTGGATTCCCTGAAGCTTTCGAAGGTCATCAGGTGATTCGCGAAGGGGCTCTGGACAACGAAACACTGGCCGAAAATGGATTTGATGGCAGCACTGCCGAAAGATTCTCCCAAGCCGGGCGGGTAACGGGCGTCATGCGGGAGTTGGGCCCCACGTCCAACATGGCCATGTCCGATGGGTTCGACTTCATGGCGGCTTCGGTGGTGCACCTATTCGATAGTCCGGACTCAGTCCACGGCTGGATGCACGAAATCTTCCTAAAAGACTTTGAAGACCGGGTCGGAGAGAGCGTTGGTCAGGGACATCAATTGGTGTCTGCGACCCGATTAGAGCCCACTGGGTTCTTCGACGAAGCGGTCGGCCTTCGCGTGCTACAGGGCGGAGTCGACGGCCTGATTTCCTCTACGGTGGTGGACTTCCGAGTTGGCCGTCTTTTGGGCGTGGTCTTCATCGGCGTCGTTGGTGACCACGACCGGCTGGATCAGGTGGTCCAACTCGGACAGATCCTCGAGAAACGCATAGTCAGCGTGGTGCTGGGGTCGACTTAGGCGATCTACCCTAGGTCAGGATCGGTTCCACCCTGACCGTTCTTTTCGTTCTGACAGACTCGATCATCGCCTCGGTGATTTGAACCGACCGGAGACCGTCCAGGCCAGATGCCCTCGGATCTTCGTCGCGGGATATAGCTTGGTTGAATCCCTCGATTTGCCACTTAGCCAACGCCAGCGGGTCGGGCTCGTAAGACGCCTCAGAATTCCCTGTCTCGCTCGTTACTTCCAAACTTCCGCCCAATGAAGGGCTGGCAGCGTTTCTCAGCAAGATCCGCCCGTCGCTTCCATAAACCGTTAGGTCGTTGATGGCGTCTGGGATCCGACTCCCACAGCACATCGTCCCGATTGCGCCGCCGCTGAACATCAAGGATAACGAGACCAGGTTCTCCAGCGGGGTTTCCGCTGTTTGGCCGTCGGTGATCGCAGCTACTTCCACCACCGTCTGCCCCAGTATGAATTCAAGGTCATCCACGCAATGCACGCCGGTGCCGATCATAGACCTGGAGTTACCGACCATCTCCGGCGACTCCCACCATCCCCTCAGACCTGTCCGAGGGTCACTTTTGACTTGTCCCCGCGCGCCCGAGCCCAATAATACCTGAGCAAGGGCCACCACACCCAATCCGCCTTCCCGCACCAACCTGCTGGCCTCGACGTGTCCCGGATGGTAGCGGAGTTGAAATCCGACTCCCAGTTTCACGCCGCCGCCCTTGCAGGCTTTGACCATTTCTACGCAGTCATTGACCGTGGTCGCCATGGGTTTTTCCACCAGAACATGTTTTCCGGCTTTTGCCGCCAATTCAACGTGTGCAGCGTGCAAATTGTTGGGAGAGGCTACAAAGGCGACGTCTACTCTGGAATCCGCCAATAATTCTTCAACCGAGGTGTAGGCGGCCAGAGCGCTATGCTTGCTCGCAAATTCGTCAGCCCTTCCTCGGTCTCTGCTATAGCTTGCGATGATTGCCGTGTCTTCTGCCAAAGCCGCTGCCGGAGCGATTCGAGAATTGGGATAATTCCCGGTACCGATGAACCCCCAACCTATCGCCAATTCAACACCCCTTCAAAAAACGTAGGAACTACCCCTCGCGAATCAGCCGCGCTGCTTCGTCGCCCATCTCTGATGTGGAGGCGGTGCCGCCAAGGTCCACGGTTAGGACTGTTCTCTGTTCCAGACAGCGGGCCACGGCCTTGTCCACCCGATCTGCCGCTTCCTGCTCTCCCAGGTGGTCCAACATCATGGCCACAGCGGAGACTGTCGCCAGAGGGTTCGCTATCCCTTTGCCCATGATGTCGAAGGCGGCGCCGTGGACCGGTTCGAATAGCGACGGATATTCTCGATCGGGATTGATGTTGGCGCTGGGCGCAAGACCCATGCTCCCCGTGACTACCGCGGCGATGTCCGAGAGGATGTCTGCAAAGAGATTTGAGGCCACAACTACGTCGAAATCTTCAGGCCAGCGGACAAAGTCCATGCAGGCCCGGTCGACCAACAACGATTCAGTCTCGATCTGAGGGAAATCGGCGGACACTTCCGTGAACACCTCATCCCAGAAGACCATTCCGAACGACTGGGCGTTGGACTTGGTCACAGACGTGACCTTCTTCCTCTTGTCGCGCCGCACGCAGTACTCGAAGGCAGCGCGAATTATGCGCTCCGTGCCACGGCGCGTAAACATGTTTGTCTGCACCACCGTTTCGTGGACCGTGCCTGCATAAAGACGTCCGCCCACCGGCGCATACTCGCCTTCGGTGTTCTCGCGGAAAATAACCATGTCGATGTCGCCGGCGTTTTTGCCTGATAGCGGCGACTCCACGCCCGGGTAGAGGTAGGCAGGCCGGATGCACACGCCCTGATCGAAGCTTCGCCTCATGGGCAACAGCAGTCCGTGCAGGGTGATGTGGTCTGGGATATTTGGGTCTCCCACTGCGCCGAACAGAATGGTGTCGAATACCTTCAGAGTCTCGATACCGTCGTCGGGCATCAGTTTCCCGGTCTCACGGTAGAATTCGGAGCCCCATGGGAATTCTGTGAATTGAAAGCTGAGATCGCCAGTCCTGGATGCCACGGCTTCAAGGGCTTTTCTGCCCTCGTCGATTACTTCCAAACCCACGCCGTCACCGGGAATGACTGCTACTTTGTATTCTGCCATTACGGTCCTTTATTTAGTTATGTGGAGATTAGGCGTCTACCCGCTGCACGCCGCCGCCCAGCAGCCGGAAATGGTAGACTGATTCGGCGTCCGGGAAGGCCGATAGGGCCTTGTGATAGGTCGATTTTCCACGGCGCTCCCGTGCGTCCAACAGCACCCCCATGATGGTGCCGCTATGGCCAACATTCACTCCAACCGCGCCAACCGACTCTGCAAATTCCTTGACCTCAGCCAGACGAGGTTTGGCAAGAACCGTCTGACTAGCCTCGGCGCTGATACTGGCGCCCTGGCCGACCAATGCCGGGTCCTGTTCCTCGATACCCCGCCGTAGCAAGCGTAGGGCCTCTCCCGTTTGCTCGTCGACAGACTGCCAGCGCTGGAAACGGTCGACCATGTTGAACTGTACGGTATCTACCGTGCCGCCCAGGTCCAAGGCCACGATCTCCATTGGAGGAGGCGGGCCCAAGCTCTCGCGGATGATCCCGGCCCGGTGGTCAAAGAGCGCCACGCCTGGAATCATGATTCCGTCAGTGGGTTCTATGGATAAAGCAATCTGGGCGATCTGATAGGGAGATATCTCTTCGCCTAAGGCCAAACCGGTGGCGGCAATAGCCGCCGCCAGGTCGGCGCTGCTACTGGCCATGCCCTTACCCCGAGGAATGGGATTGTTGATGCTCAACTTAGCCCGGACCTTGGCGTTCTTTAGGTGAAAGAGTGTGCGGCGAACAGCGGCCGCGGCCTTTTCACAATCTTGGGGAGCTTCCACTCCGGGACCATCGGAATAGATATCGACTTTTACCCTAGAGTAGAAATCCACCGGGCAGGTAACCAGGAAGTGGATCCCTTCGATCACCCCTTGTGCCAGCTCACCGCAGACTCCAGGCGCACGCACAATGGCGCTGCCCAGGAGCCTAGTGACTTCTTCTCCTTCTTCTGGTGATTTATCAGTTGATGAGGCCAAAAAGCCTTACTCCGCGCCTACGGCTTTAGTCGTTGGATTTAATTTTCGTGGGTAGGCCCGCAACTACCAAGAACACCTCGGTTGCTGCGGCTGCTATCCGCTGGTTGATCTTCCCCAAGAGGTCTTGGAAGTGGCGACCGAGCGGCTCCGTCGGCACTAAGCTCAACCCCACTTCGCTACTGACAAAGACAAATGCTTGAGGTGAATCAACCACCAATTTCAGAAGCTGCTCCGCCTCGGTTGTCACGATCTCTTCTAGGGGATGTTTATTCTCCGATTGGTTTTCCATCAGCAGATTGGCCACCCACACATCCATTGAGTCGATGATCACTGCCCCAGGCGCGCCAGCGCCGGTGAGCATCGGTGCCAGTTTCTCCGCCAATTTTGTAGGTTCCTCCAGAGTCGACCACTCCTGCGGCCTGGACTTCCGGTGGAGCCGGATGCGTTCCGTCATCTCATCATCGACCGCCACACCGGTAGCTACGTACAGTATTGGACCCTCGCTAAGCGTCGCAATTTTGCTCTCAGCGAACGCGCTCTTCCCCGACCTCACACCTCCGAGCACCAAAAAAAGCCGGGATGGCATTAGATCGTAGAGACTCGGGCAGCGTTATAGTCGCGGCTGAGCCCGGATAACCGGTATACCAGGTCCATGTCCAGACTCGAGCGGACCCAGTCCGCCAATTTGTCGTATTCCCGGTCCAGATCCACGCCGGCGATCGCGTCCGGAAGCGAAACTCCCTTACGCCGCGCCAATTCCTGCAACATGGCTCCCCGCAGTTCGCTGTTATGGAACAACCCGTGGATGTAGGTGCCCAGCACGCTTCCAGTCGCGTCCAGGGCGCCCTCTGGATCGCCGCCCCCAGTTACGGCCGCATCGGCCCGGTCTTCAATCAGGAATGTGGGTGTGAATCCCTGGCCCACAGTCCTTCCCATGTGTATCTCGTAGCCGCTGACTGGCATCCCGGCCGCTCCGGCCAAAAGACCGGTAGCCGCAACGACTTTTCCGTTTATGCGGTGGGTCTCTTTGGTACCCTCAAACACTGTCGTCAGATCCATCAAGCCCAAGCCGTCCAGCTCAGTGATCGACGACTCGATATGATCAGGGTCACTAACATTTGTGCCCAGCATTTGATAACCGCCGCAGATCCCGATCACCGCACCTCCGTTGGCGTGCAGCTCTTTCACGGCCTGGGTCAGTCCGCGTTCGTTCATCCAAGCCAGGTCGGGAATCGTGGTTTTTGTACCTGGAATGATAACCAGATCAGGCCAACCCAGTTGGGCTGGCGAGTCTACGTACCTTAACTCGACACCTGGATGCCGCGCCAAGGGGTCAAAGTCGTCGAAGTTGGCTATGTGGGGAAGCTGGAGCACGGCCACCTCCAAGGCCGGCTGGGTTGCCGCAGGCCGGGAAGTGTCGTCTAGGGCAACCGAGTCCTCTTCCGGGATATGGATGTCGCGGTAATGGTGGACCAGCCCGGCCACGGGGATGCCGGTGCGTTCCTCCAGCCAGGTAATACCGTCCGTCAGCAGACTGGGGTCGCCTCGAAACTTGTTGATGATGAAGCCCTTGACCAATTCCCGTTCCTCAGGCTCCAAAAGTTCCAATGTGCCTACTAAAAACGCAAACACGCCGCCACGGTCTATATCGCCGCAGAGCAAGACTGGAGCATCGGCATATCGCGCTACTCGCATGTTCACGATCTCGTTTTTCTTCAGGTTGATCTCGGCGGGACTGCCGGCGCCTTCGGCAATGACGATATCGAAGTCCTCACGGAGAGCGTCTAGTGAAGTGTGCACGGCCTCCCAAAGCTGGGGTTTGAGGCCGAAATAATCCCTGGCTTTGGCCGTAAGCAATGGACGCCCCATCACAACTACCTGGGAGATGTGGTCGGCCTCGGGTTTCAGCAGCACCGGGTTCATCTCTACCCTGGCCTCAACCCCGGCAGCTTCAGCCTGGACCGCCTGGGCACGCCCGATCTCTCCGCCGTCAGCCGTCACATAGGAGTTGTTAGACATGTTCTGGGCCTTGAACGGAGCGACCCGAAAACCGTCCTGGCGGAAGATGCGGCAGAGCGCCGATACCATCACGCTCTTCCCCACGTGGGAGGCGGTGCCTTGGACCATTAACACTTGTCCAGCCATCTAGGAGAGCAACCTTGTCGCCTCAGGCATCTCGTTAACTCCCTAGACCGTGATGCACTGTATCGTTGAGGTGGGAAGTGTCATTGAAGTGACGAAGCACCGCGTTGTCTTCGTATGTGTCGACCGTTGTGAGCCCGCAGTTGGCGAACACGAACGACCAATTCCCTTCAATCGGCATGTTTAGCAAAGAAACCATGGCTGCCCTGAGGGCGCCGCCATGGCTCACCACCAGGACTGCCTCATTAAGGTGGTTGGACTTTATCTCATCGATGATCTTAACCATGCGCGCGCTCACGTCCCGGGTAGTCTCACCGCCTTTGGGAGCGTAATCGAGGTTCTTCTCCAAGTACTTCGGGTATTCATCGGGGAATTGAGATTTTATCTCAGCCAGAGTCATCCCTTCGAATTCCCCTTTGTGGTATTCCCTGAGCCTCGGAGTCTCGTGGAGAACAATATCCCGGCCGCCCAGAGCGAGTTTGGCGGTCTCAGAGGTCCGCTTCATGTCGCTACTGTAAGCGACGTCGATAGATACCCCAGCAAGACGTTCCGCTAGTGAGCGTGCCTGATCGGCTCCTCTCTCCGATAGCCCGATGTCGGTGTGACCTTGGATCCGTCCCTCGGCATTCCATTCGGTTTCGCCGTGGCGGACGATAAATAACGTGCCCATACTGGTGGATATTCTAAACACGATGCACTTGAAAGTACACCGAAACATGTTAGTTAATGGTTGACGAATGTTTTGGTCTACCATATATAGATGAGGCTACACAGTCTCATTACTTGCCATAATATAAGGAATTGACATACTATATGTTGACATGTTTTAATATCCGGGCTACAATATCTCGACCGTAATGATGGGAGGTGTGTCTAATGGAAGCCTATTGTGTTAAGTGCCGAAGCAAGCGCGAGATTAAGAACCCAGAAAAGATCACCATGAAGAACGGGAAGCCCGCCACGCAGGGCACGTGCCCCTCTTGTGGCACAAAAGTATTTCGCATCGGGGCCGCTTAACAGCGGCCCTCGGCTTTTTTCTTCGCTGATTGCGGGCGGCGTACCTGCGGTTCGGTGTTTACCTAGCCGCAATCTTCGCCCAACCATCAGGAGATTTAGCCTGTTGGCAGCCACCCTATGTGTAGTGTAGGGAAGTGAGTTTTGGGTGGCTGCCAACAGTTTCATAAGATTGGCGATGCAATTATCTGTCTGGCCTGATTCTACGGTCAGCAACGTGGGGCGTTAAGCGGCGGACTAACCGCACCAAAAAACTCCTCCAAGTAAGGCTTTAAGCTTGCGCCATCTGGCGCAGGCGAGGCAAACAATCGCTTTGTGGCCGAAGGACCCTCCCCTTCGGCCACGTTTTTTGCCATTCTCTTTTCTTTCACCCAATTTACTGCAATCTACGCCTATACACCTTTGGCCGGTCATCCTCTGTGCTATTATGGCGGCTCACGCTGGCCGCCATGGATTCGAGCGTGTTTTATCCCAAGCCGAACATAGATATCAAGACCACCGAGAGGAAACGATGACACAGCCCGCATCTTGGCTAGACCTTATGGAACAAGGCGCTCCAGAACTGATGAAAGTGGTGACTGGGACCAGGGAATCCATCCTGCCCGACGGAGCTCTCTCGAACAAAACCAAGACCCTGATGACCATGCTCTGTGACGCCCTGTTGGGGCATGACGGGGGCGTGACCACCATCGCCAACCGTGCGCGGGCTGCCGGCGCAAGCGAAGAAGAAATCGCCGAGACGGTGGGGGTGGCATTCCTCATGGGCGGCCTGCCTGCCCTGGTCACTGGCTCCAACGCGTTCAAAAATTAGCCCTAACTAAATTTATGCGGGGCGTGATTATCTAGAATATTCCGAGGTGCATGGAATGGCACAGGCCGAACCCATAGTGTATTTCAACGGCGAACTGAAGCCAGAGTCACAAGTGGGCATCTCCATCAGGGACCGTGGCTACCTATACGGCGACGCGGTCTTTGACGCCGCCCGCACATTCAATGGAACCCCATTCCGGCTTCCGGAGCACGTACACCGCCTCTACGACTCCCTACGCTACCTGCGCATCGACCCCGGCATGGCGCCTCCGGAGATGGAGGACTGGTCCCGCCAGGTGGTGGAGCACAATTTCAAGCTTCTCCCCCCCGGCCAGGACATGTGGGTTATGCAGCGGATCAGCCGAGGAATAGAGCCCACTCTTCCCGGAGACGAAATGCGGGCCACGGTTTTGATCGAGACCCACCCCATTCCGTTTGCCCGCCGCGCCTCTTTGTACCGGGATGGGGCGTCGATCTTCACGCCTTCCGTGCCTAGGGTCCCGCCGCGTTTCATCAGCCCGCGGGCCAAGACCCATAACTACTTAAACCTGATACTGGGGGACTTGGAAGCCCAAGCCAGCGACCCTGACGCCTGGGCGGTGCTGTTGGATGAGGGCGGCAACCTGACTGAAGGCCGAGGCTCCAACATCTTCCTGATCAAAGATGGAACCGTCGCCACACCCAAGGGACAGTTTGTCCTGGAAGGCATTACCAGGGGCGTCGCCATGAACCTGGCCGCCGGTCTGGGCATGGCCGTGGAGGAACGGGACCTGGACTTGTATGATGCTTATACTGCTGACGAGGCTTTTTTGACCTCCACCAGCCTGTGCATCTGCCCAATATCTTCCGTGAATGGCACACCGGTAGCCGGTGGCAACGCGCCGGGCGTGGTCACCCGCAGGTTGATGGACGCCTTCAGCGACATGGCCGGTATGGACTTTGAAGAGCAGTATCTGTCCCACCTGGAATGATCGCCTGACGCGATGGCCTATACCATGTTTGTAGGGAACGGCGGTGCCGTTCCCTACAAACGACGAATCTACCGCATATTTGTTATTGATGGAGATACTCATGTCCGACCAAATCGCCAATATCACCGATTCGACAGCCGAGAAATTGGCCGGTGGCTTTGGATTCACGGAAGGCCCGCTCTGGCACCCCGACAGCTACTGGCTCTTCGTCGACATCCAGAAGGCCCAGGTCCATAAAATGACCCCAGGCGGTCAGATGGAGATATTCCGCGATCCCAGCTTCGGGACCAACGGGATGACATTCGACAAACAGGGAAATTTGGTGATCTGCGAAAGCGACAACCGCCAGATCATGCGCCGGCGAGGGGACGGATCCTATACCGCCATCGCCACGCACGTTGACGGCAAGCGACTCAACCGCCCAAACGACATAGTTGGCCGTTCAGACGGGGCCCTTTATTTCACCGACCCGGGCGGACGCCTCACTGAGGAAGAGCGTGAACTGGACTACAGTGGAGTACACATCATCGACCCGAGCGGCACCAATTCGGTGGGCACAACCGAGACTGAGTACCCCAACGGCCTAGCATTTTCCCCCGACGAGAAGATCTTGTACGTTGCCATCACACGCCGCGACGCCCGCTGCCTAGAGGAAAAAGAGAAGAAGCAGATGTGCGAACACCAACTCATCCGGGCCTTTGACGTAGCCTCCGACGGCAGCCTAAGCAACAACAGGGTCTTCGCCACCATGCACTCCGCCGAAGATGGGGTTCCCGATGGAATGAAGGTAGACATAGAAGGAAACATCTATTGCACCGGTTCCGGTGGCTGCTGGGTGTTCGACTCCTCAGGGAAGCAACTGGGAATCATCGAACTTCCTGAGGTACCGGCCAACTGTGCCTGGGGCGGACCGGACAACCGCACAATGCTCTTTACCGCCCGTACCTCAGTCTTTAGCATGCGCATGAAGATTCCCGGCACGGCAATTCCCCGAGCTTAGTGAATAAGGAAAGGCATGCCCAGTTATGACGCGATAGTTATCGGAGTCGGCGGCATGGGAAGCGCCGCCGTCTACCATCTAGCCCGGCGGGGACTGCAAGTCCTGGGCGTGGAAAAGCACGCCATACCCCACGAGATGGGGTCGTCCCACGGCTATTCCCGGATGATTCGTTACACCCTCCAGGAGCACCCTTCCTACGTGCCGCTGGTGCGCCGGTCCTACGAGCTTTGGCACGAGATGGAGGAGACCGCCGGAGAAGAGCTGATGGTTACCACGGGCTCGATTCGGGCTGGAGCACCCGACAGCCCGTTCTTCTTGAACGCCCAAGAGGCGTGCGACCTGCACAGCATTCCGTATGAAATATTGACTGCCTCTGAGGTAAACAAACGGTTTCCCGGCTATCGGTTCCCAGAGGAGATTTCTTCGGTCTACCAAGCCGACGGCGGGTTCCTGTTGCCCGAGCGGTGTATCGTAACTCACGTGCAGGCCGCCGAGCGAGCCGGGGCCGATGTGCACAGCCAGGAGACGGTCTTGGACTGGGAGGTCCGGGGAGACGGAGTGCAAGTCCGCACCGACCGCGACACCTACACCGCCGGAAGATTGGTAGTCACCGCCGGCCCTTGGGCGGCTAATTTGGTTCCAGAATTAGCCGCCTACGCGGTTCCCGAACGTCAGGTGATGGGCTGGTTTCAGCCAAAGCGCCCAGAGCTGTACGCCGCTGACGCCTTCCCGGTTTTTGGATTGTTTACCGAAGAGGGCCGTTACTACGGGTTTCCAAGCCACGCTGTCCCAGGATTCAAGATCGGCCGTGCCCATCACCTGTTGCAGAAGGTAGACCCCGATGCGATTAACCGGGAGGTGCACCCGGAAGACGAAGATATTTTGCGTCAGGCGGTGAACCGTTATTTCCCACTGGCCGCCGGCAAGCTGTTGGACGGAAAGACCTGCATGTATACAAATACCCCGGACGAGCACTTCATGATCGGGACTCTTGACGGTCAGCCGCAGGTGTCAGTAGCCGCCGGGTTCTCGGGCCATGGCTTCAAATTCGCCAGCGTGATCGGAGAGATCATGGCCGACTTGGCCCAGAGTGGCGCAACCGAACACGACATCAACCTTTTCAGGTTGGACCGGTTCAAAGAATAGGTTTGCCAAGTAGGCCAGTGAACCAGTAACTAACTGCTTGTGAGCGATTCACAGCTGGTGATATGCTGAACTGGCAGGCTGGCGATCTACCATTCAGCCTTACGCTGGGCATGCAGATATTGTTCTCTACAGTGACATCATGAATCAAATGGAACATCTGAACATCTACGAGACACCCGACAGGAAGCTGGACAAGATGGTGGTAGTCTTTAGCGGGTGGGCCGACGCAGCGGAAGGTGCGTCCAGTGCCATAAAGTTTCTGCTGAGAAAACTTCACGCTCAGAAGTTCGCGGATATCGACCCGGAAGAGTTCTATGACTTCTCCCAGACCCGTCCCCATTCTTCACGGACAAGAGACGGAAAACGCCGCATCCACTGGCCGGCCAACGAGTTTTCCTATCTGACAGATACCGATACCGAGTCTGGCATCATGGTATTCGTAGGCGTTGAGCCCAATCTGAAATGGCGCACCTTCTCCAAAACAGTGGCGAGGGTCGCCCGGGAACACGGCGTCAAGACGGTGATTCACATTGGAGCGTTACTAGACGCCGTCCCTCACACCCGCCCCGTCAAACTTAGCGGGACGGCCAGCGAACCAAAGCTCAGTGAATTCCTGGAGAGCCAGGGGATACGGTCGTCCAATTACCAAGGCCCCACGGGAATAAGCTCGGCTATCATGGACGCCTGTATCAATGAAGGAATGGATTACACTTCCATCTGGGGCCACACGTCCCACTACCTTCAAGCTGCGCCCAACCACCGGATCGGATCCAACCTGTTGCAAGTACTGGTGAAGTTGCTAGACCTGCCATTGGACCTGTCTGAACTGATTTCAGCGGCAGATATGTTCAATGAAGAGGTTGCCAAAGCCGTGGCTAATGACGAACAAATCAGTTCCTACGTTACCAAGCTTGAAGGCCAGTACGACGAGGCAGTTGCAGCCATCGAGATTCCAGACCCCGCTGAACTGGTCAGAGACCTAGAACAGTTCCTCCGCGGTGAACAACGCCTCCCTCCCACAGACCCTTAGGGCTAGCTGGCGCCTCCGAAACCGATCTAATATTTAAATGGCCGGTAATTTCACCGGCCGTAGTTGGCGCCAACCTTCACCTTGATTTATTCCTTCCGATAGGTAACATAGCCTATTGACTTGCTTATGCTGATAAGTTTATATCTAATTACCAGATATCCCCCCAACGGATTGACACATTTTCGCTTATGATCACACTGTTAGTGGTTACTATTTCCGTCGCTTCACAAAGTGATGAGATTTACTAGACATCAACAGCGCGAAAACACGGTCCAACAAGCTTTAAATTGATCTCGAGACCATCAACCCAACGTCAAGGGCGATGACGTGCCACCATACAAACCAACACCGGAGGGTAAGTCCATTTTGAACCACTGGTTAAGAAACCCCAGATTCCTAATCCTAGGGCCTTTAGTTCTTCTGTTAGCTGCTATTCTGGCTTGCGGCTCTTCTGCTACTGCGACCCCCGTGCCACCAGCAGCCAAGGCTCCAGCGGCCAAGGCTCCAGCAGCCAAGGCTCCAGCAGCCAAGGCTCCAGCAGCACCCACTGCGGTGCCCACTGCGGTACCGACTAAGGCACCCCAAGTAGCTTCTAAACCTTCCGGAACACTGAATGTTGGCCAGAAGGAACTTGGGCCTTATGTAGGTAATCCTAAACTGATCGGAAATCCTCAAATATTCTTGAACAGCGCCATACCGATCACCGAAACCTTAGGGATGGCTGGATTCGACAGCGGGGCGCTTGTGCCAATGCTGGCCGAGAGTTGGGACACCTCAGCAGACGGTCAGACTTGGACTTTCCACATCCGGAAAGGTGTTCAGTTCCACAAAGGGTTTGGAGAGATGACTGTCGAAGACGTCGTATTCTCCCACAAGCAAATCGCCGATAGTGAGAAACACGCCAGATCTGCCAATGCCGCGAAGATGTTTTTTGCGGAAGATGGCAACCAGACAACCCCGGATGACTATACCTGGGTAGTCGATATGGGCCAGCCTTTCTCCGAGATACCGATTTATGAATTGATCGCGACCCCACGCGCTGTTGGGGCCTGGATGGTTAGCAAGAAACAATGGGATGAAAAGGGCGAAGACGAAGCTAACTTCAATACCGCTGCCACCGGTCCGTGGGAAATCGATGAAGCCAAGACCGGCGAATTCTGGAGGATGAAGGCAGTGGAGGACCACTGGCGAGTTACTCCGGCTTTTGCGGAACTAATCTTCCACGAGATCCCCGAAGAGTCTGCCCGGGTAGCCGGTTTCAAGACTGGTAATTTAGACACCTTCGTCATGGCCCTCGATTCCATAGACGAAGTGGACTCGGTCGAGGGAGCAACCTTGATGCAGGTTCCCAACGCCGTACAGGCCGGAGTAAACTTCTACGGTCAAACCTACGTAGCAGCCCGAGATGGTGAAACTGGCAAGCCCAATGTACAAGGGGAAATGTGGCCGAACTACAACCCCGACCTGCCATGGGTGTCTTCCAACAGTGACATCACTTCCCCAGAATGGGCGACGGCCCGCACAGTCCGACTGGCGATGTCGATCGCCATTGACCGTCAAGCGATAGTCGATAATATGCTGCAAGGGTTCGGGCGCCCCATCACTCTCAAGGATTGGATGGGCTTCGAGGACCGCCTACCATCTCCCGAAGAGGCCTGGCCCTACGACCCGGCCAGAGCCAAGAGCCTATTGGCTGAGGCCGGGTACCCGAACGGTTTCAAGGCAACGCTGACTACAGCAATCCGCGGCGCTCCTTCAGAGGTAGAATCTTGTGAAGCCGTCGCCCAGTACTGGGATGCGATAGGGATCGATGTCGACTTCCAGCGGGTACCGTATGGCACCTACCGACCCACAGCGGTTGCCCGTACCTACGAAGGCATGTCATGCCACAATGTAGGCCCGCGGTTGTCCCCGATCCAAGGTATGGCCAGCTTCCTAAATAGCGGAAACTTCAGTTGGGGCTCCGAGCACCCCATCACCGAAGAGTTGATCCCGTTAGGTCAGAAATCTGTCTCGGTAGCCGACCGCACAAAATACGAAGATCAAATCGCCAAATTCTACGTAGATGAAGTCTTCGGAGAGACTGGACTCTATGCAGTTGACAATGTGTGGCCTATCGGCCCGAGAATCGCTCCGTGGTCTGGTTTCGTCAAACAGGGCGATCTCCGGCAGATCAACGGATTCGAGTACATAAAACCTCGCTAAATCCCGTTAACCAACGGGACCATTGATCAGCCTGGAGTGATTCACACCAGACGCAAAGATCGCCCGGCGCGGACATCGAAAGTCCGTGCCGGGCGATCTGATGTTTAGGTAGACCGTTACGTTCTCTATAAAGTATGGTCCGCCACGGCCAACCTTCCGCTTCGTCATCAACTTTAACCTTGTCAAGCCAGAATACAACTGACCATTTTCCATCGGCTTTACCACAACATCGCTCCTGACTTAGGTTAAATATGGAGGGTCCTCCCAAGATTGGCCAGTTATCTTGCCTTGTCATTACCCTGACCTATACTCCATTCAAGCTATATTCAACGTTCAGTATGAATTTCTGGACTCTTGACTTGCCAAACTCGAAGGTATATATCTAATAAGCTTTGGGGGCAGGACCTGCCACCGCATTTGCAGCTACGCGCGCAAATCTGACACCGGGCAAATGTAAATCAAGCCGCGTTCACTCTGTTAGGGTATCGGGCACACAAAATCCTGGGTGATGCAGGTTGCGCTTTTGAGCGTATGTATATACCAAGAGGTCCCAGATTCAGGTGCAATATTCGTTCGAGAAGGACATAAGAGAAAAAGTCGGTCCAATCGTGGTCCCGATCGGGCGATCTGTTATAGGGGTGGTATTCGGCGTAGTCCTAAGTATGATTGGCATAGGAATCGCCTGGTCCTTATTTATCTTTTTCGGGTTTGAATCAATTGATGTGTGGAAAGGGCTTCTATATTTCGGAGCAGGGTTCGGTGCCGGTACTGGGGCATTCGTAGCTTGGCTACACCTCGATCGGGAAAACGGCTGGGTCTTGCTGCTGACGGCAGCAGTGGTGGTGGGTGCTGGAGTGGTCGGCTCATTTGGTGGGTTTCAATACGGCGAGGCACAAGAAGTTAGGTGTTGCGCGCAGCCGACGGTATCTCCGTTATACTACACGGCTCTAGGGGCAGCAGTGGTGGCAAACGCCGCAGGCGTAGTCTTCGCAGCAACCAGGGCGTTCATGACCAAGAGAACGGCAGACTCAAATCCCAAACGCAGTGCACTGACGGTTAGATAAAATGCAAAAATTTTTGGTACGCCGGGCTCTGCTCGCATTCGTGACCCTGCTTTCAGTGTCTCTGATCATCTTCATAATGAGCCGGGTCTCAGGAGATCCGAGACACATCTACCTGGACGACTATTCGACCCAGGAAGACTGGGATCGCATGGGTGCGGTTTTGGGCTTGGACAAGCCTTATTACCAGCAGTACGGCATCTTCTTGAAGGGCGCCTTCCGAGGCGACTTTGGAGAATCCGTAAGGGAAGGACGGCCCGTTACTGAAGTTGTGATTGAACGGGCGCCCGCAACACTGCTGTTAGGCGCGGTGGCCTTCACCTTCTCATTGTTGATAGGTGTGCCGTTAGGCATCTTATCGGCGGTAAAACGTGGCACCCTGATGGACGCGTTCGGGAAATTCGTTGCTCTGATCGGGCAATCTGCTCCACCTTTCTGGTTGGGCATCATGTTGATGTTCTTCTTCGCGGTGAAGATGGGCTGGCTCCCGCCATACGGGAAACAAGATTGGAACAGCATAATTCTGCCGGCCGTAACCTTGGGGTGGTACTATGCCGCCGCCAACCTGCGGCTGGTAAGGTCAGCCATGCTGGACGTGCTAGATTCTGAGTACATTAAGCTAGCTCGGGCTAAGGGTGTTAACTCCAGGACGATCATCATGAAGCACGCTTTCCGGAACGCGCTAATTCCGCCTCTGACCTTCGCCGGGGTAACCATTGGCGCCCTGGTGACCGGTTCATTGGTTGTTGAAACAGTGTTCGCCTGGCCCGGACTCGGCAGACTGGCGATTGAGGCGTTATTCGCCTTCGACTACCCGCTGCTTCAGGGCGTGGTTATTACCTTCACGATGTTATATGTCACTGCAGCATTCGTCGTGGACGTGGCCTACGCTTACGTAGACCCACGAATCCGGTACGCATAGGGATAAGGAGCAAGAAATGGCTGCAGATCTTAACGGAATTGTCATTGCCCCCCCTACAGGTGGAGCGAAAGCTGTCGAAATATTTCGAAAAGTTAAGCGCTGGCCGGTAATCCCGGTTTTCCTTCTGGGTTTGGTCGTATTCGCAGGATTGTTCGCGCCCCTTATCTCGCCTCACGATCCGGAGAAAGGCGAACTCAGAGAACGCAACATCCCCCCGGCTTGGTCGAGCGGTGAAAAGGCTACAAAGACCGTCGTTGAGAGAATGTCGATCAACGATCGGGCGACCAGCGTCACGTTGAGCGACGCACAGAAGCTTGATCCCGCTGCCCAGGTCGGCGACCAGGTCGAAGTCTTCTCCAGGCCTGCCGGGAGTACCAGGTTCCTGCTGGGCACTGACCACCTGGGAAGGGACGTTCTTTCCCGCGTGATTTACGGAGCTAGAATATCGCTGCTCGTGTCCATCGTAACCCTGGCTGTTGGCGGCTCGATCGGTGTCGTTATGGGACTGGCGGCAGGCTGGTACGGCGGCGTAATCGATGAGATTTTGATGCGACTTGTCGATATCAAATTAGCCATACCTTTGATCCTAATCGCACTGGTGTTGGTGATAACACTGGGTCAGTCGTTATGGATCATCGTTACCGTGCTCTGTTTGTTTATATGGCCTAGATTCGCCCGCCAAGTTCGGGGCGAAGTCCTACAACTTAAGCATATGGACTATGTGTCATTGGCCAAAGTCTCCGGCGCTTCAACTGCCCGGATTCTGTTCATACACGTATTCCCAGGGACCATCAATACTCTGATTGTGGTGGCGACTCTTCAGGTAGGTATCGTAATCCTATTGGAGTCCACTCTCAGCTTCTTGGGAGCGGGCGTCCCGCCTCCCACGCCAGCCTGGGGATCCATGGTGGCTGACGGCCGCGACAAGCTGGCCGGCGGAGTCTGGTGGATTTCCACCTTCCCCGGCGTCGCCATCATGTTGACGGTAATGTCACTGAACCTGTTCGGTGACTGGCTCCGAGATACTCTGGACCCGCGCCTGCGCCAACTGGAGTGACCGAAAGCCTGTCCCCGCCTGAAAACGCGATTCGGATTAACGCAGATAATTAAGGTGAAGAGTATTCAATGGCCACCACAGAAACCAGGATAAATACGGAGACCGTCTTAACAGTCGATAATCTGAGGACGCACTTCACTACCCGTTGGGGGACGGTTAAAGCCGTTGACGGGATATCTTTCGACCTGCGCCGTGGTGAAACCCTTGGAATCGTCGGCGAGTCTGGTTGCGGTAAGTCCGTGACTATGCTCTCGCTCATGAGGCTGATTCCGATTCCTCCCGGCCGCATCGTTTCGGGATCGATAGTCCTAGACGGGGAAGACATCGTCCAGATTTCCGAGCAGGAAATGGCCCAGATTCGGGGAAGTAAGATCGCCCTCATCATCCAGGACCCCATGACCTCACTTAATCCTGTTTTCAGTATTGGAGACCAGGTGGAAGAGGCGATCACGATTCACCAGCGAGAAATCCCGAAGCGCTCGGTGATGGAGAAGGCCCTTGAGGTCCTACGAAAGGTCAACATCCCCGCCGCGGAGACTAGGGCCAAGGACTATCCCCACCAGATGAGTGGCGGTATGCGCCAGAGGGTGGTGGGTGCGATCGGCATCTCTTGCCAACCTCAGGTGCTGATCGCGGATGAGCCAACCACGTCTCTGGACGTAACTATTCAGGCCCAATACCTGAAGCTGCTTAAAGATATTCAAAAGGACTCAGACCTATCCATCATCTTCATCACCCACGACTTCGGCATCGTCGCCAAGATGTGCGACCGTGTGGCGGTGATGTACGCCGGCCGTATCGTAGAGCACGGCAGCGTTCGAGACATCTTCAACAACCCTTCCCATCCCTATACCGAGGCTCTCTTATCCTCTGTGCCCAAGATGGACCAGGACGTTGACCGGTTGTTCTCGATTGAAGGTCAACCGCCACCGCTCCATGACCTACCGGTGGGTTGTGCCTTTGCCGACCGTTGCCCGGTTGTGATGGACAAGTGCCATGAGCAATATCCTGATTCGATGGATGTGTCCGACGGACACATCGCGTCATGTTGGCGGTTAGAATGACCACATTAGAGACAACGCCGCAGCAATCCGATCGCGGGCAGGTAATCCTCGAAGCTCAACACCTTAGGAAATGGTTCCCGGTGACCAAGGGTCTGTTAATCTCCAGAGTGACAGGCCATATCAAAGCAGTGGACGACATCTCTTTCGAGCTCCGGGCGGGTGAAACCCTCGGAGTCGTGGGCGAGTCCGGCTGTGGCAAAAGCACCACCGCGAAGATGATGCTTATGCTAGAGGATCCCACCGAGGGGGCCATCCTCTTCGAGGGCCAAGACGTCCACAATTCCACGACAGCCGCCAGAAAATCGTACCGGAGTTCGGTGCAAGCGGTATTCCAAGACCCGTGGAGTTCACTGAACCCACGCATGCGGGTCAAGGACATCATCGCCGAGCCCATGGTCATCAACTGGAACATCACCCGTGCCGAACAACAAGAACGGGTGATGAAACTCCTGAACGATGTCGGATTGAACGAGTACCACTCCAACCTCTTCCCTCACGAGTTCTCAGGCGGACAACGCCAAAGGCTGGCCATTGCCCGCGCGCTGGCCCTGAACCCCAGGGTGATCGTGCTAGATGAGCCGGTATCGGCCCTAGACGTGTCAATACGCGCTCAGATCATGAACCTCCTGAAAGACCTTCAGGCGGAATACAACGTGGCCTACATGCTGATCGCCCATGACCTAGCAACGGTGCGTTACATGTGCACCTGGATTGCGGTCATGTATCTGGGTCAGGTGGTTGAGCTATCTCCGGTGCAAGAGCTTTTTACCAACCCGTCCCATCCGTACACCAAAGCTCTGATGTCAGCCGCGTTGCCCTCTCACCCGGACATGGAACAAGAGGAAATCATCCTCCAGGGTGAGGTTCCCTCGCCACTCAATCCGCCTTCCGGTTGCTATTTTCACCCCCGTTGCCCCGCAGCGATGGACCGTTGCTCGGTAGACACGCCCGAAGTAAAAGAGATCGCTCCCGGGCACACTCTTACCTGCCACTTGTTCTAACGCTTCCTACCTCAAATAAGGAACAGCAAAAACCGGGAGGCTAGCCTCCCGGTTTTTGTATTATTAGACTCCCGAATGTTAAAATCTTTACCTGTTCACACTGAAAATATGAACGAGCTCCATGCCTAAGACCGCCGTAAAAAAGAGGGCTCCCAGAACCAAAAGCAAAGCCGACATTGCCCGGACCATCGAGATGATGACCGAGCAATACGGCCCGTTCGACCAAGAACCACGTTTGTCTCCGACCGATGAGATGGTCTTCACCATCCTTTCTCAGCACACCTCGGACATCAACTCTAGCCGCGCCTACCGCCTCTTGATGGACCGGTTCGTTACTCTGGAGGCTGTGGCATCTGGAGAAACCTCTGAGGTTGAGAAGGCCATTGCGCCTGGAGGTCTGGCCAAAATCAAGGCCCCTCGGATCAAAGCAGTCTTGAACCGGATCCTGGAGCTGAACGGCTCTCTGGACCTGTCGTTCCTGCGCGAGATGCCGCTCGCAGATGCCAAGGCCTGGCTTAGGCAGCTACCGGGCATCGGCCCAAAGTCGGCTGGAATCGTGCTAAGCTTTTCCCTGGGCATGCCGGCCATGGCCATCGACACCCACATCTACCGAGTCTCCCAGCGCTTGGGGATCATTGGTCCCAAGGTCAGCGCAGATAAAGCCCACGACATCCTGGAGGAGAAGGTTGATCCGGAGGAAGTCTTCAACTTCCACGTCTCATACATCAATCACGGCCGCCAGGTGTGCCGGGCCCAAAGGCCCCTATGCCCCGAATGCGTGGTTGGCGCGCTTTGTCCCTCGCGAAAGAAATTTATGAGCAAGGCAGACCTGGCCGCATTGGCCGAACAAGAAGATCAGTTTCCGGCAGGAACCGCCGGGGCGCCCATGCCCCACGTCCCCCAACCCGCAACCCAGTGATCAAAGAGAAAACGATATGAAAGTAGGGATCATCAACATCACCGGCTACGCAGGCTCCGAATTGGCCCGCATCTTGTACCGTCACCCTGAGGTGGAAGTCACTTCGGTCACCGGTAGGAGCGCCGCCGGCCAGCAGTTGAACGAGGTGTTCCCTCACCTGACAGCCATGGACCTGACGATTGAGCCGGAGCTCAGTGGCAGCCTGGACCTGGTGTTCTCAGCCCTGCCTCACAAAGCCAGCGCAGAGGCTTGCATCCCAGTTTTGGAGCAGGGGGTGAAGGTCGTCGACATCAGCGCCGATTTCCGCCTGAAACAGGCCGACGAGTATCAGGAATGGTACGGAGTGGACCATCCGGACCCTACCTACCTGGAAGAGGCCGTATATGGCCTCACAGAGCTGCATCGGGACGATGTTAGGACATCCAGGTTGGTGGCCAACCCTGGTTGCTACCCAACCAGCGCCATCCTAGGCTTGGCCCCAGCAGTTGCCGCGGGAATCATCACCCAAGACATCATCGTTGACAGCAAATCAGGTGTGTCCGGCGGCGGCCGAAGCCTGAACATGACCAACCACTTCTCCGAGGTGAACGAGAACGTGTTCGCCTACTCGTTGAACGGACACCGGCACCTTCCCGAGATCACTCAAGAACTGGCTCCGTTGGGCAGAGAACCGTTGAATCTGACCTTCTTGACCCATCTGATCCCCATGACCCGGGGAATATTAAGTTCATGCTATGCGACCCTGATTGACCGAGACAAATGGGCGAGGGAAGAGGGACAGCAGAATATTCTGGGCCTATACCGGGACTACTACGCCGACGACCCCTTCGTGCGGGTGGTTGCCACACCTCCCCAGACCAAGCAGACTCTGGGCAACAATCTGTGCCTGGTCCACCCTTCGATCGACAATCGCACGGGTCGCCTTATCGTAATAAGCTGCTTGGACAATCTAGTGAAGGGAGCCGCCGGCCAGGCTGTGCAAAATATGAACGTCATGTGCGGGTTCCCCGAAGAGACGTCGTTGGAGGCTCTGGCGGTCTACCCGTAGCCGGGAGCTTTCAGCAGTCAGCGTTCAACCGGTCCTGATTTTCTTTCGCCAAGCCGCTACCAATAGCACCAACCCTATAGTAGAATAGGTACGTGCCCCGGTCGTCTAGCCTGGTCCAGGACGCCACCCTTTCAAGGTGGAGATCATGGGATCGAAGCCCATCCGGGGTACCAGTTTTTAGGCACGAAAAAGACCCTTGGTTGATTCCAGGGGTCTTTTCTTTTGCCGGTTTGCTAACCAACTAGTTCTGGGGTCTCCTTATCAGAAGTAGATTTGGCCTGTTCCATCACCGTATCGAACTGTACGGCAGCTGCTTCCTGAACGCCTGGAAGGCAATGGGAATACAAATCCAGCGTGACCGTGACACTAACATGCCCAAGGCGTTCTGCAACTGTCTTAGGATTTACGGCCCTGCTCTAGGTACAGAGAAGCCATTGTGTGCCTCAAGTCGTGCAACCTGACACCGTCCCAGCCCTATCCGCCTCGTCAATCTCCGAAATGCCAAGGTCAGGGTTGATGGGTCCCTTGGAGAGCCGTCAGGGTGGCTAAATACTAGGTCATCCTCTGTCAGTTGTCTCCCTAGCAGTGTAGCGTCCGCTTCCTGATTCTCTCTATGCTCCCGCAAAACAAGGCACGGGGCAGGTGACAAAGCAATTGTCCGTCGCCCGCTGGCGGTCTTCGGCTCCGGGACGATGAATTCCCCGGTATTAAGCCTCTGAACGGATTGAACGACTCTGAGACTCGCCAGGATCGAATCCACGTCTTTCCATTTGAGCCCTAGCAATTCCGACCGACGAAGCCCAGTCCAGGTTAGGGTGTGAAAGGAGGATGTGGCCGGCCACCCCACGTTGCTGCAAAAGTCAGGGCAAGGGATGAAAGGGCTATGTCCCTTTCATCAAGAACGATCGCCTAGTTTCTATGTCTGGCCTGCTTCGCAGCGTTGGAGGTGCTTCGGTTCATGCGTGGAAGGTGGCGACGTCATCGACCTGCTCCGAAAACTTAGGGAGCAAGGAGGGCCGAAGTGATAAATAAGGACGAGATGTTGGACTGGGCGCTTGGCCTAGAGTCACCACACCATTCGGGATTGACCGGCGCCTCTTTGGTTGTTACCCACATGACGGACTCCCTGCCGGAGGAGATCACTTGGATCTGGCATAAACAATCTAGCTGCTGATATGCTGCTCCATAGTCCGGCAAATCCAGCGCCGATGACAACTATATCGCTCATTTACGTCCCTCCTTGCGTTGAATCCAGAGTATGGTATCAGTAATCTTCACACGTAGTCGTCCCGGAGTTGAACCCGATGGCCCATTCGGCCGACTTGCAAAGCGATACCAACAACCCTTCGACTATTTAGTCTTTCGGCGAAAAAGTTTGGCTAAAGACAGTTAGGCTAGTCCTAATATATTCCTGGGAAAGCTGTTACATTCAGACCTGTGCTAACATGCTGAACCGTTAAATAGAAGGGCAATGAGAGGATGTATGTTTACAGTTGAGGAATTTGTAGAGTCATGCCGGAGTGCTCTGGACGAACACACACCGGAACAGGCGATTAAAGAAATTGTCACGTCGTCGATAGCTGAGCCACATCAACTGGAATCTGCTCTTGGTACACCATCTGGACCAGGAATGGCTACACTTCATCGCTCACCAGAACTTACCATTCTAAACATCATATGGCCTCCAGGGATTGCTCTCTATCCGCACGACCACAATTTGTGGGCAGTCATCGGCCTTTACGGCGGGCAAGAAGACAACACATTTTACACTCGTAATTTGGCTGGAGACGGGCTAGTGAGAACTGGTACTAGAGTACTGGAATCTAAAGAAACTGTATTGTTAGCCCAGGACGCAATCCATGCCGTCCAAAACCCGAGTTCGCTTTACACTGGAGCAATTCATGTTTACGGCGGAGATTTCTTTAACGAGCCCCGAAGCCAGTGGGCTTCCGACAGCTCGGCAGAAGAGCCATATAACGTTGAACAGGTGCAGCGCGTCTTTCAACTTGCAAACGAGCAATGGCTGTCTAAGCAGTAATCTCAAGATGGGGCAGCTTTCGAGGCCCACGCCTATACCCTCCAAGTACTCCACGCCTATGGCTTCTCGATGGGGTGTCTCTGAAACAAGGAAAGCCCAATCATATGACTGGGCTTTTCGCGTCTTCTTACGGGCCTAATTTATCGATGGTCGTAATAAAGAAGACTTCAGAAAACTTGGTATAAAACCCCACAGATACTTAAAGGATTTACGGGTCCAATAGGTCTCTGACGGGAGAAAAGTCTGCCGTAGCTATTCCTTGGAACGGAGCGAATAGTTCGTGTAGCTTAGAGTAATCTTCCGTATCAACCACGAAGTATTGGGCATGAGCCATTTGACACTGCACTGCCGAAATAAGCTCGATACCAATCTCTTTGGCCCTAGCCGGCCAATCAATAACCGGCGGGCCTCCGCGAGGACCGGGGCAGCTTTCTGGCGTATGCGCAAGAGTTGCATGGAATCGCATAGTGTTCTCCAATCCGGGAAATGATTGGGGGACTATACGATAGGTTAGCCTAATCGTCGAACCCTGATATCCTGATAGTTTTGGCCTATCGTTCCAGGCCAGGTTCGATGTAGCTATCGATCCGTTCCCACACGTTTAGATTATAAGACCCTGTCTATACCTGTCCTGCAGATTTTAGTAGATTCCCCTTCTTACACTAGGTCTCGAAGGCGCGAGCGTAATATATGGTGAACAACCGAGAGGATAACTGTACTACTAGTAACGAATAGGGCCAACTCCCAGCTGAAACCGTGGACTACAACCCCCAATGCTGTGCCCGCAGCAGGGGCATGCTCGGTATCGGTGGCTGCCATAATAAAAATACTGATAGCCACAGCTAGAGCCGCTTCCACATTTATCAGCAAGGAAGACTGCCCTAAAATATCTTGCGCTACCGGAGTACCGTTAGAAACAGCAAATACGCTTCCAATTAGGAGGGCAAGGAAATGCCCGCCAATTACATGTCGAGGCTTCGCCATTGAAGAGTGAGGTGTGACGAATAAGATAAACGTGGTGGCACCAATTGCTGCCGCCATCACCACCAAATGTAAACCCAATTCCTCTACTAGCAGAACAGCGAATAAGACAAGGAATGCAAGAGAAGCCTGGAACAAGTAGGGTCGAGGATTATCCTTAACCTTCGGATCGAATACCTGAGGTAACAGTTTCATGGTCTATCAGTCAGAACCACTCAAGCTTCAGGTCAGTTCCTTTGAGGTCAATTCCTGGTCACGTCGACCAGTGACCACTCCAGTACTTCGTCATCGGAATACCGCACTGACACGGTCTCTTTCAATCGGTGACCCACTATCACGGTTGCTAAACCATTAGGTGTGTCAATCTCTTCTCCGATACGAGGAAGCGAGCGATTAATTTCCCGGTATTGCTCGTATTCGAACCGGAGACAGCACCGTAATCGCCCGCAAGCCCCAGATAATCCGTCGGCGCTGATAGGCAAAGCCTGCTCCTTAGCCATGCGAATCCCAATCGAATCGAACTTGGTCATCCAGGAAGTACAACACAGGACGCGGCCACATTTTCCGATGCCCCCAGCCAGTTTTGCCACGTTTCGGTCACCTACTTGCTTCATTTCCACCCTGCTTCTCAAGACGGTTCCTAATTCCCGTAATAAAGGGCGAAAATCAACGCGCCCTTCTGCACTGTAAGTCACGATTATGCGGCTTCGATCGAAGGTGTAATGGGTTTCCGCGATTTTCATGGCCAAATGTAGTTCACGGACTTTGGCTCGGGACAGTCTGAAGGCATCTTCCTCCATCTCCCTAATTTGTTGCCACCTTCCAAAGTCAGAGGCTGTTCCTTTTCTTAAAACAGTCAGTAAAACTTCACCATCGGGTTGGGACATCACCAAGTTCCGAGGTTCTTTGACAACCCATCCGAACTCCTGTCCCTTTTGGGTTGTAAGAACAACGTAGTTATTCCGGTGCAACTCGTAATCGCCGGCATCCGCAAAGCTGATAGGATCCGCCGTCCGCCATCGAACGCCGACTACTTGAGTCATTCCATCATCCTTTCTGCGGCATGAGTCTCGTGTTTGCGATCAACTCTACGGTAAACCAGCGGCCATGTCGAGTCACGTAATCTGGGCAACCACGGCCCAAGTTTCCAAGCTGTGAGCTAACGAAAAACCAGTCGCCCCCACCATCACCAGTACCCGCCTCCTATGGCTTCCCGATGGGGGTGGCTTCTTAGTCTGAAGAGGGAATGGTTGCTAATATTTTGCTAACGCACCACCAAGTACTAGGCAAGACGGGATAATACCGTATTCATGAAACAGGCGGTGATTGTTTAGAGGTTTGGTATCAGAATGTGCCTGGCAACATAGGGCAAGATGTAACGCCTCACCTTTTCAAGGTGGAGATCATGGGATCGAAGCCAATCCGGGTCCCAAAATTTAGGCACCAGAAAAGGCCTTTGGTTGATTCCAAAGGCTTTTTTTACATTACGTCCCGACGTGTACCGGGTAACCCCATCGTCGCACCAAGTGCTTCAAGCGCCGGAGTTAGGGACTGCCATACTGAAGTCGAGTCTTAAACTGGGGTCTATTTCATATGATAATGGCAATCTTCACAGTAAAAGGATTTACCAAAGAAATGTGTGAAAAACCCGGCAAGAGGTCGGATGGGAGACTGAACTGATCGACAGTTGGTTGATGCATGCTGTCTGCTTTGACGATTCTGGCGACATTCATATAACGAACATTTGGGAATCAACGGAGAAATGTAAGATGGCTTTGTAAGCCGGCTAATGCCCGTAATGCGAAAGATCGGGATTCCACCACCGCAAGCTGAGATTTACCCCATTCACAATTTGACCGTGTTTGCGACGCCCAATCAATGGCCGCCCGACCCCAGCCAGTCATCGAGTATAAAAATCTGCTACAGGGAACGGAAGCCAATTCCGTGAACGCCCGCACGAAGCCGGCAGCTCTACGATCATTCCTCCGGTAACTGGTGTTCGGTACTGATCGACCAGAAACGCCGTACACTGGTACCTTAAAAGCGTCCCCGACCGCAGGGGATAACGTATCTGGTTTCCTACACCGCGAGATGAATGGGAGGAAGAAGATGGCGAAAACAACGACGCACCGCGATCCAATCAAAAGGGCAGCGCGAATCGAAAGAAGAGCGCAAAAGCGGTTGGAAACCGTTATGAGGAAGAAATTAGTGAAGGAAATGAAGGTCGACGCCAGCGTTCTGTGATCCGGCAGGGCAGATACCCTGTTATACGAGCGGACGGACCTAAAACATGCCCACGATTCACATGTAATCTTCGTGCCTAGAAAGTCTGTGCAGTATATTTTTTGAGGCGCCGGGCACGTAAAAATAATAGTATTTCGAGACGACTTCGGGTTCTTTAATCTCGGAGGCCTTCACGTGAACTGGCAGGAGTTTGCGCAGCAGGACCCGGAGTTGGCTGCGTTGCGGCAGGAGCGGCTGGGCCGTCATGGTCTGGTGATGGTGGCGACCCTGCGGAAGAATGGGTAGCCTCGGATATCGCCACCGTCGCACGAATTCCACTGATTCGCCATCGACATCGAGAGCGCGACGGCCAACACGCTGGTCGACGAAGAATTCCAACACCAGGTGCGGAAAGCCCGCTAGCCCGGTTGGTCAGCCGCCGTGACCCATGCCGTTCGCCACTGCCGCCTCGGCCGCCAGCAATTTCTGAGAGGCGCTGGCCCGGAACCTAGCATCTATTGCGCCTACGCTCTTCTCCACGATCGTGCCATTGGAGCTGATAAAACCTGTCGTTGGCATAGTCGTAACCCCGAATTTGCGGGGAACACCGCCGTCCTCAGTCCAACCAGCCGGGTAGGTCATGCCCAACTCACGCAAAAGGGCGTCGGCGTCGTTCCGGGAGTCCAGCCCAGTGAAAACTCCAATATCGATGCCTACAAGCTGTATCTGGCCCTTGAATTCCCCGTAGAAAACCTGGAATTGGGGCATCTCGGCCCGTCACGGCGGGCACAGACCGGCCCAGAAATGCAGCCCCAGCGGTTTGCCCTCGAGCCTGGCTAGATCGCCGTCACGGAAGCCAACTTCTTCGATACCCTGGAACATGCCGAATTCAAAATCCTGCGCCTGTTGCCCTTCACCACCGCCACCGCTGCCGGAGGCCACCACGAAAACGATCGCCGCCACAACCACCATCGAGTCAAAGGCGCCCAACCCGTATTTCGTGAAATTTTTTGCTAAGTATTCTGGCCTTGCCGGGCCGCGAATGAGACTCGGGCGTTATTTCTTCTGCGTCTGCGATTGGCCAATGCCGGACCTCCTAGAAATTGGACGAGCCCCCAACGCACAATGATGTGATGCTGTCTGTCACTTCAAGGCTCGAATCCGCCTGGCTGCCCCTTCATGTTATGTCTTCTGGCACTCCGGTTCTTGTCGCTATTCCGGCCACCGTGCTATGATTGCCCTAGCCTCGGATCGCAGCCTAAAACGGTCGAAATTGGGGGCCAAAGCTCTCCCTCAAGTCGAGTTCTATATTTGGACAGCCAGCAAGACCATCAGGTCTACCTTTCTGTGGATGAACCCTTCTCCGGTAGTATCCTCAGCGATATACTCGGACACCTACCAGGCACGTCCACGGGTGAACCGGCCGAAGATTGGCTGATGGGAATCGCACAGGCAGCACTGAGTGTGGCGTTGGAAGGAGCCGAGGTGACGCAGATGAGCCTGCTCATTACCGATGATGAGACTGTCCACGGTCTGAACGCCCAGTTTCGAGGACTCGACGAGGTTACCGACGTGCTGTCTTTCTCCGCCGACCATGCAGGCCACTGGGAGGGCGACGCCGAGCCGCCCGAGGATTTGATTGAAAACGGAGATCTCGGATTTGTTATGCCACCCGGAGAACTTTCTCCACTGGGAGAAGTGATTGTTTCCTATCCTCAGGCGCAACGTCAGGCGGAAGAGCGGGGCGCGCGCCTTGAACATGAGTTGGCCCTTCTGGTAGTACATGGGGTGCTGCACCTTACGGGGCACGACCATCTGGACCCTGAAGAAACACAGTTGATGCAGTCCAAAGAGCGCACAGCCCTGGCGACACTTAACATTAAAACCTAGACCGGCGATTCTGACCTTGATGGAGACCCACCTGAAATGACCGGCCAGGCTATAACCGATCCTGCTTCTACCGCCCAGGTTTTCTACCGCAAGTGGCGGCCTTCCAGCTTCAGCGAGCTGGTGGGCCAGGAGCACGTTGCCGGCACACTGCGCCAGTCAATCAAACAAGGCCGCGTCTCCCACTCCTACCTGTTCTGCGGACCAAGGGGCAGCGGCAAGACCACCACCGCCCGAATCATCGCCAAGGCGGCCAACTGTCTTGAGCCTCTGGACGGAGACCCCTGCAACGCCTGCGCCATCTGCCTTTCGATCAACGGCGGCCAGTTCATGGACATCATCGAACTCGACGCCGCCAGCAACCGTGGGATCGACGAGATACGAGACATCCGGGAGAAGGTGAACTTCGCCCCGTCCCAAGGCCAGCGCAAGGTCTACATCATCGACGAGGCCCACATGCTGACCGATGCGGCCTCAAATGCATTTCTAAAAACGTTGGAAGAACCGCCTCCCCACGTCATCTTCGTTCTTTGCACCACTGAATCCCATAAGATCCTGCCGACCATCATCTCGCGGTGCCAGCGGTTCGATTTTCGCCGTATAGCCTCGGACTTGGTCTACGGCCGCCTAGCCGACATCACCGAAGCCGAGGGTGTGAACGTCGACCCAGAGGCGATACGCCTGGTCGCCCGCCACGCCGCAGGCAGCCTTCGGGACGCCGAAAACCTACTGGAGCAATTGGTGGTCGCTTCCGGCAGCGAGGGCGTTACACTGAATCAGGTTGAAGAACTTTTAGGCCTGAACAACGCTGAAAGCTCCCTGGAATTGGTTAAATACCTGCTCATGGGCAATACATCGGCCGCGTTGTCGGCAGTGAACCGGGCGGTCTGGGGTGGCACTGACCTGCGTCAACTGCACAAACAGACCATGGAACTGCTGCGGGCGGTGATGCACCTGCAATGGGGCTCTGAGGACGCTGTAGACGTTTCTGAAGATGTTAGCGCCCAACTCAAGGAGTTGGTGGGCAGAATCCCCTCCTGGCGTATCCTCAGAGGGCTCAAGGTGTGGGGTGACGTCAACATGCGTTACGACGCGCCGTCCACCCTTCCCCTTGAATTAGCCGTGGTGGAAATTTGTGAGGAAACCGCACCGCCGGCAGCACAGGCGCCTCCCGACGCCCAACCGACCCCCACTGCAACCCCCGTTCAGCCGGCTCGAGACCCGAGCAGTCGGCCTCCAGCTCGGCCCCGACCTCAAGGTGAGGCGCGTCCTCCCGCGGGACGGCCAACCAATCAACCACGACCCGCCCCGATCCCCGGACCCATATCTGAGCTGGGCGCACAGTGGCTGGCAGCGCTCAAGGTTCTTGGCCGCATGAAAGGCAAGAAATACAATCTTGGAGCCCTGCTACGCGACTGCAAGGCCCACGCCGTTTCCCTGGATGGCAATACCCTGGTGTTGGGTTTCTCCAACAAGGCCAACCTGGAACGGATGCAAGAGGAGATGGACGACCCCGGATCCCGCCGTCAGGTCAGCCAGGCCGTTGCAGACTCGTTCGGATCTGAATACGAGCTGCGTCTCGCCATGGCCAACGGGACCGGAAGCACCGCCAACACGGCCAAAACCGCGCAACAAAGTTCCTTGGTCCGAACGGCCCTCGGGATGGGCGCCAGAGTCCTAGAGGAGATCGAAGAATGAACCGCAACATGATGCGTCAGGCGCAGAAGCAACTGGC
>UINC01001816.1_pt1 | contig 55266 bp, 61 predicted proteins | sample 5385821 | NCBI WGS metagenome assembly UINC01 (sample SAMEA4666929, study PRJEB26691) | marine metagenome | isolation source: Pacific Ocean | place: Pacific Ocean | collected 2011-10-13 | reverse complement strand
GTTGAGCCCGAGGTTCCGGCTGAACCAGCAGCTGATGACGCTGTGACCGCAGAGGCCCCAGCTAAGAAGAAGGCCCCAGCTAAGAAGAAGGCCCCAGCTAAGAAGAAGGCCCCAGCTAAGAAGAAGGCCCCAGCTAAGAAGAAGGCCCCAGCTAAGAAGAAGGCCCCAGCTAAGAAGAAGGCCCCAGCCAAGAAGAAGGCCCCAGCCAAGAAGAAGGCCCCAGCCAAGAAGAAGGCATAGGCGAAGTCAACACAGCAAGACGGCCGCGAGGCTGTCGCTGAAAAGAACCAGAAAGCTAGGAGAAAAGAAATGGCAACTACCGAAGAGATCATCGATGCGATTGGCAATATGTCAGTCCTCGAACTCGTCGAGCTAAAGAAAGCATTCGAAGAGAAATTTGACGTCACAGCCGCTGCTGCAGCACCAGTGATGGTGGCCGCTGCGGGCGGGGGCGATCAAGGCGGCGACGCTGCCGAAGCAAAAGACGAATTTGACGTGGTGCTTACGGCTGCCGGAGACAAGAAGATCCAGGTCATCAAAGAGGTGCGAGGACTCACCAGCCTCGGACTAAAAGAGGCCAAGGATCTTGTAGAAGGCGCGCCAAGCAACGTCCTCGAAGGAGTTCCAAAAGAGGAAGCCGACAAAGCCAAAGAGGCCATCGAGGCCGCCGGCGGCGCCGTCGATATCAAATAGCCAAAACCTTTAGCTAGCGCCCCGGTTTGTTGAAAGCCATTTGGGCCGCTAGCCTGTCGGCTGTCGTGGCTCTGGTGTCGTCTTTTTTAGAAAACACTGTGATTGTCCGCGCGCCCTTGCTTATGACGACCGTCCGCCTCGGTCGTAACTGAAAATCTTTAGGAGATCCGTTGTCGCCTCGCGCTGCTCGGGAACGGTATTCATTTGGCAACCTCGAAGAGGTACTGCCGCTACCTGACCTAATTGACGTCCAGAAGAAGTCCTTTGATCGCTTTCTAGCGGTTGGAATGGCAGAAACCTTTGCTGATATCAGCCCAATAACTGACTTCACAGGAAACCTCGAACTCGAATTCGAGTTCGACAGTGAGGATGAGGACCTTCGGGGCCCTCCTAAATTTTCCGAAAATGAATGCAAAGAGAAAGACCACACCTATTCCGACCAGATTTTCGTTCGGGCCCGGTTCATGAACCGAAACACTGGCGAAATCAAAGAGCAAACAGTCTTTATGGGTGATTTCCCCAAGATGACTGACAAAGGGACCTTCATCATTAACGGCACGGAACGAGTGATAGTCAGCCAACTCGTCCGGTCACCAGGTGTCATTTTCCAACCGGGCGAGCGGTACCGCCTCCGCAACATGCAAAAGCACCAACTCGTCACCGGCACTATCCACCCCTATCGCGGTGAGTGGATCGAATTCGACGTCGAACACAAACCCGGTAAAGACGTGACCGCTGGTGCCCGCATTGCCAGAAAGCGTCGGTTGAGTATCTTCACCCTCCTTCGAGCGCTTGGCTACGACGAAATAAGCCACCCAGGTTTCCTAGAACGCTTCGTCGAACACTTCGACTTTCTTGAAGGCCAATGGGAAAGTGAACGAGGCAAATGGGCCCGCGAGGAAGACACGCCAATCGCCCCCACACAAGAAGCGGCTTTGATTGAGATCTACAAGCGTGCGCGACCCGGAGAACCCCCGACGCCGGAAGCCGCCGCGAACTATTTCAACAACGCCTATTTCGAAGAACGCCGATACTCCCTTTCTAAAGTGGGCCGATACAAGCTCAATAAGAAACTGAGTTCCGAAATTGAGAAGCTGGAGAAACTCTTCGGACTTAAGTTGGAACGTCCCGGCAAAGATTCCCAAGTTCTGACGCGTTCAGAAGTGTTGGCCGCTATCAGCTACTTGCTGCATCTGGCCAACGCGGAACCCGGCTACCGGCTCGACGACCAAGACCACTTCGCGAATAGACGCATCCGATCTGTCGGCGAACTCATTCAAAACCAGGTCCGGATTGGTCTCAGCCGCATGGAGCGAGTCGTGCGAGAACGCATGACAACGCAAGATGTAGAAGCCATCACACCCACAACACTCATAAATACCAGACCCGTTACAGCGGCAATTAAAGAGTTCTTTGGCACCTCGCAACTTTCGCAGTTCATGGATCAAGTTAATCCCCTTTCTGGTTTGACTCACCGACGGCGCCTTTCGGCTCTTGGGCCAGGCGGCCTTTCCCGAGAACGCGCCGGTTTCGAAGTTCGCGACGTCCACTTCAGCCACTACGGACGGATGTGCCCGATTGAAACGCCGGAAGGCCCGAACATCGGCCTCATCGGAGGCTTGGCGACGTTCGCCCGAGTAAATGAATTCGGATTCATTGAGTCGCCATACCGAGTCGTCAAAAAGGGAAAAGTTACAGACGAGATCCGCTACCTCACGGCAGACGAAGAAGAAGAATTCGTTGTAGCACAAGCAAATGCTCCGCTTACGGATAAGAAAACTTTCCGCAATCCAAGAGTGCTGGTTCGAAAGAGCCCCCAAGGTGCGAGCCTCGCGGACCTCAAGCTTCAAATGGAGCGAGACACATACTTCGCGGCAACGACTGAAATCAGCTACGTGCCTGCGGACGAAGTTGACATGATGGACGTTTCGCCCAAACAAATAGTGTCAGTCGCAACGGCATTGATCCCGTTCTTGGAACACGATGATGCCAATCGTGCTCTCATGGGAGCAAACATGCAGCGCCAAGCGGTTCCGCTGCTTCGTTCAGAAGCCGCCTACGTAGGTACGGGCATCGAACGTCGCGCTGCGGCTGACGCCGCGGATGTCATTCTCGCCGACGAAGCCGGAGTTGTCAGCGAAGTAACGGGCACGAGCATCACCGTTGAATACAACAAGGCGGGGACTGTCAGCCACGAATTACTCAAGTTTGAGCGCTCGAACCAAGACACGTGCATCAACCAAAAACCGCTTGTTCGCGAAGGAGACAAAGTTAAGAAGGGCGCCGTGCTCGCAGATGGCCCCTCCACCGACCAAGGAGAGCTGGCTTTGGGCAAGAACCTCCTCGTTGCCTACATGTCTTGGGAGGGATACAACTTCGAAGACGCGATCATCATCAGCGAACGTCTCGTAAAAGATGACGTACTCACCTCAATTCACATACACGAACACGAAATCGACGCGCGCGACACCAAACTTGGCCCCGAAGAAATTACCCGCGACATTCCTAACGTGGCTGACGATGTTTTGGGGGACCTTGACGAGCGCGGGGTAGTGCGCGTCGGCGCTGAAGTCGGTCCTGGCGACGTACTCGTCGGCAAGGTCACACCAAAAGGTGAAACGGAACTGACCCCAGAAGAGCGCCTACTGCGAGCAATTTTCGGAGAAAAAGCTCGAGAAGTGCGTGATACCTCATTAAAGGTCCCTCACGGAGAAAGAGGAATCGTTACCGATGTCCGGGTGTTACAACGCGACGATGATGAAGAACTTCCTCCGGGCGTAAACGAACTTGTACGCGTGTATGTGGCCCAGAAACGCAAGATCAGCGTCGGCGACAAATTGGCTGGACGTCACGGTAACAAGGGCGTTATTTCTAAGATTCTGCCCGTCGAAGAGATGCCCTACCTCGCGGATGGCACGCCAATCGACATCATTTTGAGTCCACTTGGGGTTCCCAGTCGCATGAACGTCGGCCAAGTTCTTGAGGCCCACCTGGGGTATGCCGCCCGTTGGGGATGGGAACAAGACGGACAACTTGTTGGGGACGAGCCGGTCTCAAACACTGAACGGAAAACGCGACCTCGAACTGAACCGTCAGTGTTCGTCGCCACCCCCGTCTTTGACGGAGCAGCTTGGGACGAAACCGAAAAAGCCGGCGACCACCCCACCATCCAAATGACGTTAGAAAATCTCCGCCCAGAAGCATCTTCTGGGGAGAGGATGATGACGCCAGCCGGAAAGGCCGTCCTGTACGACGGGCGCAGCGGTGAACCTTACGACCAATCGATCATGGTCGGCTACAGCTACATCCTCAAATTGGCTCATCTTGTCGACGACAAAATCCATGCTCGCTCGACGGGCCCATACTCCATGATCACCCAACAGCCATTGGGTGGTAAGGCTCAATTCGGAGGTCAACGCTTCGGAGAAATGGAAGTCTGGGCTCTCGAGGCCTACGGGGCTGCCTATCTCCTTCAGGAGCTCTTAACCGTGAAGTCCGATGACACCTTGGGCAGAGTGCAGGTCTATGAAGCGATCGTCAAGGGGAAAAATATTCCAGAGCCCGGAATCCCCGAGAGTTTCAAAGTGCTCATCAAAGAAATGCAAGCCCTATGCCTGAACGTAGAAGTCATATCACTTAACGGCGATGAGATTGACATGCAGGGACTCGATGAGGATGTCTTCCGAGCTGAGGAGTCATTAGGTATCGACATCAGCCGACCCGAACGAGGGACTGATGAAGAAGATCAACTTCGGAGGCAACGAGTGTGACCGTCGGCACGCAAATCCCGTCCCTTTCGCGAATTGAGAGCAGCAAATGATTGACGTCAACGAGTTCTCCGACATCCGCATTGGTCTCGCCACGGCCGACGCCATCCGAACCTGGTCTAACGGCGAAGTAAAGAAGCCCGAAACCATCAACTACAGGACCCTCAAGCCAGAAAAGGATGGGCTTTTCTGCGAGAAAATTTTTGGGCCCACTAAGGATTGGGAATGTGCTTGCGGCAAATACAAACGAGTGCGCTTTAAAGGGATTATCTGCGAACGCTGCGGAGTTGAAGTCACGAGGCAAAAAGTCCGCCGAGAGCGAATGGGCCACATCGAGCTAGCCGCGCCAGTAGTGCATATCTGGTATCTGCGCGGTACTCGAAGTTGGCTCGCATACCTGCTTACGGGCCTAGAGATCAAGGAAGAACTCAAAGCCAAGCAACTCGAACGTGTGATTTATTTTGCCGCCAACCTGGTCACATGGGTTGACGATGACAAACGACACGAAGATTTGCCGCGTCTCGAATTAGAAATGCGTGAAGAACTCGACGTAGTACGTGAAGAATTCGATGATGAAATCTCGAACCGGTTGAAAGAACTTGAAAGCGAAATAGCAGAGCTTGAAGCCGAAGGTCTGAAAGAGAAAGATCTGAAAGCCCGCCGTCGCGACGCTGACCGAGATGTCGAAGCGTTCCGAGCGGAGTGCGATACCGAACTAGAAACTGTCGAGCGAGCTTTCGACGAGTTCCGTGACCTTCATGGTCGAAAAATCATCGAAGACGAATTGCTGTGGCGCGAACTCGAAGATCGCTACGGCGACTACTTCGAAGGCGGAATGGGCGCTGAAGCCATTGCCCAACTCATGACTCGAATTGATTTCGACGACGAAGAACTTCTTCTTCGCGAAGCCATCGAAGCCGCAGAGGGGCGTCGCCCGCTGTCAGCCCAACGTAAGCAAAAAGCAATCAAACGACTCAAGATTCTCAGCGCCTTCAACCGCCGAAACCCCAACGATCGTCGAATCAACGACCCACGAGCCATGATTCTGGACGCCGTCCCCGTGATTCCTCCTGATCTCCGCCCAATGGTGCAATTAGATGGCGGTCGATTCGCTACCTCCGACCTAAACGATCTTTACCGGCGCGTCATTAACAGGAATAACCGGTTGAAACGGCTCCTAGATCTCGGTGCCCCAGAAATTATCGTTAACAACGAGAAAAGAATGCTTCAAGAGGCCGTTGACGCGCTCTTCGACAACGGCCGGCGTGGACGCCCGGTTACAGGGCCGGGGAATCGCCCCTTGAAGTCGCTCTCGGACATGCTTAAGGGTAAGCAAGGACGTTTCCGTCAGAACTTGTTAGGTAAGCGGGTTGACTACTCGGGTCGTTCGGTGATTGTGGTAGGTCCGACCTTAAAGTTGCATCAGTGCGGACTCCCCAAGCTCATGGCGTTGGAGTTGTTCAAGCCGTTCGTTATGAAACGTCTCGACGACCTAGATCTTGCCCCAAACATTAAGTCCGCGAAACGCATGGTTGAACGTCGCCGTTCCGAAGTCTGGGATGTTCTTGAAGAGGTTATTAAAGAACATCCAGTGCTCCTCAACCGCGCCCCAACCCTCCACCGCTTGGGAATTCAGGCATTTGAGCCGATTCTGGTCGAAGGAAAAGCAGTTCAGATTCATCCCCTTGTTTGTGCTGCGTTCAACGCGGACTTTGACGGCGACCAGATGGCAGTACACCTCCCGTTGTCGTCTGAAGCTCAAGCTGAAGCAAGGGTGCTCATGCTCTCTGCCAACAACATCCTGTCGCCTGCGGATGGCCGACCCATGACTGTCCCCAGCCAAGACATGATTATCGGTGGGTATTACCTCACGGAAATGCGAGGGGAAGATGAAGGCGAGGATCTCCCGGTCTTCAGACATTTCTATGAAATAGAACGCGCGATAGCTCTGGACCGCGTCGGCCTTCATCGGCCAGTCATTTGGCGCACAGAGGCACTCGCCAAAGAAGATGGTGGACACCAAGTGACGACTCCAGGTCGCGCGATCTTCAACAATGCGCTGCCCGCTGACTTCCCATTCGTCAATCGGGCGGTCAGAAAGAGCGACATGGGAGATATCGTTCGCGATCTTTCCGACGGTTGGCCCACCACTGAGGTCGCCGTGTCTCTTGACCGCATCAAGGATCTCTCCTACCGATACGCGACCAGGTGTGGACTGACAATCTCGATTGATGATGTTCGCACTCCTCCCGACAAAGCCGAGATTCTTGAGCGGTATGAGGGTGAGGCGGAACGCGTTGAGAATCAGTTCCGCCGCGGAATCATTACTGATGGTGAACGTCGACAAAAAGAGGTCGAAATCTGGACCTCTGCCACAGAAGAAGTCCGCGCTTCTCTCGAACGTGAACTGGCGTCGGTTCTCTTTAATCCCATCGAGATGATGGTTGGTTCAGGTGCGCGTGGCAACATGATGCAAGTTCGGCAGATCGCCGCCATCCGAGGACTAGTAGCCAATCCGCGCGGTGACATCATTCCCCGGCCCATCAAATCTTCTTACCGTGAAGGTTTGGCCATGTTGGAATATTTCATATCTACACCTGGGGCTCGCAAAGGACTCGTTGATACCGCATTGCGAACAGCGGACTCCGGCTACTTAACCCGTCGACTCGTCGACGTTGCTCAAGAATTGATCATCAATGAAGAAGATCCCTTCGAGAGATCTGGCCCGATATTGGGACTCTGGCTCGAAGACATTGAGCCTGACAGCGACGACAGGCGAACATATTTAGAAACGCGTCTCTTCAGTCGAAGCCTCGCCCAGGACGTTGAGCTAAGCGAGGGCGTAATGGCGGCCGGAACTTTGGTTGGGGATGAAGAGTTGGAAATCCTTCGCGATGACCCCAAGGTCACTCGGGTTCAAGTCTTGTCACCTCTAACTGACAATTCCGAATTTGGGGTATCAGCTAAGGCCTACGGGGGATCGCTCGCGAGCGGGAAGTTAATTGAAGTCGGTGAGGCGGTCGGTGTGATCGCGGCGCAGTCAATCGGCGAGCCTGGAACGCAGTTGACGATGAGAACTTTCCACACGGGCGGTGTGGCTGGCAGCGACATTGCTGGTGGCCTACCCCGCGTAGTGGAACTCTTCGAGGCCCGCACGCCCAAAGGCAAAGCGACCCTGGCAACACGATCTGGTGTCGTGCGAATCGGTGATGATGACGGCCGAGGTCGAGAGATCGTAGTTGTGGGTGACGACGGCGAAGAAGAGACACATACCGTGCCGACGATGTCTCGTCTCGCAGTTGTTGATAAGCAAGAAATCCGAGCCGGAGATCCCCTAGTTGATGGCCCACGCGATCCCAAGGAACTTCTTGACATACGAGGAGTGCGCGAGACCCAGCAATACCTTGTCGAAGAGGTTCAGAAGGTCTACCGCGAACAAGGCGTCTCGATTCACGACAAACATATTGAGCTGATCATCCGACAGATGACCCGTCGAGTGCTCGTAGGCGAGCCTGGAGGGTCCGCCTTCTTGCCAGGCGAGCAGGTTGACCAGCGCATATACGCCGAAGTAAACCGCAACCTTGTTCAAGAAGGTGAACGGCCAGCGGAAGCCCGGCCGGTCATCATGGGTATCACCAAGGCTTCGCTGGCAACGGACTCCTGGCTATCGGCAGCGTCTTTCCAAGAGACCACCCGTGTGCTCACCGAAGCTGCGATTGAATCAAGACGCGATGATCTGAAAGGTCTAAAAGAAAACATCATCATCGGCAAATTGATTCCTGCCGGCACTGGTCAGGGCAGGTACCGCAATATCGACACCACCGCACCCGATTACGAACCGATGGAGTTCTTCACTTCCGATGAGGATCTAGACCCCGCGGAATGGTTGGCCACCATCGGAACCGACGAGGGTGGTGACGTCGTCGAAATCGGCGACGCAGGATAGTCACCGCGGTATGCGAAAAGCGGCGGTGAGTACCATCTTGGTGCTCTGCATATGCACGAATAGTTGCGCCGGCACAACGGTTGAGCGCCAGACGACGCTTACGACCATTGTCTCGACCGATGAACCATATTTGATAAGCGCTTCGCAGCTTCTCGAAACTATGGTGTGGCCGCCCCATCTGCAGCCGATAACTCTCTCCCCAACCGCAGAACGTCAATTACAACGCTTCATATTCGACGACGTCGAAATAGCTGCCGCCGTCAGTGATGTGGCGGCCATAGGCCTCGTTCGCGGAGCTAAACCGATCGGAGCAATCTTGGTGATTGGGGTGACCGATCCGGTGATCGGCAACATGAGCTTTATCGAGGGATTACGTGCCGCCGCTCTCAATACGTCAGTCGATACAACATGGGGCCCTATGGCTGGTTCGGTTATGGCAGCCGACGGCCAGGTTTGGGGCGTACTTCCGCTCAGCTCCGTAGCGGTAGTCGCGGTTGGCGCGAATCGAGCGGACCTTGATGAAATAATGAATGCGCTAGTTCGACGGTTCACCCACCAATGATCATTCGCATGAGCCGTCAGCTGCTGAGAAATAGACGCAGGTAGCTATCTTGTTTCAACGAGCCACTTGAGGTTGCCTCTCGGTTGCGCGACTCGTAGCATTGTCAATCGGTCTTGGTCCGACATGGCCACGTGATTCGTGCCAATAGGACTAAGCCCGCTCCCATCCCACAGGTCACCCAGTTCTGAGGTATTTGGTGCCCACAATCCAGCAGCTAGTCCGCAAGGGCAGAAAATCCAAACCGACGAAGGGAAAGACCCCTGCTCTCAAGGGTTCCCCTCAACGAAGAGGTGTATGCACCCGTGTGTACACCCACACGCCGAAGAAGCCGAATTCAGCCCTTCGGAAAGTCGCGCGCGTGCGCCTCACCAGCGGGATAGAGGTAACTGCGTACATACCAGGCGAAGGTCACAACCTCCAAGAACACAGCATCGTTCTGGTTCGAGGCGGCCGCGTAAAAGATCTTCCCGGTGTTCGTTACAAAATCGTTCGCGGTTCCCTTGACGCATCTGGTGTCTCGGCTCGCCGGCAAGCGCGTTCGCGTTACGGCGCCAAGAAGGACAGCTGAGATGCCTCGTCGTGGTGCGGCTCCCAGACGCGAAATGGCCGCTGATCCTGTTTACGATTCGACCCTTGTTACCCAAGTAATTAACAAAGTCTTGCAACGAGGAAAACGAGCTACCGCTGAACGTATCGTCTATGACGCCCTTGACATCGTTTCCGAAAAAACGGGTGGCGAGGCGCTTGATGTCCTAAAGCGAGCGGTCGACAATACGAAACCGCAGCTCGAGGTAAAAAGTCGGCGCGTCGGCGGCGCAACCTACCAAGTTCCCGTTGAGGTACGCCCACGCCGAGCCAACACCCTCGCAATCCGTTGGATCGTGAGTTATGCGCGTGACCGCCGTGAACGAACGATGGCCGAGCGACTCGCAAACGAAGTTCTGGATGCCTCTAACGGCACTGGATCTTCAGCTAAACGTCGAGAAGACACCCACCGGATGGCAGAGGCCAACAAAGCTTTTGCCCACTACAGGTGGTAGCAAAAGGCGCGCTGTCACCCCCAATGCCACCGAAACCGGCACACTGGATATTGGGCGTGCCCACCAGAGCACACCACCTAGTCCTTGCACTAACCCCACCCCCCCTGACCCCCGAGAGACCAAGGCAGAATTTTCATGCCACGCAATCAACCGCTTGACCGCGTGCGAAACATCGGCATCATGGCTCACATTGATGCTGGGAAAACGACCACAACAGAGCGCATCCTCTATTACACCGGCGTCAACTACAAAATCGGTGAGGTTCACGACGGCGCCGCGACCATGGATTGGATGGAACAAGAACAAGAGCGCGGTATCACGATCACCTCTGCAGCCACCACCTGCCTGTGGAACGACCACGTCATCAACATCATTGACACCCCCGGACACGTTGACTTCACCGTCGAAGTTGAACGATCACTCAGAGTTCTTGACGGCGCTGTTGCTGTCTTTGACGGAGTCGCGGGTGTCGAACCTCAGACGGAAACCGTTTGGCGACAGGCCGACAAATACCGCGTCCCTCGGATGTGTTTCATTAACAAACTGGATCGAACCGGCGCGTCTTTCTACGACTCGCTGGCCAGCATTGTTGATCGTCTTGAAGCAAACGTCGCGGTATTGCAACTTCCAATAGGGAACGAAGCTGACTTCATAGGTGTTGTTGACCTCGTTGCCATGAAAGCAATCGTCTGGCAGGGAGAGGATCTGGGCGCGAGTTACGAAACCATTGACATTCCGGCGGACATGCAAAGCGAAGCAGAGAAATACCGCGGAAAGCTTCTCGAAGTGCTCGCCGACGTCGACGAAGAAATCATGATGGCTTACCTCGAAGGGGAGGACGTTGACGAAGAGACAATGCGCAACGCCATCCGACAAGGCACCATCGCCAACGACATCGTGCCGGTGCTCACAGGTACGGCGTTCAAGAACAAGGGTGTCCAACCGCTCCTTGATGCAGTGACGCTGTACCTGCCGTCACCTTTAGACATCCCCGCGATCGGTGGTACCGCACTGAACGGTGAAGAAGACCTAGAACGTCACCCCGACGCCGCCGAACCATTCTCAGCGCTGGCATTCAAAATCATGACCGACCCGCACGTAGGCAAGCTTGTCTATTTCAGGGTCTACAGCGGCAGCCTCGAAAAGGGTGGACAGGTCCTTAACACCACCACCGGCAACAAAGAACGCATCGGCCGGATTCTGCAGATGCACGCCAACAATCGAGAAGATCGCGACGACATCCAAGCCGGCGACATCGTTGCTGGAATCGGACTCAAGAATACGCGGACGGGTGACACCCTTTGTGATCCCGGTAGCCCCATCGTCTTAGAACAACTCGTTTTCCCCGAACCGGTGGTGCATGTTGCCGTAGAACCCCGATCCAAAGGCGATCAGGACAAATTAAGTAAAGCCCTAACAGCACTGTCCGAAGAGGATCCGACTTTCCGAGTTAAAAGTGACGAAGAAACAGGCCAGACCGTTATCTCAGGGATGGGTGAGCTACACCTTGAAGTGCTTGTTGACCGCATGCTCCGAGAGTTCCGTGTTGACGCCACCATCGGCAAGCCTCAGGTCGCCTACCGCGAAACCATCACCAAAGCAGTAAACAAGTTCGAGTATCGCCACATTAAGCAGAGCGGTGGGTCGGGACAATACGCCGTCGTTGTCATCAATCTTGAGCCCAGCGACGCTGGCGAGGGCTACGTGTTCGATGATTCGATAAAGGGTGGTGTCATCCCGCGCGAATACATCAGTTCAGTGAACGCTGGTCTACAGTCCTCGATGGACAACGGACCTCTCGCCGGTTTCCCCATGGTCGACGTGAAGGTCGAATTGATAGACGGGTCGACCCACGACGTCGACTCATCAGAGATGGCTTTCAAGATCGCGGGCACTATGGCTATGCGAGAAGCAGCGCGAGCCGCAGGCCCAGTACTTCTCGAGCCGATCATGTCTGTCGAGGTTGTCACCCCAGAGAATTACATGGGTGATGTGATTGGTGACCTTAACGCCCGACGTGGCCGAGTTGGGCAGATGGAAAGTCGCGGTGCATCCCAAGTGATCGATGCTCATGTGCCGCTATCCGAAATGTTCGGATACGCTAACGACCTGCGTTCGCGTACTCAGGGTCGGGCTACCTACTCAATGCAGTTCGAGAACTATCAACAAGTCCCACCCAGCATCGCCGAAGACATCGTAAAGCGAATCCGCGGCGAGTAACCACCAAGATCAATTTTTCAAGAAATCCAGCTAGACCCTTAACAAGAAAAGACACCGGAGAGAGAATAATGTCCAAGGAGAAGTTTGAGCGGACGAAGCCCCATGTGAATGTGGGAACGATGGGTCATATTGACCATGGGAAGACCACGTTGACGGCTGCTATTACGCATGTGTTGGCTGAGGCTTCGGGTGGCGTCGCGACGGCGTTCGAGGAGATTGATAAGGCGCCTGAGGAACGGGAGCGTGGTATCACGATTTCGATTTCTCATGTCGAGTATGAGACAGCGAACCGTCATTACGCACATGTTGATATGCCAGGTCACGCTGACTACATCAAGAACATGATTACCGGTGCCGCTCAGGTAGATGGTGCGATTCTTGTGGTGTCGGCTGCTGATGGTCCGATGCCACAAACCCGTGAGCATGTGTTGTTGGCTCGCCAGGTTGGTGTTCCTTACATTGTGGTGGCGTTGAACAAGGTTGACTTGGTTGATGATGAGGAACTGTTGGAGTTAGTGGAACTCGAGGTTCGAGAATTACTCAACGAGTATGAGTTCCCGGGTGACGATGTTCCGGTTATTCAGGTTTCTGCGTTAGGTGCGTTGGAAGGCGCTGATGGAGCTGCGGACCAGGTTGCGGAACTGATGGCAGCTGTTGATGAGGCAATTCCTGAGCCTGATCGAGATACTGACAAGCCGTTCCTGATGCCAGTTGAAGACGTTTTCTCTATTACGGGTCGAGGCACAGTGGTGACGGGCAAGATCGAGGCTGGTGTGGTGAACACCGGTGAAGAAATCGAGATTGTTGGTATTCGCGACACTCAAACAACCACGGTTACTGGTGTGGAGATGTTCCGCAAGATCCTTGATGAGGGTCAAGCTGGTGACAACGTCGGGTTGCTTTTGCGTGGCATTGACAAAGAAGAAGTGGAGCGCGGCCAAGTGTGTTGCGCGAAAGGGTCTATTACCCCTCATACCAGGTTCGAAGCACAGGTGTATGTCTTGACCAAGGAAGAAGGTGGCCGTCACAAGCCGTTCTTTTCGAACTATCGTCCTCAGTTCTTTTTCCGGACGACAGATATCACGGGCATGGTCGAGTTGCCCTCAGGTACGGAGATGTGTATGCCGGGCGACAACACTGACATGACGGTCGAGTTGATCAACCCGATCGCTATGGACGAAGGTGTGCGATTCGCGATTCGTGAAGGTGGCCGCACCGTGGGTGCGGGGCGAGTCACGAAAATCCTCGCATAAACACCATGGCTGCTTCACAAAAGATTCGCATCCGCCTCAAGGCATACGACCACGACATTGTGGATCAGAGCACTCAAAAAATCGTTGAAACGGTTCTGCGCACCCAAGCAACTATCAAAGGACCTGTTCCGTTACCGACAGAAAAGCACCGGTACACAGTGGTGCGCTCGCCGCACAAAGACAAAGACTCCCGAGAGCACTTCGAAATGCGAATTCACAAGAGGCTCATCGATATAATCGAACCTTCACCTAAGACCGTCGATTCGTTGCAACGACTTGAATTACCAGCCGGCGTCGACATTGAAATTAAAATTCAACAGAATTAAATCCGAACGGCTCCAGGGTGGTGATTAGTCCGGAGCCCCGCTATCGTCTATACCCCGTGTGTCCGATACATCTGGACGCACAAACCGACGTCCGGCAAGGCCGGCCCTAGGGCTGGAACCGGTCGGCACAACCTAATCTTTCGCTCCGCCGGCTTTGCCGAGCGGAGCGTTCGCGTGAACGGCGGCCGAGCAGCTCCGTTTGGAAGAGGAAGACATCCGACATGGCGAATAAGGCGATAGTCGCCACAAAAGTCGGTATGACCCAGCTCTGGGACGATGACAACCAAGTTGTTCCGGTCACCATGTTGCAAGTGGCGCCGTGTCGTGTGGTTCAAGTCAAAACTGATGAACGAGATGGCTACACCGCGGTCCAAGTTACCTTCGGTGAGCGCGATGCAAGAAAGTTAAGCAAACCCGAGGCCGGACATTTTGACTCGGCTGGCATTGAACCAGGTCAACGACTAGTCGAATTGCGGCTCGATGACGTCAGTGAAATCGAAGTGGGACAAGAACTTGCAGCGGATGTCCTTGAAGCTGGGGAAAGAGTCGATGTCACCGCAGTATCGAAGGGCAAGGGGTTTGCGGGCGTAATGAAACGCCACAATTTCGCGGGCCAAGGCGCCAGCCATGGTGTCCACCGAGCCCACCGAGTCCCCGGGGCTATTGGCGCCTGCGCTACACCGTCACGCGTGTTCAAAGGCACACGTATGCCGGGTCGCATGGGAGCGGAGAAAGTCACCACCCTGAACCTCACCGTGGTGGAAGCAGATGCTGAACGAGAACTCCTGCTTGTTCGCGGTTCGGTACCCGGCCCTAAAGGAGGCGTCGTTGTAGTCCGCGACGCTGTAAAGGGCTGAATATGGCAACCACTCTTGATCTTCGGGCACAAGACGGCAGCAGTGCCGGGACGGTCACTCTGGATGACGCGATCTTTGGAATTGAACCGAACATGGCCGTCTTGCACCAGGTGGTCAACGCCCAGCTAGCGGCGCGACGAAGCGGAAGCGCAAATACAAAAACACGAGCAGAGGTCCAGGGCGGCGGAGCAAAGCCCTACCGACAAAAGGGCACCGGCAGAGCTCGTCAAGGATCGATTCGAGCCCCCCAGTTCACCGGTGGCGGAATTGTGCACGGACCCAAACCGCGTAGCTATCGCCAAAAAGTAAATAAGAAAATGACTCGACTGGCGTTACGCTCAGCGCTAAGCGATCGTGCCCAAAGCGAACGCGTAGTTGTAGTCGACGCATGGCGGTTCGACTCTCCCCGAACCAAAGACGCAATATCTGCGTTACAAAGCCTGGGACTCGGCGGCAAAGTAATGATGGTGATAGCTGAGAATGACGACACCGCAGCGAGAAGTTTTCGGAACCTGCCATCTGTCCATCTAGTTAAGGCCCATGAATTAAACGCTTACGACGTATTGTGCTCGGATTGGCTTGTCTTCACTAGTGAGACACTCCCGGGGGCCGACTCATGAAGGACCCACGCGACATCGTCATTGCCCCCGTGATCTCCGAAAAGTCTTACGACCAGCTTGAGCAGAACGTCTACGTGTTCAACGTACACACCTCTGCCTCGAAACCCGAAATTCGCCGAGCCGTTGAATCGATCTTCGATGTGACGGTCAAGAAAGTCAACACGCTCAACCGCAAAGGCAAAGTCCGTCGCAACCGACGAAGCAACACCGTCGGAAAGCGCGCAGACACCAAGCGGGCCATTGTCACCCTCACCGAGGGCGACTCAATCAAGATCTTCGAGACATAGTCATGGGAATACGCGTACGCAAGCCATCAAGTCCAGGCAGACGCTTTCAGACCGTTTCGGACTTCAGCGAGATCACCACCACCAGTCCCGAAAAATCTCTTCTCGCGAAACAACACTCGACCGGCGGTCGAAACAACAACGGTCGCAAAACCTCACGCCACCGCGGAGGCGGCCATAAACAGCGGTACCGCATCATTGATTTCAAGAGGGACAAGGATGGAGTGCCCGCCACCGTAGCGACCATCGAATACGACCCAAACCGTAACTGCCGCATAGCGTTACTCCACTATCACGACGGCGAAAAACGATACATCCTCGCCCCAGCAGGCCTCGAGGTAGGGAACAAGATCGAAAACGGACAGCACGCAGAAGTGCAGGTGGGAAACGCTTTGCCGCTGCGATATATGCCAGTAGGTACAACCCTCCACAACATCGAACTGAAACCGGGAGCCGGAGGCCAAATGGCCAGATCAGCCGGCGCCGGCGTCCAGCTCGTCGCCAAAGAGGGCGCCCACGCAACACTCCGTCTACCAAGCACCGAGATGCGCCGCGTCCCCATTGATTGTCGCGCTACCGTCGGTTCTGTCGGCAATGCCGAAGCCGACCTTGTGAAGATCGGTAAGGCCGGCAGAAACCGCTGGAAAGGGGTTCGACCCCAGACCCGCGGTGTAGCCATGAACCCCGTTGACCACCCCCTCGGCGGTGGCGAAGGAAAGACATCAGGCGGCCGCCACCCAGTGTCTCCTTGGGGCAAACCCGAAGGCCGCACCCGTAAGAAGAACAAAAAATCCAACGACATGATCATCCGCCGTCGCCGAACACGCGGATCGCGGAGGTAATCAATGCCACGCAGTTTGAAAAAAGGTGCATTCGTCGATGATCACCTCCTCAAAAAGGTGGACGCCCTCAATGAAAGCGGCGAAAAACAGGTCATCAAGACCTGGAGCCGCCGATCAACCATCATTCCCGAAATGATTGGTCACACCATTGCAGTACATGACGGACGCAAACACGTACCCGTCTACGTCACCGAAGCCATGGTCGGACACAAACTTGGCGAGTTCTCTCCGTCACGAACCTTCAGATTGCACGCGGGGCAAGAACGAGGCGGCAACCGATGAGCGGCCTCATTGATCTAAAAACAGTTGCTGGCGCACGATCCACCCACAAATTCGCTCGTCTATCGGCTTCCAAAGTGCGGGTCGTACTTGATTTGATCCGAGACGAGGATCTTGGCCGAGCACGCGAAGAACTCCAATTTTGCGATAGAGGAGCTGCGACGATCATTTCCAAAGTCCTCGAAAGCGCCGTCGCCAACGCAGAGAACAACGAACATTTATCCGCAGATGAACTCTATGTCGCCGAATGCTGGGCAGATGAAGGTCCCACGCTCAAACGCTGGCGCCCCCGCGCACGCGGACGCGCAACTCGCATCAACAAACAAACCTGTCACGTCACGGTCGTCGTCGCTCAGTTAAACGACGATGAACTTGAGACGAGAGCTGCTCGTCTCGAGGCTTCGGGACGTAGGACCGCTGATGCGGATCGTGCAGCTCGTGTTGCTGCCAGCAAGGCCGACGATGAAGGAACTGAGGGGAACGACCCCACCACCGTTGACGAGGAAACAACCCACACCGAAGACATGACTGACCACGCCGCCGAAGAAACAACAGATGACGTCACGACGATTGAGCAGAACGAAACCTCAGAAGACGTAGCCGACGACACTGACCAAGACGAAGTTGTCGATGTTGAAACCCCGGACGATGCAGAAACGGCAGATGAGAGCACAGACGAAGACGAGAAGGAGGCCTGATCATGGGTCAAAAAGTCAACCCCTACGGCTTCCGACTCGGGATTACCACCGATTGGAAATCCCGCTGGTACGCGGATAAGGAGTATCAGGACTACGTCATCGAAGACTGGGAAATAAGGAACTTTCTCAGAACTGAACTTCCCCACGCCGCGATCAGTCGTATCGAAGTCGAACGCACCCGAGACCGCCTCCGAATAGATGTCCATACAGCTCGACCCGGCATTGTTATTGGCCGACGGGGAGCTGAGGCAGACCGCCTGCGCGAGGGACTAACCAAGATTTCAGGCAACCCCAAAGTTCAACTCAACATTCAAGAGATCAAACAACCCGAACTTGACGCCGCACTCATCGCCCAAGGCGTCGCGGATCAGCTAGCTGGCCGCGTCGCATTCCGCCGAGCGATGAAACGTGCAGTACAGAACGCCCAAAAGGCTGGAGCCCTCGGGATCCGTGTCCAATGCTCTGGTCGTCTAGGCGGATCTGAGATGGCACGAACCGAGTGGTACCGAGAAGGACGAGTGCCTCTTCACACCCTCCGAGCGGATATCGACTACGGCTTCCGCGAAGCCCGCACAACCGCGGGCCGAATAGGGGTCAAAGTCTGGCTCTACAAGGGAGACATCTTGCCTTACAAGGTCTCTGCTGATGAACGTATAAGTCGTGAAGCAGCGATGGCAGCCGGTGAAACCTCCGGAGCAGCCGAACCCAACGCCCCAGTGGTCTCATCTGGTGGCCGTCGCCCAGATACGCAAAGTGATGAAATCGAAGAGCCAGCACCGTTGGTCAAAGAAGCTGATCCGGAGTTCGAAAAGCTTCTAGAAGAAGAGGAACAGATCGAACGCGCCACTCGCGAACAAAGTCAAACCCCCAACTTCCGACCGGGAGACGACTGAAATGTTGATGCCCCGGAAAGTTAGACACCGCAAGACCCATCGTGGCCGCACGAAAGGCCGCGCCAAAGGCGGCACCACGATGCATTTCGGTGATTTTGGTATCCAGGCTCTTGAACCCGGATGGATTACCGCACGCCAAATTGAAGCCGCACGTATCGCAATGACGCGCCACGTCAAACGTGGAGGAAAAGTTTGGATCAATATCTTTCCCGACAAACCCGTCACCGCGAAACCTGCTGAAACTCGGATGGGTTCGGGCAAGGGCAACCCCGAACGTTGGGTAGCGGTTGTCAAACCAGGAAGAGTGATGTTCGAACTCGGCGGTGTCGAGCCTGACCTTGCGCACGGCGCTTTGAATCGAGCGATCCAAAAGCTTCCTATCAAAGCTCGCATCGTGAGTCGTGAGGAGGCGATCTAATGACAGCTGCAGCAGCTTTACGCGAATTTGCTGACGATCAGCTACTCGATCAGCTCACCGAATCAAAACACGAGCTATTCAATCTCCGATTCCAATTCGCAACCGGCCAACTAGAAAACCCAGGGCGAATCTCCCAAGTGAAGCGAGATATCGCCCGCATCAACACCATCCTCAGAGAACGAGAGATTGCTGCTGCAGAAGCAGCAACGACGAAGGACAACTCATGAGTGACACACATGTCACCCCCGAAGAACGCAACCGCCGGAAAATCCGGGAAGGTCTCGTTGTTTCCACCTCGATGGAGAAAACCGTCGTTGTTGCTGTAACGGAACGCGTCCGCCACGCCCGCTATTTCAAAACTGTTCAACAAACCAAGAAGCTCTACGCCCACGATGAACAAAATGACGCCCGCCCTGGCGATCGAGTACGGGTCATGGAGACCCGCCCTCTTTCGAAGAAGAAGCGGTGGCGGCTTCTTGAAATCGTAGAACGAGCCCGATGATTTCGGAGTTGATGCAGTGATCCAGCAAGAATCCCGACTTAAAGTCGCCGACAATTCCGGGGCAAGAGAAGTTCTGTGCATCCGAGTCCTCGGAGGAACAGGACGCCGCTACGCGTCTATTGGCGATGTCTTTATCGCCACTGTTAAGGACGCTATCCCCGGTGCCGCCGTGAAGAAGGGCGAGGTCGTTCGTTGCGTTGTCGTACGAACACGAAAAGAACGACGACGTCCTGATGGCAGCTACATCAGATTCGACGAAAACGCCGCCGTACTAGTAGACGAGAACCGACAACCTCGCGGCACGCGCATTTTCGGTCCGGTAGGTCGCGAACTCCGCGACCACCGCTTTATGCGCATCGTCTCGTTGGCTCCAGAGGTCCTCTAATGAAAATCAAGAAGGGTGACCTAGTTCGAGTCTTGTCCGGCAAGGACAAAGGAACCGAAGGTCACGTCATGTCCATCAACGTCGAAACTGGACGCATCACAGTTGAAGGCGTCCACACTGGCCGAAAACACCAACGCCCCACCCAAGCAAACGACCAAGGGGGAATCATCGACATAGCGTTAACTATTAACGCATCCAATGTCGCGGTTGTATGCCCCAAAACCGGTGAACCTGGACGAGTCGGCTACCGGATCGAAGGCGACACCAAAGTGCGCTACCACAAAAAATCTGGAGAGGAACTGTCGTGACCGCGACACTGACTGAACCTCGGATGAAGGCGCTTCACCGCGACACTCTTCGAGACCAACTACAAACCCAGCTCAACCTGCCCAATGTCATGCAGGTCCCCACGCTGAGCAAGATCTCGGTCAATTCAGGGGTGGGAGACGCGCTAATTAACCGAGCGTTCCTTGATGGGGCAATGGAAGACCTGACCAAAATCACCGGACAAAAAGCCGCAATCACGCGAGCGAAAAAGTCCATCGCTGGATTCAAACTCCGCGAGGGGAACGCTATCGGCGCCAAGGTCACTCTTCGTAACAATCGGATGTGGGAGTTCTACGACCGTCTTGTGAGTTTGGCGATACCACGTATCCGCGACTTCCGCGGCCTCTCACCTCGCTCCTTCGACGGCTGCGGTAACTATACGTTCGGCGTCACAGAGCAACTGATCTTCCCCGAAATCAGTTACGACTCTGTCAGCAAAATCCGGGGAATGGATATCACGATCGTGACATCCGCAACTGACGATGAACACGGCCGTGCACTCTTGACGGCGCTCGGGTTCCCGTTCCGTACTGAGGGGCAGAACTGATGGCCAAGAAGGCTCTTCGCAATAAGCAGCAACGTACTCCCAAGTTCAAGGTGCGTGCCTACACACGCTGTCGCCGTTGTGGTCGACCGCGATCGGTGTACCGCAAGTTTGGGCTCTGTCGGGTGTGCCTCCGAGAAATGATCCATGCAGGGGAAATCCCAGGCGTGACCAAGGCCAGCTGGTGAGGGGAGAATCAAGATGACCATGACCGACCCCATTGCCGACATGCTCACGCGGATCCGCAACGCGCACCAGGGCTATAAGGACACGGTGGAGATGCCGTCTTCCAAACTTAAGGAATCCCTCGCTGCGATACTCAAAGCCGAGGGATACGTCGCCGATTACCAAGTCACCAACTCCGAAGCTCGACCCGGAGACACCCTGTCGATACATCTGAAATACACCCCCGACCGGAGCCGAACAATCTCTGGCATCAAACGGATCTCAAAACCAGGTCTTCGGGTGTACACCAAGTCCGACAGTGTCCCACGGGTACTCGGCGGACTTGGTATAGCCGTTCTTTCGACCAGTAAAGGCCTAATGACCGACAGAGAGGCTCGCCGGACCCGCATGGGCGGCGAAATCCTTTGTTACGTCTGGTAGGAGACACCATGTCGCGTATAGGTAAAGCACCCATATCGGTCCCAGACGGCGTCACGGTTGAAGTTTCAGCTAACGCAGTCACAGTTGCGGGTAAGCAAGGCGAATTAAGCCAAGAGATACCCGAGGGCATTCAAGTAGAAGTCCACGACGACACCATTGATGTCGGCCGAACCGACGACACCCGTCAGCAACGCGCACTCCACGGGCTAACACGCGCCCTGGTGAACAACATGGTCGAGGGTGTCACCAACGGGTTCATGAAAGAACTCAACATCGTCGGGGTTGGCTATAGAGCCCAAGCCAAGGGGAACAACGCGTTAGAACTGGCTCTTGGCTTTAGCCACTCGGTCAAGGTAGAAGCACCCGACGGCATAACTTTCGAGGTTCCCGAACCCACGATCATCAAGGTTTCAGGCATCAACAAACAACTCGTAGGCCAGGTGGCTGCAGACATTCGGGCTCTAAGAAAACCTGAGCCCTACAAAGGTAAAGGCATCCGGTATCTCGGTGAGCACGTGATTCGCAAAGCCGGCAAGGCCGCAAAGTAGGTATCGCAATGACATCACGAACCGCTCAACGTCAACGTCGCCAACGACGAGTCCGCAAAAAAATTAGCGGCACCTCAAGCTGCCCCCGATTGAGCGTTTTTCGGTCGAATCGACACATCTCAGCTCAAATCATCGACGACGTAGCGGGACGCACCGTTGCCGCCGCCTCTAGCTCCGAAGCTGACCTTCGTAGTGATGCCACCAGCAACAAAGAAGCCGCCAGCAAAGTTGGTCAGCTGTTAGCTGAACGAGCAAAAGCAGCTGGCGTCGAATCTGTGGTTTTTGACCGCGGAGGAAACAAGTACCACGGCCGTGTAGCGGCCCTCGCCGACGCAGCCCGCGACGCCGGGCTGAAGTTCTAGGAAGCAGTTATGACTGATACCACCAACCAGAACCAAAATCGCCGCAACAACGATCGAGGTAACCGCAGACGCGATGATCGACGACGCGAAGATAACCCGAGAAATAGCGGCGACGACGGACTCCGTGAGTCCAGAGTCATCGATATCAATCGCGTAGCAAAGGTCGTCAAGGGCGGTCGACGATTCTCCTTCACAGCTCTGGTCGTGATTGGTGACGGTGCCGGTCAGGTCGGGCTTGGATATGGGAAAGCCAAAGAAGTGCCTCTCGCGATTCAAAAGGGCACCGAAGAAGCAAAGAAGAACCTCTTCCGCGTTCCGTTAGCAGGCTCAACTATCGTCCACCCCATCCTCGGTGAAATGGGTGCCGGTCGCGTGCTGCTTAAACCAGCCGCCCCCGGCACGGGAGTGATCGCGGGTGGCGCAGCGCGCGCCATCCTCGAAGAAGCGGGCATTAACGACGTCTTGGCCAAATCGCTGGGCTCGTCCAACCACATCAACGTCGCCAAGGCCACAATCGCAGGACTGCAAGGCCTAAAACGACCAGACGAAGTAGCTGCTCTACGAGGACTCTCCGCCGAAGAATGCATCCCCGCTGCCCTCCTAGCGGCATACCGAGAATCGGAACGACAAGTCCGCCAATCTAAGCCGTCTGCTGAGGTGTCCTCGTGAGTGATGTAACCGTCACCCAAGTTCGCTCAGCGATTGGATCTAAACCGAAACACCGAGGGACCCTCCGGGCTCTGGGATTGGGACGGATTGGAAAAACCAACACCCTGCCCGACCGACCTGAAATCAGGGGGATGATTCAGAAGGTCGCGCATCTCATCGACGTTCAAGAAGACTGAAGCAGAGACACCCATGCTCAAACCACATGACTTACAGCCGGCTCCCGGCTCGAAGAAGAAGCCCAAACGCGTTGGTCGCGGAATCGCCGGCAAAGGCGGCAAAACCGCGGGCCGAGGCACCAAAGGGACCAAAGCCCGAAGCAAAGTTCCCGTCTGGTACGAGGGCGGTCAATTACCCCTCCAGCGTCGACTCCCAAAAATGAAGGGCTTTACCAATCCATTCCGCGTCGAGTATCAACCAATCAACCTTGACACGATTGTGGAATCAGGCCTCAGCGAAGTCACCCCTGAGGGACTGCTGGAGAAAGGTCTCGTCTCGAAGGGCGCCATGGTGAAGATTCTCGGCAGAGGGCAAATAGACCGCCCAGTGACAGTGAAGGCGCATGCCGTATCCAAAAGCGCAGAAGAGGCCATCTCAGCTGCGGGAGGTACGGTTGAGATCCTGCCACCCACATTCAAGGGTCCGCGACCACCAGCCCGCGGTAACCAGCACACCAACCGATAAACGGGGTTCACCTTGCTCGGCAGCTTGCGCAACATCTTTCGGGTACCTGATCTTCGAGGGAAGATCATGTTCACCATCTTCATTCTTGGCGCGTATCGGCTTGGCTCACAAGTTCCCGTGCCAGGGATCGACTTCGACGCGATCTTGTCATTACGAGAACAAGCCGATCAAACAGGAGGAGTGCTGGCGCTACTCAACCTGTTCTCCGGGGGCGCCTTAACGAACTTCGCGATATTTGCATTAGGGATCATGCCGTACATCACGGCGTCAATCATTATTCAGATTCTGACGGTGGCAATTCCCCGGTTGGAGCAGTTACAACAACAAGGGGCCGTGGGTCAGAGAAAAATCACTCAATATACCCGTTACCTCACCTTAGGGATCGCCTTTATCCAGGCGACCGGCATCACTTTTATCTTTGGACGAGGACAAGGAACAGCCCTTGGCAACACCAGCGCCGTCATTGTTATCCCCGACTTCACGTTCCCTCGGGTCGGGCTCGTCATCATCTCATTGACGGCGGGCGTCGCTCTGCTGATGTGGATGGGTGAACTCATCAGTCAACGCGGCGTCGGCAACGGCATGTCCCTATTGATTTTCGCCTCCGTTGTATCCACGATCCCCTTTGACGGAGCACGCTTGCGAGCTGTTGAAGGCAACTTTTACCTCGCAGCCGCGATCTTCGTTGCGATCGCCATGATGGTGGCCATTGTCTTCATCGAACAAGGACAGCGCCGGATCCCTGTCCAGTTCTCTAAACGCCAGGTAGGACGACGAATGTATGGCGGCCAAAACACCTACATTCCTCTCAAGGTCAACCAGTCCGGGGTGATTCCCGTTATTTTCGCCAGTTCAATCCTGTTCCTGCCCGTGCTGCTATCCAATGTCGCCAACTGGGGCTGGTTCCAAACCTTCGTCAACGATTACCTCACTCAGCCCGACAGCATTGTCTACATCCTCTTCTTTGGCATGCTGATCGTCGGCTTCGCATATTTCTATACCGCGATCTCGTTCGACCCAGTGCGCCAAGCCGACAACATTCGCAAACAGGGTGGCTTTATTCCCGGTGTCCGCCCAGGCCCACAAACAGAGCGCTATTTATCGAAAATCCTTAACCGCATCACCCTCCCGGGAGCGCTTTTCATTGCGTTTGTAGCTCTCATACCGACAGTGCTCCTCTCGCTCACCAGCGATCTTGGAGCCATGGGCGGCGGTGGAGCCACCATCGGATTCGGAGGAGTTTCGATCCTCATCGCGGCGGGTGTCGCGCTCGAGACGATGAAGCAAGTTGATAGTCAACTTCTTCAACGCAACTATGAGGGTTTCCTCAAATAGCAGCGGATCAATTCGATGACTCGACTCGTGATTTTAGGGAAACAAGGAGCTGGCAAAGGCACACAATGCGCGTTGCTAGCCAAGCACTACCACATACCCCACATATCCACCGGTGACATGCTTCGAACAGCAGTCGCGGAAGGCACCCATCTTGGTTTACAAGCCAAAGCAATAATGGAAGCCGGCGAACTTGTTTCGGACGAAATCATCCTCGGTATCGTCCACGAGCGCCTCACCCAAGCTGACGCGCAACTTGGATTCCTACTGGACGGATTTCCTCGCACTGACGCCCAAGCACAAGGCCTGATGGCCATGCTCGCACCAAACAAAATTGACGTCGCACTCGACATTGATGTCCCCGACGACGTCGTGACAAAACGAATGTTGGCCAGAGGTCGAGATGACGACACTCCCGAAGCTATGCAACGGCGCCTCGAGCTGTACCAGACAGAAACCGCTCCGCTCTTGGAGCTCTTCTCGAAGGGCGGGTTTTTGGTCTCCGTTGATGGACTCGGAACCGAGCTAGAAGTCCACGGCCGCGTCATTGACGCGATTGAAAGAAATCGTTGACTATGACGCCTAGATTGGTGCCTGAACCGGCGCACGGTATGCTCTTTCTTCGGCTCGTTGGTGGAACCAACAACGCCGCGTCCGCACCCGGTCGCGTTCTTGGGGTCATACCTACCCCGCGACCCCAGCCCCAGGTATCCCAATGAAGGTCCGTCCCAGCGTCAAAAAGATCTGTGATAAGTGCCGAGTGATCCGGCGCCACGGTCGCATTCGCGTAATTTGCCCTAACCCGCGCCATAAGCAGCGGCAGGGATAGGAGTTTCTAGCTATGGCACGTATCGCAGGAATCGACATCCCTCGGGAAAAACGAGTCGAGATCTCACTCACCTATATCTACGGAATCGGCCGCACGAGATCCCACGACATCTGTGAAGCACTCAATATCGGTCGAGCAACCCGCGTCCGCGATCTCACTGACGAGGAAATCGTTAGTGTGCGAAATTTCATTGATGAGAACTACACCGTCGAAGGTGATCTGCGCCGCGATGTCGCGCAAGACATCACGCGAAAAAAGGAAATCGGCTGCTACCAAGGAATCCGCCATCGACGCGGGATGCCAGTCAGAGGTCAGCGCACCCATACGAACGCGCGCACACGCAAAGGGCCCCGCAAAACTGTCGCGGGTAAGAAAAAGGTCCTGAAGTGATCGCCGGCCAGGAAACGGATTGAAAGAAGATCATGGCCAATACTGAACCAGCGCCAGTAGCACGACGCCCCCGTCGCAAAGAACGCAAAAACGTCGGACACGGCGTCGCGCACATTAAGAGTTCCTTCAACAACACCATCATCAGTTTCAGCGACCAACAAGGCAACGTTGTGTCGTGGTCCTCGGCAGGCAACGTCGGTTTCAAAGGTTCCCGTAAATCGACTCCGTTTGCTGCCCAACAGGCCGCCGAAGAAGCCGCTCGTAAGGCCATGGAACATGGCGTCCGAAGAGTTGACATCCAAGTTAAAGGCCCCGGCTCTGGACGCGAAACAGCGATCCGTTCAATACAAAACACCGGTATCGAGATCACAGGAATTAAAGACATGACCCCCGTGCCACACAACGGTTGTCGACCACCTAAGCGTCGGAGGGTTTGACCCATGGCACGCTATACCGGACCCAAAGCGCGAGTCTCGCGACGCTTAGGCATCAACATTTGGGGGACAGAGGGCGAAACTAAAGCCCTAGACCGCCGCCCCTACCCGCCGGGTGAACATGGTCGCACTCGGCGGCGAAGCCAGAACTCTGAATACCTCGTCCAGCTTCAAGAGAAACAAAAAGCGCGATTTACCTACGGCATCACTGAGAGGCAGTTCCGCAACACCTATGACGAGGCTGCCCGCCAACGCGGAGTCACAGGGGAGAACCTCCTCCGTCTTCTCGAACTCAGACTAGACAACATCGTGTACCGCGCAGGTTGGGCAGCAACCCGGCCCCAAGCTCGCCAGTTCGTCAGTCATGGACACATAAATGTCAACGGTCGACGGGTCAACGTACCCAGCTTCCGTGCCCGCAAAGGTGACGCCATCGAGTTGCGGCCTAAGGCCCGCGAGATGGTCACCATCAGATGGAACCTCGATGTGCTGGATCGAGCCGCCCCAATGTGGCTCGACGCCGGCGACAATGGCCAACAGGTCACAGTGCGAGAGGTCCCAATACGCGAACAGATCGAAATTCCGGTTCGCGAGCAACTCATTGTCGAGTTGTATAGCAAGTAGTCCACCCTTGGCCCTATGGAGATACTGTGAGCATGCTCACCATGCAGCGTCCGACGGTTGAAGCCCTCGGCGACGAGGAAAACAACCACCAACGTTTCGCCGTTGGCCCTCTTGAACCCGGATTCGGGCACACCATCGGCAACTCTCTGCGACGAACATTGCTGTCGTCGGTGCCTGGTGCTGCCATAACTCAGGTCAAGTTCGACGGAGAGACAGCCCTCCACGAGTTCGCAACTATCGATGGTGTCGTTGAGGACGTCACGGACCTCATCCTCAACTTCAAAGACATCGTGTTGACATGTGAAAGTGACGAACCTGTCGCCGTACGGCTCGACGCCTCAGGTCCCTGTGACCTCTTGGCCGGCGATGTCGACTGGGGCGCCGACGTCGAATGCGTGAATCCCGAACTGCAAATCGCCACTCTTAGCAAAGGCGGGCGGCTTGCGGTAGATATCACCGTCCAACAAGGGCGCGGCTATTTGTCATCAGAAAACCAGGACACCAGTTCCACAATTGGTGTAATTCCCATCGACGCCATCTTTAGCCCCGTGCGTCGCGTTTCATTAGAGGTAGAGCCCACTCGTGTTGAACAATCAACGAATTTCGACCGGCTCATTCTCGACATCGACACCGACGGAGCCATCAGCCCAAGAGATGCGCTCGCTTCGGCCGGAGACACGCTGCGTACCCTGGTAGGGCTTGTCGCCGATATGAGCGAAGAACCCCTTGGTTTAGAAATCAACGAAGTGGCGGTTGTGGAGACCAGTTCGCCTGAACTCGAGATGCCCATCGAAGATCTCGACCTGAGTGAACGACCGCGCAACTGCCTAAAACGCGGTCAAGTCAATAGTGTTGGAGAGCTCTTAGAGAAGAGTATTGATGACTTAATGGCCATCACGAACTTTGGCCAAAAGTCTCTTGATGAGGTTATTCAGAAACTCGATGAACGCGGTCTAGCCCTCAAGGGCATGACCCCCTCAATCCAGTAGGAGTTCTTCTATGCCAACTCCCAAGAAAGGGCGCCGGTTAGGTGGTAGTTCAAGCCATCAAAGATCGATGATGGCCAATCTCGCTGCGTCGTTGTTCGCGGCAGAAGCAATCGAAACCACTGAAGCCAAAGCCAAGACTCTGCGTCCCTACGCTGAGAAACTGATCACAAAGGCCAAGAAAGCCAGTGCAGGTTCCAATAGCTTGCATCGGCATCGCCAGCTCGTAGCAAGTCTTAACGGTGACCAGGAGATGGCTCAAAAACTCATTGACGAGATCGGACCACGGTACGAAGATCGCCCAGGTGGCTACACCAGAATTCTGAAGCTTGGCCCCCGCCAGGGTGATCGTGCACCGATGGCGCTTATCGAGCTGGTCTAAGCCAGACGCATAGGCTCCAGCCATGTTGGACTCCGCGATAATCGCAACACTCAAAACATTCGACACCCCGACCGTCTGCAACGCGTTAGAACTTGTTGCTCCTGAACGACGCGCTGAAGGTTTCACGACTCTGCCCTTCGTCTGTCACGACCCGTCGCTTCCTCCGATGGTTGGGTACGCGCGTACAGCGAAGATCCGAGCGACGGTGCCTTCGGAACGATCCAAAGAAGACGACTTGGCTATGCGGATCGGATATTTCAGACATATCGCTGAGCCACCTGGACCAACGGTGACAGTAATTGAAGACGTAGACGATCCAGTGGGGTTCGGCGCTCATTGGGGGGAGGTCAACAGCAACGTGCACAAAGGTCTTGGCTCAGTAGGTACGGTCACCAACGGATCTATTAGAGACACGGACATGTGGGCCGAAGGGTTCGTCGCCCTGGCCGGATCCATCGGACCTTCCCATGGTTGGATTCATGTCGTCGAATACGGCATCCCAGTATCGGTCCACGGCATGACTGTGTCACCCGGTGACCTTATCCACGCAGACCACCACGGGGCCGTGGTGATACCTCACGCCATTGCCGCTGACATCAAAGATGCGGTCGAGCGTTTAACAAAGGCCGAAGCCCGTCTCATCGGCGCGTCTCAACAAGCAGAGTTCAGTATCGAACAGCTTGTGGCGATTCTCGACCCGGAGGGCCGCGATCATTAACTAGCTCACAGCAGATACCGGGTCGGTATCTCTGCCAGCGCGAAGCAGCGTGCCAGGCCGAACGTCGGTGAACTGGCCGTCCTCAACTGCATGTTCTCCGTTGATGAAGACGTGACGGACACCTACAGCTTCACCGTAAAGACGCCACCCTCCCCCAGGAAGATCCGTCCGAACTTCGATCTCTTTTGGAGCAACCTTCTCCGCGTCGAACACGACAAGATCAGCCCACCACCCTTGTTCGATGCGTCCTCGGTGCTTAAGCCCATACAAACGAGCCGGAGCATCAGTGAGTTTGTGCACCGCTGTCTCAAGTGTCATCAATTCTCTATCCCGCGCAGCAGAAAGCAGATATGTCGAATAATTGAAAGTGGCGAGAAAATCGAGATGAGCACCAGCGTCGGAAGCCCCGATGAGGCAACGATCGTCGTTCCACAATGCTTGACGTAACGCCCACGACTCATCGTTGTCGCCGGCCGCTGGCGGATACAAGCCGGTTTTCAAGTCATCAGCAACGACGATCTCACACAACGTATCCCAAGGCGTCTGCCCCAGTTCCTCAGCGATCTCACCGATCGAACGTCCTTCGAAATGCTTCAACTCACCCTTCGTTACTTCCCCCACCGTGAGACGTTCCCAGCGGGCGAGGCCACGAAAAGCACTCGGTTGCTGCGCGTCCTCGTTTAATTCAGCACGGCGAACGGGATCCGCCAGTAACGCCAGCTTCTCCGCATTTGGCAACGCCATTGGTTCGGCCCAACCATGCAAAGTGTCAAGCAAAAAGCCGCTCTCGAAACAAAGGCGACTTTCAGCGGGCATGGGTGCCGTTAGAGCGATAACACGACCTCCCTGACGCGCCGCATAATTCGATGCTTGTAACTTTTCTTCGATTACCTCTGCTTGTCGCGCGTTGGCGAAAATGACGTTCCAATTCAAGGGCTTGTCAGCCGCCACGGACATATCGGTGAGCAACTGGTAGACACTCTCATCGAATCTCTCAACTGTCGGAATGAACTCAAGGGCAACGGCTCCGGTATTTCGCAAGACCGAACAAAGCTCTACCAACTCACGTTCTGATGCGTGACGAGAAGGCACGGCATCTCCGTGTGCATCGTTGTGGGTCTTCGCCCAGGAGGAACTGAAACCCAGACCACCAGCGTCGATGCTCTCCGCCAGCAAATCCTTCATCTCCTGTAGTTCTTTATCCGACGCGGTTTCGCCTACTGATCTTTCCCCCATCACCACTCGCCGTAACGCGCTGTGGCCCACCAGAAACCCAGCATTGGGCATCAAGGTTCCTTCGATCGCGTCGAGGTATTCGCCGAAGGTTCTCCAATTCCAAGGCACTCCCTCCTGCAGAGAAGCCAAAGGCATTCCCTCCACTCGTGCCAACATGCTCATGAGGTAGTCACCGTCTTCAGGTGTCAACGGTGCGATAGTGAAACCGCAGTTGCCGCCAATCACCGTCGTGACACCGTGTAAGGGGGAGGGAGACAGCGTGGTATCCCAAAACACTTGAGCATCAAAATGGGTGTGAACATCAACGAAGCCGGGAGTAACCGTGAGGCCCGTGGCGTCAACTTCTTCACGAGCTTCTTCAACAATCTCACCGACAGCGACAATGCGGCCATCACGGACCCCGACATCGCCAAGACGTCCCGGACCTCCTGTGCCGTCAACTACCAAGCCGTTACGAATTACCAGATCGAGCATCATTCCCCCTCAACCGCAATAAGAAACTACCGTCCTCACGGTGACCTCCGCCCAGAACATTCGAATTGACCTTGCCTACAAGGGCACTCATTACCGCGGATTCGCTGAGAACCCAGGAGTACCCACCGTCGAAGGTGAGTTGCGGTCGGCGATCCAACGCGTCCTCGGTGAGGTAGTCCATCTAGCGGTCGCCGGTCGAACCGATGCCGGGGTCCACGCTTCGGGACAAGTGGTCTCGTTCCGCACAAGCAGCGCCCGTGTGGAACCTGAACGCTTACAGAACTCACTCAACAGGCTCTGCGGACCCGATATCCAAGTTCAACATATCCAATCCGTGCAACCCGATTTTGACGCCCGGTTCACGGCCGAACGACGTCTCTATCACTACAACGTATTGAATTCCCCAGTTGCCGACCCCCTCTTGTCTGACATTGAGTGGCATCTCAAAGAGCCCCTCAACGTTGAGGAAATGAACCAAGCGGCTCAACGCTTCCAAGGTGAACATGACTTCACTTCGTTCTGTCGTCGCCCCAAAGGTCAACCCGAAGCTTCGATGGTGCGCACCATCCACCAGGCCGAATGGCATCAACGATCACAATGGCGGCTGCAATTTGAAATCACAGCGAACGCGTTTTGTCATCAAATGGTGCGATCGCTCGTAGGTTTCTGCGTGGCGGTAGGAAGCAGCAAGCGGTCAGCGCGAGACGTCGAAACCGTATTCACTGCCAAAGATCGAAGCTCGGCTGCGCCTATAGCACCTCCCCACGGCCTTACCTTGGTTCATGTCACCTACCCTTCGGATGACTGAATCGAGCAGAAACAACAAAATCACGCGCCTCTAACGTTTGCCGTTTCAACACGACACCCGTAGCCTTGTTCCCCGGCCACTCCACTGGGGTGCCACGCCAAATCTGGAACAGATTCACGTTTCAAAATTCCGAGAGGTTGACGCATCGTGCGTACCTATGCCCCTAAAGCGAGCGAAATTGAACGCAAATGGTTCATCGTCGACGCAGAGAACCTCGTGCTTGGTCGAATGTCTACCGAGGTAGCTCGGATTTTGCGCGGCAAACATAAGCCCACGTTTGCTCCCTACCTGGACTGTGGCGACCATGTCATCATCGTCAACGCTTCAAAGATTGTTCTGACCAACGAAAAAGCAGAGAAAAAACTTGTTCACAGGCATTCCGGTTACCCCGGAGGCATCAAATCCCAAACCTACGGTCACTTACTATCCCGCCAACCCGAGGACACGATCCGACGGACCATCAAAGGCATGCTCCCCAAGAACCGGCTAGGTGCGCAGATGATCACCAAACTCAAGGTGTATGCAGGCCCAGAACACCCGCATTCTGCCCAACAACCAGAGACGCTTGTCCTCGAACACGCAGTGGCAAAAGCCTGAGATTGATACACACATGACTGCTCCCCTTACCCAAACAACAGGTCGACGCAAACAAGCAGTTGCCCGCGTGCGGCTCCGTCCCGGAACCGGTGTGATCACCTGCAACAAGCGGGCCTTTGACGACTACTTCACCTCCTCGGTCCATCGCCTACTCGTCACCGAACCCCTGCGACTCGTGGAACAGGTTGAAACTTACGACATTGATGTCACGCTCGATGGAGGTGGCCCAGCAGGTCAGGCGGGTGCCCTCAGGCTGGGAATTGCCCGCGCTCTTATCGAACTCGATCCCGACCAGCGTCCCGTTCTGAAAGCCGCAGGTCTGTTGACCCGCGATTCTCGCGTCAAAGAGAGCAAAAAATACGGCCTCAAGAAGGCTCGCAAGGCTCCACAGTATTCGAAGCGGTAAGTCTCCAAGGAGTCGACATGACACTGTCATTCGGCACCGACGGCGTCCGCGGTCCCACGCCCGAATTACTAAATGAACACTTCGTAGTCTGTTTGGCGATCGCCGCGAGCGAAGTGCTTTCTACCGACCACTGGATCTTAGGTCGAGATACCCGAGAATCGGGCCTATCTCTATCCCAGGCGATGGCACGAGCCATAGCTAACACGGGACGAAGTGTCGTTGACGCAGGAGTGGTCCCTACACCCACTGTCGCCTACCTCTCGAACGTAGAAAACTGCGCGGGAGTGGTGATATCGGCCTCCCACAATCCCTGGACCGACAATGGCGTCAAGATTTTCGCCCCCGGAGGTAGAAAACTTCACGACCAAGAACAGACAGCGATCGAGAATCGACTCGAAACGCTACTCAAAGACCCTGACCAGTCACTTGATGAGGCACCCCCAATTGTCAACGAACACTCGGACCCTCTCCAACTCTGGTCCGCCTCAATCGAAAACGCACTAGAAAAGAGAAGCTTGGAAGGCCTACACGTCGTCATCGACTGTGCGAACGGTTCCGCCTCCCATATCGCCGAACCACTCTTCACACGGCTCGGGGCGCGCGTCGAAGCTATTCACGCCGAACCCGACGGTCGTAACATCAACCAACACTGCGGATCAACCCACGCATCTACAATCACTCGGGCAGTCGTGGCGAAACAAGCGGACCTAGGGTTAGCCCTGGACGGAGACGCTGATCGTCTCATAGCCGTCGCATCCGACGGCGCGGTCATCGACGGCGACCGGCAACTGTGCATGTTCGCAAAAGACCTCGCTCAACGAAACCAGCTCACCAACCGAAGCGTTGTTGCCACTGTGATGTCAAACCTTGGCTTACGCCAAGCCCTACAACAGGCGGACATCACGATGATCGAGGTCCCCGTAGGTGATCGTAACGTTCTCGCTCAACTGGACGCCGGAGCAGCCGTTCTTGGTGGTGAACAGTCCGGGCACCTGGTTTTTCGACATCTCGCCACCACAGGCGATGGTTTACTCACCGGGGCGCTTCTCGCTGACCTCGTGCTTCGATCAGGAAGAAAGAGTTCGGACATCGCAAGCGAAACCATGCACGAGTTCCCCCAAGTGCTCATCAACGTTCCCGTCACATCAAACTCGACTCAGTTGCCTAGCGATCTCAGCCAAGAAATTGCTGACGCTGAAAAGCGACTCGGCAGTACGGGCCGAGTTCTCATCCGCGCTAGTGGCACTGAAACCGTTGTCAGAGTCATGGTGGAAGCGACCGAAAAGGCTACGGCACAACGCGAAGCTGACTATCTCGCCGATGCGATTAAACGCACTATGGAATAGGTCGCGGATAAGAGGGCCTAACCCGCCGCTACCCTCATCACCATGTGCGGCATCATCGCCGTCCTCCGCGGACAAGATAACGGATCGGCGCTTACCGCCGAAGACGTTCTCCCGCGGCTCAGCGCAGCCGTCGAAACGCTCGTCTCCGCGCCCGGAGAACTTGACTCAATGATCACGGAAACCAAGAAAGCGGCTGATGTTCTCGCGGCGATAGACCAAGAACTACGGACACTGCCAGGGATCCGAATGTTGGTCTTCGACCGGCCTGCAGCGCTTGTCGTCGCGGGCGAGATGGAACGAGCTCGTGGTGCTCTTACGAATATCGATAGTCGTCTCGACCAACTCACCGTTGACACAGAAACCCTTAACTCCGCTCTAGTTGAAGTTCGCGACGCGTTATGGGCTATAGAACGAGATCGCCTGCGTAATGCGGAAGCGATCATTGATCTCGCCCAAGGTGCACCACAACAGAGTGCCCTGCCTGGATTGATGTCGATTCAAACTGCGCTGTCAGCTATTGATCGACTTGAAGTTCGTGGACGTGATTCTGCCGGACTTCAAGTTTTCGTAACTAACCACGGCCTCCCAAACCAAGCACTCAAGGGTTCCCGGTTCTCCGATCCAGTCTTGCGGTCAGGCGCAACCCGTAACTTGGGTGACCACGTCTCCTTCGTATATAAGAACGCTGCAGAGATCGGCGAGCTAGGCGATAACAGCAACGCGCTAAGAACAGCTATCCGCTCCGATGAACTCCTCCATCAAGCCCTCGCGGGGTCTTCGTCGGAGGTCGTTGTTCTCGGACACACACGATGGGCCAGCGTTGGCGTTATCTCCGAACCAAATGCTCATCCCCTCGACTCTCAAGAATCAGACAATGACAATCGCTCATATGTGGCGGCTGTGCTCAATGGCGACATCGACAACTACGCGGACCTTATCGACCTCCACAATCTGGATATCGCAGCCGAAATTACGACTGACGCCAAGATCGTGCCGACACTCGTCAGTAGAAAGCTCGCGACAGGTTCAGAAAACATTGAGGCGTTTCGAACTACCGTCTCGACGTTTGAAGGCTCAATGGCCATAGCAAGTCATTGCACAAACGAACCACACAAGCTGTCGCTCGCGTTACGAGGAAGCGGCCAAGCTATCTACGTTGGCATCGCCGACAACGCGTTCGTAGTGGCCAGTGAGCCATACGGGGTCGTCGAAGAAGCCTCGGAGTGGTTGCGCATGGACGGCGAAACTCCCGCTAACCCGAAACGCCCCATTTCGACCGCGGGGCAGGTCCTGGAACTTGACGCTTCTCTGGCTGGGACCGTTGAAGGAATCACCCGCTTGGCCTACGACGGCACAGAACTCCCCGTCAAACAAGCTGAGATCAGGAACGCAGACATCACAACCCGCGACATCGATCGAGGTGACGCGCCGCACTATCTGCTGAAAGAAATCGAAGAGGCGCCACAATCGGTCCACAAAACCCTCCGCGGACGGATCACCGACGTTGATGGCGAACCGCGAGTGCAATTGGGCTCAGAAGCCATCCCCCCAGCGGTTAAAAGTGCGTTGACTGCTAGGTCGATTCGACGAATTATCGCCATCGGCCAAGGAACCGCCGCGGTCGCGGCACGTGCCATCCCCCAATTCCTCAATCCGCTGTTAAAAGAAACGGAACTAATAGCTGAGAGCCAACTGGCCACTGAACTCAGTGGTTTCTCGATGACCGACGACATGTCGGACACCTTGGTAATCGCAGTCAGTCAGTCAGGCACTACCACCGATACCAACCGCACCGTCGACCTTGTCCGCCAACGCGGAGGGCATGTAATAGCCATCGTTAACCGGCGCGGCAGCGACCTCACAGATAAAGCAGACGGTGTCATATACACCTCCGACGGTCGAGACGTCGAAATGTCAGTCGCGTCCACCAAGGCGTTTTACGCCCAAGTAGTCGCAGCAGCCCTCCTGAGCAGCGCGATTGCCGACATCATCGACGTGGATCGAGATCGAACCGGCCTTGTTGAGGCACTCCGCCAACTCCCTGACTCGATGCGGCACGTATTAGCTAGTCGCCCAGCAATAGCCGAAGCAGCTCGACGACACGCACCGCAAAAACGTTACTGGGCGGTGGTCGGAAACGGACCAAACCGAATCGCAGCAAACGAAGTCCGGATCAAACTCTCGGAACTTTGCTACAAAGCCATTCCCGAAGATGGGACCGAAGACAAGAAACACATAGATCTGTCTTCGGAACCACTTATTTTTGTGTGCGCCACCGGACTCAGTGGCTCAAATGCAGACGATGTCGCCAAGGAAGTTGCCATCTACCGAGCCCACAAAGCAACTGCCATCGTTGTCGCAAACGAAAACGAATCCCGATTCGGAGCCGCAACCGAACTGCTAACAGTTCCTCACCTTCACCCAGCACTCGACTTTATTTTGGCGACCATCGTGGGTCATCTCTTCGGCTACGAAGCAGCGCTTGCAATTGACGCCCAAGCAATGCCGCTCAGGGAAATGCGCGCAAGCCTTGAACGTACCATCGCGGACGGTGTTCTACTTGATGGTGCTTTCGAACAACTACAAACCGAACTTCTCGCGTCTAACAACCGCTTTCTAGACGGCTTACGCACCGGGGCCTACGACGGACACCTTGAAGCCAGCACCGCCGCCAAGCTGATCACCATCCTGCGATACGGCACCGGAATAGCATCGCTGGATAGCTATCAGATTGAGGTAGGTAAAGTTGGACGCCCCGGAGTTGTCATCGACGATCTCAACGCAGCACTCACCAAAGCGATCGACGAACTGACCCGCCCAGTAGATGCAATCAAACATCAAGCCAAGACCGTCACCGTAGGAATCTCACGGTCAGATGAAAGCCTGCTGACGTCTGACCTTGCCAAGGCGACCCTCGACACGGGTACGCCCCGCGACCGCCTCTCATATCGTGAACTTCGGACACTCGCCGCCTTAGATTCAGCCGTGGCGGAAATCACAGGTTGGACTCGATACCGAATCGAAGGCGACGTCGAACAGGACGCCACCATCCAAGTCGTAGATCGCGGAGGAATCGCAACAGGCATCGCGTCCAGAACCGACATGAACCCGACATTGCGAGGCGGCAAACACCGGGCCGCCTTCGAACGAGAAATCATGGTTGGTGTCGGAAGCGATGGTCGGAGCGTCATTCACATACCCGAAGTAAAAGACAACCAAACGACGGGACTAACTCTTCTGCACTGCCGGTTCCATGAACGGCTTCCCAGCACGACCGTTCGCGCCATCATGCAGGGCTATCGAGGCAGATACGGCGCCCTCAAAGACGCAGTGACAGAATCCCAACCCTCATTTCGCGACGACATTCTCGCAACTTTGGACGTTGTCCAGCTACTTACCCTCCCGGTCTATGTACTAGCGGAGCACTGGACGTCATGATCGGAGTCGGTATCGATCTCGTCGATGTACAACGCTTCCGTAACGTACTCCAGCGACGCGAAGAAATTAGCGCCCGACTATTCACGGACAACGAACTTGCCTACTGTCGGTCATCGATTGATCCTTCGGAACGAATGGCAGCTCGCTTCGCGGCCAAGGAAGCTGTAATGAAAGCCCTCGGGGTGGGACTAGGGAATGTACGTTTCCGCGAAATAGAGGTCACCAAGGATTCGTCGGGGCGTCCCAGCCTCACACTCCACGGAACGGCCGCTCAACTGGCAGCTGACACTGGCGTTCGCCGATGGCACCTCTCGCTCAGCCACACTTCCACCGTGGCCGAAGCGCTCGTCATCGCGGAATAGCTCGCCGTGCTACCAGTCGCAACTCCAGCAGAAATGAGAGACATTGATGCCGACGCGTCAGAAGCAAGCCGACTGTTGATTCGACGAGCAGCGTATGCCGTAGCAAACACCGCTATTGGAATGCTCGGAGGTGGCTACGGTCGCCGGGTCAGCATCATTGCTGGCAAAGGAAACAACGGGGAGGACGGCAGAGTGGCCGCACAACTCCTCGAACGCAGGGGAGTCCGCTGCTCTCTTCATCAACCCGGCCCTGCAGCGTTAGACGACTCGCACCTTGTGATCGACGCTGCCTATGGCACGGGTCTGCGAGATAGATGGGACCCACCCCCTCAGCCAGACAGCCCGGTCCTAGCAGTAGACCTCCCGTCAGGTATTGATGGCCTCACTGGACAAGACCGTGGATCACTCAAAGCGCAACGAACTATTACGTTCGGCGCGCTAAAACCGGGTCTCCTCCTCGAACCCGGTGCCAGTCGCTGCGGCCACATCGACGTCGCCGATTTAGGGTTGGACGTTTCTCGCTGTAAGGCTGCGTTGATCACAGACCAGGATCTTCAAGACCCCCTCTCTCAACGAGCCCGGACAGACCACAAATGGTCAAACTCGCTGAGAATTATCGGCGGATCGCCAGGCATGACTGGGGCAATTCAACTGGCAGCCAAAGGAGCGCTGCGCGCAGGCGCAGGAATGACCGTTGTTTCCTCTCCCACCGTGGAGGCAACTCACCTCAACCTTCCTACCGAAGCAGTAGCCAGACCTATATCGCCCGACAACTGGGCCACAGAAGTTCTCACCGACCTCGAACGCTTTAACGCACTGCTGATCGGCCCTGGACTTGGTACTGACGCCGCAACTCTTGCCGCAACCGCGAAACTAATCGAACAGGCGCCGATACCCGTAGTCGTCGACGCCGACGCGCTCACAGCTATTGCCTCCCACCCAAACTGCCTCACAAGCCGCGCCGCGCCCACTGTCCTCACTCCCCACGACGGAGAGTTCAAAACTCTGACCGGTACCAAACCCGGACTCGACCGCTGTGCAGACGTGCGCTCTGCTGCACAACACGCAGTTGTTCTACTTAAAGGCCCAACAACTCTCGTCGCGGACCCGAATGGGGACCTGATCTTTGTCAGAAGCGGCGATCAGCGACTCGCCACAGCGGGCAGCGGCGATGTACTAGCCGGAATCATTGCAACCCTTATCGGTCATTCCCCAACTGCTCTCGCTGTCGCAGCCGCAGCCCACTGGCACGGCCGCGCCGCCACGTTCGCCGAACCGGGCATGGTCGCTGATGACCTACCCTCACTACTCCAGCCAGCCCGATCAGCGATGCTTTCACCATGAACGACAGCAGCCGCCCCACATGGTGCGACATCGACCTCGCAGCCCTTGAACGCAACTACAGGGCAATCGAACACCTCGTCGGGGCAAGCAAGATGATGCCAGTCATCAAAGCCGACGCATACGGCCACGGCCTCATCCAAGTGGCATCCCGGCTTGAAGACATTGGAGCACCCCGCCTAGCAGTCGCCTACGTCGAAGAAGGCCTCGCCCTTCGAGCTGGCGGGATCACAGTCCCCATTCAGGTCCTTGGGGGAGCGGTAGCTCGGCAAATTCCCTTGTTCTTAGAACAAGAACTCACCTTCACCGCTCCATCAGTCGACAAATTGTTGCAAATCGACGAAGCAGCAAAGGCCGCAAAGACGACTGCCAAAGTGCACCTCAAAATTGATACCGGAATGGAACGAATCGGCGTACACCACTACAACGCTGACACTCTTTTCGACACGGCGCTCCGCTGCACGTCGTTAGAAATAGAGGGAGTTTTCAGCCACTTTGCCTCGGCCGATGACAACGATCTGAGATCCGCGCGACTACAACTCGAACGGTTCCTCGAAGCACTCAAGTTTTACGACGACCACAATCTCCCAACTCCCACACGACACATGGCGAACTCTGCCGCCATCGTCGCGCTTCCCGAAGCACACCTTGACCTCGTTCGACCCGGACTACTGCTCTACGGGGTAGAGCCAATAGAACAAACGTCACACATCGTGACTGTTGAACCAGTGCTGTCATGGCGTAGCGAAGTCATTTACTTCAAAGTTGTAGAAGCCGGAAATTCAATCGGCTACGGCGGAACATGGACGCCCGAGAATTCAACGCGAATTGTCACCCTCCCCGTTGGTTACGCCGACGGGTACCGTCGAGGCCTGTCAAACCGAGCCCAAGTTCTCATCAACGGCAACCGCCACAACGTCGTGGGACGGGTATGCATGGATCAAACCATGATCGATATTGGCGCGACGAGTGCCTACAACGGCGACCAAGTAGTCCTCGTCGGTTCCGACGGCATCAACAACATTACGATTCGAGATCTCGCGCAGTGGTCCGACACCATCCCCTATGAGATATTGACCTCAATTACGGCAAGAGTTCCACGCCGTTGGCAGCCGTAAGTGGCCGTACAATTGGAATACCTTCCTCATGTTGCACGTCCGAACCCGTTCAGTTGATGCCACCCGACAAGTAGCAGCCGCCCTCGAACCGCTGCTGCGCCCCAGCGACGTGATCCTTCTCTCAGGAGACCTCGGCGCCGGAAAAACAGCGTTCGTGCAAGGACTAGCTACCGCTCTCGGAGTCCGAGAACCCGTAACGAGCCCCACTTTCAACCTTGCATCTAGCTACGAAGGTCGCCTCCGCCTTCATCACCTTGACGTCTACCGCCTCGACAACCCCGCTGAAGTCTTAGATCTGGACCTCCCCGAACTACTCGAAGACGAAGCCGTTATGTGCATCGAATGGGGAGAAGTCGTCGTACCCGAACTTCCCCGAGACTTTCTACGAATCCGCATACAACTAGGTCATCTCGAAGACATTGACGACGCTCGCGTACTGGAAATTGAATCCACTGGTCCCTCTTGGATGTCAAGAGAACAAGAACTCAGCCTCGCATGGGCTAAATGGATCACCGACCAAACGGAAGATTCCTAGCGTGCTCGTCCTCGGTATCGAAACCGCTACTCCCCAGGCAGGGGTCGCGATCGGAGGTCACGAAGGCGTCATCGCTTCATTTCATACCGCCCGCGATCGACGTCACGCCGAAACACTCGCACCGGCAATCCAGTTCTTATGCACGCAAACCCGTATCGACCTCACCGAAATAGGTGTAGTCGCCGTCGATATCGGCCCGGGTTTATTCACCGGATTACGAGTAGGAGTCGCGACGGCCAAAGCCTTAGCCCACGCACTCAAGATCCCCATGATAGGGATCTCCAGTCTCGATCTAGCAGCCTTCCCAGCGCGTTTCTCTGATCGTCTCATCGTCTCCACCGTCGACGCCCGGCGCGGAGAAATCTTTTACGCCACCTATCGCAAAACTGCCGGCGGAATTCAACGAATCACCGAACCCCGCGTCGACCAACCCGACAACATCGCCAACCAACTCACCGCCCAAGGCGAAGACTGTCTCGTCGTTGGCGACGGAGCGCAAAGATACGCCCAAACATTCCAAATGCTGCGAGGAGTGGAAATCGGCGAAGAGGGATTCCGGTATCCCAACGCCGGCTCCCTCGTCGAACTAGCTCACCCGCGCGCTTTGCGAGAGGAATTCGTTTTACCTACCGAAATTGAACCCCTCTACCTCAGAGCTCCCGACGCCAGAATCAACTGGCAAACGCGAGAGCGATCGTGATGGTCCCAGACACCCATGTGCTGATCGAACCGATGCGGAAACGACACGTACGCGCTATCAGGACGATCGACAAACAGGTCTATACCAAACCCTGGTCCGCGACGATGTACCACGACGAATTACGCCAACGTGACCACCGCGTCTACTACGTAGCCCACCACAACGATCGACTCGCCGGATACGGAGGAGCAATGATCGTCCACGACGAAGGACACATCACCTCGGTTGCTGTCGCACCACACGCTCAGGGACTAGGAATCGCCACCCGCCTAATGGTGGCGATCCACCGCGGGTGCCTCAGCCACAACATGTCAGCGATGACTCTCGAAGTACGAATATCGAATCAACGCGCCCAAGATCTCTATCGCCGCTTCGGCTACGCCCCAGCAGGAGTCAGAGCAGGCTATTACGGAGACAACGGGGAAGACGCACTAGTGATGTGGTGCCACGACCTACAAGAACCCGAACACAACAAATTGCTCGCGACTATCGACAGTGAAATAGCTGGCACCACCAACTGGGGGCAACCGTGACCACCGTTCTGGGAATCGAAACCTCATGTGACGAAACAGCGGCCGCAATAGTCGTAGACGGCCGTGACGTCCTAGCGAACGTCGTGAGTAGCCAAATCGACCTCCATGCCCGCTACGGCGGTGTCGTGCCAGAAATAGCGGGTCGAGCTCACGAGTCACTGCTCACACCTGTGGTCGCAGAAGCCATGGTCGAAGCCGGAGTCACCGACCACGACATTGACCTCATTGCTGCCACTCACGGACCAGGCCTCATAGGCAGCCTTCTCATAGGCGTCTCAGCTGCCAAAGCCCTCTCACTGGGATGGAACGTTCCCTTCATCGGTATCAACCATCACGAAGCACACCTCTACGCCGCCCTTATCGAAGAACCCGAACTCGAATTCCCGCTAGTGGTAATGCTTGTGAGCGGCGGACACACCATGCTGATCGAATTCCAAGACCACGGCCGCTACCGCCTCCTTGGGGCCACACTCGACGACGCCGCAGGCGAAGCGTTCGACAAAGTCGCCCGATATCTAGGCCTGGGATATCCGGGTGGTCCCGCGATCGACCAACTCAGCCAGCAAGGTAATCCCCAAGCAATCAAATTCACTCCACCAATGCGCAACGACGGACTCAATTTTTCGTTTTCGGGACTCAAAACCGCAGTTGTCAACTATGTCCGTCAACATCCAGACGTTGAAACCGCCGATGTCGCAGCATCGTTCCAAGCGGCAGTCGTGGATGTTCTCACGCACAAAGCGCGACGGGCAGCCCAAGAAATCGGCGCTACGGGGATCTGCCTAGCTGGCGGGGTTGCCGCCAATAGCGAACTGAGAGAAAAAACCCTTGATATCTGCGTCGAAGAGGGCATACAAGGCTTCCTTCCGTCGCGCGCGATGTGCACCGACAATGCTGCAATGGTTGCCGCTACGGCATGGTGGCGAATGCGAAGCGAAGGACCATCACCGCTTGATCTCGGTGCAGATCCGAACCTCCGATTGCCGTTTATCGACTCTTAACTCCTGTTTCCGGCGAATTTTCACGGAAACGTAGCCCCTACAGGTTGTTTCTCGGCAGGCGCGCGCCATATCGTTAGCACTCTCCTTATGAGAGTGCTAACGCTCCCATTGGGTTAAACCACACAAGCTATGGAGGCGAAACGCTGATGAACCTGCAGCCACTCGAGGATCGCATTGTCGTGCGACCCGGCGTCGCTGAGGAGACCACTGCTAGCGGTCTCGTGATTCCCGATACAGCCCAGGAAAAGCCCCAACAGGGCGAAGTCCTCGCGGTAGGTCCGGGTAAGCGATCCGAACAGACCGGAGAACTCATTCCTGTCGATGTCAATGCCGGCGACACTGTCATATACAGCAAGTACGGCGGAACCGAAATCACATCAGACGGCGAAGATCTACTCATTCTAAGCGCACGCGACGTTCTCGCGATTGTGAGCTGAGTCCGATATGGCCAAAATGCTTAAGTTCAGTGAAGAGGCCCGACGCGGCCTTGAAGCGGGCGTCAACCAATTAGCAGACGCAGTAAAGGTGACGTTGGGTCCGAAAGGTCGCAACGTTGTCCTTGAAAAGTCCTTTGGCGCTCCAACCATCACCAACGACGGGGTGAGCATCGCTCGCGAAGTAGAACTCGAAGACCCCTTCGAAAATATGGGTGCCCAACTCGTCAAAGAGGTCGCAACTAAGACCAACGACGTTGCAGGCGACGGAACCACAACAGCGACCGTTTTGGCTCAGGCCATGGTGCGCGAAGGTCTCCGCAATGTTGCAGCTGGCGCCAATCCGATGTCACTCAAAAAGGGCATTGAAGCGGCGGTGGCTTCCGCAGTTGACGCCATCGGAGAAATGTCAGAAGACGTTTCTTCCGATAAAGGAAAGATTGCCTCCGTTGCTGGTATCTCCTCTGCGGATCCCGCTATCGGGGAAATTCTCGCCGAAGCATTCGACAAAGTCGGAAAAGATGGCGTGATCTCGGTCGAAGAGTCCAACACCTTTGGCGTTGACCTCGAATTCACTGAGGGCATGCAGTTTGACAAAGGTTTCCTGTCGCCGTACTTCGTGACAGACCCGGATCGTCAAGAATCAATCCTTGATGAGCCCTACATCCTTTTCGTCAACGGCAAAATCTCCTCGGTACAAGAACTCGTGCCCGTCCTCGAAAAGGTCATGCAAGGAGGAAAGCCACTATTGATCATCGCCGAAGATGTCGAAGGTGAAGCCCTAGCGACACTCGTTGTCAACAAGATCCGAGGCACTTTCACATCGGTGGCCGTCAAGGCGCCCGGCTTCGGTGAACGCCGCAAGGCCATGTTGCAAGACCTCGCCATTCTCACCGGCGGTCAAGTCATCTCGGAAGAGGTTGGTTTGAAGCTTGAGAACACAAGCATTGACCTCCTCGGTCAGGCACGAAAGGTCATCATCACCAAAGACGAAACAACACTCGTTGAAGGTGCCGGCGACAACTCCGACGTTGAAGGACGCGTCGCGCAGATCAAACGTGAAATTGATGAGACAGATAGCGACTGGGATCGCGAAAAACTTCAAGAACGTCTCGCCAAACTTGCTGGAGGCGTAGCAGTCATCCAAGTTGGCGCGGCCACAGAAGTTGAACTCAAAGAAAAGAAGCACCGCATTGAAGACGCTGTCTCAGCGACTCGCGCTGCCATCGAAGAAGGCATTGTGCCCGGTGGTGGTACCGCACTGCTTCGATCTCGAGAAGCGATCGATGGCTTGTCTCTTGAAGGTGATGAAGCTACCGGCGCAAACTTGGTGTTCCGAGCGCTGGATGCCCCGACCCGTCAGATCGCGCAAAACGCCGGTCATGAAGGCGCGGTGGTAGTTCAGCAAGTCGAAACTGCCGGTGGAAATACTGGTTTCAACGCCGATAGCGGCGAGTTCGAAGATCTCGTCGCCGCTGGTGTTATCGACCCGGCAAAGGTGACTCGTGCCGCACTTCAGAACGCAGCGTCAATCGCCGCGCTTCTGTTGACCACCGAGACACTCGTTACTGACAAACCTGAAGAGGTTGATCCTGCAGCAGCAGCTGCCGCCATGGGAGCCATGGGCGGCGGTATGCCAGGCATGATGTAACCCACAACTACTACGTTTCGAGGCGGGCCTTCGGGTCCGCCTCGATGCGTTATCACCACAATTGTCCTAGGTTTCGGAAGTGAACCAACCTGAGCGGGGCGGCCCCCAACACATCCCCCGACCTCACGACTGGACGGCTGGCAGTTCCGCACCTTGGCCCCACACAGCAGTTGTAGACCTTGATCTTCTTGAGCATCGACTGTCAACGCGAACCCCTGGGTATCAGCAGACCGGCGCCCCGCCTCCGAAGCGCCACTCAGCGGTCCTCATAGCCCTGTACAGCGACCCGCAACCGACGGTAGTACTCACTCGGCGTACCCAACAGATGAGGGCCCACAGTGGCGAAGTGAGCTTCCCGGGAGGAGGACAAGACCCCGGTGAATCGCTATGGGACACCGCATGCCGTGAAGCCCGAGAAGAAATCCGACTTGATACAACACTGGTACGCAAGATTGGTGAGCTTGATCACCTCACCACCTTTTCGTCCCAAGCTCGAATCGTTCCCTACGTCGCTCGGCTCCCACAAACTCCTTCGCTTACCGCGAACCCCGGCGAAGTTGAGGAAATCTTGCACGTACCGCTGTCCGAACTCCTGCAGCCCGGCGTCTACAGCGAAGAGAGATGGCGATGGCCGGGCTCTGACCAACAACGACCCATCTACTTTTTCTACCTCTCTGACGACACCGTTTGGGGAGCCACCGCCAACCTTCTCCGCCAGCTACTCGTAACAGCACTCGGTTTGGTAGAACACGACAAATAAACCGAAGACCGGCACCAATGACCGGTAGAGTCAAATACTTCCCCGAGCGGACGAATCGCGCATGGTTCAGGTCGATAACGCCCACGAAACAGTCTTGGTCGTCGATTTTGGCGCCCAATATGCACAACTGATCGCGCGAAGAGTCCGCGAAGCGCGGGTGTACAGCGAAATCGTGGCCAACACCATTACCGCCCAAGAAATCGCTGACCGCGCTCCCGCGGCGATCATCTTGTCCGGAGGACCGAAATCGGTTCACACCGCGGGGGCTCCTCTCATCGACGCCGACGTTTACGAACTCGGAATTCCCATACTCGGCATCTGCTACGGCGCTCAACTCATCGCCCAACAGCTAGGCGGGACCGTCAACCAAGCTGGTCGCGGTGAATACGGAAAGACAGAACTTTCTGCCACAAGCCAACCTTCTCAACTACTCCCCCCCGAAGTGACCGCAGGAGACATCGTGTGGATGTCCCACTTCGATGCCATCACTGAGCCACCCGAAGGGTTCATTATTAGTGCTTCCACCGTCGACGCCCCGGCGGCGCTGATCGAGAACGCGACACGTCAAATCTACGGTGTCCAATATCATCCCGAAGTAGCTCACACCCCCCACGGACAATCCCTCCTCGAACGGTTCCTACACCAAGTCGCGCACTGTGAAGCTGATTGGACCATGGCGAACGTCATCGACGAAAGCGTCGACGTTATACGAACACAAGTTGGGAACGGACGAGCAATCTGCGGCCTATCAGGGGGAGTTGATAGCGCGGTGGCCGCCGCGTTAGTTCATAAAGCAATCGGGCCTCAATTGGTGTGCGTGTTTGTCGACACAGGGCTCATGCGACTCGGTGAGGGTGATCAGGTAGTCGAAACATTTCAACGAACCCAAGGCATCGAATTAATCCACGAACGCGCCGCTGACACATTCTTTGAAGCGCTCAAAGGGGTCACCGACCCAGAAGAAAAAAGAAAAGCAATCGGTGAAAAATTCATTCGGATCTTCGAACAAGCCCAAGGTGGGATCACCGACGCCCAATTCCTCGTACAGGGAACCCTCTACCCAGATGTCATCGAATCCGGTACCGGTGAAGCTGCAAAGATTAAGAGCCACCACAATGTTGGTGGACTACCCGACGACATGGATTTCGAACTCGTCGAACCTCTCCGCAACCTCTTCAAAGACGAGGTCCGAGCAGTAGGTACCGAACTGGGATTGCCAGACGAGATCGTGTGGCGACAGCCGTTCCCGGGCCCGGGCCTGGGGGTCCGCATTATTGGAGAAGTCACCCCCGAAGCCGTTGCCATCCTTCAACAAGCGGACGCGATCGTCAGAGAAGAAATCGCCGGCGCAGGACTTGAACGAGATATCTGGCAGGCATTCGCGGTTCTCGCGGATATCCGCAGCGTAGGAGTCATGGGAGACGAACGAACATATGCGCGCCCAATCATCATCAGAGCAGTTACCAGCGAAGACGCGATGACCGCCGACTGGGCTCGTCTGCCCTACGAAATTCTCGAAAACATGTCGTCCCGAATCATCAACGAAGTCAACGGCGTCAATCGAGTGGTATACGACATCACATCGAAACCGCCCGGCACCATCGAATGGGAGTAAACAGATGACTGAGCTCCCTCAAGGTTTCACCGTCCACGTCGCCAACATGGGCATCAAAGACGACACCGACGATGTCATGGTGCTGAACTGCGAAACCTCAGCAACGGCAGCGGGAGTATTTACTCGAAGCAGATTCGCTGGACCAAGCGTAACTATCAGCCGACAACACATTTCTTCGGGCACCGCGAGAGCGGTCACCGTGATATCAAAAAACGCGAACGTCGCGACCGGTGACACCGGACTCGCGAATGCAACAGAGATCACCCAACTGGTGGCCACCGCGATTGACGCTGATCCGTCCGACGTCATCATTGGCTCCACAGGTGTCATTGGCGTCCAATACCCCATGGAACGAATTCGATCCCACCTAACCGCCCTCCAAACCCCGTTCCTCGAACGTTCCGTCGACGTTGCGGCATCGGCCATCATGACCACCGACACCCACCCAAAGGTCGCGTCTGCCGTTGCCGGACCGGCGACAGTTGTTGGGTTCGCTAAAGGCGTCGGCATGATCGAACCCGACATGGCAACGATGATCGCTGTCATCGCCACCGACGCAGACATCTCAACAGACCATCTCAACCAAATCTTTCGTCGCGTTGTTGACCGCACCTTCAACGCGTTGAGCATCGACACCGACACCTCAACTAGCGATATGGCCGTCGTTCTAGCATCGGGCATCGCCGGTCCTGTTGACGACATTCAATTCGAGGCCGCTCTATCAGACGTCTGCCTCGACCTCACTCGTCAACTAGCAGCGGACGGGGAGGGCGCAGAAACCCTCATCGTCGTCAACGTCGCGAGCGCCCGCGACGATGACCAAGCTCAACGAGTGGCCAAAGCGATTATCAATTCGCCCCTTGTGAAAACAGCTGTCCATGGACGTGACCCCAATTGGGGGCGCGTCGCCATGGCCATAGGAAAATGCCACGACGACACCGATATCGACCAACAAGCCGTCACCATCCGCTTTGGTCATCAAGAGGTGTATCCGACCCCTGCCACTGCTGAAGCGTTGCTGGAACTTGAGGCCTATCTCGCAAAGGCCGAAGTCCACATCGGCGTGGACTTGGGTCTCGCCGATGGAACCTTCACCGCGTATGGCTGCGACCTCACTGATGGCTACATTCGCATTAACGCCGATTACACCACCTGAACCCTGCAATGAGCGCCGACAACATCCTCGAAGGGCTGAACCCCGCACAACACGATGCGGTCATCCACCGAGGTGGACCAATGCTGGTCGTTGCAGGCGCGGGCTCAGGGAAAACACGAGTTCTCACCCACCGCATCGCCCACCTCATCCAACAAGACAACGTCAGTCCGTTCGGGATCCTTGCGATTACCTTCACCAACAAAGCCGCCCAGGAGATGAAGGATCGAGTAGCACGCCTGGTGGGCGCGGTCGCTGAACGAATGTGGGTGTCGACGTTTCATTCGGCATGCGTTCGAATACTGAGACGCGATGCAGAACAACTCGGTTACCCCAAGGCATTTTCTATCTATGACCAAGCCGACGCTGTGCGACTCACCGGATACGTCCTTCGCGACCTGGGGCTCGACGTCAAGAAATTTGTTCCCAAGTCCGTTCACGGCCACATCTCGAACCTAAAGAATGAACTGATTTCAGCTGATGACGCCCTGGACCGTGCCGCAAACATCTTCGACCGCAAGATCGCCGAAACCTTTGTCGAATATCAGCGACGTCTTCGAACATCAGGCGCCATGGACTTCGACGACCTCCTCACGGTCACTGTTGAACTCTTCAACAACTATCCCGATGTTCTCGACCACTACCAGCGACGCTTCCATCATGTCCTCGTCGACGAATACCAGGACACCAACCCTGCACAGAACGACATTGTGCTCAAACTCGCCGACGACCATCGAAACGTGTTCGTCGTCGGTGACAGCGATCAGTCCGTCTATGCGTTCCGAGGTGCCGACATCCGAAACATCCTCGAATTCGAGAAAGCGTTCCCTGACACCAGCGTTGTGGTCCTCGACCAAAACTATCGGTCAACCCAAGTCATCCTCGACGCAGCAAACTCAGTTATCGCTAACAACTTTGGGCGAAAACCCAAGGACCTGTGGACCGACAAACCCACCGGCGACAAGATCGTTCTCTACCGGGCAGATGACGAGGTTGATGAATCAGCCTGGATCATCGCCGAACTCCAACGACTCCACCTGCACGGTGAACTGAGATGGAGCGACGTCGCGATTTTCTACCGAGCTAACGCGCAAAGCCGAATCGTTGAAGAACAACTCGCTGGTGCATCTATTCCTTACCGAGTAGTCGGTGGTACTCGCTTCTATGACCGGCGAGAAGTCAAAGACGCGCTGGCGTACCTACGCGCAGTAGTTAACCCTTCCGACGAAGTATCAATAAAGCGAATTCTCAACGTACCCAAACGCGGCGTCGGCGACAGCAGCGTCGCCCGTCTTGACCAATATGCGTCCACCCACGGCGTGCCGTTCCGCGAGGCGCTGAACAATTGGCCCGAAGTCGGTATCAGCGGCCCGGCAAAAAAAGGCCTTGCGAACTTCACCGAACTCATCAACCAGCTTTTCCAACGCGTATCGGAAGGACCGGCCGAACTTCTACAGCTCGCATTACAGCGTTGCGGGTACCTCGACGAACTGCGAGACGAACGATCGATAGAAGCCGAAGGCCGATTAGAAAACCTGGCGGAATTGATCGGCTCAGCTGAACCTTTCGAAACATGCGACGAGTTCCTCGAACACGTCTCCTTGGTGTCTCCAACAGATGACCTTGACGATCAATCCGAGGTAACACTGATGACCCTCCACACGGCGAAAGGCCTTGAGTTCCCCTTGGTGTTCATCATCGGGATGGAAGACGGGATCTTCCCGTCGTTCATGTCACTGGGAGACCCTGACCAACTCGAAGAAGAACGACGGCTCGCATATGTAGGCATCACCCGTGCCGAGGAACAGTTGTATCTAACCCTCGCGGAGAGTCGATGGATCTACGGCCAACAGCAATACAACACACCCAGTCGGTTCCTGCGAGAAATCCCTGACGAGCTTGTCGATGATCGCAGCCCCCGAGGAGTCCACAAAGCGGGCCGAACGACCATCTCAGCCGTAGGGCCTTCTGATGACAGTGAAGATCGAAGAGCCGAACGCCGAGAACGCGCTCGGGAACGCGTGATCGAAAAAGCTATTGCTGCCGGAAACCAGCCGCCCAATCGAGCCACTTTTGAACCCAAAGTCGGTGGCGACGTCCATCACCCAAAATTTGGGGACGGAGTGGTACTCGCAATCTCCGGTTCAGGCGACAATGCCGAGGTCACCATTCACTTTTCCGATGTGGGAGAAAAAACTCTTTTGCTGGGCTGGGCGGACCTACAACAACCCAAATAGATGCGAATCAACGCCCGTTGAAGGTTGGGGTGCGCTTCTCTACGAACGCCGCCACCGCTTCTTTGTGATCGTCAGTAGAGCGGCAACGACTCATCGCCACCGCCTCGCCATCAAGACATGTCAAAAGATCTGCGGTTAGGGCTCGATTCAAGTTTTCTTTGATGTAGCGCTGAGCAACTAACGGGCCCTCAGCGAAACGCGTCGTATAAGCAACAGCCGCGGACTCAAAGTCAGCGTCATCAAGAATTTCATTGACCACTTGCAAAGACAGGGCCTGTTCGGCATTGAAGCGGTCGGCCGTCAGGTACAGCTCTCTGGCTTTGGCCGCGCCTACTAACTGTGTCAAGAACCAGCTACCACCAAAATCACCTGAAAAACCGACTTTTGCGAACGCGGTAGTGAAGATGGCTCGAGGGGAACCGACCCGCAAATCGCAGGCCAACGCAATCGACAAACCCGCCCCTGCAGCGGCACCATCGATCGCGGCGACCGTCACCTTGGGAAAGTTGTGTAACGCTGCAGACACCGAACGTTGCCGGGCCCGCAAATTGTCAACAGCTGACTCCAAACTTGTCGGCGACGCAGCCTTTCCGGAGTTGCGTGCGTTCATGCCCTTCACGTCGCCGCCAGCGCAGAACGCGCCACCAGCTCCGGTCAACATGACGGCACCCACATCGGCATCTTCGGCCAACGTAGGAAGCAAATGTTCCAGAGCAGCATAAGTGTCGGGATGGAGGGCGTTACGAGCTTCAGGTCGATTAAACGTCAATACAGCCACTCGTCCTTCACGTCTCCCCAACATCACCTCAGTGCCAGTCTCGATTTTGGTCATTGAAACCCCTCGCTTAACTAGACGTGTACCTCTCCGACCCACCTAGTATGTCGAACTCGTGGGGCAACGTCGTCGTCCTGCACACCCTCGACCTAGGAGCGGCCACGTGGACCTCTTCGAATACCAGGGCAAACAGTTCTTCAAACAGTTCGGAATGCCGGTCTCTGACGGCGAAGTCGCCTTCACCGTTCAAGAAGCGGTCGGCGCAGCCGAACGGCTCGGAACCCCAGTCATGGTCAAAGCTCAAGTGCATTCCGGCGGAAGAGGAAAAGCAGGTGGCGTCAAATTCGCCGCCACGCTGGAAGACGTCGAAGAACACGCCACCAACATTCTCGGACTTGACATCAACGGACATATCGTCCATCGGCTCTGGATCGAGAAAGCCAGCGACATATCTGAGGAGTACTACGCCAGCTTCACCCTCGACCGGTCCGCTAAGAAGCACCTTGGGATGCTTTCTGCGGAAGGAGGCGTCGAAATTGAGGCTGTTGCAGAAGAAAATCCGGATGCCATCAGCAAAATTCACGTCGACCCAGCAATCGGCCTTACGTTAGAAGCCGCGCAGGCCTGGGTTGATGGCGCCAACCTCAACCCCGTGGCCGTCGACGGCGCAGTGGACGTCGTTATGAAGCTCTATGACGCGTATGTTCAAGGCGACGCGGACCTGGTCGAAATCAACCCGCTCATCCTCACTCCCGACAACAGAGTCCATGTGCTCGACGCCAAAGTCACCTTGGATTCCAACTCGGTGTTCCGCCACCAGGAGTACACAGAATTTGATGAGACACAACCGCGTGACGAACGAGAAGAAGCCGCCCACGAAAAAGGACTCCAATACGTCGGCCTCAACGGAAGCGTCGGCGTTATCGCCAACGGAGCAGGACTGGCGATGTCGACCGTCGATGTCGTCAACCAGGTCGGAGGTAAACCCGCCAACTTCCTCGACATAGGCGGCGGCGCTAACGCTGACGTCATGGCCGGGGCCTTGGAAGTCATCAACAACGACCCAGAAGTCAAATCCATCTTCATCAACATTTTTGGCGGAATTACCCGAGGAGAAGAAGTAGCGAACGGCATCATCGAAGCACTTAACCGTGTCGACATCGACGCCCCAATCATTATTCGCCTTGACGGCACCAACGCAGACGAGGGACGAGCCATCCTCCAACCTGCACTCAACGACAAACTCATGATGGAGCCAACAATGCTTGATGCGGCGCGCAAAGCCGTCGAACTGGCCAAGGGAGCAAACGCGTGAGCATTTTCGTTGATCGTGACACCAAAGTCATTTACCAAGGCCTCACCGGAAGCCAAGGCCGTTACTACGGCCTACTCAACCGCGAATACGGGACCCAAGTGGTTGGTGGAACTAACCCGAAGAAGGCCGGCGAGAACGTAGATGGCATACCCGTCTTTGCTAACTGCGCCGACGCAGTGCAAGCCACAGGGGCAACAGCATCCTGCATTTTCATCCCCGCGGCAGGCGTTTACTCAGCGGTCATGGACGCAGCGGCAGGCGGAATCAAATTCATCGTGTGTATCACCGAAGGGGTCCCCGCCCACGATGAAGCGAAGTTCTATAACGAACTCAAAGCGCAATACCCCGACGTGCAGATGCTAGGACCTAACTGCCCGGGTGTTATTACCCCAGGACAATGCAATATCGGTATCACCGCCGGACATATCGCCAAACCCGGAGGCCCAGTAGGCATCGTCAGCCGATCAGGCACCCTCACCTACCAAGCCCTCTACGAACTCCAACAAAAAGACATCGGTGTGACCACCTGCGTCGGTATCGGCGGCGACCCAGTACCAGGCATATCGTTCATCGATTGTCTTGCCGCCTTTGAAGCCGACCCGGACACCAAAGCAGTCATGATGATCGGAGAAATCGGCGGCTCAGCTGAAGAAGAAGCAGCTGACTACATCAAAAATCACATGACCAAACCAGTGTCTTCCTACATTGCTGGTGTGACGGCACCCCCCGGAAAAAAGATGGGACACGCGGGTGCGATCGTTTCGGGAGGCAAAGGAACCGCTGACGCCAAAATGGAAGCGCTGCGCGACGCCGGAGTAAAGGTTGGTCTCAATCCGACCGAAGCAGGCGAACTCATGGCAGAGATCGTCGCCGCCATGTAGCCACGGCCAGCTAGGTTCCCAAGGGTGCGGTTAGCTGTACTCGCGTCCGGAACTGGATCGATCTACAAAGCGATCATTGACGCGAATGTCGACGTGTCGTTGGTGCTCGTCGACCGTTCATGTGCGGCCATTGAACTAGCAACCAGCAACAACACTCCATGGCTCATCGTTGAACGAACACAATTCGGTCCGGATTTCGATCGGCAACAGTTTTCCCGCGACGTCGTAGCCGCGCTCATGGAAGCGAACATCGATGTGGTCGCAATGGCAGGATTCGGAACTGTTCTCGACACCCCATTCTTTGAGACGTTCGAAGGACGAGTATTGAACACTCACCCCGCGCTCCTCCCCTCATTCCCCGGGTGGCACGGCGTCCGCGACGCCCTGCAACACGGGGTCAAGATCACGGGCTGCACTGTCCACATCGCAACTCTTGCGGTGGACGCAGGACCCATCCTCGCTCAAGCACCCGTGGAAGTGTTTGACACCGACGACGAAGCTTCACTCCACGAACGCATTAAGACAGTAGAACGCCACCTCTACCCCGAAACCATCAAGAAATTCCTCGCCGATTTGGAGACACACACGTGAGAGCACTGATTTCTGTATACGACAAGACTGGAATAGTTGACGTTGCCGCCGCTCTGAACGAACTCGGATGGGACATCGTTTCCAGTGGCGGCACGGCGACAACCCTGCGCGACGCTGGAATCGACGTCACAGCCGTGGAAGATGTCACTCAAAGCCCCGAAATGCTTGACGGTCGCGTGAAGACTCTCCACCCCCATATCCACGGCGGAATTCTCGCCGACCGAAACAAACCGACACACCTTGCTTCGCTCGACGAATACGGCATCGCCGCCATCGACCTGGTTATTTGCAACCTCTATCCGTTCCGCAGCGACCCCGGCGTCGAACTGATCGATATCGGTGGCCCCACCATGGTGAGAGCGGCAGCAAAAAACCACGACAGCGTCGGCGTCATCGTGGATCCCGAGGACTACACCGCGGTCATAACCGAACTGTCGAACGAAGGATCACTCTCAAGAGACACCCGCCGCCGTCTCGCCAGAGCCGCGTTTGCCCACACGGCTGCCTACGACGCCGCGATCGTTGAATGGCTAGATAACGGTGACCCTCTTCCCCCCACCCTCCACCTCGCCTTAGAAAAAGCGGACGAATGCCGATACGGCGAAAATCCTCACCAAGTTGGGGCCAGATATCGCCCCTTAGCCGGTACAGCCTGGTGGGACGGTGTGGTTCAACATGAGGGACTCACCCTCAGCTACTTAAACTTCTTTGATGCCGACGCGGCATGGAGAATTGCACACGACCTCGGGGCAATGTCCGGACAAGCTGCGGTAGCGATCATCAAACACGCCAACCCGTGTGGCGCGGCTACCGGCGACGATCTTGCCGACACGTACCAACGCGCCTTCGACTGCGATCCTCGGTCCGCATTCGGTGGAATTGTCGCGACCAACCGAGTCGTCGATCTCGCCACTGTCGAAGCAATAGAACAAGCAGCACAGG
>UINC01001593.1_pt1 | contig 56101 bp, 48 predicted proteins | sample 5385821 | NCBI WGS metagenome assembly UINC01 (sample SAMEA4666929, study PRJEB26691) | marine metagenome | isolation source: Pacific Ocean | place: Pacific Ocean | collected 2011-10-13 | reverse complement strand
TCCAATTTATTCAATGTAATTGTTGGGGTGCTACAGCAATGATATTATCAGAATTGAAAGATTGTTTACTGGAGATTTAATTCTGTATCACAGTTTGAACATTTGGTTTGTTTACTTTGTTGTACTTCCTCAAAACAAGTAGGACATTTTTCATTCATTGGTGATTTCTTATCTTCTACTATACCACCTGGAGATTCTGATGCTTTTGTCCATAAAAATGAAACCAAACCGAGTGTTAATAAATAACTAATGATTTCAATTGCACTTGGATTACCATTCCATCCAAATAATCCTTTTGCAAAGACTCCTATGCCACCTTTTTCATGCAAAAGAGGATAGCTACCATCTGTATTTAAAGCCGGATTTATATCCCATAGAGCACCATAATAAGGAATTAACCCTGCTTCTTCGAATTCATGTATTCCATAAGAAACAAGGCCAGCAGCAACAAAGATTAATAATATTGATGTCACATTAAAAAATGTTTTTAAAGGAACTTTTTTACCTTGTACAAAGATTGCATAACCGATTAGTATTGCTAATATGGCACCAATTAATGAAGTAGTTAATGATAATCCACCGTCTTTGATAAAAATTCCATAAAGAAATAGCACTGTTTCGATTCCTTCTCTAAATACGGAAAGAAATGCAAGACTAAATAAACCAATTGCAACATTTTGATCACTTGCTAATACAGCCGATGCTTGATTTTCTAAACTTTCTGATACATTTTTGTTTCTTGCCATCCAAATAATCATTGTGGATAATAAGACGGCAGCTAGAATCATGACAGTACCTTCAAAAATTTCTTCTGCTTTTCCAGAAAAACCGCCAAGTAACACTTGAAATAATACGGCGAATGCTACACTTGCTATAAGCGCACCAAGTACTCCGTTGATAATACTTTGCCCTAGATGATTTCTACCTGTTTTGCTTACGAATGTATAAAGAATTCCTACAATTAATGCAGCTTCAAGAGTTTCTCTAAATGTTATTAATAATTCGGCCATGATATATCTTATTGAGATTTATTCTCAATTTGGTATGAGAATATATATAAAAATTTTTTATACTTCAATAGTATTGGTAATTTTGGTGGTAGCATGAAAAAAGAATCAAAAAATTTTACATTTCATCAAACAAACATTGGTGATGTTAAATCTATTATTATACCAAGATTAACCAATGCTAATAAAGGTGATTTTGGTCATGCCATCCTTGTTGCAGGTAGCAAAGGGATGATGGGAGCTTGTGTATTATCAGCAAAATCAATTTTACGTTCTGGTGCTGGATTGGTTACGGTGTGCATACCAAAAGCCGGTGAATTAATTATGCAAACATCAGTACCTGAAGCAATGGTTTTGGTTGATTCCAACGATAATAGTATTAGTACTTGTCCTGATTTAGAAAAATACTCTGCGATTGGTGTTGGACCAGGTATTGGCACATCTTTAAAAACAAAAAAAGCTATCTCAGATTTAATTAAAAAAGTAAAAATACCTACAGTTTTTGATGCCGATGCTTTGAATATTATTGCTCAAGATAAGGAATTATTAAAGGATGTTCCAAAAGATTCAGTTTTAACCCCACATGTAAAAGAATTCTCAAGAATTGTAGGCAAATTTGATAACATCAACGATCGTACAGCTTTGCAAGTAGATTTAAGTACAAAATACAAAATCAATATTCTTGTCAAAGGGCATGAAACTTGTATGACCGATTCTAATGGGGACATTTTTATCAATACAACAGGAAATCCAGGAATGGCAACCGGTGGAAGTGGCGATGTCTTAACAGGAATTATTACAGGATTAATTTCAAGAGGGTTAAGACCATTTGATGCCATGATAGCTGGGGCTTATTTACATGGGCTATCAGGAGATATTGCAAGAGAATCTCTTGGCGAAGAATCTATGACTGCCCAAGATTTAGTTGATCATCTTGGACAATCATTTTTAAAAGTGATATAGTTACTCGACTATCATATATCCGCGCATAGTTGCAGCATGTGCAATGTATGTACAGATGTATAGATATTTTCCTGGTTTTTTTGGTGCGGTGAATTCAACAGAAGCTTCTTCTTGTTTGTCAGCCAAAACTGTCATTGCTAATATTGTATTACTTGCAAGTGGAGTCCCATCATTCATTTCAGCATATTTCACAACATTTGACGCTTGAGATTCATCTAGTAAAATCACTACGTTGTGAAGCATCTCTCCCATAAAATCTAGTGAAGCATTATTTTTCATAGTGAGTTTTACTTTTGAACCAGCTTTGACAGTAAATTCGGTAGTATCATATTTCATTTCATTACCCAAAGAACCAAGAGTAATGACAGTCACTTCATCACTTGTTCCACCACTACAATTAATAATCATTGTTGCTAGTAGTATTATTAGTGTTTTTTTCATTTTTATTTTCCTTTTAATCATATCTTATTATTTCAATAGTATTACCAGAACAATCTTTAATATATATAGATACTGATCCATCTCTATGTTTTATAGGCGTTCCATAGCTTTCTATATTATCCTTTACAATTGCGAAGTGATGAGGGTGTTGTTCTGGAAGCACGAGTGCTACTTTAATATTTTCAAATTCAAGCATTGCCCATGAATCATCTTGATAAAGAATATTACAATTAAAGTTTTCTACATACCAATCAACAGATTTATTAATATTGTCTGTACACACAGCTAAATGATCTATAAAATCTTTTTTCATAAAAATGGTAGTGAATATTAGTAAAACTATATGTATTTTGATAGTAGAATGAATGATAAAATTCCAATATTTCCCCTTCCACTAGTCTTGCTTCCTGGCGAAAAACTTCCTCTTCATATCTTCGAAGAAAAATATAGAAAAATGATTGAACATTGTTTAAAAAACAATCAAAAATTTGGAATTGTTAATTCAAAAAATAAGGATTTACTTACTATTGGATGTACCGCGTCAATTGAACAACTGATAGGATCTGACCAATATGATAATGGTGAATATGATATTCTCGTTACAGGGGTAGACAGATTTATCATTAAGGGTTACAACGATTCTGAAATGTATAAACAAGCACATGTGAAAACATGGAAAGATTTAGATGAAACAATCAATAATACTCTTTTAAAAGAAACTAATATTCTTTTATATGAAGTATTGATGAAATTGGGAGCTTCTTCCAAAATTTCTCAAATTAATATGCCAAAAAACTCATTTGAAATTGCATCCATGCTTGATATTGATAAAAGAGCAAAAAAAATTCTTTTAAAAAGCCAATCTGAAAATGATCGTTTATTGGTTCTTAAAAGAATTTTGAAAAAAGCAATTGTAAAAATAGACTATAATGATTCTAATTCAATGGAATATTCAGATTATAGTCAATTTGAAGCCTAAAACTATTTCCACTTCACTAGTTTTATAAAATCATTAATTATAATATAAGATATTGGAACAAGTAATAAGATTATTGTTGTAGCAAATAGGATTCCTATCCCTAAAGAAATTGCCATAGGTTTTAAGAAAAGCACTTGTGTGCTTTGGTTAAATAGTAAGGGCATAATTCCCAAAAATGTTGTTATAGAAGTTAATACTACAGGTCTAAAACGAGTACGAACAGAATGTACTACAGCGTCTTTGACTGCAACTCCCTCTTCCATTTTTCGATTGATAAATACTACTAATAGTAAGCTATCATTGACAACAACTCCTGAAAGTGCAACAATGCCAAGAAGTGACAACACTGAAAGACTTACACCAAAAAGTAAATGTCCTAAAATTGCACCAACCATCCCATAAGGAATTGCTGATAAAACTATTAATGGTTTAAAATATGATTTAAGTGGGATTGCTAGTAAAACATAGATAGCAAAAATTGCTATAGCAAACTTATATGCAATATCTTCTAGTTGTTCTGCCTGTTCTTTTGGTTCTCCCCCCAATGCAAATTGAATATCTTGATATTGATCTAAGATTATAGCTAATTCTCCTTTTGGCGTGCTTTCATTTCCTATAAGATTCTGTAAAACCATTCCCGGAGTATTTTTTGATATATCAACCTCAGCCTGAACTTCGATTACTCTCATTCCATCACTTCTTTTAATCTTGGAATAGCCTTCGATTTCTTGAATTCTTGCTACTGAATATAGAGGAACTTTTATTCCTTGGTTAGTTCGAATTCTCATATTTTCAAGCGTAGCCATTGTTCGACGTTCTTCTTTTGGCAATTTTAACATCACTCTGATATCATCATCATCACGTTGAATGCGTTGAACTTCTTCTCCAAAGAATGCTTGTCTAACTTGTTTTGCAATATCCAATGTAGTAATTCCATACACTTCTGCTGAAGGTAGTAGTTCTATTTGAAGTTCACTTTTACCTTTTTGATTAGAATCATTGAGTTCATATATCCCAGGGAATGAAGATAGTAAAATCTTTGTTTGTTCAACAGCAGCATTCAGATTTTCAAAATTATTGCCTTGAAATTCAAAATCAATTGGTTTACCAGCAGTAAAAATATTTGCAGAATAACTAAGACGCTCAACACCTGAGATTGTTCCAATGCGTTCTCTCAAGATATCAATAATATCATATGCTCCTGTTAAATTCCATCTTTCATCAGCAGGGGTTAAAATCACTACAACTTCTCCTATATGTGGAGTACTAGTTGATCTAACAGTAAATCCACCAGGTCCCTTAGTTGATTCTTCTTTTGAGTAGTATTGTTCACCAGCAGTTGTTAAGACATTGCTAATAATAATTGATGGACTAGTACTATTAATTTCATCTTTTAACTGTAATGCTTCTCTTTCAATTATTGAAACAACTTCTTGAGTTTTATTTATTGGCGAACCTTCTGCGAGTTCAAATGCAATTGATACTTCTTCTGCTTCCAGTGTAGGAAAAAATGTCCATTTTACCCAACCACCAGCAACTAATGAGAATGATATAAGCAATAAACCAGTAAATACTGCAATAGCAGTATATCGTTGGTCCATTGCCTTCTTAACTAGCGGTATCCAAAAATTATCAACAAAATGATATAAACGATCTGAACAAAAATTTCTTGCTCGTGATAACAATTTCCCAAATGTGACAAAATTTGTTTTAAACCAATCACCAGCATGGTTTAAATGTGAAGGCAAAATCGTAGTTGATTCAATTAAAGACATTACTAAAATAGGAATTGCGGTCAATGGAAACATTTTCCAAATTGATCCTGTTTGTCCAGCCAGGTTCAACATAGGAGCAAAAACAGCAATTGTTGTTAAAACACCAAAAAATACTGGTATTAAAACTTCCATAGTACCATTGACAGTAGAAGTATAGTTGTCTTCATTAAATTTTATTCGTCGCCTAAAAACATTTTCACCAACAATAATTGCATCATCTACTACAATTCCTAAAACAACAATAAACATAAAGGCTGATAAAACATTTACGCTCACACCAATTAGAGGGAGTATAAGCAATGCACCTCCAAATGAAATTGGTATTCCCATAGCAACCCAAAATGCCAGAGAGGGTTTTAAAAACATAGTTAATAATATGAGCACTAAAGTGATTCCAATCGCGAAATTTCGATATAATAAATTAATACGATCTTGTAAATAACGTGCTTGATCATAAAAATAATCGATTTCAATACCCGCTGGCATATTTGCTTTTTTATTGTTTACATATGTTCTTAGTTCTTCTGCAGCTCTTAGTACATCCTGATCTCCCACCAGATTAACTCCAACAAACATTGCCGGTATTCCGTTCCAACGATAAGATTTGTCTACTTCTACAAAGGCATCTTTAATAGTGGCAATATCTTTAAGCAAGAGTTGGCTTCCATTTGGTTGGCTTCTGATAACAATCTTTTCATATTCTTTTGCATTATAAGATTGTCCTACAGTTCTGATTAGCAACTCTTCCTTCGAAGTAGAGAGAATTCCTCCTGGCAAATCAATAGAACCAGCATTAATCGCAAGTGTAATTTGATCAAAATTAAGATTATATTTTTCAAGATTATTTTCAGAAACTTCAATTGTTATTTCTCTATTTCTATCGCCTAGGATTTCTGTATAAGAAACTTCATTCAGCATTTTAATTTCTTGATCAATCTCTTTCGTGACTTGTAATAACGTATTTTCTTCTACGTGACCATAAATCACTACATCTAACACTTTTTCATCCATTTTAATTTCTTTGATAATAGGTTTTTCACTATTCACTGGAAGATTATCCATGCTATTTACTACTGTTTTTACTTCATCTAAAATTTCATCGAATTCTGAAGTGGAGTGAATTTGAATAGTCACCATTCCCGAATTTTCTGTTGAATAAGAATTAACTTTTTCTATTCCAGAAATACCTTGAAGTCTATCTTCTATTTTTGAACATATCGAAGATTCAATCTCGCTCGGAGAAGCACCGAGATAAGCAACATTGATTGAAATAATATTAAGATTTGGTATAGGAAAAAACTCGGATTTCATATTTTGATACGATGCAATTCCTCCAATGATTAAGAAAAACATCAATAAATTAGCAGGAACGCTATTTTTAACAAACCAAGTTACAATACTCTTCATTACTTATATTTTGGATTAACAGGGGTGCCATTTGTGGCAATGCTTATTTTAGATACAATGATTCTCTCACCAATTGATACTCCATCTTTAACTATCATATGATTCTTTAATTTTTTAATAATATTAATTTTTCTTATTTCGATTTTATTATTTTTATCTACAATTAAAAGTTCATTATTGGCAGTAAATGAAATATTTGGAATAACAAAAACATCTTCTAAGAATTTTCCATTAATTTTTGCCTCTACGAACAAACCAACAGGTAATGTTATTTGATTTTCTTCTAAGAAATCATTTTTGAAGTTTGCAATTAATTTAATCATTCTGGTTACTGGATCAATGACCCCATCAACTCGCTCAATATTTCCTTTCCAGATTTGTACTTTCCCTTTATATGGAGCACTAATGGTCACAAGCGATTTTTGATTGTCATTTAATTTTCTTCCATCCATTGGAATGTCTAAAAATGCCAAATCACTATCTTTTATTGGTAGTGTAATTTCAATTTGATTGGATGTATAAATTATTCCCAAAGGTTGGCCTGGTAATACGGTTGATCCTAGATCAATATTAATACTTTGGATACGCCCTGTGTAAGGAGCAGTAATATCTGTTTTATCTAGCTTTTTCTTGGCTGATTCTACTTGAGCTTTTGCAACGTTCAGTGCTGCATTTGCTTGTTTAAGTTGAGGTTTTTTAAGTGTTAAATCTTTTGCAGCTCCTTCACCAAGTTTATCCCATGTCTGTTCTGCTATTTTAGCTTCTGCTTCTTGCATAGCAAGTTGTACTTCAGCACTACGTAGTTGAAATAATGCATTACTATATTGAAGTTGAAAATCTGTATCATCTATTTTTGCTAATATTTCTCCTTCTATCACAGAAGAACCTTCTGAAAATTTCTTTGAACGATATATAATTTCTCCTCCAACTTCACTTGTTAAAACAGTTTGGATAATGGGTTGAGTTGTTCCCATTGAACTAATTAAAATTTGATGATTTGTTGGCGTTACAATTTCTACTTCAACCTCCACTGGAATGCTTTCGTCTACTGGTTGAGGTTTTATTTGACCAAGCCAATACAATGTATAAGCGATTGCTAATGAAAACAGTATAATAATTACAGGTCTGATATATCTTATCATTTTATTTTGCTTTATTCGTAAGCAAATCCTCCTCCAAGAGACAATATTAAGTTTATTCTTTGTTCAATGCGAATTTTTTCTGTGGTGGCTAAAATATTTTTTGTATCAAAAAGCATATTATTTGCATTGATTACATCTTCCGCACTTGCAATTCCTTCATAGAATTCATTTAAAGTTGTGTTATAAATTGATTCTGCAATTTTTACATTTTCCTCAACAAGATTCAGGGAAGAAAATGCAGTATTATCGAATTGTAAACTAGACTCTACTTCTTTATATGCATTTAACAAATCATTAACAAATTGAAGCATTGCAATTTCTTTTTGGTTTTTGGCGATTTTTTTACTTGCGATTAATTTTCCTCCATTAAACACAGGAGCTAATAAATTTAATCCAGCACTCCACACACTATAATCTTTATTTAATAAATCTTGAACATTACTAGATGCACCACTGGATCCTACCAAACTAAATGTGGGATATAAAGATCTCATTGCTTGTTTATTTAATGATTCTGCGGCAAGCATGTTATATTGAGAAGCAATAAGATCAGGTCTTCTTTTTATTATGTCGGCTGGCAAAACAGTTGGAATGCTTGGAAGGTGTTCTGGAAAATCGTCAGAGATTGCTAATGTCAGATCTGGATATTCTCTAATTAAAACTTTTCCTTGTCTAATTAGTCCATTCAAGACACTTGTTTTATTATCTAAATCACTTTTTGCATTATTAAGTATCATTTCTGATTGTTGAAAAAAATTACTTTTTATAATGCCTGTTTTATAGCGTTCGCTATATAAATCATAAATAATTTTTGCATTATTATATTTTTGTTTTGCATTGTCTACTAATTGTTTGGATTCGATAATAGAGAAATATAATTTTGCAGCTTCAGCGGTAAGAGAAAATTGAACATAAGTATAGTTATATTTGCTAGACAAATACTGTCTTTTCCCAGCTAATCTTCCTTGTCTTAGTTTCCCCCATAGATCTATTTCCCATTGGGCTTTTAAAGATAGACTATAGTTTTCTTGGGTAAATGTTGTGATTTCATCATTGTTACCAAAAAAACTAGTAAAGATAGGCGGAAACCCTGCAGTATTTTGTTCTGATTCGGTTCCACTAGCAGCAATTGCTACAGATGGTGCTAAATTTGCCGTAGATAACACAGAACCTTGTTTTGCAATGCGAGTATTAAGCATTGCCTGTTCTAAATTTATATTTTCTTCTAAAAAGACTGATAAAAATTGATTCAAATTTTCATCTTGAAACTCATTCCACCAAATTTCTGATACCTTTAGTTGAACTGGTAAATCTGATTCCCATTGATTTGGGACTTGTTCAGAAATAATTGAATCTGGCTCGATTGCCTTTTGACTGGCACACCCACTAATTAAAATAAAAGCTAATAATTGAATAATATTTTTTATCATTTATTCATCCATCAAATATTGAGATACCTTAAATAACAATATAAAACTTATAGACCATGTAATTGCAATAATAACATAATTTATATTTCCTGTTCCAATAGAAACTGCATTAATTTTTTCACCAGCCATATATGCTAATGGTGCCAATAATCCATAAAAGGCTATCAATAGATATTTTCCTCTTAAGTATCGCATTGCATAGTTTACCTGTGATGCAAATCCAGCCCACAAACATAACATCCAAATAGGAGGAACAAGATTTTGATTTATAGTGCCATTGTATTGCATGTATTGCACAATATTGAATATTGCGAATCCTGAATCAACGATTATACCAAGGAATATTGCAAATATAATTAATTGTAATTCTTGATATCTTTTATAAGCAATAATAGAGAAATGAAAAAAAAGAAATATCAAAGTTGTTATTGGAGCTAAAAGTGGCATTTCCAATGATGGGGTTGAGGCACAACAAATCCATACAATTGAAAAACCAAAGTAATTTATTACGGCACTCTTATGTTCTAAGATGAATTTGATCATTGTTTAAATTTTGTTTAACAAACTTAAATTCTAAGAGTGGCTCGGGGCGGAATTGAACCGCCGACACAAGGATTTTCAGTCCTCTGCTCTACCAACTGAGCTACCGAGCCTTGCAAAAAGTTTAAAAAAGTACATATTATAAGTTATTTAAAAAACACATAAATATTTATTAGTTTCAGAAATGAACGAAATTGTTATTGCATCATCTAATCAACACAAAGTTTCAGAAATTACTCCAGAAATTAATTCTATTTTTCATAAGATTTATTCTTTATCAGATTTTCCTAAAATTGGAGAGATAAAAGAAGATGGAAACTCAATTCGTGAAAATTCGTTTATAAAATCAAGGGTTACATTTGATTACACCAATATTCCCTCCCTTGCTGATGATACAGCTTTGGAAGTTGATTATTTAAATGGAGACCCTGGACTTTATACTGCAAGATATGCAGGAGAAAGTGCAACATATGATGATAATATAAATAAACTTTTAAAAGCTATGGATGGAGTTCTAACAAAAATGAGAACAGCACGATTCAGAACTGTAATAACTTATGTAGATGGTGGAAAAAATGATTTTTTTGTAGAAGGATGTGTAGAAGGATATATTTTGAATGACAAACAAGGTGAATCTGGTTTTGGATATGATCCTATTTTTTTTGTTCCAGAACTAGATATGTCTTTAGCAGAAATGTCTTCTGATATCAAGAATAAAATTAGCCATCGTGGAATTGCAATTGATAAATTTAAGAATAAGATTAATCAGATATTCAATGTATAGACTATTTTTACTATGTTGTTTAATATTTTTTCCAAACTTATTATTTGGTGCTGATAATCTTATTACTAATCCTTTTTACAAAACCACAAAAATCAATTTTTGTTTAAATGATATCTCAAATTATCCGATTGGAATTTTTAACGTCAAGAATTCTCTAACACAATATCAAGTTAATTTTAATATTAATTCCAATATTATTTCAATTAGTGAATCTATATTAGACAATAAAAATATATTACCATATACGTCTTCTATGGATGATTATTTTGAAAATCTTTATGCATTGAATCAAAAGTATAATCTTAGTAAACCATTCAATTTTTCACCATCAGATACGACCCAAACCAAAACTAGCCAAGACAAATATGTAGAAATAGCTGATTTTGATATTGGAAAACTTGGTAGAGCATCATTAAAAGTCCAAGGGAATATTAATTTACAGGGTAAATTAGTGAACCAAGATCAAGAATTAGTTAGATCGTCTTATAAAGAAAGAGAACAAACAAATTTTCGATTTGATCAAAAACAACAACTTAATGTTCAAGGAAAAATTGGAGATCAAGTAACAATATCACTAGATCAAAACTCTGAAAGAGATTTTGATTGGGAAAATACAGTTCGTATTGATTATCAAGGAAAAGAAGATGATATTCTTCAGAAATTAGAAGCTGGTAATATTTCTTTATCATTACCTGCTACTGAATTCGTTACTTTTTCAGGTCAAAACAAAGGATTATTTGGAGTCAAAGCCTTTACAAAATTTGGTCCGATGAGTATAACTAGTATTGCTTCACTAGAACGCACAAAGAAAGAATCCCAAAAATATAAAGGAACATCTGAACTACAAACAAAACGAATTCAAGATTATGATTATAAGAAAAATTTATATTTCTTTATCCATGATTGGTTTCGTAATGGTGCAACAGATATAATACCAGATAACGGTTTCCAACTAGATATTCCATCTTATTATCCACTTAATAATGGATTGCATGCTATTGGTAACCTAGTGGTGAAAAATTTTGAACTGTATAAGATTGATGCATCTAATAATCCTGCAGCAGATCCAGGTGTAGCATATGTTGATCCTAATGATACTGACTATTATAGTGATAGCAGTAAAGAAGGTGCCTTTATTCGGCTTGAAAGAGGGACTGATTATCGTGTTAATGAGGACTTCGGATTTATAAGAATGCAGAATAGTTTACAAAACGAAATTATTGGTGCACGATTTGATTTGACAGATCGATCAACTGGTACTGTAGTATTAAGTGTAGGGTCTGATGTTGGAGAAAATGGGAATGATGGTTTAGTACTAAAAATGATTAAACCACAATCATCCCATCCCAATCATCCAACATGGGATTTAATGTTTAAAAATGTTTATTCATTAGGAGGAATTAATATTGATCAAACTAATCTTACTGTTAGAATTGTTGATAATTTTTCCACTCCAGTTAGCGATAGATCAAGCAATGGACAAACATTCCTAAATTTATTTGGTTTAGATAACTTCAGTCAAAACGGAGCTTCTTCCCCTGATGAAATCATCGATTTAAGTAATCCTAATATTGTAAACCTTGTATCTGGTGAAGTTCATTTTCCAACTCTTTTACCATTTGTTTCAGAAGAAACAATTGCTGGGGGTAATATTAATGCTAGTCTTAATTCTTTATTACAAGAAGGAAAAATGTATACAACAACTAATCGTACAGAATATACTGGAGATTCACGCTTTACAATTGAAGCTAATTATACCAGTCCAAAATCTTCAATTAATTTAGGATTTACTTTAGTGGAAGGTAGTGAAGAAATTTATTTCAATGATGAAAAATTAGAAAGAGGATCTGATTATCAGATTGATTATTTCTCAGGTATAATTGTATTAAATAATAATATTGATCCTAATGGCAATATAGAAATTGTTTATGATAAACATGATTTAGTAACCTTTGATAGAAAAATAATGGTTGGTTCTAGGGCACAAGTTGATTTTGACGAAAATTCATTTTTAGGGATAACAGCTCTTTACTACAATCAAGATATTGTTAATAAGAAAGTAGAAGTAGGATATGAACCTATTCAAAATTTTATATGGGATATTAATGGACGTTACGAAAGAGATTTAGAAAATTTGTCTGCATCATTAAATCAATTAAATATGTTTGATGCTGGAAAATTGTCAAGATTTAAATTAGAAGGAGAAATAGCACAAGTATTACCTAATCCAAATTCAATTTCGAATTCTTCAACTGGTGATAGCAATGGTGTAGCATATATTGATGATTTTGAAGGATCAAAACGTATTACAAATCCATCAATTTTAAGAAGATTTTGGCATATATCTTCTGCTCCAATAGATATTGAAACTAATCAATCATTTGATCAACGAAATCGATTAAAAATGCACTGGTATAATCCATTTTCACAGGTACTTACAAATAATATTTGGCCAAATGTATCTACTTCACAAAGAGCTCAAAATTTAACGACTGATATATTAGTACTAAATTTTGAACCAAAAGAATATCAAGCAGTTACTAATTCAGATTCATTGTGGGCAGGAATTATTGCACCAATGTTTATTGGTGAGTATGATCAAACTAGAACAAAATTTTTTGAAATTTGGTTACGTGGTGACGCAGGAAAACTAACAATTGATTTAGGAAAAATTAGTGAAGATTATGATGGCAATGGTATTTTGAATAATGAAGATATTCCAGATGCAGGTTTAGCACTTGGGAATGGATTTTTAGAAGATAATGAAGATACAGGCCTAGATGGATGTTTTGATGAATTTGAAGACGGATGGGGGAGCTGTTTAGATAGTAATGGGTCTAATTATCAAGATTATTTATCATCTGGAGAATCGATTCTTATTAATGCTTCCTCAGATATAGATCCGAATGACCCTAATAGTGATAATTGGAGTTATGTTGAAGGAAGTTCAGAATATGAATTTGTTAACGGTACAGAAGGAAATGGTACTGGAGATAGAATTCAACCAGGTGGTAAATATCCCGATAGTGAAGACCTAGATGAGTCAGGATTTTTAGATAGAACTAATGATTATTTTACCAAAACAATCTCATTAAATGATACGACCTATGTTGCTGGTTCAACAGTTATTGATGATGTTCCAACAGGTTGGAAGCTTGTTAGGATTCCAATAAGTCATTTTTCAAAAATACAAGATATTACTTTAAGTGAAATAAAGTATATACGACTCATGGTTTCTGGTATAAATCAAGCTTCCACCTTGGAAATAGCAAAAATGGAACTGGTCGGAAATGCATGGGAAGAGTTGGGTACTTCATTGGTATCAGAAAATGAATATACTATTCAAGATAGTACTTTTTTAATTACGGTTGTTAATGATGAAGATAACCCTGATTACATACCCCCAAAGGGAGTTTATGGAGAATATGATGAAATGAATCAGATTAGATCAAAGGAACAATCTCTTGTTTTAAGATTTGATAATATGAATCCAAATATTAAAGGGGGTGCAAAGAAAATACTTTCCTCTATGGATGCCAAAAAAGGACAAAGCTTTTTGATTTACGACAAAATGAAAATGTATGTCTATGGAAATAGTTCTGATATTGAAGAAAACAAATCCGATGTTGATTTATTTATAGAATTTGGTAATGGGGAAGAATATTACAGATTAAGTCAACCGATATATGATGGATGGGATGAAGATGAAAATCGAAATGCAATTGATTTAGATTTGGACTGGCTTACTGAATTAAAAAATGTTGATTCTACTTCTATTGAAAAATTAAACAATAATGATACATTTGTTGATTCTACCGATTATAAAAGGTATTCATTTATTAATGAAAGTAATGAAGAATATAAAAAAGTAGAAATTATAGGAAATCCTTCTTTGTCTAGGCTTCAATATTTTGTTGTAGGTGTTGAAAATAATTCGAATCACCCGATTAGCGGTGAATTATGGTTAGATGAATTAAGGTTGAGTGGAGTCAAAAAAGAAAGAGGAACAGCTGTAAGGCTAAAATCGGAGTTTAACTTATCTGATCTTAATCAAAGTTCATTCTCTTATATAAGAAAAGATGCTGATTTCCATATATTACAAGAAAGGCTTGGGACAAATATAACTACTGAAAGCTTTATTTTCACAAATCAAATGCAATTAGGAAAACTTTTCCCTCAAGCTTTGGGCATTACATTTCCATTAAATATGACATATAACATGCAAAACAATACACCTAAATTTTTACCAGGGACAGATATAAGAACTAGTGATAGTGCCCCAGATTCGGTTATTACTCAATCTTCTACAATTAGTTTAAATGGTAAAATTTCAAAAAAGATTAAATCAGAAAATCCTTTTATTAGGTATACAATAGATAATCTAAGTACTTCTTTTAATGTGTCTAAACAGAATAGATCTAACGAGATTATGAAAAGTGTTGATACTGATAGATTTACATCGAGCGTAGATTATAATTTAAAATTTCCAAGCGATAATTATATTCAAGCATTTAAATGGTTAAAAAAAGTTCCAATTATTGGAGAAAATATGAGTGAAACAAAGTTTTTCTATACTCCTAGTTCTTTTGGTACAAGTATAAAATTGAATCAGAATCTAGTGGAAAAACAATCACGAGCTACGGATGAAATAGTTGATGATTTTAATTTGGGATTGAATAGAACTTTTAGTCTGGGTTATAAGGTCTTTGATAATTTTCAATTTAATTATAATAGAAATGTAAATACTGATATGGCAGAGTATCGAGACAAAATCTTTGACGCACTAAAAGAACTAAAAATAGGTGATACTACAAGCAATACTGAATCATTTGCTGCAAATTTTTCTCCAAAATGGTTTTCTTGGTTTAAGCCAAATTTTGTATACAATACTAATTATTCATGGAATAAACCAAAAGCTAGTCGTGTAGATGGAGCAAATATTGTTTCTGTAAGAAATAATGGGGTGAATTTTAGTCTTTCTTCAACTGAAATTCTTGAATTATTTTATACCCCAGCTTCAAAAAGAAATATTCCTACTACAAGAACAAGATCTCGAGAAGATCTTGGTTCTATTTCACTAGAAGACGATGAAGAAGAATCCGAAAAAATTGAAGATTCTAATAATAACAAAAAGCCTAAAAAGAAAAATCAAAAGAAAATAAACAATAGTCTTGCAATGGAACGAATATATGGATGGTCAAAAAAAATAGAACCTTTATCTGTTAGTATAAATAACACCACTAATTTGAGTTCTAATGCTATTCAAGGTAAGGTGCCATTAAAATACAGATTTGGTTTTTCTGATACACATGGTTTAGATAATGCAGCTGAAATTGGTTTAAATACTGGTGTTGATGATATAAAAAAATCATTATCTATCAGAAGTGGAATAAAATTTAATCCAAATACTTCAATGAATATATCTTTTTCTGAAAGTATATCATCTAATTTAAATGGTTATGGTGTTGATATTCGTTCAATTAATAGAGATTATTTTTCTTATGGAAAACATCTTTCTGATGGTTTACCATTTTCAAACTGGGCTTTCAGAATTGGAGGTCTTGAGAAAATAAAATTTATTAGTCCTTATGTAAATTCATTATCAATTGAACATGCATTTAATGGAAAACAAAATATTTCATGGAAATTTAATGAAACTGAAATTAGCGCTATTGATTTATTTAAAATATCATCTTTTGCTAGTGACAATGATGATTATATTCAATTTGCTAGAGTATCAAGAAATTTTACTCCTTTAATCGGAATTACAACTTCTTTTAAAAATGGAATATCTACTAATATTAGAACAAATGTAGTCCATACACTTGATGAAGTTCCTAATGGATTAACTTATATATCAGAGAATAGTATACTTGCAAGTCTAACATATAACTTTACAAAAGGTATTCGCGTACCCCTTCCATTTACTGAACGTGATATTTATCTAAAAAATAATATTAACCTTACTTTAAATATAGATGTCAGTGAAAAAAAAGAAGAAGGTTCAAAAGATAAAATTAATTTTGCCGAGCAAAATTTTGTTGATTCATGGAAAACAATTTTAAGAGTAACTTATACTTTAACAGACAATGTTTCGGGTAGTCTTTTTTATGAATATAGAGTAAATGATACTCGATTGACAGGCAGAAGAACTGATAGGGATTTTGGAATAAATATAAATGTTGCAATTAGGGGTTAAAATGAGATTTATATTAATAGCAATTATAGTATTTGGTTGTAGTCAACAAGAATCGGTAGAAGTGCCACGTTTTAGTGGAGTAAAAGCATTTCAGTATTTAGAAAAGCAATGTGAATTTGGGCCAAGAAATCCTGGGTCAACCGGCCATAAAGAGTTTGCAAATTATTTAGAAAATTTTCTTAAAGAACGTTTTGATAATATTTTAATTCAAGAGTTTGAATACATCGAGCCAGTGACAGAAAGTTTGAGAAAAGGAAAAAATTTTATTGTTCAGTTTAATCAAGATGCAAAATATAGATTATTAATTGGAGCCCATTGGGATACTCGAGCTATTTCTGACCAAGATAAAAATATAGAACACAAAACACTTCCAGTCCTTGGAGCAAATGATGGTGGTAGTGGTACAGCAATATTGATGACTCTATATGATATGTTTACAGCTGACGAACCTCCAATTGGTATTGATCTAGTGTTTTTTGATGCCGAAGATGTTGGAAGATCATTTGAAGGCAATACTTTTGCTGTAGGTTCAGAATTCTTTTCTAAGAATCTCCCTATTAAAAAACCTGATTTTGCTATTATTGTTGATATGGTGGGCGATAAACAATTAAATCTACCTATTGAAAGATTCTCTTATAATATTGCTCCTAAGAAGGTAAAAGAAATTTGGGATATGGCCGAAGATCTTTCTTTGAATGCTTTTGAGAAGAGGATTGTTGAAGAAATATATGACGATCATGTTCCTTTATGGGAGAATGCTCAAATTCCTGCTATTGATATCATTGATTTTAAATATCCTAATCTCTTTTACAATCATTGGCATACACAACAAGATATACCTGAAAATTGTTCTCCAAAAAGTTTGGAGCAGGTCGGTACTTTATTGTTAAATTATATTTATGTTTCAGATCACAAATAAATTCCTACTTATCATTATTTTTTTAATGAATTGTTCAGGAGGTGGAGGTTCTTCTACAGGTCCTGATGATGGAGATGATGGTAGCGGTACTGGTGGAGGGGATTCTTACGTTTTTGCTAATGCAACTAATTTTGATAAAGAAAATCAGATAGAAATTATTTCTTGGAATATTCAAACATTCCCACAATTAAGTACTACTCCAAATTATGTTAAGAGTTTACTTGAAACTTGGAATGCTGATATTTATTTATTTCAAGAAATTATGGATAAAAATACATTGATTAATATGGTGAATTTAATGCCAGAATATTCCTATGTTATTTCTGGTGAAACAAGTTTTATGCATTTTGCATTAGTTTATAAAAATGCAAATTCAGATTGTTCTTCTTGTGGTACAGTTACATTCAATTATAGCAATGAATTATGGTCTGATACGCCAAACGGAAATGATAATGATAACGATCCTGCTAATAATGCCACATATCAATTTGCGAGCAGGCCTCCTATGGAGAATTTTGTAACTTGGACCAATGGAACTAAATCAGTTGATCTCTATCTTATTGATATTCATTACAAGTGCTGTGGTGATAGTACTTTGGATATCACCAATAAAGGTTCTGAAACAACAAGAAGACATTATGCGAGTACGCTTCTTAGAGATTATGTCATCAATCAGCGAGCAAGTGATTATGTGATGATTGTAGGAGATTTTAACAATGTTGGTGAGCAATCTATATCAAATCCTTCAATTTCTCCATTAACAGATACTGATCTTAATTCTAATTATTTCAAGATGGCAGACGAAAATGTTTTTTATCAAGATAATTCTAATTGGTCATGGCAAGGATGGAGAAGTTCCTTTGCTCCATCTCATTTTGATCATGTAATAATTAATCAACCACTTTTTCAATTTGAATCTGTTTCTACTGCTGGAATAATTGATATGCTTACGGAAACTGGAATGTCAGCATACGATATTGATGATAAACTTTCAGATCATAAACCATCTTATTTTAGATTTTATCCATAAAGTGAAATATTTTTCTTTTTTTGCACTATTGTTTTTATTAATTAGTGCAATTTTCTCTCAAGATTTTGAAGAAATTGATTCTAATCTACTAAATCAAAATTTTGAAGATACCATTATTCCTCTCAATAAATTAAATACAGAATATCCAAAAAATTTGGAAGTTCTAATTAGACTATCAGCAGCACATCATTTATTATCAGAAAAAGTATATGATGAAGCAATGGATATATATCATCTAGATAAATCGCTTCATTATATTACAGAAGCTATAAAAATTGATTCAACAAATGGACAAATTCATAAATGGTATGCACTGGCATATGGTAAAAAGATCGAAAATGCTAATATTAGAACTCAAATCGAAGGTTCTAAAATAATTGCTTTTTACTCTACTGAAGCGATTAAGAAATTACCTGATGATCCATATTGCTATAATGTAATGGGACAATGGCATTATCGTTTAGCAGATTTAGGGCGAGTATCACGAAAACTAGCACAAATTATTTTTGAAGAACCCCCAGAAGGATCATTTGAAATGGCAGAGTCCTATTTTAAAACAAGCATTGCATTGGAACCAGAATATATAGGGACCTATTATTGGCTCGGAAAAACTTATCAGAAATTAGGTAAATCTGATGATGCTTTAGCGGTATTTAGGAGAGGAATTAAGTTATTGCCTCCATACAAAAGAGAAGAGGCAATGTATAAAGAAATGATTAAAATTCTTGAGAAGAATGACAGAAAAAAATCTTAAAGATATTATTACAAAAAAAGCACTTCAATTAGAATTTGATAAAATTGGTTTTGCCAACCCTTCTCATAAAGTTGATCCTAATAATTATTTTGATGAATGGATCAAATCAAATTATCATGGTACAATGAAGTGGATGGAATCAAGAAAAGAGGAACGAAAAAATATATTTAACTATTTTCCTGAAGTAAAAACTGTGATTTCATTAGCCTTTAATTATTTTACACAGAGAAGTTCTGAGTTTTCACAAAATTGTAATTCAGATATCAAATTTAGTAATTATGCATGGGGAGATGATTATCATAAAGTCATTAAAGACAAACTCCATCTTATCAAAGATACAATTTCAAATTATGACTCATCTATTAAAACCTTGGTTTGTGTAGACACTGCACCAATTATGGAGAAAAAGTGGGCAGAAAAAGCAGGTATTGGATGGCAAGGAAAAAATACAAATCTTCTTACCAAAGATTTGGGAAGTTGGATATTTCTGGCAGAAATACTTATTGATCAAGAAATGGAGTATGATATTCCTTTTAGTGAAGATTTGTGTGGTACATGTACGGCATGTATAGATGCATGTCCAACAAATGCTTTAACAGAATATAAAATAGACTCCAATAAATGCATATCTTACCTCACAATCGAATATAGAGAGAACTTTGAAGATGTCAACTTACATCAATGGATTTATGGATGTGATATTTGTCAAGAAGTGTGTCCATGGAATATCAAATTTGAGCAAGTGAAAAAAGATCAACAATTTGAACCAAGAGAATCACTGGTACAATTTTTTAAAAAAGATTGGAAAAATCTAAATCAAGATAATTTCAAATCTGGTTTTTCTAATTCTGCTGTAAAAAGAACGAAGTATAACGGATTAAAAAGAAATATTGAATCTTTATAGTTTTTTTACTTTTTTATATTCTTTTGGAATTTGAAATATATCTGGCAATAAATCATTCTTAGAATATTTGAATAGAATATAGGTAAAGGTTCCATCTTCCACAGTAGTTTGATATTTAACAATAAGAGCATCTTTATTAACTCCACCTTTTTCAAATGGAACAGGTATTTGTTCGAAACCTAGGCTTGGTGGGATTGTTCCTCCAAAAAGATTCTCTAATTTTTTAAGAGTTGAGTTAACGATTGGAGAGTTTAAAGTTTTTTCTGTAAACCATAAGAATAGTTCTATTTCTTCTTCTTCATCTTTTACTGTTATGGTAGCTTTTTTTGTTTCAAAATCATTGACGATTTCAATCTCTTCTGCAACGCTAAATACCACATCCGAATCATCTGTTTCTTCTCCATCATTATCTGGTGGTCCTCCGCTATTTTCATCGTCTATGTCTTGTAAAAATTTAGACACTGTATATGTTACAAATTTCTTTTTTCTATGATTTATTCTTGTAATTGTAGAATCTTTCAGTGATACAATATATCCTTCTTCTCTTTTGATATTAATTAAGCGGAATATTTTAATATTAAAATTACTTCTTAAATAATAAGTATCGTTAGAAAAGTATCTATCGATTGCTCCATTCATTGTGCCTTGTGAGAACGATCCGTTTATTTCTTCCTTAATAAGCAGACTAGATTGTCCATTCAGATTATATGAGAAGCACAAGAATAATAAGAAAATTATTTTTTTCAAATTATTATAAACCAGTTTCTTGAACTGTTTTCTTAACTTCGGTAAGTGTATTATCGAGAGCATTTTTTTCTGCACTATTTAATTCAAATGTGAGGATTTTTTCTACTCCATTACAACCGATTACGGTTGGTACTCCGATAAAATATCCATCGATTCCAAATTCTCCTTCACATAGTGAGGCACAAGGAATCACACGTTTTTTATCTCTAATAAAACTTTCAATCATTTCTACTGAAGACTGCGCAGGAGCATAAAATGCAGACCCTTTTCCAAGAAGTTTAACTATTTCACCACCACCAAATCTTGTTCGTTCTTCAATTTCATTAATTTTTTCTTTATCTAATAATGCAGTTAAAGGTACTCCACCAACACTGGCTAATCGACTTACTGGTACCATTGTATCTCCATGCCCACCAAGAACCATACAAATAACATCTTGAGAAGAAAGATTTGTTTCTGTTGCTATAAAAGATCTAAATCTTGCACTATCGAGTGCTCCTGCCATACCAACAACTTTGTTCTTTTTAAATCCTGAAACTTTATAAAATGAATATACCATTGCATCGAGAGGATTTGAGACAACAATCACAAATGCATCTGGAGCATGCGTTTTTACTTCATTAGCTACATTTGTCATAATAGATAAATTTTTATTAAGTAAATCTTCTCGATTCATACCAGGTTGTCTAGGAAATCCTGCAGTAATAACAACGACATCAGAATTTTTTATTGCTTTAAAATCTGATGATCCAGTTATTTTACAATCAAATCCGTCATGAGGAAGGAGTTGCGATATATCTAATGCTTTTCCCTTGACAAAGCTTTCAGCCTCAGGAATATCAATAATAACAATATCTCCCAATTCTTTTTGAGCTGCTAGAAGGGCAATATTACCACCAACTTGTCCACCCCCGATTAGTGCTATTTTTTTTCTTGGCATTTTTAATTTTTGTCAACTACACTTACAAAAGTATTTTTACCTTTTTTGCTAAACTTTACAATTCCATTAGATGTTGCAAATAAGGAATCATCGCTTGATTTTTTTACATTACGTCCAGGATGATATTTTGTGCCTCTTTGTTTGACAATAATACTCCCACATAGAATTGTTTGACCATCAGAAGTTTTAATACCTAGTCTTTTTGATACGGAATCTCTTCCATTTCTTGAACTTCCTTGTCCTTTTTTATGAGCCATATATCTACCTCTTTATTTCTTTTTCGTAGTGCTTGTAGCTTTCTTCTTCGTAGCACTTGTAGCTTTCTTTTTTGTACCAGTAATTGATTGAATTTGAATCATAGTTAAGTCTTGTCTATGACCATTTTTTCTTTGATAACCTTTTCTTCTTTTTTTCTTGATTACAAGCACTTTATCAGCTCTTGTATGATCAACAATTTTAGCGTTGACTTTATAGCTACTTAATTCTTTCGGATTAAAAATATTAGTATCTTTGTCTAATACCGCTTTAATATTATCAAATTTTACAGTCTTACCTGTTTCTAGGTCAATTTTGGAATCAACCATAACGGTATCACCCTTAGAAACCTTGTATTGTTTTCCGTATATTTCTACAATTACAATCATAGCGTGCGAACTTAATAGCTAATTTATTCCCTTTCAAGTACCTATTTGAGTTGTAATATCTTGCGTATCATTTATTTTTGTGAATTTAAACTGATTTTTTGGAATTTGTGCATCCTCTATAACTTTTAGATAAACAAAATTTTGCCACATAAGACTAATATATGCTTTCTTCTGCTCTTTTTTTAAATAATGAGCAATTTCTGGATTTAAATATAGTTTTAATCTCAAATCCTTATTTTGTTGTTTATAATCACGTAACCAATAGTCAATTCTTGTTAAAAGTGTATCCTTTGATATAATTCTTCCTATACCTCTACAACTATCACAAGGCTCTGTTAATGAATCCACAATGCTTAAACCAGTTCTTTCTCTAGTCATCTCAAGAACACCAAATTCAGAAATTTCTGATACTGCTACTTTAGCACGATCTTTTTTTAACTCTTTCTTCATTTCAAGGTATATTTTCTTTCTATTCTCAGCAGAAGTCATATCAATAAAATCAATCAAAATTAAACCAGATAAATGTCTCAATCTAAGTTGTTTTGCGACTTCTTTCGCTGCTTCTAGATTGATTTTTAGAGAATTGTCTTCATGTTTTTTCTTGCCAACAAATTTTCCACTATTAACATCAACAACTACCATTGCTTCAGTTTTTTCAACAATTAAATATGCACCGCTTTTAAGCCAAACTTTATTTCTGAGTAGCTTTACTATTTCATCATCAATTTTTTCTTGTTTGAATAAGGGAGCTCTTTTTTTATAATGTTCAATAGAATCTGATATTTCTAGAGAGTCTTCCTTTATAATTTTTTGTACTTTTTTAAAATTTTCTTTAGAATCAACAACAATTTTTTCTACTTTATCGCTTATTAAATCTCGAAGAACACTTGATGTCATTTCCAAATCGTTGTGAATCAATGTAGGTGCCGTACTTTCTTCAGCCACCTTCATTAGTTGGTTGTATTTTTTTTCTAAATTATTATAATCATTTTGTATTTGTTGTTCAGTTTTCCCCTCTGCCACAGTTCGGATAATAATTCCTAATCCATGTTTTTTAATATCGAAAGCTATCTTCTTTAATCTTCTTCTTTCGTATTTGTCCCTCATTTTTTTTGATACTCCAACATATTTTGAATTTGGTACGATTACAATAAAACGTCCAGCAATCGAAAGTTCTGTTGTAATACGAGCTCCTTTATTATCAAACGGTTCTTTGATTACTTGAACAACAATTTCTTGACCTTGCTTCAGTAGAACATTAATCTCTTTAGAATTTTTTGAATCTGCGATTAATTCTGAATCTGAGATTTCTGAAAAAGGTAAGAATGCGTTATTTCCTCTTCCAATATTGACAAACGCAGCTTGCATACCGGGGATAACATTTTCTACTATCCCTTTATAGATATTGCCTACTGTTCTCTCTCTTGATTCTTTATCAAGATGTATTTCGGCAAGTTTTCCATTTTCTTTAACGGCTATTCGAGTCTCCCCAATGCCTTCACTAATGTAAATTTCTTTTTTCATTTCTATAGCCTCTATCTTTACTCTAAATATAGAGCAACTATTTAACTTTTAGTGAAATGAGGAGAGAATAATTAGGAATAAAAAATCTTTATCAATTCTAAATTTAAAAAACAAAAAATAATAACTTTTGAGTTCTGTCCTCAATTTCAGAAGGAATTTAACGATTTTTACATTTAAAATGTATATAATCTCATTTATGTATAATGAAGAATTAATTGCTGCAAAAGTTGCTGCTCGTAATGCAGGTAAAATCTTAATGAAATACCTGGAATCTGACTCTAAAGATATTCAATATAAATCAGAATCAGGCGATAGCCCCGTTACTATTGCAGATAATGAAGCCGATAAATATCTTTCTAGTTTTTTAGGTGGTGAATTCCCACATGATGGTTGGCTTTCTGAAGAGACTATTGATACTTATGATAGATTAGAAAAAACTCGTGTTTGGATTGTTGATCCTTTAGACGGAACCAAAGAATTTATCAAAAAACTTCCTGAATTTTGTGTGAGTATTGCACTTACTGAAAATGGTATACCTGTTGTAGGGGTTATTTATAATCCTTCCTCAGACGAAATGTTTTATGCTCAAAAGAATAAAGGAGCATTTTTAAATGGAGAACAAATAAAAATTTCTAATACAGAAGATATCCAAGATGCATCAATCATTGTAAGTAGGTCTGAGTACAGTAAAAATTTATGGAACAATTATAAAAATAATTTCTCTTCTATTAAATCTGTCGGTAGCATTGCATATAAATTGGGATTATCAGCATCAGGTATGTATGATATTTGTGCAACAGTTGCTCCTAAGAATGAATGGGATATTTGTGCTGGTGATTGTATCGTTCGTGAAGCGGGAGGAGTAATGAGAACAATTGATGGTAAAAATATTAACTATAATCAAAAGAAAACCCTTGTTACAGACCCAATAATTGCTACAAATTCTAAATTATTTGATATGGTATCAGATTTATTATATTAGGATATGAACAATTCTTCAAAAAACGTAATTAAATGTTTGGATCAGGGATTTATTCGTCTTGTAGATTCAATGGGTGGAGATGATTCAATTGTTCAAGCTGCTAGAGTTAGTTATGGAAAAGGAACAAAGAAAGTCTCTCAAGATACTGGTTTAATTCGATATCTTATGAGACATAGACATACTACTCCATTTGAAATGGTTGAATTTAAATTTCATTGTAAAATGCCTATTTTTGTTGCTAGGCAATGGGTGAGACATAGAACTGCCAATATTAATGAATATAGTTTAAGATATTCAGAAGCTAGAGATGAATTTTATATTCCAAATCCTAAAAATATCTCTACACAGAGTGCATTAAATAAACAAGGTCGTGGCATAACATTAAGTAAGAAAGATTCCAAATTGGTTATTGATAATTTTGAAAAAATTTCTTCTTTATCATACAAAATGTATGAAGAGATGAATGAAAAAGGTATAGCTAGAGAATTAGCTCGTGCAGTTTTACCAGTGAATCTATATACAGAATGGTATTGGAAAAATGATTTAAATAATACATTAAAATTTTTAAGCCTTCGAATGGATAGTCATGCTCAGTATGAAATCCGAATTTATGCAGAAGCAATGGCGGCGTTTGTTAAACAAGTCACTCCAATTGCATATCAGGCATTTGAGGATTATAACTTATCAGGTTTTTATCTTTCGTCTTTTGAACAAGATATTTTTAAACAAAAATTACCTGAAAGACTGTGGAATGATATTTATGATGATGTTGTCTATCGTATTGTTTACACTCTCAATAAGAATAAAGCTCGCGCAAAAAAAGATTTATATCCATTATATGTCAAAAATGGTGGTGATGATGATGAATCTACCTTCAATGCAAAATGGAAAACTGAAACTTTGAAAACAGGCAATGTAAGAGAATTAAGAGAGTTCCAAAATAAATTGAAAAATTTAATTAACTAACATGAAATATATTGGTCCAGATTTTTGTAACATTACTTCGCTTCTCAATGATGAAGAATTATTGATACAAAAAACTACAAATACTTTTGTTCAGAAAAAATTCCTTCCAATTGTAAATGAATATTATGATAAAGGGACATTCCCAACCGATTTAATCCCTGAGATGGGAGAGTTAGGGTTTTTTGGTTCCACGCTTCCAAAAGAGTTTGGTGGTAATGAGATTAGTAATATTGCTTATGGTCTTATTATGCATGAACTTGAAAAAGGTGATTCTGGTTTACGTTCTCTTTGTAGTGTGCAGAGCGGTCTTGTTATGTATCCTATTTTTCAGTATGGTACTGATGAACAAAAGAAAAAATGGTTACCAAAATTAGCTTCTGGAGAAGCAATTGGGTGTTTTGGATTAACAGAGTCTAATCATGGTTCTGATCCTGGCGGTATGCTTACAAGAGCAAAAAAAGATGGAGATAATTGGATTATTAATGGATCAAAAATGTGGATTACTAATGGTTCAATAGCAGATATAGCGATTGTATGGGCAAAAGATGAAGAAGGTATCATTCGTGGTTTTCTAATAGAAAAAGGAACAGAAGGATTTTCAAGTTCTGATATTCATGGTAAGATGAGTCTTCGTGCATCAATTACATCAGAATTATTTATGAAAGATGTTTGTGTACCTGATAGCAATCGATTGCCAAATGTTGAAGGGTTAAAAGGTCCTTTATCGTGCTTAACTCAGGCAAGATATTCTATTGCATGGGGAGCAATTGGAGCAGCTGTTGATTGTTATGAAGTTGCATTGGATTATAGTAAGGAACGTAAACAATTTTCTAAGCCAATTTCTCAATTTCAATTAACTCAACAAAAATTGGTATATATGATTCAGGAAATTTCAAAAGCTCAGCTACTTGCTATCCAACTTGGTAGGTTAAAAGATAGTAATGAACTTGATTTCTCACATATTTCTCTTGGGAAAAAGAATAATGTTGCGATGGCAAGAGAATGCGCAAAATTATCTAGAGAAATACTCGGAGCAAACGGGATTATGGATGATTATTCTATCATGAGACATATGATGAATTTGGAAACGGTATATACTTATGAAGGAACGAATGAAATTCATACCCTGATTATTGGGCAAAAAATTACAGGTGAATCTGCTTTTGAATAGTTTGGTCAATTGTTTCTATTAGATTTCTCAATAATTTTTCTCTACTAACTTTTTTCCCAAGTTCCAATAACAAAGATGTATAAAGTTTATCTTGAATTGGTTCTAAATCTTGGAAATTTGAATTAACATTAATTCCAATCCCTAAAACTTGAGTAATGACCTTATCTTTTACTATCTGTTCACAAAGAATACCTGAAATTTTTTTATTATCAATATAAATGTCATTTGGATGTTTAATTCGTGCAAAGATTTTTAATTTTTCTAGAGTTGTAACAATTGATCTACAAGCAATATTAACCAAAGATTGTCCATCCATTATATAATTTTTAGGAATAATGATAGTAAATGCTAAATCTTTATACGGCGTAGAAATCCATTTTCTACCATGGCGTCCTCTTCCATAAGTTTGCTTATCACAAATAACTATACCATAGCTATTATTATTAAGATTTAGCGCTTTTTCATTAGTTGATGCTAATTCTTCTTTATAAAAGATTTTAGGTGCAATGACTTTTGTATCTAGTAAATGATCACTAAGATCTAAGAGCACGGATCTAATTTTTTTCTCATTTTGAAAATAGTTCCTGGTTGTAATACTCCATCATTATTTCTAATCAACCTTTCATTATCCATATAGATGATTACCCATGCAAGTTCATCGCCATATATTTCATCAGCAAGACCCCATGCTGTATCACCAGATTGTATTTGATAGTCAAAGAATTCTAAATCGCAATTCTTTGCTTTACTAGCTTCTCTTTTTAATGATAAGAAATTATAAGGATAAATTTTATTCGGATTAGATCCAATTTCTTCCCTATTCCATTCATAGATTTCTCTCCACCTTGAAGAATCTCCATATTCTCTAGAAGCAATTTTAATTAAATAATCACCCCTTTTAATCATATATGGTTCAAAAACAGTAACAGGAAGTGGTGGAGCTTCAGGTTCTTGAACAGTAAATATTTCTACTTTAACCTCCTCTTCCACAACTTTTGTATCAGATTCAGTTGATTCTTGGTTGCTTATTTCTTCTCCTACACTAGGAGCAGTGCCAGCACAATTCATAATTAAAAGTGTGCTTAGCAATAAAACAAATTCTTTTGTTTTCATTGTATTCCTCATTTTTTCAATTCTTTGTTCATATCCATAATAATACTATTAATTTTTTAATTCAATGTTCCTGTTTTTTTTAATTAAGAATATTCGCCAAAGACTTTTCTTAAAGTATCTGAAATCTCACCAAGAGTACATTTGTTTTTTGCACATGTCACAATATATGGGATTAAGTTTTCATCTGATTTTGCTTTTTCTTCTAATTCAGAGAGCGCATTAGCAACTTTTTTATGATCCCGATCTTTTTTAAACTTAGTAATAAGATCTACCCTCTTTTTATTGGCATCTTTTTGACTTTCTACGTTGATTAGATTTTCTTCATTGTTATTAATAAATTTATTTACCCCTATAAGAATCTCTTTTTTACTGTCTAAATTATTTTGAAATTGGATTGAAGAATCTGCAATTTCTTTTTCTATTTCTCCTGTTTCAATAAGTTTTTCCATCCCTCCTTTATCGGATATATCATCAATTTTTTCCAAAACTTCTTTTACAATTTCTTTTGTTCTACTGTTTATTAAATCGCTATCTCCTATTGGGTCTACAAAGTTCGGGATATTGGTTTCATGTGCAATAATTTGTTGTATTCTTAGGGCTGCTAGAGCATTTTCTTCTGATGGAAGACTGATAGCTTCATCTTTACCATTTGTATGGATTGATTGCGCCCCTCCTAACACTGCAGCAAGTGCTTGTAATGTAGTTCTTACTGTATTATTCTCAATTTGTTGTGCTGTTAGTGTAGATCCTCCAGTTTGTACATGGAATCGACATAATTGAGATTCAGAATCTTCTATTTTGAATTCTTCTTTAACTATTTTTGCCCAAATTTCTCTTGCTGCTCTGAATTTTGATACTTCTTCAAAAAAATCTCGATGAGAATTAAAGAAAAATGACATCTGTTTTGTTAATATTTCTATTTCAACTCCATTTTTCTTTGCAGTATTGACATATGTTATTGCATTTGCAAATGTAAATGCTAATTCTTGCACAGCTGTACTTCCTGCTTCTCTTATATGATATCCTGAAACTGATATTGAATTCCATTTAGGTAATGTGGATTGACAATATTCAAATATATTACTACTCAGTCTTAGTGATGGATTAATTGGGAAGATATATGTTCCTCTAGCAATATATTCCTTAAGAATATCATTTTGGATTGTACCTTTTAAATTTGAGAGATTATATCCTCTTTCTTCTGCTAGCGCTACATAAAATGCTAATAAAATTGAGGCGGTTGCATTAATTGTCATTGAGATGGATACTTGTTCTAAATTTATTTCATTAAATAATAACTTCATGTCATCAATGGTAGAAATTGGTACACCTGATTTTCCAATCTCTCCATAGGACATTTCATGATCAGAATCATAGCCAATTTGTGTTGGTAAATCAAAAGCTACAGATAGTCCACTGACTCCACTATTTAGCAAAGATAAAAAACGATTATTAGATTCTTTAACAGATGAAAATCCTGCATATTGTCTCATGGTCCAAAGTTTCGTACGATACATATCTTTATAGATACCTCTTGTAAATGGAAAATTACCTATCTTTTTTTTGGACATAATAAGTTAATTTAATCTTAAAATCAGAAATATGGTATATTCTCAAATTCAAAAAATTATTTATTGGTTAAAGTGTAAAAAATATTTTGTGAGTAATTCTATAACTTATCGGTATTCAAAAAAACAATCTGGTTCAGTTTTAGTAATTTTACCCGATAGCGATATTGCATTTGATTTTGCCCAACTTCTTTTAGATAGAATTGAACAAAAAAAGAATAATAATATTAGTTTTCTCTTAAGAGACTCATTAGTGAATTTTTATTCTAATGATCTGAAGAATTTTTCTGAATTATTCTCTTATCAAGATATTGATTCGTTAGGATTGCCTACACCATGGTTTATTAGAAAAATAAAAAAATCTAATTACCAAAATATGGTTGATTTAAATATTGAATTTAGTCCATTTGCTTCATTTCTGGTAAGAGCTTGTAACTCTGAAGTAAGAATGGGTTTTAATTATGATAATTCAAAAAAATATTATAATGTTATATTGGACCAGAATTATCAAAAAGATTTAGATGGAACATTTGATATGATTGGTAAGTTTATAAAAAAATGAAAAATATTATATCAGAAATTATTTTATTGGACAAACCTGTATCGTCGGTTAATGATATAGGACATCCCTGGGATCTAGTTGCTAATATATCTGCAATATTTAATGATATTCCAAGTTCTTTTAAAGATTTTGAACATGTGATAATTAATGATAATAATGGCCCAGTAATTATAGGTAAAAATGCGATAATTGAGCCATTTACTATTCTGAATGGCCCTCTATTTATTGGAGAAGATTGTCTTATTAAATCTCATTCTAAGATTGCAAATTCTATTATCAATCACCATTGTAAAATTTCTGGAGAAATACATTCTTCTATATTCCAACCATATTCGAACAAAGCTCATCACGGATTTTTGGGACATAGTTTTGTTGGTTCCTGGGTAAATTTAGGTGCAGGCACTACTACCAGTAATCTAAAAAATAACTATTCTAATATCAGTGTGAAGTGGAATGGAGAACTCATTGATACAGGATCTATTTTTTTCGGATCAGTTATTGGAGATCATGTAAAAACAGCAATTGGAACTAATTTAAATACAGGAACAGTGATTGGTATGGGTTCTAATGTTGTTTCTCAATCTTTCCCTCCACGTTATATCCCCCCATTTTCCCTGTATTATAAGGGGAAAATAACAAAAATATCATTTGATGATTTCTGTGACACTGCTGAAAAAGCAATGTCAAGAAGAGGAAAATCTCTTTCAGGCACTGAAAAAGACATATTACATAATATTTACAAAACTTGTTGACTACCTGATTAACAACTAATATCTTCACCTCTATGAGTGATGTACAAAATAACTTAGTTGAAATAGGTGAAATCTTGAGTCCTTGTTGTGATGAGGAGATAAAGGTTTCTGATATTGGGGAGAAACTTAAGTGTCCATTGTGTAAAACAAATCTAAAGCAAAGAGCATTTTTACCATTTCTTGAATATCTTATGGAGAATGGACATGTTGAAAATTTAGATTTCTTTGACTTAGATTTATATAATCAAGACAAAGAAAGTTTAGACAGTCAAGACGAAGAACTAGATTTAGATAAATATGAAGTTAATAAAGATAGTTTAAATATTTATGAAGATGATAACCGTCTAGGCAAGTCTACTCCTGTCTCTGAAACATCTATTGATGAATCTGCTCTTTCGAGTGATTGGACTAAATTTGCTATCGAAGATTCAGAGTAAAACAGACGATTTTACTTACAATTCATCGCAGTTCGTACTAAATTGATAGAACCAAGATTTTTTCAGGCTATAAAATCTTGAAAGATTGAAAGAATTCCCCCGCTATCAACTTTCCTTTATAGCCTGTTTTTATATATCTAACCTACTTTTTTTGTTTTGCTTCATTTGACGAATAGGATTAATATTGATTAATAGACTGATGAGTCGGTTTTTTCAGGATAAGTACTATGAAAATAGCTGTATTAACTAAAGCAATTCCAAGTTACGAATCAAGCATTCGAATTGATTCATCTGAAAAATGGATTGATGAATCAATTGTCAATTTTGTCGTTAATGAAAGTGATTCCTATGCTTTAGAAGAAGCTCTTCAAATCAAAGAACAATTAAATGATGATAGTGAAGTTGTAGTGGTTATAATGGGGAGCGAATCCAATACATCAAAAGTGTTAAAAGATGGTTTAGCAAAAGGAGCTGATAGAGGAATATTTATTAAAAATGATACTTCTGAAACAGATCCCCTATCTATTGCAAAGATCTTCTCTGAACAACTTAAAGAAGAATCATTCGATTTAATTTTATCAGGCCTTCAATCAGATGATTTAGGATCAGGACAAACAGGAGTACTTATTGGAGAATTACTCAACATGTCTACTGCAACCCTTGGGATTGAGACAAAAATGGAAGATGGAAAGATTAAGGTAAAACGTGAATTAGAATCGGGATGGTTCCAATGGGTCACCTTACCGTTTCCCGCGAGTGTTTCTATTCAGTCTGGCATCAATGAGCCTAGATATCCATCTTTAAAAGGTATTATGGGAGCAAAACGAAAAGAAGTAAAATTAGTTGATGCGCAATCTGTCAGTGATAGTAAACAAAAATTTATTAAACTCTTTCTTCCAAAAACTGAAAAAGTTACCGAAAAAATCGAAGGTACGGTTGATGATATAGTTTCAAGAATGATAGATATACTTAAAAACAATTTAAAGGTTATTTAATGATACTTGTAGTTTTAGAGAATCAAAGAGGCAATATTCATGCTTTTAGCCAAGAAGCAGTTGCTGCTGGACAACAATTATCTACCAAGCTTGGTTTAGATTTATGTATTCTATGTTTGGGTGAAAATGCGAGTGCTTTAAAAGAACAAGCATCAAATTATAAAGTGAAAAATTTGATTTTAGCCCAGCATGATTTAATAGGCAGTTATTCTGCTGATGGATATTCTAAAGCTCTTGATCAAGTTATTTCTGAATTATCTCCAAAATATGTTTTAATGGGTCATTCTTATATGGTTCGTGATTTTTTACCAAGGGTAAGCGCAAAATCAGATGTTCCTTTTATTAGTGATATTATTTCAGTGACATATCACGACAATGTTCCAATTTTTGCACGTCAAGTATTCAATGCAAAGATTGCTACAAATGTTCAGGCTGATTCAAATAATAACACAATACTTTTAAGTTTCCAATCTGCAGCATTCTCTTCTGATGATATTGAAGCTGGTAGCCCAGAAAATCAAATAGATTTTTCTCTTAATCTAGATACAAGTGATATTAGATCTGAAAGTGAGCCAGAATTTCAAGAATCTGCTTCAAGCGTAGATTTAACTACTGCTGAATTAATTGTTTCTGTTGGTAGAGGAATAGATAGTCAAGATAACCTGCCAATGATCGAAGCTCTAGCATCAGCCATGGGAGCAGAAATTGCTTCATCAAGACCAGTAGTAGATATGGGATGGTTACCTCCTTATAGACAAGTTGGTAGTTCTGGCCAAGTTGTTTCTCCAAAACTTTATCTTTCTGTTGGCATTTCTGGAGCAATTCAACATGTTGTTGGTATGAAAGGATCAAAAAATATTATGGCAATTAATAAAGATGAAGAAGCACCTATCTTTGAGATTGCTGATTATGCAGTAATTGGTGACTTGATGGAAATTGTTCCGAAATTGACAGAAGAAATTCAAAAAAATAAATAACAATGAAATTTCATATTATAGAACAAATAGTTGTAACAATTTTTTTATTATCCGGTATATCGTTTTTTCTTTATCACTTACTCTTACGCCTTAATATAGTTTTAAAAGGAAAATTAGATTTTAGTATTAATCATTTACCTGAACGATTATTAAGAGTATTCAATGAAGTGATTCTTCACAAAAAAGTAGTAAGTGGTGATCGCAAATTTTCTGGCTTGATGCATGCATTTGTAATGTATGGGTTTATATTTTTTGGTTTAATAACAATTAATCATTTTTTGACAGCATTTGGTTTTGAATTTTTTACCGAAAGTTTACGCCATAATTATTTTCTATTTTTTGGGCTACCATGGGCAATTTTATGTTCGTTAGGAATTCTTGGATTAGCCTATAGAAGATTTGTTACTAAACCTAAGGCATTAGGAAAGTTTTCTAGCACTTCTGCCCTGGTTTCATTTTTTATTTTTACTTTAATGTTAACTTATCTTATTGATGAATTCCATTTACTTAATAATGCTATAGCATTAAAGACAAATTGGTGGGTTCATTCTTCTGTAATTGGAGGATTTTTGTTCTTAATTCCTCAATCAAAACATATGCATTTAGTATTGTCACCATTTAATATTTTCCTCAGACCTTTTGAAGTACCAGATCATCCAGCAATACCAATTGATTTAGAAGCTTCAGAAGAAAAATTAGATGAATTACTATTAGATCTATCAAAATTAAGCAAGAATCAAGCATTAGATATCTTTACATGTGTAGAATGTGGTAGATGTACTGAGGTATGTCCAGCAAATCGAGGTGGAGGAATTCTAGATCCAAAGTATCATTTTATTTTAGATTTAAAAGACCCTATGCTTGAATCAAATGATGTTAATGTTGTAGACAAGATTAACGTAGAAGCTGGGTGGGAATGTACAACATGTCAAGCCTGTACAGAAGTATGTCCAGTAGGAAATCATGTTGAAAAAGCAGATGAAATAAGAAGTTTTCAAGTTATGGTTGAAGGAGATGTTCCTCAAGAGTATCAAAAGTTACTTCACAACTTACAAGAGACAGGCAATACAGAAGGCGCTTCATCAAGTGTGTTACTTGAGAAATTGCCTGAATATACTCCAGATAAAGAACTTGTTTTGTGGTTGGGTTGTTTTGCAAAGCATGCTATGGATCCTAATTTTGTTAAATCGGTTGAAAATTTTACAAAAATTCTCGATTCAGCTGGCATTACATATGGAGTCCTCAGTAATGAACAATGTTCAGGAGATCCCGCAAACAAATTAGGAGATAAACTTACTTATAAAATGTTGATGGATAATAATGTTGAAGAATTAAATAAAGTTAAGAAAGTCACAACTATGTGCCCCCATTGTGTTGTGAATTTGCAAAAAGAATATAGTAAATATCATGAGATTAAATATGAAGTCAAACATCATACTCAAGTTATTTCAGAATTATTAGATGAAGGAAAAATCAATATTAATCCTGGTAGCTTAGAAAAAGTGACTTATCATGATCCTTGCAATTTATCTAGAACGCTTGATGAAGTAGATGCTCCTAGGAATGCTATAAAGGCTGCAGCTCCAGAATTCTTTGAACTAGATGAGAGTGGGAAAGAAACATTATGTTGTGGAGCAGGCGGTGCACTTTGGTGGAAAAAAGATACTGGAAAAGGGAGAACTCATCTTTTACGTGCTGAACAGGTCATTGAGTCAAAAACTGATACTGTTGTTACAGGATGTAATTTTTGCTATGGGATGATGAACCAAGGAATCGATCCATTAACACCAAAAGGACAGGATAAAATAAAAGTAAAAGATGTTGCAGACATTGTAGCAGAAAATTTATCCTAGTTTGGTATATAAGCATTTTTTCCTTAAATTTTTAAATCAATTTCATGAATAATTTAGATTCATCAATTATAAACAATAAATGTCAGCTTTATGGGCTTGTTACTTTGCGAGTGCTCATTGGTTGGCATTTTTTATATGAAGGTGTTTCAAAACTAATCAATCCAAATTGGTCTTCAGCTGCGTATCTGTTAGATTCGAAATGGATTTTTTCAGGATTAGCTGAAACCATTGTATCCAACCCTATTTTATTGACAATATCAGATTCTGTGAATCAGTGGGGATTAACTTTAGTTGGTGTATCACTTCTTTTAGGTTTGTTTAGTCGTTATTCTGCTTTGGTGGGAATGGGATTTGTGATGTTATATTATCTTTTTGCACCTCCTTTTATTGGTTTAGAATATTCCAGACCCGGAGAAGGCAGTTATATTATTGTAAATAAAAATTTAATTGAAGCGTGTGCTCTGTGGGTGTTGTATGTATTTCCTACTGGTCATATAATTGGTTTGGATCGATTGTTAACCAAATTAAAATCAAATTAGAGGAACATAGTATGAGTGAAAGTAAAAAACAGCAAAACAATGATCTGGAACGTCGAGAATTATTAAAAGGACTTGCAACTGTACCAGTGTTTGGTCTGTTTCTTGTTGAACTTTGGCGAAAAATACGCAAAGATACATTAAAAAAATCAAATATTCTTTCTGGTTTGGTTCAAGAAAAATCAGCACCAGCAATTATCAAAGGTCTTTCAGATAGCAAACACCTGAATATTGGTGTCATTGGTTATGGAGGTCGAGGTGGACACTTGGTCCGTGGTGCAGGGTTTGCCACTACGGGTTGGACCAATACCGTAGCTGAGAATGCACGAAAAAATAAATTGGACAAACAATTTCAAACATTTATGGATCAAGAAGATTTGAATTGTTCACTTGTGGGAGTTTGTGACTTGTTTGATGTACGTGCAGAACAAGGACTAGATGCTTCTCAAAATGAAGTTCGACCTGGTGGGAAACCAAAAAAAACTGCTACAAGATATCGCCATTATAAAGATCTTTTAGCCAATGATGATATTGATGCTGTAATTATTGCTACTCCAGATCATTGGCATTCCCGAATTACAATCGATGCTGCAAAAGCAGGGAAACATGTTTATTGTGAAAAAGGTCTAACCAGAACATTTCAAGAGGCAATCGACGTTTATGACGTTGTAAAAGAAACTGGGATTACATTTCAACTTGGCCATCAGAATAGGCAGGTAGAGGCCAATGAAAAAGCAAAACAAATCATTGAACAGGGTTTATTAGGCAAAATAAATCTAGTGGAGTTAGCTACAAATCGTAATTCTCCATGGGGAGCCTGGGTTTGGGGTATTCATCCTGAAGGCAATGCTAAAACGATTGATTGGGATACATTCCAAGAACCAGCACCTAATAAAATACCGTTTGGGGAAGAAGCGCTGAAACGATTTTTCCGTTGGCGCTGCTGGTTTGATTATGGTACTGGTCTTTCGGGTGATTTATTGTCACATGATTTTGATGCTATAAATCAAATTATGGATCTGGGAATTCCAAAATATGCATCATCAACTGGAGGAATTTACTTTTATAAAGATGGACGCGATGTTCCAGATGTTTGGAATGCAACTTTTGAATACCCAGACAAAGATTTGACTATTCTTTATAGTGCAACACTTTCGAGTAATGAACCTCGTGGGAATCGAATCATGGGTCACGATGCCACGATGCAGATGGGCGGTCAAAGTGGAGGCGGATCTGTGCATGGATTTATTGTGACAGCAGATTCTCAATCAACGCAATACAAAGAACGTCTTGAGCAAGGCATTATCAATTCAAAATATCCAATTTATACTTATTCTCCTGGCTCAAAGCAAATCGATGGTGTAACATCAGCAACTTCCAAATACTTTGCGAATAAAGGGCTTCTATACACTTACAAAGATGGGAAACGAGTTGATGCGACTCACCTTCATATTAAGGACTGGCTGGATTCAATTAGAAATGGAGGACAGCCAAAATGCAATATTGAGGTAGCACTCCATGAAGGTGTTGCTTGTCATATGGCTACAGAATCATATTTGACTGGTCGAACAATTGAATGGGACCCGGTCAATCGTAAATTGATTTAATCAACTTCTCTTAAGGTGAACAAATGACAACAAATTTCCGTTTAGGAACAATGATGTTTCTTCAATTTTTTGTTTGGGGAGGCTGGTATGTTACTGTCGGAAATTTTATGGTAGCTGAAGGTATGGGAACCATTACGCATTGGGCTTATTCAGTGAGCCCCATTGCAGCCATTATATCACCGTTTTTTCTTGGTTTTGTTGCTGATCGTTATTTTAATGCCGAGAAAGTATTAGGAATACTCCATATTTTGAGTGGTTGTTTTTTGCTTTTAACACCTCTTTTCACATCGAAACCTATGGTATTTATTCTAATGTTAGCTATGCACATGATTTGTTATATGCCAACTTTGGGGCTTGCTAATTCTGTAGCTTTTAGAAATATTGATGATCAAGAAAAAAAATTCCCCCTTATCCGTGTTTTTGGAACACTAGGTTGGATTGCTGCCAATATTTTGGTAAGTGGGATTTTACATGCAGATACTAGCGCTACCCAATTTTATATTGCTGGAGCTGTTGGAATATTTTTGGGTTTTTATAGCTTTATTTTGCCTAAAACTCCTCCGTTGTTAAGAAAAGATGCTCTTATTTCTTTTAGAGATATCATCGGTTTAAATGCTCTAAATAAACTTAAATCAAAATCATTTTTTGTATTTGCGTTATCCTCTTTTCTAATTTGTATTCCTTTAGCTGCATATTACAATTTTGCACCTATTTTTGTTTCCGGTATGGGGATTGCAAGCCCAGCATTTAAAATGTCATTTGGACAAATGTCTGAAGTCCTTTTTATGTTAATCTTACCGTTATTATTTGCTCGATATGGAGTTAAATATATTCTCTTAGGAGGAATGCTTGCCTGGGCTGTTCGATATGCTTTATTTGCACTATCTGCACCCACCGGGATTACGTCATTGGTTTTCTTAGGTATAATCTTACATGGGATTTGCTATGATTTATTTTTTGTTGCAGGACAAATTTATGTTGATAAGAAATCAACAGCTGATATAAGAAGTCAAGCGCAAGGATTCTTAGTTTTAATCACTTATGGGTTGGGTATGTTTATTGGAGCTCAAGTTGCAGGTTATATTTATAATTTATTATTAAAGGGCCAAACAGCATTGTCTGTTCAAAGCTGGCAACAGTTTTGGTTGGTTTTTGCTGTTATGACCACTGTAGTGATTGTATATTTCTTTATTGGATTTAAAGATAAGTTGAATTCTAAAGAGTAGTTATAAAATGGAACAAAATAGATTAGGTATTGGATTTATTGGGGGTGGTTTTATTACCCGCTTTCATATTCAATCTTTAGTTGGAGTACGAGATGCAGATGTGATGGGTATTGTATCTCGCACAAAAGCATCTGCTGAAGAATCAGCCACCCTAGCACGAACCGTTGGTGTAGGGAATAATGCAAAAGCTTATGATTCTATTACTGATATGATTGCCGATCCTAACATTGATGCTTTATGGGTCTGTTCTCCAAATTTTGCAAGAATCGAAACATTTGAAGAAATTGCTAGCGCTATATCGTCTGGCAAAGGTGAACTAATTGGGGTAACCTGTGAAAAACCTTTGGGTCGAAATGTGGAGGAAGCAAAAAGAGTTTTAGAACTAACTCAAAGTGTAAATCTTTTGGATGGATACCTAGAAAACCAGATTTTTGCTCCTTCCATTACCCGTGGAAAAGAGATTGTTTGGGCTAGAGGTGCAGCAACCACTGGTCGTCCTTACTTAGCACGGGCAGCTGAAGAGCATAGTGGTCCTCATATGCCATGGTTTTGGGAAGGATCCCTACAAGGTGGTGGTGTTTTAAATGATATGATGTGCCATTCTGTTGAAGAAGCACGTTTTATGTTAACGGAGCCAGGAAAACCTCGTGATTCCATCACACCAATCAGTATTAATGCACATACAGATTGTCTGAAATGGCAGCGTCCCGAATATGTAAAAATTTTATCTGATAATAGTGATGGGAAAACTGACTATTCAAAACGTCCATCGGAAGATTTTGCCCGCTCATTAATTGAATATCTAGATGAAGATAATAATAAATTAATTGTTGAAACTACCACATCCTGGTGTTTTGTAGGTGAAGGGTTGCGTCTCAGTATGGAACTATTTGGACCAGAATATTCTATGTTTGTTAATACATTGGACCCAGATTTAAAAGTATTTTTTAGTCGAAAGGTGACTGGTTCAGAAGGTGAAGATCTTGTTGAAAAACAGAATGCAGAATCCGGTGGGATGCCCGTGGTTAGTAACGAAGCAGAAGTCTATGGATATACAGCTGAAAATAGGCATATGGTACAATCTTTTATGAATGGTAAGCGCCCCGAAGAAAACTTTGATGATGGTTTAGAAGTGACACGACTGCTTATGGCTGCCTATATGAGCGCAGAACAAGGAAAAACGATACAACTCCCCAATGCAGATATTGACACATTCACACCTGCTGTAGCACGAGGTGAATGGAACCCAAAAGGTTAGTCTGTGAAAAATCTTAGTATACTTTTAACAGCATTTATTATGGTTGGTTTTTCATCCAATTCAGAATGGACTGTTCTTTTTGATGGAAAAACTGTTAAAGGTCTCCGAGGATATAAACAATCGGGATTTCCCGACTCATGGGAAGTTGTTGATGGCACATTAAAAACTGTACCAGGCCATGGTGTAGATTTAATCAGTGAGGAAGTTTATAAAAATTTTGAGTTAGAATTAGAATGGAAAGTACCCAAAGGAGGTAACAGCGGCATTTTTTATTTTGCAACTGAAGAAGGAGATTATATTTGGCAGTCAGCACCAGAAATGCAGGTAGTAGATGATGAAAAACATACAGATGGAAAAAATACACTTACTTCTGCTGGCGCACTGTATGCTTTGATTGCTCCATCCGCCAATGTTGTCAAGCCAGTTGGTGAGTTTAATCAGGTGCGAATCAAAGTAAAAAATAACCATGTGGAGCATTGGTTAAATGGAACAAAGATTGTCGAATATGTTTATGGTAGTGATATGATGTGGGATCTAGTGTCCAAAAGTAAATTCAATAAAATGCCTTTATTTGCGAAAGCATCCGAAGGCCATATTGGCCTCCAAGGAGATCATGGATTGATATGGTATAAAAATATTCGCATTCGCAGGCTATAATTTGAAACGTCGCGATTTTATTAAACAATCTGCTGTAATTACTGGAGGAATTACACTTACTGGGTTAGGTAGCTCCATTGTTCTGGGTTCTAGCACAACTAAAACATTTAAAATATCACTTGCCGAATGGTCTTTACATCGTTCTTTACAAAGTAGAGACATAGACCACCTTGACTTTTGTTCCGTTGCAAAAAATGAATTCGGAATTTCAGCGGTTGAATACGTAAACTCTTTTTTCTTTGATAAAGCAAAAAATCTCACTTATCTCAAAGAAATGAAAATGAGAGCAGATGATCTAGGGGTAAAAAGCCTTCTCATTATGTGTGATAGGGAAGGAAATCTTGGTGATCCAGATTCAAATAAAAGAACACAAGCGGTTGAAAATCATTATAAATGGGTAGAAGCTGCTCAATATTTGGGATGCCATTCCATTCGTGTGAATGCTCGAAGTTTTGGTGCCTATGATGAGCAAATTGAATTGGCTACCGATGGATTACGTCGCCTTACAGAATTTGGAGACACATTGGGTATCAACACAATTGTTGAAAATCATGGTGGACTTTCATCCAATGGCAAATGGTTATCAACTGTTATGGAAAAAGTAGACCACCCTCGCGTGGGTACCCTGCCAGACTTTGGTAATTTTCGACTTGAAGGAGACAAATGGTATGACCGATATAAGGGGATGAAAGAAATCATGCCATATGCAAAAGCCGTCAGTGCTAAAAGCCATGAATTTGATAAGCATGGCAATGAAACCGGTACTGATTATTTTAAAATGATGGAGATTGTCCTAAACGCAAATTATCATGGGTATGTAGGAATCGAATATGAAGGTAATATTCACAGCGAAATGGAAGGTATACAGCTTACACTTGATTTATTGAAAAAGGTAAGATCTATGCTTGATATTAATCCTTCAGAATAGTTTTAATTGATTTATTCAGCTTTTCAATAAAAATATCAATCTCTTCAATAGTATTATAGACATAAAAACTAACTCTTGCACAAGATGAAATACCCAATGAATTCATTAAAGGTTTGCAACAATGATGACCAGATCTTAGAGTAATACCCTCAAAATCAAGAAATTGTGCAATATCAAGTGAATGAATATTTTTAACATTAAAACTAATGATTGGAATTCTTTCTGATGCATTGCCATAGATTGTTATTCCATTGATATCATTTAATTGCTCTAAGGCGTGTAATGTAAGTTTTTTTTGGGTTTCTATATGATCATCACCAATTTGATTTAAAAAATCAATTGCATAACCCAACGAGATTGCCTGTGCAGAAAGTGGTGAACCAGCTTCAAATTTATGAGGGATACTAGTCCATGTAGATTTTTCCATTGTTACATCTTCAATCATTCCACCACCCGTTTGATACGGAGCCATATTCTCTAGAATATCTTTTTTCCCATATAAAATTCCTATACCTGTTGGTCCTAGCATTTTATGTCCTGAAAATGCAAAAAAGTCACAATCTAATTCTTCTACATTAATTTTGATATGTGGAGTACTTTGACATCCATCTAATAACACCAATGTTCCATGTTGATGTGCTTTTTCAATAATTTCTTTTACAGGGTTAACTGTTCCAAAAACATTTGAGGTGTGTGTCATAGCCAATATTTTTACATTAGTATTCAAATGATTTTCTAATTCTTCAACATTAATAGTACCATTCTCAGTTGATTCAATATATTTGACTGTTGCCCCAGTTTTCTCACTAATAATTTGCCAAGGAACAATATTGGAGTGATGTTCCATATTTGTAATTAAAATGGTATCATTTTTATTCAGGTTTTGAAAACCCCATGCATCAGCGACAAGATTAATTGATTCTGTGGCACCTTTAGTAAAGACAATTGATGCTGGGTCATTTGCTCCAATGAAGTGAGCAATTTTTTTTCTTGATCCTTCAAACGCATTGGTTGCTTTTTCACCTAATTCATAAACACTTCTATGTACACTGCCACCATACTCTTTATAAAATTTACTTTCAGCTTCAATAACGCTTATAGGTTTTAAACTTGTAGCAGCAGTATCAAAATAGATTAAGTCTTTACCGCGATTCTTTTGTTTAAGAATTGGAAATTCTTTTCGAATACTATGTATATCCATTTAATATAATCCTAATTGAAGTTTTGCAGCATCAGACATCATATCTTGATTCCATTGAGGTTCCCAAACCAATTCAACTTCAACGCTTTTTGTTCCGTGTAATGATAGAATTTTTTCTTTTACTTCATCAGCAATAACAGGCCCCATTCCACATCCAGGTGCAGTTAATGTCATTTGAATTGATACACTTACTCCATCTTTTTCTTCTGAAATTGTACAATCATACACTAAGCCAAGATCAACAATATTGACTGGTATTTCTGGATCATAACATGTTTGAAGGATATTCCAAACTTCTTCTTTGTTTGCAAAATTATTACTGACAATTGATTTTTTTTCTTCGCCTATTGCTTCAGCATCAGATCCTTTTACCTGATACATATTTCCCTCTACAACAATAGTAAAATTATTACCTAAAGATTGTGTAATAATACCAGGCATTCCTTTTTTTAGAAGAATCTTTTCACCATCAGGGATGCTAAAAACCTCTACGTCTGAATGTAAAATAAATTCTTTATTCATCTGTAAGCTCTTTTTTAATGAATGCTAAAGCGCCAATAAAACCATTCTGTCTTTGACTGGAAATACTTGTTCCTATATTCAACCATTCAAAAACTTCTATAGGTTCATTAAAATCATTAATAAAATCAATAATATTCTTTTTTTCTAAATTATTAAACCCAATTTGTAAAATTCGCAATAATCCCTTTACAATTGCACTTTCTGAATCTGCTTTTAAGGTAACTGTATCATCATTTTTTACATTAATCCATGTTTGGGATGTACATGCATGTATTTTATTGGTATCATTTTTATCTTCTATATCAATCTTATCAATTTTCTTCCCTAGATCAATTAAATGGACAAGTTTATCTTGGCCTTCTAGAATAGAGAATGCATCTTTAATGTCAGAAAAGTTTTTATTTATATTATCCATTCATCCATTTATCTATATAAGCTTGCGCTTTATTTTTAATATTATCATTTGAAAATTGTTTGATTACTTCATGAGCAAAAGCCTTAATAAGAATTTGAGTTGCTTGCTCTTTTCTTATCCCCCTTGTTTGTAAATAAAAGATACTATCTTTATCTAATGCTCCAGTTGTAGATCCATGACCACACTGAACATCATCAGCATAAATTTCTAATTGAGGATTAGAATATGCTGTTGCTTCCTTAGAAAGAAGCAAATTTTTATTTGATTGATTAGAATCGGTTTTTTGAGCTCCATCAGCAACTATTACTTTTCCATTAAATACACAGGTTGATTTATTCTGAAGAATATTCCTTACATTTTGGAAACTAATGCAATGTTCTGAATTGTGGTTAATTAATATATTATTATCTACATGTTCATTATTTTTAGTAAGATTTAATGTATTGATTGTAGTTTCACCGCCGGCTTGGTTTAAATCAACCTGAATAAAATTTTTATTAAATAATGACTCATAATTAAAGCTATCAACGTTAATAATGCTATTAAGCCCAGATTCATAATAATTATACCCTAATGAATTGCTTTTAGTGTTATCATTAAATATCATTGTATGATTAAGTTTTGAGTCATCTGAACAAATAAATTTATTAATTCTTAAATTAAAACTATCAAGTCCATTGTTAACATTTTTTTCAACAATAGAAATATTATTTTTTTTATTTAATTTGAAAATATTGAATACAGGAATAAACATATTCTCTGTTTTTTTGTCATAAACATTAATAATCTTAATTTCAGTATCAAATTTTCCACCTTTTTTGAACTCAATAAAAATGCCTTCATTAAATTTTGCAATTCCCAAGTTAAATAGAGATTCACCTTGAAAGTTGTTTGACATTTTTACTATCTTGTTATCTTTAACTTCGATGGTTTTACCAATTGAGATTTGATTTTTATAAATAAAATTATTTAGAGATTCTTTGACAAATTTCCCATTTACAAAACATAATGCATTCTCAATTGCTAAATATTGTTTGATGTCAATATCTGACTGATCTTGATTGATGACATTATAGCTTTTTAAATGGTTACTATTTGAAAATTTCCAATTTTCTAATTTTTTAGAAGGATAGCCCAGCTTTTTAAATGCGTTATAACTATGATTTTTTGTTTGATCCAATTGATTTGTACCTTATAAAACTATTTTAGAAGCCAAGAATATCCTTTCTTTTCCACTTCTTTTGCGAGGCTCATATCACCCGATTTCTTGATTTTACCATCTACCATCACATGGACAACATCTGGGTTAATATATTCAAGCAATCTTTCATAGTGAGTAATAATGAGCGTTGAATTGTTTTTACTATTAAATTTATTTACCCCATTTGCTACAGTTTTTAATGCATCAATATCTAATCCAGAATCTGTTTCGTCTAATATTGCAAATTTTGGGTTTAAGGCTAGCAATTGTAGAATTTCACTTTTTTTCTTTTCTCCCCCTGAAAAACCATCATTAATTGATCGTTTTAAAAACGAATCATCTAGATTCAGTTCACTTAATATCTTTTTTGATTTATTTAAAAATTCTACTGCATCCATCTCTTCTTTACCTTGATGTTCAAAGTGTGCATTAATTGCTGCTCTCAAAAAATAAGCCATACTTACACCAGGAATTGCGACAGGATATTGAAAACATACAAATATGCCGTTTAATGCTCTATTTTCTACGCTCATTTCAGTAATATCAACATCATTCATATGTATAGATCCATTTTTTACTTCAAATTTTTCATTACCAGCTAATGTATTGGCTAATGTACTCTTTCCTGATCCATTTCGTCCCATAATTGCGTGTACTTCACCTTTAGGAATCTCCAAATCAATTCCCTTTAAAATATCTTTTTCATCTATAGAAACTTGTAAATTTTTTATTTTAATCATTTATCCTACACTATTTTCTAATGTTACTTCAATTAATTGTTTTGCTTCTACCGCAAATTCCATTGGGAGTTCTTCAAACACTTCTTTACAGAATCCATTAACAATCATAGAGACAGCGTCATCTAAATTAATTCCTCTTTGATTACAATAGAATAACTGATCTTCACCAATGCTAGATGTACTAGCCTCATGTTCCATTTTTGCTGTTTGATTTTTGACATCAATATAAGGAAAGGTATGTGCTCCACATTTATCACCAATTAAAATAGAATCACATTGTGAAAAATTTCGTGCATTTTCAGCATTTTTCAATATTTTTACCCCACCTCTATATGTATTTTGTCCTTCACCAGCTGAAATCCCCTTTGAAATAATAGTACTTTTAGTATTTTTCCCTATATGAATCATTTTAGTTCCCGTATCAGCTTGTTGCTTGTTTTTTGTTACTGCGACTGAATAGAATTCTCCAATACTGTCGTTTCCTTGCATAATAACACTAGGGTATTTCCAAGTGATTGCAGATCCTGTTTCTACTTGTGTCCAAGAAATCTTAGATCTATCTCCTGCGCATTTACCACGTTTGGTAACGAAATTATAAATCCCACCTTTACCATTTTTATCACCCGCATACCAATTTTGTATAGTAGAATATTTAATAGTAGCATCTTCGTGGGCAATTAACTCTACACACGCAGCATGTAATTGATTTTCATCCCTCATTGGTGCTGTACATCCTTCAAGATAACTTACTTCACTTCCTTCATCTGCAATAATGAGCGTTCTTTCGAATTGTCCAGTGTTAGAAGCATTAATTCTAAAGTATGTTGATAATTCAAGGGGACATTTAACGTTTTTAGGTATATAAACGAAGGATCCATCACTAAATACTGCCGAGTTTAAGGCAGCAAAATAATTATCAGTGTAAGGAATTACTGATCCTAGATATTTTTTTACCAAATCTGGATATTCTGTTACTGCTTCAGAAAAAGAACAGAAAAGAACCCCATATTTTGCTAATTCATCTTTAAATGTTGTGGTTATAGAAACACTATCAAAAACTGCATCAACAGCAACACCTTCTAATTTTTTCTGTTCATCAAGAGAAATACCAAGCTTATTGTAGGTTTCCAAAATTTCTGGATCTACTTCATCAAGATTTTTTCGATTTTTTACCTTCGGAGCTGCATAATAACTTAATGCCTGATAATCGATTGGATCATAATGAATATTTGCCCATGTAGGTTCCTTCATTTTTTGCCAATTTTTATATGCTTTTAATCTCCAATTAAGCAACCACTTTGGCTCATTTTTTATATTAGAAAGCTTTGTAATTACTTCTTCATCTAGTCCAGGTTCAAATTTGATTTGCTCTACATTGGTAGTAAATCCATATTTATACTTCTGATCAAGATTTCTATCAATTATTTTCTGGTTTTTATCAATCATTTCTAGTAGGCGAAAATTTATCCAATTACAGTGTTATTTACTATGAATTTAGGAATTTATTTCAGACAAAAATTTTTGTGAAATCCTATACTCATTGCTTACTTAATTTTCGTAGTGTAAATTGATAATCATTTTGAGATAATGAGTAAAAAAGTAAGATTAAAAACCTTAGAAGAAGTAACAATACGCTTTGCGGGTGATTCTGGCGATGGAATGCAGCTTAGTGGAGGAAGATTTACACAAACTGCAGCAGTTGTTGGTAATGATTTAAGTACATTACCAGACTTTCCTGCTGAGATTCGTGCACCTGCTGGTTCTTTAGCTGGTGTTAGTTCTTTCCAAATTCATTTTAGCTCTAAAGAAATTCACACTCCAGGAGAGAAACCTGATGTGTTGGTTGCAATGAACCCTGCTGCATTAAAAGTGCATCTAAAAGAGCTTACTCCTGGAGGAATTCTCATTCTAAATAAGAACGCATTTACAGTAAAAAATTTAAAATTAGCAGGATATGAATCTGACCCAACAGAGGATGCTTCATTGGATGATGATTATGCGGTGCATTATATTGAAATGAGCAAATTAGTTACCAATGTATGTGAAGGATTAGGCTTGCCTCCAAAAATTGTTGAAAGAACTAAAAATCTTTGTGCATTAGGTGTTTTATTTTGGATGTATGATCGTCCACTTGAGCCTACTATTGAATGGTTAAATAAAAAATTCAAATCTAAACCTGAAATTATTGATGCAAACACAAAAGCACTTCATGCAGGATACAACTATGGTGAAACAGCAGAAATTACAACACGTTATATTGTAGAGAAAGCTACCTTGCCTCCTGGGAAATATAGAAATATAAACGGAACATTAGCTGCTTGTTTAGGAATTCTTACTGCATCACAGAACAGTAAACTGGGTGTTACTTTTGCTGGATATCCAATTACTCCAGCCAGTAATTTATTGCATACTTTATCTAATTGGAAAAGTTTTGGTATTAAAACTTTTCAAGCTGAGGATGAAATTGCTAGTATCGGTATTGCGCTTGGTGCTTCATTTGGAGGATCTCTCGGTATCACTGCTTCATCTGGACCTGGAATCTCATTAAAAACAGAGTTTATGGGTTTAGCTGTTATTACGGAACTTCCATTAGTGGTGATTAATGTTCAAAGAGGAGGACCTAGTACTGGTCTTCCAACAAAAACTGAACAATCTGATTTATTGCAAGCGCTTTATGGACGTAATGGAGACGCTCCATTGCCGGTGATAGCCCCTAGAACACCAGGAGATTGTTATTTTGCTACATATGAAGCGTGCCGAATTGCTGTAAAGTATATGACACCTGTTGTAGTTTTAGCTGATGGATATCTTGTGAATGGATCAGAACCGTGGCTTATTCCAAATCCAGATGATTTGAATGAATTTATTGTGAATTTTGAAAAAGAAAATAATTCTGATGAGAAATTTTTACCTTATCAACGTGATGATAAAACATTATCTAGACCTTGGGCTATTCCTGGGACAAAAGGGCTAGAACATCGTATTGGTGGAATTGAAACAGAACATATTACAGGAAATGTAGCCTATACTCCTGATAATCACCAAAAAATGACAAACATACGACATCAAAAGGTTCAAAATATTACGAATGAAATTAACCCTACTTCCGTATATGGGAAGAAAAAAGGAGATTTACTTATTCTTAGTTGGGGTAGTCCCCATGGTGCTTGCAGAGCTGCAATAGATGAGCTTTTGAATGAGAAATATCAGGTAGGACATGTTTCAGTTCAGTGGGTTAATCCACTACCTTCGGATTTGAAAGATATTTTAGGTCAATATAAGAAAGTTTTAATTCCAGAAATAAACGCAGGACAATTTATAAAGATAATTCGTGCTGAATTTTTAGTTGATGCTATTGGATTAAATGAAGTAAAAGGTAAACCATTAAATGCTTCTACAATCGTAGAGAAAGTAAAGGAGTTAATATAGATGAGTGATAATAATTCTGTATTTAAAAAAGCTGATTTTCAATCCGATCAGGCAATTAGATGGTGTCCAGGTTGTGGAGATTATGCTATACTTTCACAAACCCAAAAAGTTTTTCCTGAGATTACTACAAAAAAAGAAGATGTAGTTTTTATATCAGGAATTGGTTGTTCAAGTCGTTTCCCATATTATATGGATACATTTGGATTTCATACTATTCATGGTAGAGCACCAGCCATTGCTAGTGGATTGAAGATTTCAAACCCAGAACTATCAGTTTGGATTGTTACAGGAGATGGAGATGGGCTTTCTATTGGAGGAAATCATCTCATTCATTTGATGAGAAGAAATATTGATTTAAATGTTATGTTATTTAATAATAGGATTTATGGTCTAACAAAAGGACAATATTCTCCTACATCTGAACAAGGAAAAGTTACTGGTTCTACACCAATGGGTTCATTAGACTATCCGTTTATTCCATCAAAATTAGTTCTCGGAGCTCAAGCAGGATTTGTTGCAAAGACTATTGATATAGAATTAAAACATCTTCGAGAAATGATTAGAAGAGCTAATGATTATAATGGAACGTCATTTATTGAAATCTATCAAAATTGTAATATTTTTAACGATCATGCATTTTCTAATCTCACAGATAAAGAGACTAAATCAGATCAATTATTAAGAATAGAACACGGTAAACCTATGATTTTTGGTGCAAATGATAATAAAGGCATTTATATAGATGATACAACTCCAAAAGTTGTGGAAATTGGTAAAGATTATTCTATAGACGATATTCTAGTTCATAATGAAAAAGATAAATTTATCGCAGATATGCTTTCTAATTTCACTTCAAATGATGTTTTCCCGGAACCAATAGGTGTATTATATTGTAAAGAAAGAGCAACATATGATGGTTTGATGGAGCAACAAATGCAAGACGCACAGAAAAAAGATAAAATTCCAAAGACTCTTCATGATTTACTTAATGCTGGCGATACTTGGGAAGTAAAATGACAAAATTTAGAACAGAAAAAGATAGCTTAGGAACAATTAAAGTTCCTGCAAAGGCTTATTATGGAGCTCAGACTCAAAGAGCAGTTGAAAACTTTGAAATTGGTTGGGCAATGGATCTAAACCTAATTTTTCCATATATCATTATCAAAAAAGCGGCTGCAATCTCTAATCATGCTCAAAAAAGATTATCCAAAAAATTAAGTAATGCGATTGTGAAAGCATGTGATGATATTCTAGAAAATCCAGAAGATTTTATTGATCAATTTCCTGTATCTGTATTCCAAAGCGGTAGCGGAACACAAACGAATATGAATGTTAATGAAGTCGTTGCAAATAAAGCGAATGAACTACTAGGTGGGAAATTAGGAGAATATAAATTTATTCATCCTAATGATCATGTCAATATGTCTCAATCTACGAATGATACTTTTCCTTCAGCTATTCTTATTGGATGTGTTTTGAATGTTGAGGATAATTTATTACCAAGTTTAGAGATACTAAAAATAGAATTAAGTAAAAAAGAAAAAGAATTTAAATCAATTATTAAAGTTGGTAGAACACATCTTCAAGATGCAACCCCAATTACATTAGGACAAGAATTTTCTGGATATGTATCAATGATTAACAACGACATCAAGAGAATTCAAAACACATTAAAAGAATGTGCTCAACTTCCAATAGGAGGGACTGCTGTTGGAACAGGGATTAACACAATTGCAGGTTATGATAAATTAATGGTGAATACCATAAGCAGCGAAACTGGATTAAGTTTTAAAGTCTGCAGTAATAAATTTGAACTTTTATCTTCTCAAAATGTTCTTTCTGATTTATCTGCTCAAATAAAAATCTGTTCTGGATCACTTAATAAAATTGCAAATGATATTAAATGGCTATCTAGTGGTCCAATGACCGGTATTGGAGAATTAAAACTTCCTTCTAATGAACCTGGTAGTTCCATTATGCCTGGTAAAGTTAATCCAACGCAATGTGAAGCAGTAAATATGGTACATGCCCAAATTCTTGGGAATGATATGACTATCGGATTTTCGGGATCAAGTGGAAATTTTGAATTAAACACCTATAGACCAGTAGTGGCATCTGCTATCCATGAATCTATTTCTTTACTGAGTGAAGTTTCACAATCTTTTGCATTGCATGCGATAAAAGGATTATCTGCTAATAAGAAAAAGATTAAAGAAAATCTAAATAAATCTTTGATGTTAGTAACAGCTCTTGTTCCAGAGATAGGTTATGAGAAATCTACAGAAATTGCAAAAAAAGCATTGAAAGAAAATATATCATTAAAAGAAAGCGCAAAGAAATTGAATTATTTATCGGAAAAAGAGTTTGATAAAATTATTAAACCAGAATTAATGGTTTCTCCTAAGAAAGTATGATTAAATCTTTTTTTAAGTCTTTTAAAATTATCTTATATCTATCCTTACTATTATTAGTCTATTTGATATATCTTTCTAGAGATTTACCATCTCTTGAGCGTTTGGAAACATTTGATCCTGCTATGCTATCAACCATTTATGATCGTAATGGTGAAGTTATTGGAGAATTTTATATCCAAAAAAGAGTCTTTATTAATTTAGAAGATATGCCAGAATATTTGAAGTATGCAGCAATTTCTTCTGAAGATAAACGTTTTTTTCAACATTGGGGCGTAGATCTACAAAGTGTATTTCGTGCCATCATTGTTAATGTTATTTCAATGGAATTCAGACAAGGATTTAGCACATTATCTCAGCAATTAGCACGTAATCTCTATAAAGAAGTTGGGTTTAAGGATAGTGTTACAAGAAAAATAAAAGAAATTATTACTGCTATACAGATTGAGAGAACTTATACCAAACAAGAAGTCTTAGAAATGTATTTGAATACAGTGCATTTTGGGCATGGTACTTATGGAGTTGAATCCGCAGCAAAACGATATTTCAATAAAAAAGCATCAGAATTAACAATTGGCGAATCAGCAATGCTTATTGGTTTATTACCATCTCCAGCAAATTATTCACCATTAAGAAACTTAAATAAATCCATTGAAAGACGTTCCATCGTTTTAAAATTAATGTATAACCAAGATTACATTTCTCACGAAGAATATATGGAACACAACAGTATTATTCCTGACAATATTTTTTATGAAATTCCAAAGAGTAAAGCACCTTATTTTACAGAATATGTACGAAGAACATTGGAAAAAATAGATGAGGAATTAGGGATTAATATTTACCAAGATGGTCTTAAAATTTATACCACTCTTGACTATGGTTTGCAACAAATTGCTGAGGATGTTGTAATGAAGACGCTTCGCAATAATCAAGATGAATTTAATAATCAGCTTTTTGCTGATAGTGAACGTTTTTCAAAATTGGGTTATTTATCAATTTTCCCAGAAGATTCTGTAAAAATGATGCTTAATGGTCAAATGCAATTATATGAAGAGTTAAGACAAAATTTATTAGTTCAATGTGCATTTATTGCATTGGATACTAAAAATGGTGAAATCCTAGCAATGATTGGAGGGAGATCTGATTATGTTGATCAATATAATAGAGCAACACAAGCAAGAAGACAACCAGGTTCTGTCTTTAAGCCTTTTATTTATACAGCTGTAATTGATAACAATTACCCTGTTACCACTCAATTGTTGAATCAACCAGTTGCCCTATATAGAAACAATGCGAAAGGTGAAAAAGAAAAATGGACACCAAGAAATTACGATAATAGTACCGGAGGATTAACCACATTAAGAGAAGGATTAAGAAGATCATTAAATTTAATTTCTGTACGTATGGTTCAAGAACTTGTACCTGCACAGCAGGTCAAAAATGTTGCAAAAAGAATGCAAATTAAATCTCCGATTCGTGCTGTTGATGCTCTTGCACTTGGAACTTCAGAAGTTACTCCAATGGAAATTGTTGCTTCCTATTCAATTTTTTCTAATAAAGGAATTTATTCTTCCCCAATTGCAATTACAAAAATTGAAGACAAATATGGACAAATCATCAAAGAATTTAGTACAACACAACAAGAAGTACTTAGTCCTGAAACAGCATACGTAGTAACAAATTTATTACAAACTGTTATTGATAAAGGAACAGGCGGAAGCGCAAGATGGAAATATAGATTTAGGCATACAGCGGCAGGCAAAACTGGAACAACTCAAAATTGGAGTGATGCATGGTTTGTAGGTTTTACTCCTAATATATCTGCTGGAGTTTGGTTTGGAGTAGATCAGTCTCCAATTAGTTTAGGAGAAGGACAATCTGGGACTACAGCAGCATTACCAGCTTGGGCATTATTTATGAAAGAAGCACATAAAAAATTGGGTATTCCAGATGAAGATTTTGTAATGCCAGAAGGGGTAGTCGAAATTGAAATAGATGCGGATACAAAGTTGCTTCCAAATTCAAGTACAAAGAAAAGAGAAAAAGAAATTTTCTTTAAAAATAATAGACCTACTAACTAATTCTGTTTATCAGAAAGAAATAAAAGTATTCCACCCACAATAAATAAAATGATATTTGGCATCCATGAGCCAAATGTTGGATCTAAAAGATTTCTATCTGCTAATTGTTCTCCCCATATTAATAAAATATAATACACAAGAAAGAATACAATACTTAATCCTGATGCAATCGTAATTCCTCCTCTTTTAACCAAGATTCCAAGAGGAGCACCAGTCATTGCAAATAAAAGACAGGCAAATGCAAGTGTAAATTTTTTGTGAATTTCTACAAGATATTTGTTGTTCATTTTTTCATAATTAGAAATCAACATAAATTCATTTTCTAATTGTCTGGAGATATTATTAAATGATCGTAATTTTTCCTTTTTTTCATATTCAGGAATAGAAATACCATCTTGATAAATTTTGTCAGCTGTTATTTGTTCATTATTTTCTTTGAGAACTTCAATAGCCATCAATATGCTATCTAAATTCATATCTTTATTCCATTGAATTTTATTATTCTCAAGTAATGTTTTAATTCTTTTATCAATCTGAACCGTGTATTGTTCATTTTTTTTAATTTTTTCAATCATTTGCGGTACTTTCATTTCTCGATCCGTACGAACGGACTCACTGCTTCTATTTAACAGTAAATCATCTATAGAAATAGTAATTTGATGTGTAGAAAATTTAATTTTTCTATAATGATTGTAATTTTCTAGATCAATTTCATGTATTTCTCCATTTTCTAAATCTAAAATTACAATGTCTTGATTGGATGTCAGTTTTCCTTTGTCAGCATAGATTGTTGTTTGTTCAGATCCGGAACTTTTACTAAATATTTTTACATCTTTGAATTCATTGCCATCCATTTCCCTTACAATCATGCTATATTGTGGAATGGTGTTAATAAAATAACCTGGTTCAATAGTCAATTCAGGCTTTTTTTGATAAATATCTTTTGCAAGCAAACGAGCATGGTAATTCATATCAGGAAGAACAAAATTATTAAACAAACAAAGCAGTAAGCCGATCAATCCGCCAAACAAGACAGCAGGTTTAATAATACTAAATACGCTTACTCCTGCTGCTTTTAACGCTGTTACTTCATTATCTTGAGACATTCTACCATAAGTCATTACTGTTGAGATTAACAACGACATAGGAACTGATAATGCAATAATCCACGCTAAGTTTAGATATAAATACTCAAGAATAATCCATACATCTAATCCTTTACCCAAAAATCGATCAACCGCTCTAATTAGGAATTGCAAAAATAATACCATTGTTATTACTCCTAAAGACAATAAAAATGGAATTAGCGATTCTTTAATTAGATATTTATTTAGTGTACTCATTCTGAATATCTAAAAATTTAACTCTACTTGTTTAAAAAGATAAACTATAATAAATTTCCACGCTTAAATTTAAGCCAATGGTGGATGTAGCTCAGTTGGTTAGAGCCCCGGCTTGTGGAGCCGGCTGTCGTGGGTTCGAGTCCCATCATCCACCCGTTCGGGGTGTAGCGTAGTCCGGTTAGCGCACCTGCTTTGGGAGCAGGGGGTCGGAGGTTCAAATCCTCTCACCCCGACAATTTTTTAGGATAAATTTGAAAATACTAAGAACACCAGATAAGCGTTTTGCTCATTTAAAAGAATACCCATTTAACCCTCATTATACTACCATCAAAACGCATGATAATTCTGATTTAAGAATTCATCATATTGACCAAGGACCTAAAAATGGACCAATTCTATTGTGTATCCATGGACAGCCTGTATGGAGCTATCTTTATTCACGCATGATCCCTCTTCTTGCCGAAGCGGGTGTCCGTGTCATTGCACCTGATCTTCCTGGGTATGGGAAATCGGATAAACCAGCTGATAGAGAAGATTACAGTTATCAACGACAAGTGGACTGGATGAACCAATGGCTCCAAAAAAATGATTTTTACAATGTAACTCTCTTTGGACAAGACTGGGGTGGGCTCATTGGATTACGAATGGTTGCAGATAATGATGCACGGTTTAATCAAGTGTCTATGGGAAATACAGGCTTGCCTTATAATCCAGATGTCCCTGAAGATATTGTAAAAAAAGTTAAAGAATTCAGGGATGATCCAACCCCGCTTACTATGACCAATTTTTTAAAAGGATTTATCAACACAGGGAATTCACAAGAAGAATATATCCTTGCCTTTGCCCATTGGCAAAAATATTGTTGGCAAACCAAAGATTTACCCCTTGGTATCTTTAATTCGATGTCAATGGAAAGAAGAAATAAAATAGAATTTGTTTTAGAACAGTTTATGGACAAACTAGGGTTGAGAAATATATCTCCTTTTCGAAGTATACTTAGTAGAGCATATGAAGCTCCTTTTCCTGATCCAAGTTTCA